>JACCDJ011301637.1_pt1 | contig 17044 bp, 14 predicted proteins | sample 7444481 | NCBI WGS metagenome assembly JACCDJ01 (sample SAMN15323435, study PRJNA562643) | freshwater metagenome | isolation source: river surface water | place: USA:Blue River Watershed | collected 2017-08-15 | reverse complement strand
GAATGGCACCTGTCGGTGCGAAGCCTGTAGATGTCTTTACATAATCGGCGCCTGATGCCTCTACCAATTGGCAAGCTTTCACAATCTCTTCTTTAGTCAGGTAAGCATTCTCTAGGATGACTTTCACCTGATGCCCACCTGCTGCTTGAACTACTGCTGCAAGTTCATCGCGAACCTCATCATAGGCGCCAGATTTCATGAGACCGATATTGATCACAACATCAATCTCAGTGGCACCATCTGCAACTACCTGCTTAGTTTCAAATACTTTGACTGATGTTGCTGAGTTTCCATGAGGAAATCCGACAACGGTTCCAACATGAACATCACTACCTTTAAGAATTTCGGCACAGAATGCAACATCGGCTGGCTTGCAACAGACTGAAGCAACGTCGTATTTGAGCGCTACGAGGCAACCTTCACGCACTTCATCTCGACTCATTTCAGGGCGCAAAAGAGCATAATCAATAGTCTTTGCAACTTGCTTGAGTGTGTACTTACTTGTTGCCATTAGTGATGCTCCTTATTCGCTTGCAATAGATGCGTAGGCAGGCTTTACGATCTCTTCAATGATCGCAAGGCGCTCTTCAAAGGGTATAAATGCGCTCTTGAGTGCATTGATTGTGACTCGCTGAAGATCTTGAAAGTTCCAATCACATGAAGCAACCAATTGATTCATCTCATGGCTCATGGATGTTGCAGACATCAAGCGGTTATCAGTATTGAGTGTGATTCTAAAGCGCAGCTTTGCAAGCTTTGCGATCGGGTGATCTGCAAATGAACTGGCCACACCAGTCTGAATATTTGACGATGGACACATCTCAAGGGGAATTCGACGATCACGGACATAGGAGGCTAAACGACCTAAACGTGCTGGGGTGTGGTTGAAATCCACATCATCTGCGATACGCACCCCATGGCCTAAACGCTCGGCGCCGCAGATCTGAATTGCCTCCCAGATAGAAGGAAGTCCATATGCCTCACCAGCGTGGATAGTGAAGTGGGCATTTTCGCGGCGAAGATACTCGAAGGTTTCAAGTTGATCACTTGGCGGAAAGCCATCTTCAGGGCCTGCAATATCGAATCCCACAACGCCCTTATCTCGGTACTTCACAGCAAGCTCTGCAACTTGCTGCGAGAGATCATTTTGGCGCATTCCGCAGAGAAGCGAGAAGATGCGAATCGAATTGCCCTCATCCTTAGCTGCCTTTTCGCCCTCGCGGAAACCCTCGAGAATAGCTTCGACAGCTGTTGTGAGAGTGAGCTCACCCGTAGTCAACAGCTCTGGCGCCATACGGACTTCAGCATAAACAACTCCATCACGAGCAAGATCAATCGCACACTCTCGTGCTACGCGAATGACATCTTGGCGACGTTGCATTACAGCTACTGTGTGAGCAAAAGTTTCTAGGTAGAGAACAAGGGAACCTGAATCACATGAGGTGCGGAACCATTCTGCGAGCTCTGTTGCATCATATGTCGGTAGTTCGTGGCCAATCTCTTGTGCAATATCGATAATTGTCTGAGGGCGCAGACCCCCATCAAGATGATCATGCAAGAGTGCTTTAGGAAGTCGCTTCACCTGTTCTGGTGTCGGTGACTTCAAGAGATCTGGGTTTGCAACTCTCATCCTTCAATCCGTTCTAGTACAAGTGGGAGTCGATTGACTGTGCCGTTTTCAACAATTGCAACTGCTCCATCAAGGATATCGAGTGCGCGCTCAAAGCGGGCCGCTTCATCGGTATGAAGAGTAAAGAGCGGCGCTCCTGCCTGAATGTAATCACCTGGCTTTGCATGCATCTCAATACCAGCCCCAGCTTGAACCTTCTCGCCCTGCTTTGAACGGCCAGCACCGAGGCGCCAGGCTGAAACTCCAACCTTCATCGCATCCATAGTGGTGATGATTCCACTGTTAGCCGCTTTAACAATATGAGTTTCGCGTGCAACTGGAAGCGCTGCATCAGGATCTCCTCCCTGTGCTGCAACCATGCGGCGCCAATGATCCATGGCACTTCCATCTTTAAGGGCATCTGCTGGATCTTTTCCGATAATCCCGGCAGCATCGATCATCTCGCGCGCAAGGAGAATCGTGAGCTCAACGACATCAGATGGTCCACCACCTGCAAGAACTTCTACAGATTCCCGGACTTCCAAAGCATTTCCTGCAGTCAATCCCAATGGGACATCCATCGCTGTGACAAGGGCACGCATCTTGACCCCTGCATCTACACCGAGTTGAACCATGGTGCGGGCAAGTTCTGATGCCTTTGCAGGATCTGACATAAAAGCACCAGAGCCTGTCTTCACATCGAGCACGAGAGCCGATGTTCCTTCAGCAATCTTCTTACTCATAATTGAGGATGCAATCAGAGGAATAGCCTCAACAGTAGCTGTGACATCACGGAGTGCATAGAGCTTCTTATCTGCAGGTGCTAGGCCAGCACCTGCAGCGCAAATTACTGCGCCAGTATCTTTAAGAACCTGCAACATCTCTTCATTGGAAAGCGATGCGCGCCAACCAGGAATGGACTCCATCTTGTCGAGGGTGCCACCTGTATGTCCAAGTCCACGACCTGAGAGCTGTGGAACTGCGCCACCGCATGCTGCAACTAATGGCGCTAATGGAAGAGTGATCTTGTCTCCAACGCCGCCTGTTGAGTGCTTATCAGCTGTCTTGCGATCAAGTGCCGACCAATCCATACGTTCGCCAGTATTGATCATCGCATTGGTCCATCGTGAAATCTCGCGAGAGTTCATACCGTTAAGAAGTATTGCCATAGCCAAAGCTGACATCTGCTCATCGGCTACCGCCCCACGAGTGTAGGCATCGATAACCCAATCAATCTGAGCATCTGATAGCTCATGACGATCACGCTTTGCTGCAATTACCTCTACCGCTGCGAAAGGTTCGATCATTTCAACCTTGTCTCTATCTCCTGCGGCCCAAATGCCCAGGGAAGTAAATCGTTAAGAGTCTTCACGCCTTCATCTGTCATCAGTTGCAACGTAGATCCGCCGTGCTCTTGGAGAAGTTGGCGACAACGACCACATGGCATTAAAGGGTTGCCTGCGATATCAACACATGCGAAGGCGACTAAACGTCCACCACCTGTTGCAGCAAGAGATGAGACGAGACCGCATTCGGCACAGAGAGTGAGGCCGTAGCTTGCATTCTCCACATTGCACCCTGTGACAATACGTCCATCATCGACAAGGGCGGCAACTCCGACTGGAAACTTTGAATATGGCACATATGCCTTCTTCATCGCTTCCAGCGCTTCATTGCGCAAGAGCTGCCAATCAATCTGCATTAGTGAGAACCGCCTCCACGTTTATAGGCAACACCATCTGCCGCCGGGGCTCTCACCTTGCCAACAAATCCTGATACAGCGATGATCGTTGCGATATATGGCGCCATCAACATGAACTCAGAAGGAATTGGGGTTCCTGTGATTGTAAGAACGCCTTGGATTTGATCTGCGAAACCGAAGATTAACGCCGCTGCTACCGCACCGAGTGGGCTCCAGCGACCGAAGATAAGAGCGGCCAGAGCGATAAAGCCCTTTCCAGCTGTCATCTCTTTGCTAAACATACCGATTTGGCCAAGTGTGAAGAATGCACCGCCAAGACCAGCAACTGCTCCAGCGAGAATGACATTCTTAAAGCGAATGGAGTTAACGCTGATTCCCACAGACTCAGCGGCGGTTGGGTTCTCGCCTACTGCGCGAGTACGCAGCCCCCACTTGCTCTGGAAGAGAGCAATGTGAATGATCGCAACAACAAGATACATCGCATAGACGATGATGCTCTGATTAAAGAAGATTGGACCAATAACCGGAATCTTTGCCAGCAGAGGAATCTCGATTGGAGCAAAAGCTGTCGCTGAGTTCCACTCATCCTGATAAGGAATCAGCAACTTCTTATAGAGGAAGTTGGTCAGACCGATTACGAGGACGTTGAGCACAAAGCCAAGAACAACTTGATCGATGCCATATTTAATGGCAAAGATTGCAAGAAGTAGTGAGATGAGAGCACCAGCAATAGGGGCAACAGCTAATCCGAGCCAGTTATTACCAAGTAGGGATGCGATGACACCGGAAGCAAATGCTCCAGCGAGAAGCTGGCCCTCAATTGCAATATTGATGACACCAGATCGCTCAGAGATAACACCAGCCATTGCACCAAAGATCAGTGGGACAGAGAGGATGAGTGCGCCTTGGAGCAGTCCTGTAAAGGGAATGAATTTTCCTGCAGCAGCCCAGCAGAGGAATGACATCAAGAAGGATGCACCGAAAAGGGCGCTAGCCAAGCGAATTGTCTTCTTATATGAGAACTGCACAGCAGCTAGAGCTACAGATGCGAGTGATATCAGAGCAAAGAGAAGTGATCCGGCCTTCGAGTCAACAATCCACTCCTTAAAGAGAACCCATTCATTGCCAAAGACAAAACCATAAGTGACTGGTTGGCCTTCCTTTGGAAGGATTGCAAATACGTAGAGTGCGAAGAGGCCTAGGAGTGCCATCGTTGCAATTCCGCGACGGCGACGGCGCTCAGGTGCTGAAAGGGTGCGAGTTTCTAACAATCTCATTAGCCGTTCCATCCCTTCGAAGCGACCGCTTGGCCTTCGTCAACGCTCTTCAATCTAAAGATTGCCTTAATCAGGGCTGGAGCTGCAATAAAGAGAACGATCAGCGCTTGAATAACAAGTACGAGATCAAGCGGTGTATCGGTACTCGCCTGCATAGTCAGACCTCCAGCACGAAGTGCACCGAAGAGAAGTGCGGCAAAGACAGTACCTATTGGAGTTGCTCGCCCAAGAAGTGCAACTGTGATTGCGTCGAAGCCGAATGTTCCACCAACGCCAGCAGTCATTGCAGGCTCTGATCCTAAAATCTGAACTGCGCCAGCGAGGCCGGCGAGTGCTCCTGCAATAAACATAACCGTTGTTGTGGTTCGTCCCACTGAGATGCCCGCTGTCTTTGATGCGGCTGCGTTTGCACCGACAGCGCGGAATCTAAAGCCCCACGTGCTTCGCTGTAGCAACCACCAGATTAGCCCTGCAACGACAAGTGCAATGATAAATCCAAGATTTGCGCGAAGCTCTGAACCGAAGAGATGGGGCAGACGAGCGCTCTCATTAACCTCTGGAGCCAATGGATCTTGGCGACCTGGTCGCAGGAAAGCCTCTGTGCTAAGAATCCAGAGCAAGAAGTAGCTAGCCACATAGTTGAGCATGATCGTGACAATCACTTCATGCGCACCAGTCTTGGCCTTAAGCAAACCTACAAAACCTCCATAGAGACCCGCGCAGAGCATTGCTGCTGCGATAGCTGCGATGCTGTGAATGACGACCGGCATTTCAAATTTGAATCCAACATAGCTTGCACCAATGGCACCTGCGATGAACTGTCCTTGGGCACCAATATTGAAAAGGCCTGCGCGAAAAGCGAGAGCGACAGAGAGGCCGGTGAGAATCAGAGGTGAGGCTGCAACAAGTGTCTCTGAGAGTGGGTAGAAACCTTGCAAGAAACCTGGATCTGCAAGATTGGGATCATAGATTGAACCTCTAAAGAGAGCCCAATATGCACCACCAGCTGTTGCTAACGCTTTGGACAACATCGACAGCGGCTTCGACTTGAGCTCGAGAACTGCAGGATCTGAGAATGCAACGAGAAGGCCGCTGACAAACAGGGCCATCGCGAAGGCTAGAAGAGGGAGGATGAGCTTTCTTAGGAACTTCATTATCGCTTTACTCCTGCCATCAATAGACCAAGATCTTCACGAGAGGTATCTGCTGGAACGATTGCGATGATCTCACCTCGATACATCACTGCGATGCGATCTGCTAGTGCAACTACTTCATCGAGTTCTGTGCTGAAGAGAAGAACAGCGCGACCTGCATCGCGCTCGGCGATGATGCGCTCATGAACAAACTCGATAGAGCCAACATCTAGACCACGAGTGGGCTGTGAAGCGACAACGAGCTTGACTGGACGCGATAGTTCGCGAGCCAGAACCACCTTCTGCTTATTTCCACCAGAGAGTGATGAAGCGCTGTCCTTTGGAGACTGCGTACGAATATCAAACTCAACAACTCGCTTTGCAGCATTTTCAGCAACAACGCTCTGTGAAATAACTGGACCTTTTGCAAATGGCTTGAGGTCATGAAGGTCAAGGATGAGATTCTCTTCGATGCTAAAGGATGCAATTAGGCCATCTTCTTCGCGAGATTCAGGGACAAATGCAATTCCTGCATGAAGAGCCTGGCGCACTGAAGCCTTAGTGATCTCCTTGCCATCAAGGAGTATTTTGCCGCTGACATGTTCTTGGAGGCCGATGATGGATTCTGCGAGCTCTGATTGACCATTTCCTTGAACGCCAGCTACGGCAAGAACTTCGCCTGAGCGGATCTCAAAGGAGACATCCTTCACGAGAGCGCGGCCAGTATGGTCATAGACATTGAGATCACTTACCTCAAGGAGGAGATCGCCAAGCTTTGGTGCAGCCTTATCAACTTCAAGTGAGACAGGGCGACCAACCATCAGTGATGCCAGCTCTTCTTGGCTTGCAGATGGAGACGCCGTGCCGACAACTTTTCCACGACGAATAATCGTAATCTTGTCAGCGGCTTCTCGTACCTCGCGCAGCTTATGGGTAATAAAGACTATTGCTGTTCCTTGATCGCGAAGCTTCTTCATATTGCGAAGGAGTTCATCCGTCTCTTGAGGCGTCAGAACTGCAGTGGGTTCATCGAGAATCAACACTTTTGCTTCATAAATCAGAGCTCGAATGATCTCTACACGTTGCTGGATTCCTACAGGCAGATCTTCAACAAGAGCATCTGGATCAACGTCGAAGTTAAACTCTGCTGATACCCGAGCGATTTCGCGACGAGCTGCATCTAAATCTAGGAAGCCTGGCCCTTTGACCTTCTCATGTCCAAGAACAATGTTCTCGGCAACAGTGAAGACGGGAATCAACATAAAGTGCTGATGGACCATGCCGATACCGGCAGCAAGTGCATCAAGTGGTGAATTAATGGTGATTACTTTTTCATCTACTGAGATGCTTCCTTCATCAGGTGAGAGAAGTCCGTAGACGATATTCATCAAGGTAGATTTACCAGCACCGTTTTCGCCAAGGATTGCATGGATCTCTCCGGACTCAACTCGGAGGTCGATGGAATCATTTGCAGTGAGTGCACCAAAGCGCTTTGTGATGCCGCGCAATTCAAGGGACATGTGCGCAAATCTACTCGCTTTAGCCCACTTACACAAAGTAAAAATCGACTTAATTAATTTCGGAAATGCAAACAGGGCTAGCGAAAAATCGCTAGCCCTGTTTGTAAAGCGTGGTTTTAGTTAATTAGTTAACAGAAACCTTCTTGTTCATAATTGCTGTACCAAGCTTTGTTACCTCTGAACGAAGTGCAGAAGGAACTACCTTGATGAGATCGTGGTATGGAGCAAGGTATGTTCCCTTGTTCTTGAGGTTACCGTTGTAACCTGTTGAAGAGAACTTGCCTGCTGCATCATCAGCGATAACAGCACGAACTGATGCATCTACACCCTTAACAACTGATGTAAGAATTACCTTCTTGTACTGTGGAGCTGCCTTGTATCCATCTGTATCAACCCAGATGACATATGACTTCTTTGATGCGATTGAGTTAGCAGCTGTTGCGCCACCAAGTCCACCTGCAACTGGGAAGATGATGTCTGCACCCTGCTGCTCGAAGTTCTTTGAGATCTGAAGTGCCTTAGCTGAGTCAGAGAATCCACCAACGAATGTTCCGTCAGCCTTCTTTGTATCCCAACCGAGAACTGTTACAGACTTGCCCTTGACCTTGTTGTAGTGAGCAACACCCTTAGCAAATCCATCCATGAAGATTGTGACAGGTGGGATGTTGAGTCCGCCGTATGTTGCGACCTTACCGGTCTTTGATACGCCAGCTGCAAGGTAACCAGCCTGGAATGCAGACTCGTTTGTTGAGAACTGAAGTGGCTTCAAGTTCTTAAACTTTGTACCTGGGTAGACAGATCCATCAGGACCGTGGTCTTCTCCATCCTGGTCAACGATTGCGAAGTTAACTGTTGGGTTTGCCTTTGCAGCCTCAACAATTGCGCCGTTGATAAGGAAGCCAACACCGATGATAAGTGTGCACTTCTCGTCGATAAGCTTCTTGATGTTTGGTGCGTAGTCAGCATCTGTTGTTGCTGCAAGGTACTTCACTGTTACGTTCTTGTTTGCCTTTGCAGCAGCCTGTGCGCCTGCCCATGCTGAAGCGTTAAATGACTTGTCGTCCACGCCACCTGTATCAAGTGCGAGGCAAGCCTTAGTTGAGTTAGCAGCGGTTGCAGCTGGAGCCACACCTACTGCGAGAGTTGCAGCTGCGAAGAGTGCAACAATCTTGAGTGTCTTCTTCAATTTTCCTCCAAGGAATTGTTGTGGAAATAGATTCTGCCAGTCCTTCTTCGCTTTTGAGGGGTCGAAGGCTTGTAGGGCGAGCCTATCTTCGGAGGATAAGAATTACTAAATCAACCTGTTAAATCTAAGGCGTGGCATGTAACAAATTGGCAAACTCTCAACCCCAACTTTAAAGATAAAGGGGGGTGGCCTTGCCTAATTAGCGATCTTGGCGCCTTGGAGGGCGGCAGAGTTGATGGCAGCACTTGCTGCAGTCAGAGCAGGAAGGTAGGTAGTCAATACAACTCCCCCATCCTTAATGTCATAGCGGTGTCCATAAATCCCTGCTTTGGGATCTAGCACATCAAGGTGTTGTTCATTTGCTATCGCCTTTGCAATCAAGTCATACATCGCAACATCAACGCGCTTGACTACTGTTGCATAGAGATACTTCTTTGTTGAGGCAGTGACAGATACGTACTGATCAGGTTCAACTGTAATCATTCCAACAGCTCTGAAATTCTTATCTTTTGACCTTGAGAGATTGCGCGCAACAATCGATGCAAATACCTCAGTATCTGAACCAGGTCGAGCGATGAAGATGACATCGGATCCCGCATTCATCGCCTGTCGTGTTGCTGTAACAGATGATCCATTGACATATCTAATTGAGGCGGTGACTCCACGCTTTGCAGCGAGGACTCCTGCAAGGAATCCATTCTGATAAATATCGGCCTGATCATTATTTGCAATCATCGCCACACGCTTGCTCTTTGAGGCGAGGGCGGCGCTAAATCCGGCAAGGAAGGCGCCCTGAGTATCTGCGAAAATAATTGAGGTGACATTGAGAGCGTCAATTGTGGCATCGTTGAGAATCGCAAATTGCGTATTAGGAAATTCGATAGCTAACGCTTTAATTGTTGGTGCATAGCCGGCTCCCACAACGATGATGGGGTTGCAGTTTTTAGCGATGAGAGAGCGGATGCGACGCTCACGATCAGAGCTGGTGCCATCGGTGACAACTGGATCGACGGTAAATGTGAACTTCTTCTGTGCCTTTTCTAGCCCTGCAGCTGCTGCATCATTAAAGGAGCGATCTCCTCGCCCACCGATGTCATAGGCGATTCCGATGGATAAAGGATTAGCATGGGCGGGGGCTGCAATAAAGAGAGATCCAACAAGTCCAAGTGCTGCAAGAAGTGAACGGATTTTCATTAGCGCACGACCCCTAGGTTGTTATAGGTCGAGTCAAGAGTTGCCTGTGCAACCTCACGAGCCTTGGCTGAACCTTGATGAAGAATCTGCAAGAGGTGCGCTTCATCTTCAAGAAGTTCGAGCGCATGGGCACGAATTGGTCTGAAGTATTCAACAACAACATCTGCCACAGATGTCTTGAAATCTCCATAACCTTTTCCATCGAATTCATTTTCAAGATCTGCAATGCTCTTTCCAGATAGCGCTGAGTGAATTGTGAGTAAGTTGCTAATGCCTGGCTTCTGCGCGGTATCGAATTTAACCTCGCGACCCGCATCTGTGACCGCGCTCTTAAACTTCTTCATATTCACCTCTGGCGCATCGAGAATATCTATGAGTCCTGCACCTGTTCCAGAAGACTTACTCATCTTTGAAGAAGGATCTTGAATGTCATAAATCTTCGCTCCCTGCTTGAGGATAAAGCCCTCGGGAATCTGGAATGTCTGCCCATAGCGAGAGTTGAAGCGACCTGCAACATCACGTGTTAATTCGATGTGCTGACGCTGATCTTCACCCACTGGAACCAAGTGTGTCTGATAGAGCAAAATATCTGCAGCCATCAACATTGGATAGGTAAAGAGACCTACACGAGCTGCATCGGCACCTGACTTAGAGGATTTATCTTTGAATTGAGTCATCCGACTCGCTTCGCCAAAACCAGTCATGCACTCCATAATCCAACCGAGTTGATTATGTTGCGGAACCTGAGATTGAACAAAGAGAGTGGACTTCTCTGGAGAGATACCAAGGGCAATTAGCTGTGCCGCAGACATCAGGGTTCTCTTGCGAAGAAGAGCGGGCTCTGTCTCCACCGTGAGGGCGTGGAGGTCGACGATGCAGTAGAAAGCATCATGTCCATCTTGAAGCTCAACCCACTGCTTTACCGCACCAAGATAATTTCCCAGGTGGAAGGAATCGCTGGTTGGCTGGATTCCTGAGAGGACGCGCTTCTGACTCATATTCGTATTCTCGCATGAAGTGGCGCTAGCGCGGTGTGCGAAATTAGCTGCGCGAGATAAGGATTCGTCCGACTCGCTTGCCCTCCATCGAAAGAACTGCAATCCGAAGGCCATTGAGGTTGATGAGGTCACCGTCATGAGGAATGCGGCCAAGGAAGTGCATCACAAATCCACTGAGGGTTTCGTAAGGACCTTCTGGAATTTCGATTCCTGACTGTGATGAGAGATCTTCGAGGGAGATTAAGCCGTCGACTTCAAAATCACCGGTGCGAGACTCAATTGAAAGTTCCTGTTCATCTCCATCGTATTCATCGCGAATATCTCCGATGAGTGTCTCTACTAGATCTTCCAGCGTAACAATTCCGTCAGTTCCGCCGTATTCATCAAGAACGATAGCTAAATGCTGGCGCTGTGCACGCATCTCGGTGAGAGCAGGCAGAATTCCCTTGGTGCCAGGCAGATACATAATGTTGCGACTGAGCTCTTGAATCTTTGCCTGAGAGTTAACCAAGGATGGGTCGATAAGGTCGCGAACATGAATAAAGCCGATGACCTCATCAGAGGAACCACGCACCACGGGATAGCGAGAGTGCGATTTCTCTGCAGCAAGTGCAATCGCCTTTGCAATAGTCAGTGAGCCGTCGATGAAATCAACTTCTGTGCGAGGAACCATGACTTCGTGAACTTGGCGCTCAGATGCATTAAAGACTTCTTCCACAATGTCGCGTTCTTCATCTGTGAGAGCTGCATGGCCTGCAACGAGATCGAGAAGCTCCTCTTCTGACATCTGCGAGCGCTCTTCTTTTGGATCGATTCCAAAGAGGCGAACCACAATGTCGGTTGATTTAGAGAGAAGCCAGATAATTGGCCGAAAGAGGATTGCAATGAAATCAATGAATGGAGCAGACCAAATGGCAATTGGTTCGGAGCGAAAGAGCGCCAGCTTCTTTGGAGCTAGCTCGCCCAGTACGAGCGAGATATATGCAATCACCAGTGTTAGAGCAATAAGTGAGGTTGTATTTGCCGTGGTTGATTTAAGGCCGCGATCTTCAAGCCATGGGATGAGGTATTGACCCAGCTTCTCTGCGCCAAGGGCAGCTGAGAGAAATCCTGAGAGTGTCACACCTACTTGAACAGCTGCTAACAGTCGGTTGGGGTTGGTGTGAAGTTTTGCCACCCGAGCCCCGCGACGACCTTGAAGAGCCATCTGCTTCACCTGGCTTTCGCGCAAGGAGATAAGGGCAATCTCGGCAGCGACGAAGAGTGCGCCAAGAAGGATCAGGCTTAGTACCAGGGCTATTGGAGCGAAAATTGAACCACTCGGGTAGGTGTCCATAGTGCGAGAAGTGTAGCGAGCCTCTTCCCATCCCCGCCAGCCGCGGATAGCCTTTGCCCGTTAGCCAACCGGCTAGCGCCTTACCCTCGGAACGTCGGGCACGTACCTGCCCGGATAAGGAAGCATAAAAAATGGCATCAGTTGTATTTGAAAATGCATCTCGCATCTACCCAGGCACCACAGCCCCTGCTGTAGATAAGCTCAACCTCACCGTCGCAGATGGTGAATTTCTTGTTCTTGTAGGTCCTTCAGGTTGCGGTAAGTCCACATCACTTCGTATGTTGGCAGGCCTTGAAGAGATCGACGGTGGACGCATTCTTATTGGAGATCGTGACGTCACAAACGTTGCTCCAAAGGATCGCGATATCGCGATGGTCTTCCAGTCTTACGCACTCTACCCACATATGACTGTGGCTGAGAACATGGGTTTTGCACTCAAGATCGCAGGCGTTGATAAGGCAGAGCGCGAGAAGCGCGTTCGCGAAGCAGCTAAGTTGCTCGACCTCGAGCCATACCTAGAGCGCAAGCCAAAGGCTCTATCAGGTGGTCAACGTCAGCGCGTTGCTATGGGTCGTGCGATTGTTCGCGAGCCACAGGTATTCCTTATGGATGAGCCGCTATCTAACCTCGATGCAAAGCTTCGTGTTGCAACTCGTACACAGATTGCAGCTCTCCAGCGCCGCCTCGGCATCACAACTGTCTACGTCACTCACGACCAGGTCGAAGCGATGACCATGGGTGATCGCGTAGCAGTCCTTAAGGATGGCCTCCTCCAGCAGGTAGATACACCTCGCAATCTTTACGATAAGCCAGCTAACGCTTTCGTTGCAGGCTTTATCGGCTCACCAGCAATGAACCTTCTGACAGCTCCTGTCTCAGGTGGCAAGGCTCAGATGGGTGATCTCAATATCGATGTTCCTGCATCAGCTGGTTCATCTGTCATCGTCGGTATCCGCCCAGAAGGTTGGACACCATCATCTACAGGCTTCCATGTGCTCGTAGAGGTTGTTGAAGAGCTTGGTTCAGATGCATTTGTCTACGGAAAGCCAGCTGACTCAAATGTTCAGTTCGCAAATGCAGGCGATGAAGGCGCACAGGTCATCGTGCGTTGGGATCCAAAGAACCCACCTAAGCCAGGCGAGACAGTTACTGTTTCAAATGTTGCTAACGCTGTTCATCTCTTCGATGCAACAACAGGTGCACGCATCAACTAAGTAGTTGTCAAAGAATCCCGCCGCAGAAAGTTGTGGCGGGATTCTTCTTTCAGGAGGGTTTAAGTGAGAAAAGTTCGCACTGGAGTAATTTCAGTAGTCGCGACCTGTTTTCTCGCGCTTCTGCAAACTCCTTCTGCGCAAGCGAACCTGTTTACATTTACTTCTCACACTTTCACAACATGCACTGCTACCGGAGCAACAGGTCCAACTTATGCAAATTGCACCTCTGCCTATAGCGGGGCCTCATGGGCAACCAACTATTCCTACTTCAGTACTTCCTCTGGAATCCAACTCTGGACAGTTCCGAGAACGGCAACTTACAGAATCACCGCCTATGGTGCACGAGGCGGAAATGGTTCCAACGGTGGCACTTTGGGAGGTCAAGGAGCTAAAGCACAAGGCGATGTATCGCTCACTCAAGGTACCCAAATCAAGATTCTCGTCGGACAAGCCGGATCAGATGGAAGCTCAACAAGTGCCGGTGGTGGTGGTGGCAGCTTTGTAACAACTTCAACAAACTCGCCTCTCATTGTTGCCGGTGGAGGCGGAGGTGGCGCGGGACCTAATTCAACTGGGACTAAGTCAGGTAAAGATGCATCAATATCAACATCAGGATCAGCTGGTTACGATGGCGTGGCAAGTGGAGGAACCGGTGGTGCTGGCGGAGCAAGTCCAGGCGGTGCGTGGTCCGGTGCATCTGGTGGCGGACTCACTGGAGATGGTGGCCCAGGTCGCGAGTATTCAGCAGATATTTCTGGATCTGGTGGAAAATCATTTACAAATGGTGGGGGTGGTGGCGCCAAAGGAAATCTTTATGGAAGTTTTGGCGGTTTTGGCGGTGGCGGTGGTGCGACCTGGGGAGCAGGTGGTGGCGGTGGATATTCGGGAGGCGGAGCGGACCATTCGACTGGAAGTGGCACTGATCGTGAGGGCGCAGGTGGTGGCGGATCTTTCGCTTCAGGTGCCAACCAACAACTTGTTGCTGCTCAAAGCAATGGTGCAGGTTCTGTAACAATTCAAATTCTTACTGGAGCACCAGATGCGCCCACCATAGGCACAGCCTCCGCACTCTCACCGGTATCAGCCACGATTACCTTCTCTGCGCCTGGAAACAATAATGGCGACACCATCACTGGTTATACCGCAATCACAACTCCAGAGTCTCGGACGGCAACTCTTTCTCAAGCGGGTTCTGGCACGATAACAATCACTGGCTTATCCCCCAATACGTCATATGTGATTAGGGTTTACGCAACTAACAGTCTTGGAAATTCAGCCCTCTCTTCGCCTTCTAATTCTATTACGACCCCTATAGCTACAACTTCAATTTCAATTGCCCTGCCAGCCAATAGCACTACAGCAACTTATAGAACACAAACAACTATCACTGCAACCGTTGTGGGTGCAGAAGGTAAAGTGACTTTCTTTCTAAATTCAAAGAGAATTCCTAACTGCATCGGTCGGCCAACAAGTTCTCGCGTTGCCACCTGCTCTTGGAAGCCGGCAATTCATGGATCTGCAAATGTGAGAGCAACATTCTTGCCTACATCTAACGACTACTACTCTTCAACTACCTCAAATACGTTTTCCGTTGTAAGAAGAACTGGTCAAAGATAGAGCTCTTAACTATTCTCCAAATTTGTCGCAGTAATTCCAGAGATCGTAATCGTCGAGATTGATGGACTTATAGCCTCGGGCCTCAAGTGCATCGACTAACTGTGCGCGGTGTTCTGTTGCGTGATGGATTGCCTGAGATGCCACGGTGGAACGGGCTCGCACAATTGTCTTGCCTTGCCACTCACGAACAATCGTTCCTTCAGGCTTTGCGGCTTCTTCCAGGAGCACCTGATCTGCCGCCTTCAGGCGTTCGATCACAATATGAATATCGGCAGCTGTTGCCGGCGGAATCTCTGTCTCATCTAGCTTTGCCTGCCATGCTGCGTTATCGAGCTCAGTGAAATCGGACTTATCAAGTAAGCGCCAGCCATACCAAGTCGCAGAGCTTGCAATATGGCGAGCAATCTCGCGTACACTCCACTCGGGATTTACTGCGTAAGCATCGAGAGCCTCATCAGGAAGTTCAGCAACCTTCTTAAGAATCTCAGAATTTGCCCAGGCCATATGTTTGAAAAGTTTCTCCGCATCCATACCCACAGGTTATCCCAGATCTGGATTCATCCACAGTCTTGCGGAATCGAAGAATTTTAAATGGTCCTCGCGCCTTAGCTTTCAGCTGCTTCCACCTCGCTTCTCCCTTTCGGATCCGTCCTTGCACAACCGAAAGATTCCACTCCGCTTGGAGTGGATGAGAGAAGGGAGATGTAATGAAGTTATACGACTGGTTTGATCTAGTCGTGGTGCTGTGCAGACTGATATTTCTATTGCTAGAAATTTGGAAAGCCCGCCACGGTAACGACGGACCTTCCCATTAACTTCTATAACCGGAAGTCGAAGGGCGGTCTTAGAGGCATTAATCTCTAAGGCCGCTTCTTCGTTTTCAATATTACAACGTTGGTGTGAAGAAGTGAAGCAAAATTCACGAATTATCAGAACTACTTTACGTAGTGAAAGAACTATTGAATCTCTAATTCACCGCGAAGAATGTGCGCTCGTCCAGCACCTATTACTCTCCATCCACCATCCATAACAAGAGCTGTATTCTCATCAATACCCACAAGGGTTGTATCTGCACCTGCGCGTGCAATAAATGATGCCACGCGATCGGGCAACCAACCCAACATCTTGTCATAGTGAGGAATTACTTCGATATCGGGCAACAGGTTAAGACCAGCGCTATGGCTTGATTTACGAATTCCCATAATGGTTCCACCAAATGCCATCGCACCTGCAGAACATCCTGCTAGTGAAGTTCCACTCATCCATTGGGATGTGATCTCATCCCATAATGGTGATCCCTGAAAGACATCTGCGATGCGGTGGGGATCTCCCCCGGAGAAATAGATCAGACCTGCGCCATTTATTGCATCAACATAATCTAGATTGAATGCGTCCTCGCGCTCGTGGATAGGAAGATAGAGCACTTCACAACCAATGCGTGCTGCCTGCTCTTCTCCACGGCGCTTCCAATAAGCACGTCTATCCTCGCCTTCATGCGATGAGGCGGTAGGAATCTGCACAAAGGTTTTGCTCTTTCCTCCCGTAAATGCAGAATGCAGGAGTCTGGTTTCGAACTCCTGCATTTGCGGCGAATATTCTCCAGAACCGACGAGTGCGAGCACTCCTGGCTTCTGGTTCATATCGCTTTAAGCCTTTAAGCCATTGCCTTCTTAAGGTTCTCATCAATTGAAGCCAAGAACTCCTGCGTTGTTTGGTAAGGAGCATCTGGTGCAATAAGAAGTGAGAGATCCTTTGTCATCTTTCCCTGCTCGACAGTCTGGATACAAACTTGCTCAAGTGTCTTAGCAAACTTTGCGAGCTCAGCATTGTTATCAAGCTTTGCACGGTGGGCAAGACCCTGTGTCCATGCGAAGATCGATGCGATTGGGTTAGTTGAAGTTTCCTTACCCGCCTGGTGATCGCGGTAGTGACGTGTCACAGTTCCGTGAGCAGCCTCTGACTCGCAGACCTTTCCATCTGGGGTCATAAGAACAGATGTCATCAGACCGAGTGAGCCGTAACCCTGTGCGACAGTGTCAGATTGAACGTCACCGTCATAGTTCTTGCATGCCCAGACGTATCCACCTTCCATACGAAGTGACATAGCAACCATGTCATCGATAAGGCGGTGCTCATACCAAATGCCTGCAGCTTCGAATTGAGCCTTGAACTCTGCCTGGTAAACCTCTTCAAAGATATCCTTGAAGCGACCGTCATATGCCTTAAGGATTGTGTTCTTAGTTGAAAGGTAGACCGGG
>JACCDJ010323521.1_pt1 | contig 17050 bp, 14 predicted proteins | sample 7444481 | NCBI WGS metagenome assembly JACCDJ01 (sample SAMN15323435, study PRJNA562643) | freshwater metagenome | isolation source: river surface water | place: USA:Blue River Watershed | collected 2017-08-15 | reverse complement strand
TTGCATTTGTACCAGCGCGCACCAGATAAATTTTACATGAATTGATGGTGGTCTTAGATCATATTTTGGGTGTTGTCTTAAAAGCCTATCAAATCTTATTGGGATTGGCTTCTTTGTTTTCATTAAAAGCCGCTCAATTGTTCAAAGGACAACTTCAATCCATTGCGCTGATGAATGAATGGCGTGCGCAAAATTCTGAAGCGAAAGTGTTTTGGATGCATGCTGCATCTTTGGGTGAGTTTGAGCAAGGTCGTCCTGTCATTGAGGAATTCAAAGTACGTTATCCAACCGCCAAAGTGGTACTGACTTTTTATTCGCCCAGTGGTTATGAGGTGAGAAAGAATTATCTCGGTGCAGATTTGATACTTTATTTGCCTGTTGATACATCGAGAGCGATGTCCCGCTTCATACAGGCGATGCAGCCCAGCATTGTTGCCATTGTGAAGTATGAGGTTTGGCCCAATATGCTTCGTATTCTTCATGCAAGCGGAATACCTGTCATTTTATTTTCAGCCATTTTCCGACCACAGCATCGTTTTTTTTCTGGGTTGCTCAAAGGATATTGGTCAGGTGTTTTACAGCGCATAGAATTCATCCATGTCCAAGACGACGCTTCTGGTCGGTTGTTGTCTGGAATAGGAATTGATCAATGGACGGTGAGTGGAGATACGAGGTATGACCGGGTTTGGAAGGTGGCGCAGGAGGCCGACTTGAAAAAAGAATTTGCGGATTGGAAAGGAAATAGTCGCGTGGTGGTATTGGGTTCGTCTTATGAGGAAGAAGAGACTCTGATTCAGTCAATGGTATTAAATTACAACGACATCAAGTGGGTCATTGCGCCTCACCATATTGATAAGCATCGCATTGCATCGATTGAGCAGCGTTTTATGGGAGAGACGGTAAGGGCTACGGAGATGTTGCAAACGGGAGAGGGATTGGACAAGCGGGTATTGATATTAAATACGATGGGTGATTTGGGCGGTTTGTATCGATTGGGGGAGATAACGGTTGTTGGAGGCGGATGGGGAAAGGGGATACACAACATACTGGAGCCAGCAGCCCATGGCTGCGCGGTGCTCTGGGGACCCAATGATGGACGCTTTATGGAGGCTAGGTTGATGGTCGAGCATGGGGGAGGTGCAAGAGTGGAGCAAATAGAGCATGCAAAGAAACAATTGGAGGATTGGATTGGGCAGGCAATGCAAGTGGAAGAGGTGGGAAGGCATGCGCGAGATTTGGTAAAGGGCAGGACTGGAGCGACGGACAAAGTATTGAAAACCATAGAGGAAAAATGGGAAGGGAAAAAAAGATGAAAAAACACTTGCGCAAATAGAAATTGAGTGTATTTTTGCATCCCAAACGTTCTTTTAAGCGGGAGTAGCTCAGTTGGTAGAGCATAACCTTGCCAAGGTTAGGGTCGCGAGTTCGAGTCTCGTCTCCCGCTCAAGGTAAATCCCGACCTCGTCGGGATTTTTTTTATCACAAAACCGAAGGAACATGCCCTGGTGGTGGAATCGGTAGACACGCAGGACTTAAAATCCTGTGACCATTGCGGTCGTGCGGGTTCAAGTCCCGCCCGGGGTACAAGGGAAAAGGCGCTTTTAGCGCCTTTTTTTATTTAAACTTTTTCGTATTCCTTTTCTTCTTTCTGTTTTTTTCTGAATTTCCTTCAGTTCTGGGTAAGGGCTATTGCAATGCGAACGTTCGACAGCTCCCAAGCATCATCGTTTTCCCCTACTTTTACCCCATGCACCAACAAAATCGCATCTTTGGACTGGACCTCATGAGGGCGGTGGCCATATTGCTGGTGCTGAAAGGGCATGCGAAACTGTTGGCAGGTGATCTCTTTTCCCAATGGCCAAGTATCTCTACCATCGATGGCGTTGAATTGTTTTTTGTGCTTAGTGGTTTTTTAATCGGTGGTATTATTCTCAAGACTTTGGATGAACCGACCCAATGGAACTTCAAGTCCATTCTTCGTTTTTGGAAACGCCGCTGGTACCGAACCCTTCCCAACTATTACTTGGTCTTGCTGTTGCAGATTTTGATTGTTGCTCTGGGCTGGTCCAATGATACATTGGATGGCGTGAAAGCCCATTTTTTTTTCTTCACCCAAAATCTATTTTCAGGTTTTCAAGGTTTCTTCTGGGAAAGTTGGAGCCTGTCTGTTGAGGAATGGTTCTACCTGCTCTTTCCTTTTGTCTTGTGGCTTTTCTCTCCGTTGTTCAATAAGTCAACGGCGTTTCTTGCCGCATCATTCACACTGCTTTTTACTCCTCTCTTCTTGAGGTGGGTGCTGCTGTCCGAAGTGACGTTGGACTGGTATGCCTGGGATGTGCAATGCAGAAAGGTCGTGGCTTTTCGATTGGATGCCATTGCTCTCGGTTTGTTGGCTGTTTATGTTTCCCATTTTTTCAATACTGCTTTTTCTCAATGGGCCAAGCCCTTGTTTGTTTTGGGTATTGGATTATTGGTGTTGGATACGCAATGCATGAATGATCCCAACGGCATCTACGAAAAGATTTTTTCTTTCTCCATCAAATCTTTGGCGGTTTCCATGCTGATTCCGTTTTTGTATCAATGGCAAATCCGTCCGATGGTCTGGTGGGCAAAAACGATCGAGTGGACCTCTAAAATTTCCTATTCGATGTACTTGTTGAATTTGGGTGTTGTCTTCACCTCGCTGAATCATTTCTTTCAGCCGGTTTCAACCCCAGGATGGTTTACTCGCTATTTGCTTTTTTGGGTGATTACCTATGCCGCCTCTCATCTCTTGTACCAGCATCATGAAAGGTTTTGGTTAAAGAAGAGGGATGAGAGAATTCAAGATTGATGATTCTATTTTTTCGAATCTTGAGGGTTTTAAGTAGAAATAAAGTGGTGCATTTACAAAGCTGATTCTGAGAGGCTGACATTCATTTCAAGTTTGGATTCTGATTCATTCTTCAATTGAATATGCATATGCGTCTGTTATGCAACTTTTGTACAACAGAAAATTCATAAGGAATTTTGAAAAAAAATCTTTATGAAATCAATAGAACAAAATTGTATACGTAAATTTGAAGAATTAATACGTATTGAAATGTATAAGCTAACTTTATCCATCAATGAAGAGGTTGCCAGCAGAGCAAAAGAATATGCCAAGGCTTCGGGTAGGAGTTTGTCTTCTCTTATTGAAAGCTATTTACAGGAACTGGTGAATCATCCAGAATCTTCAGTGAAAAAGGGAATGTCTCAATATTTGGGCATTGCTAAACTGCCCAAAGATTTTGATGAGAAAAAAGCCGCTAGGGAATATCTTCAGAACAAACACGCATGAAAAAGTACTTCATCGATACCAATATCGTGGTAGATTATTTGGCTTGTCGTGTGCCTTTTTCACATCATGCATTGGCCATTTTCCAGGCAGCAGATGAGGGGCGCGTTAAGTTATATTTGTCCTCTCACTCAATTGCCACTTGTTATTATATCCTTCGGAAATACAGCGAAGAAAAACAACTGAGAAAGGCTATAGCGGCTTTGATGGATTGCTGTGAGGTGGTTGCAGTGGAGGATGAAATGCTTAAAAAGGCTTTTCGATCCAACTTAAACGATGTGGAAGATGCTATTCAGCTAGAATGCGCCTATGTTATCAAGAATATCAGTGGCTTGGTTACGCGAAATATCAAGGACTTCAGGAGCGCTAAAATTCCTGTTCTCGGTCCAGAGTTCATCTCGAATTTATAATCTGCATTAAACTTTTCTTTCGATTTCTCAATTACCTTCGCTCTCCTACATTTCAAATATGTCACTATCAGAATCCTTTGCAACAATAGTCAACACCCGCCGTGCGGTGCGAAAATACCATCCAACCGATTACAATTCAGATGCAGTGACCCGCAGTTTGGAACGCGCTCAATTGGCGCCTTCCAGCAGCAACATGCAATTATGGGAGATGTATCGCGTGAGTTCAGCTGAGAAAATCAAAGAAGTTTCTTTTTGTTGTTTGGGACAAAATACCACTGAGACGGCCAAAGAGATTGTTGTTGTTGTAGCGCGCCCCGATCTTTGGAAATCCCGAGCTGAAGCCAATTTGAATCATGTCAAAAGCGTACATGGCGATCGTCCCAGTTTCAGAGGGCAAAGTGCCCTAAAATACTACAGCCAATTGATGCCCTTGTTGTACAACAATGATTTCATTGGGTTCAGAGGATTGCTGAAAAAGATTTTTGTGACTATAGCTGGGATAAAGAAACCCATGGTGCGCCAAGTGACCGGTACCGATATGCGCATCGTTGTTCACAAGAGCGCAGCATTGGCGGCACAAACTTTTATGCTGTCCATGTCTGCTGAAGGTCATGATACTTGTCCAGTGGAGGGCTTCGATAGCAAACGTTTGAAGAAGTTGTTGCAATTGCCTTCCAAGGCGGAAGTCAATATGGTCATTTCTTGTGGCAAGCGCATTCCTGAAGGCATCTATGGTGAACGCTTCAGAATTCCTTTGGCGGAAATGATCAAACAAGTGGACTAAGCAAAATGCGCTTGGAGCTGCTTTTGGAAGTTGTGCATGAGATTTTCCAAAATCGGCTTAATCATTCCGGCCATCAAAAAATTCACATTCGACTTGATAAAAATCTGCGCAGATGTATTTTTCCCAGAAGTATTTGATTGGAAAATGATTGTCGCAGGTAACAACGGATTGTTTTCTGTAATAAAGTGAATTTCGTTGGCTGAAACGATTTTTTTACGAATCTTCAAATCAATGGTTAACTTGATTTTGAATTGACAGCTGTCGGCATCATTGGACCAGTCCGAGCAGTCTGCAGGAAGGAACTGTTGGAAATTGTTCATGTCATTCAAAAAAGCATGAACGTTTTCCTCGTTGTTGTTTAAAACAAACGGTTCTGAATTAATTTCCATGTGAAGAAAGGAATTGTTCAGACCAAGCAGCGGGGTTTTCTTTCCAAACTTTCAGTGCCTCGTGCTGAGCGGACTGGATGTAATTCATTTCCAATGCTTTTTCCAATAGGTAACTGTAATTGGAGAGGGTTTTTACAGGAAATGCATAGGTCTCAAAACGTGCGATGGCATCAGGGAATTGATAGGTGAAAATGGCAATCATTCCCACCACCTCAGCTTTTCTTTCTAAAAGCGCATCAACGGCCAACAAACTGCTTTTTCCAGTAGAAATCAAATCTTCAATCACCAATACTTTGGCGCCCTCAGGACAGAGGCCTTCTACTTGATTGTTAAGGCCGTGCTTCTTGGCTTCGCTGCGAACATAGATAAAAGGCAAATTCAATTCTTCAGCAACAAGAGCCCCAATGCCGATGCCTCCAGTAGCTACTCCGGCAATGATCTCGGGTTGAGTGGGAAAAGTGGAGACCATTTCTGCAAAAGCCTTGGCCACTTCTTTTCTAATCGCAGGAAAGGACATGATTTTTCTGTTGTCGCAATAGATGGGCGATTTTAAACCGCTGGCCCAAGTGAAGGGTTGTTCAGGGCTCAATTTGACCGCTTCAATTTGCAGCAAATGCTGCGCGACAGAATGTCCAATGTTCTTTTCGATGCTCATGTTGCAAAAATACATTGCATTGTGAGCCAGAAAGTCTGAGTTTTCAACAATTGAAACCCTGCGAAAGAAAATTCGTTTGTGTGACTTAAGTCAAATTTGTGGAGTGGCTTAAATGTTAATTTTGAAAACCTAAAAAAAAAACGATATGTTAAAATTCAATTCTTCTAGTGCCCGAATCGTGAATACCAAAAGAGCGGTCAATGAATGCATGGAAATTGCCTTGGGCAATGAGATGGAACATGCTGATCTGTTGATTTTTCATGCATCCATTGGACATGATTTTAATGACATGGTGACAGAAGCCAAGCGTTTGGCTCCAAATGCACGAATAGTTGCTGCGTCTTGCTGCGGTGTTGTCGGAAGGGAAGGCGTGAGTGAGTCCATGAAGGACATGGCCTTGATGTCAGTGCAAGGAAAAGATTTTACCGTTGGGAGTGTGGACGGAATTTATGGTCACAACTCTTATGAAAAGACGCTAGAAATGGCGCAAAAAATGAAGGCTGAAAATCCTAGCATCAACATGATTTATTTCTTGGCTTCAGGAATTGACATCGCCAATGATCAGTGCATTGAGGCATTGGAGGAAGTCTTTGGTAAAGAAGTTACCATTTTTGGCGCAACGTCTTCAGACAACATGCGCGGTGTCATCAGCTATCAGGCTGTGGATGATCAGGTTTATGAGCATGCCGCTTATGCCGTTGGATTTTCTGATCCGTCAATAGCAATTGATACCCAAGCGACCCATGGATTTGTAGCGTTAGGTGAGCCTTTGTTGGTGACCAAATCCAATGGCCACATTATACAAGAGTTCAACGGCCAACCGGCTTGGGAAGAATACACACGACGATTGGGCTTGAACGCTGATGCCACTTGTGGAGATTCTATTCCGATTGGCGCATTGGGAGAAAAGCTTTCAGATGATTTGGCCAAAGAATATGGCAATCAACATATTTTAAGGGTGGTAACCAAGCATGAAGGAAATGACATGCATTATGCCACTGAAATTCCAGAAGGAACAGAATTGTGGTTGACTACAAGAGATGAAGAATTGATTTTCTCTGAAATGGACCGAATGGTTGAAGTGATGAAGAACCGCATCAATGGCAAAGAAGTCGTAGCAGTATTTCATGCTGACTGTTTGGCGCGCGGTCGCTTTTTGTTCAACCGAATCATCAAGGATGAATTGGTGAGCAAAATGCAATATCCTTTTTACAACAACGGCGAATGTCCAGCTTGGTTGGGAATGTATGGATTTGGCGAGTTTGCTCGTTTGGGTGGTCAGAATACTTACCACAATTACACCACAGCATTGTATGTGCTGTATCGAAATTAATGGGGGATTCGCTGACATATGAAGCGCTAAATCAGCGGTATCAGGAGTTGCAACTTAGGGTAACTCGCTTCTCTTCAACAGAGCAAGAGTTGATCAACACCCGCGATCGTTTGGATCACGAATTGGAGTTGTACAAACGTTTGCACCGTTACAATGAGTTGGCCACAAAGGCTGCTCGTTTGGATGGTTATTATCAAGTGATGACTGAGGCCTTGGTGGATGTCTTTGATCTGGAATCCGCTATGATTTTGGTTGTTGATTTAAAAGACCATCAAGCCAAATTATATTCAGAGAGCATCCACATTGAGGGAAGAGAGGATTTGGTCCGGCAGGATTTGAAGCACTTGTCTCAAATGTTTCCTTCAGGTGTTACCCAACATCTTAAATTGGAGTCTTTCGGCGGATTGGCTGCCTTGAATGTTTGTTTTGAAGGTTTATTCTATCATCAGATTCTGCCCGAATTTCAAACAGAGGTTTTTTTGGTTGGCGCGGTGAGTATTGCCAAAGCTCCATTGTACAATCAGATATTGGATCGACATCATACCATCTTTAAAGTTTTTGTTCAACAGTTCTTAGCGGGACTTTCGACACGAATAAGAGGTGAAGAGGTAGAAAGACAATTGGAGCAAATCAAAGCTTCTCAGGCTGAGCTACGCAAGTTGTCTTTGATTGCAACCAAAACAAAGAATGGTGTGATTATTTCGGATGCCTATGGTCGTGTGGAGTGGGTCAATGAAGCGTTTACCAAGATTTCCGGATTCTCCTTGGATGAAATCAAAGGAAAGAAACCGAAAGAATTCTTACAAGGAGAGGACACTTCCGATTTCGATCGAAATGTTTTGAAGAATGCGCTTTGGAATAAAGAAGACGTGGAGTTGACATTGGTCAATTACAACAAAGCAGGCCTGCCTTATTACAATCAGTTGGAAATCATTTCCGTTTTTGATGAAGAAGGAAATCACACCAATTTTATCGCTCTTCAAAAAGACATTACTTCTGAGATTCAAACCCAGCAAGAGATGATGCGCATGAATTCCCGTTTTGAAATGATTACGGAGAAATCGATGATCGGCATCTGGGAATTGGAGTGGCCAGATATGAAAATTGACTGGAGTGATTTGCTCTGGGAGATATACGGTTTTGATCGTTCCAGTAAAATCAGCAGAAATGATTTGTGGCGCAGTGTTTTGCATCCCGATGACAAGGAAGATGTATTGGACAGATTGCGACAAATGATAAACGGAGAGGTGAATGTTGTACATGATGAGTACCGCATTATCCGATCCAATGATCAAGCGGAGCGCATGGTTGAATGCTTGACCATCGCCGAACGAGATGAGCGCGGAGCTTTGATTCGATTGGTGGGAAGCGTTAAAGATGTGACCGATGTGAAGCAAAGTCAAAATTCCATTTTGAAACAGAATGAGGAACTCAAGAAAATCAATTTGGAGTTGGACAATTTTGTATACAGCATCTCACACGATTTGCGCTCTCCTTTGTTATCCATCAAAGGAATTTTATCTTTATTGATGCATGACAATCAATTGACGGAGGATGGAAAACGCTTCTTAAGCATGGCAGATGTATCCATTGGTAGATTGGACGGAACCATTCAAGAAATTTTGGAATACTCGCGTAATTCAAGATTGAACTTGAAGCCGGAACTTTTCAACTTGGAGGAAATGGTTCAAAATGTTTTTGATGATTTGAAGTTTAGTACTACCGATTCCATTGCATTGTACATCCATGTACAGGGCGATGTTCAAGTATTGTTGGACAAGGCCCGGGTGAATGTATTATTGAAAAATATTATCGGTAATTCTGTCAAATACAAACGCCCTGAAAAAGATGCAGAAATCAAGGTTCACATCGATAACCAACAGTCAAGAGTCATCGTTGAAATTTCAGACAATGGAGAGGGAATTTCTGAAGAACATTTGGGGCGTATTTTTGACATGTTTTTTCGTGGTACATCCAATTCAGTAGGAACGGGATTGGGACTCTATATCTGCAAAGAGATTGTCAACAAGATGAATGGAACCATTGAAGCGCAATCAAAAAAGAATGAAGGCACAAAAATGATAATATCTTTACCGCAATGAAATCACTCCATATTGCTTTGGTAGATGATGACGAGGTCATCAATTTGGTTCATCGGGAAGTGATCAAGCGCATTGTTCCACAAGCTGTCATTGACGTTTTTCGATCGGGCCCGCAGCTCATTGCTTATCTGGAGGGTGATGGTTATGCGCCGGTAGATTATTTATTCCTGGATATCAGAATGCCAGAGATGGATGGTTTTGAGGTGTTGAGTAAATTGAAAACATTGAATAAACCAGAAATCAAATCTGCCAAGATTTATGTGCTTTCCTCCACCTTAGATGAAAGGGATTTAAGCCGAGCAAAGAATGACGATTGGGTGGATGATTTCATTGGTAAGCCATTGAGCTTTGTGACCATTCAGCAATTATTGATCAACAATTCTGCATCGTAGTTCATGTCTTTCTATCAAGAAGTTTTTTTAAATGAAGCACTGATCATTTTCAGTGATGAGCCTAAAAGTGATCAAGATAAGTTGATTCAATACGGAGTTGATTGTTCCGATTGGGAGTCCTTTGTTGAATCGATACAACATCAAAAGGGAAGATTTTATTGCATTGGTGTTCATCATTCTGCAGTAACCAATTGGCTTGACTTTTCATCTGTTTTCAAATCCATTACTGCTGCAGGTGGAAGGGTAGAGAATGAACAGGAAGATGTGCTCATGATTTACCGCAGAGACAAATGGGATTTGCCCAAAGGGAAAGTGGATGAAGGAGAAACCATTCCAGAAGCTGCGCTGCGCGAAGTAAAAGAGGAATGTGGGGTGAATCACTTAACCCTTGGATTGAAATTGGGTGTTGTTTATCACTTGTATCAACATAAAGGAAAATGGATTTTAAAAGATACCCATTGGTACAAAATGCAAGGCACCATTCTAGATGAATTGATCCCTCAGCATGAGGAAGACATTATGCAAATACAATGGATGCCATCAAATGAGAATACTTGGAGCGACAATACCTATCCCTCTATTTTGAAGGTGATGGAGTGGTAGTCAATTCAAAAATGTCAAAAGCCTGTCCCGTTTTCCAATCTAGAATTCCTTGGGCAGCGTATTCTTTAGTAGTCAAAAGAGAATTCAATGTAGTGCCTTTTTGAAGCATTTCTTGGAATCGAGACAAATCGATGTTTGTTTTTTCTCCCAAATTGACGACCATCATGTATGTCTTTTTGGCATTGTACCTAAAATAAACATAAACATTGTCTTCTGGAACAAATTGTTTTAATGACATGGTACCCCATTGGTGTTTGTTTCTCAATTGGGTGAGGTGGGTATAGAAGTCAAAAGCTTCTTTTTCCTGGGCAGTAATGTTGACTTTTTTGAAATAATCGATGGAGTCACCCTTCCATCCACCTTTGAATTCTTGTCTGACCAGATCATCTGGATTGGTATATCCTTCAAACAAATATTCCGTCCCGTAATAGGTGCAAGGAATGCCTCGTTGAGTCATCAGTAGTCCCATACCGGCTTGCCATTTTTTAGGGTCTTTGCCCACTACGGAATAGAAACGACTCAAGTCATGATTGTCTAGAAAAATCACATTGTTCTCAGGATGCTCATAGATGACGTCTTGGGTAAGGGTCAGTTGCATTCTTCTTAATCCTTCTTCCCAGCCAAAGTTTTCATTTAATCCTCTGCTCACCCCGAAATACCATTGAAAGTCGGTTACACCATCCAAGTTCGTTTTTAACTTGTTGTATTTAAAGTCATCAACGAACCAAGCTTGGACCGTGGGCTCTGTAACCCAAGTTTCGCCAAAAAGAAACGCCTTGGGGAATTCCTTTTTCACAGCTTTGTTCAAATTGGCCATAAAGATTTGATCAGGATAGCTGTAGGTATCGATTCTTATGGCATCGATTCCCGCATATTCCATCCACCAAAGTGTATTTTGAATGAGATAGGTAGCTAAATTCGGATCTCGTTGATTGAGATCGGGCATGTGGGTATCAAACCATCCGTCGCTCATCAATTTTTTATCGAAGTCGCTGGCATAGGGATCCATCAGGGTCTCTGCGCGATAGTTGGTCTTGGTAAAAGTGGGGAAGAAATGAAACCAATTGGAATCCGGGATGTCTTTGAAGAGGTAGTGCTCATTTCCCCAGTGGTTGTAAATGGCATCCCAAACCACTTTCATTTTTCTTTCATGGCACAATAGCGCCAATCTTTTGTATTGCTCATTGGTGCCAAGCCTTGCATCTATCTTGTAGGAGTTAGTGGTGGCATAGCCATGGTAACTGTCAATGGGTTGGTTATTCTCTAGGACAGGATTGAGCCAAATGGCTGAATGCCCCGTGGATTGTATGTAATCCAAGTGGGCAGCAATGCCAGCCAAGTCACCGCCGTGACGGGTTTTTCGACCATTTCTGTGAGCCCCCTGATAATAGCCGGGAACACTATCGTTGTCAAGGTTTTCATTGGCAAAACGATCTGGATATACCATATACATGATATCATTGGCATCTAAACCTTGGGTGCGATAATTTGATCGAACCTGAATGGGGAAGTCCAATGATTTTTGTTTTCCATCTTTGAATTGAAAAGTGAAGTTGACAATCTGTGGGGAACAATTGTTCAAAAGGTCAATGTCTAAAAGTATGTAATGTTTGTTGGGCAAATGTTTCCACTGATTAAATCGAATATTTTCCCCATTGGTTATGACCTCTTTCAATCCGGAGAAATCCATCCCCCTCACCAATAATTCCAAATGGTTTGTTTGCATATTCACCCACCAATTGGGAGGATCACAAGACAAGGTATCTTTGGGTGTTGGTTTTTTCTTATCCATCACAGGTGCTGAAAAGACTGCATTACTCCAAGAGAAAATCCCGAGAATGAACAATGTTTTAAGAAATTTTGAAAAAATCATTTTTTGTCAGCGAAAAGTTATTTTATTTTTGGAAAGTGTTAAAAGTACACCAAGTAAAACTAAACCCTTTAAAAAATGAAAAAAATTTACACATTCGTCATGTCTGTGTTGGCTGCTGCAGTGATGAGCGCGCAAACGCCAGTAACCTTCACAGTTGACATTGCCGGCGCCGGATTAACACCAGACGCCAACGGCGTTCACATTGCAGGTAGTTTCCAAGGTTGGAACCCCAGTGCAACTCCTTTAAATGACAACGGCGACGGAACTTTTTCGGTTATTTTGGATTTGATGCCCGGTCACCACGAGTTCAAGTTTTTGAATGGAAATGATTGGCCTTTCGTTGAGGATGTTCCCAACATTTGTCAAGTAGAATTGAATGGAAATGACAACAGACACATTGAAGTAGGAACTGATCCAATGACGTACGCTGTATGTTATGCTTCTTGTGCTTTGTGCGGAACCAATTCTGTTTTGCTCAGAGTGGACATGAGTATGGTGGATGCGGATGGTGATGGAATCAATGCAGAAGTTGGTGAAGACATCAGCCCAGCAGGTGTTCACGTTGCTGGAAGCTTTAATGGTTGGAACCCTGCTGCAACTGCATTGACTCCAATGGGAAACAATGTTTATGGCGTTGTATTGCCATTGGCCGCAGGTGATTATCAGTATAAGTTTATTAACGGTGATAGCTGGGGCTTTGAAGAGAATTCTTCTGGTGCTTGTTTCACTGCGGGTAATAGAACGATCACTGTCGCTGAACCCAACATATTGACAGAAGCTGTTTGTTTCGGTGCTTGCTCTACTTGCTTGATGCCAACCAACGTTACTTTTCGTGTTAACATGAGCAATGAGACTGTTTCTCCAAACGGAGTGCACATTGCAGGAAGTTTCCAAAACTGGTCTCCTGGTGACATGAATTGGGCTATGGTTGACATGGGTAACAACGTTTATGAATTGACAAAACCTGTTCCTGCTGGTTCTTACCAATACAAATTTGTCAATGGTAACGATTGGTCAGGTGCTGACAATGACAACGAATCTTTGCCCGCTGAATGTAATGTCAATGGTAACCGTAGTATCGATGTTACTGGCGCCTCAATGACTGTTGAATATTGCTACAATCAATGTACTGCTGATTGCATCATCGATCCCAATCCTGCGAATATCACTTTCCAAGTAGATATGGCTTCAATGATCGCCATCGCTGCTTTCAATCCAGCGGTAGATACTTTGTGGATGATTTCTGGTGCAACTGCTCCTCAGTGGCAAGCAGGTCGCACTGTCATGACAGACGTAGACGGAGATGCCGTTTATGAGTGTGTAAAGAACATCAGTGGTCCAGCTTCATTCCAATACAAGTATTTGGCTGGTAACGACATTTCTGCGCCTATCATCGAAGAAGGTGCTGGAATTGACTCTACTGGTTGTGGTATCGACAACGGTGTCGGTGGATGGAACCGTACCTTTATCCGATCAGGTAATGATGAGGCCACAGGCGTTTATTGTTTTGATCAGTGCACAGATTGTGATGGTAATCCAGTAATCGGAGTGGATGAAGTTGCCTTGACTAACCATGTTCAAGTATATCCTAACCCAACTGAAGGAATGTTGAACATCACTGTTCAAAGTACCATTACACAAGATGTTAAAGTTGAAGTTTACAATGCAATGGGTCAATTTATCATGGTGGAGAAATTCAATAAAGTGGCTGCTGGTAAAAATACCCTTGGCTTGAATTTGAATTACGTTCCAACTGGTTTGTACATCGTTGAAGTTACCGGAGCTCAATTGAATGAGACTTTCCGTGTAGCTGTGAAGTAAGAAATAGTTTACAGGTGAAGAGGCCGTCCGTTATGGACGGCCTTTTTTTTTCAATACCATGGATAAATATGTAAGAAAATCCTAACAATTAAAAAATCTTTGCTTCATCTTTGAAAAAGATTGGTGGCGCATTATCGCCCCATGAAAATTACCATGGCAGATATCAATAGTGTTCTTCAAATGTTGGTCCCCAAGGACAAACGGTTTTATCCTCTTTTTGAAAAAAGTGCGCATAGTCTTACGGATATGTCAAAGGCAATGGTGGAAGGTTTATCAGGCAACGACGTGGAGCGCATCAACATGTTAACCACCATTTCTCAATTTGAAAAGCAGGGGGATGCCTATACCGATGCCATTGTACGTGAAGCCAATGCCATTTTTTTGGTTCCTTTTGATCGAGAAGACATCTATGAGTTAGCGGTAGTGTTGGACGATGTAGCGGATTTCATGCACAGTGCAGCAAAGAAAATCAACCTATACAAGTTGAGACAGATACATCCCAACATGATTGCCATTGCGAAGCTCATTCAAGAACAATGTCACCACCTGAACCAAATTGTGAGTGAATTGCCTGAAATGTATTATTCAGATCGCGTTCAAAAGAGCATTGCAGAGATTAGAAACAATGAGAAGCGAGCAGAGGAGTTGCGGGATGAAACTTTGGTGACATTGTTCAATGAAGAAGACGATGTGATTGAGAAAATTAAAATCAAGGAAATCATTACTACATTGACCCGATCCGCTGATAGTGCTGAAGTTGCAGCTTCCGTGATGGAGGGGATTATGGTGAAAGTTTCATAGAAACAAAGTAGGGTTTGAGTTGTTTTCAAAGGGATGGAGAAAGAGTACATTGAGATTTTAGGAGCCAGAGAGAACAATTTAAAAAACATTGATTTGGTCATCCCAAGGGATGAGTTGGTGGTCATCACGGGATTGAGCGGTAGCGGAAAATCCTCGTTGGCTTTTGATACCATTTACGCTGAAGGTCAAAGAAGATACATTGAAACCTTTGATGCTTATGCCCGTCAGTTTTTAGGAGAATTGGAGCGACCTGATGTTGACAAAATCAACGGATTATCTCCTGTTATTTCAATCGAGCAAAAAACGGTATCCAAGAATCCCCGGTCTACCGTAGGTACCATTACAGAGATTTATGATTTTCTTCGTTTGTTGTATTCAAGAGCATCAACGGCCTACAGCTATGTTTCTGGAATGCCCATGGTGAAGTACAATCAAGAAGAGATTGTAGAACGCATCAAAAAGGATTTTAAAGGAAAGAAAATTATTTTACTCGCCCCTGTTATTAAAGGAAGAAAAGGGCATTATAGAGAATTGTTCGAGCAATTCATGCGTCAAGGATTTGTGCGCGCGCGCGTGGATGGAGAAACCATCGAGCTCACCAAAGGCATGAAGTTGGATCGGTATAAGATTCATGATATTGAGATTGTCATCGATCGATTGGCAGGTAACGAGCCAGATAGTAGATTGAAAGATTCAGTAAGATTGGCGATGAAGATGGGAAAGGGTTCGATGATGGTAGCACCTATGGAAGAGGGCAAGCAGAAATTGCAGCATTATAGCCAGTTCTTGATGTGTCCGGTGTCAGGAATTTCTTATCCCGAACCAGAACCCAATTTGTTTTCTTTCAATAGTCCCTATGGTGCATGTCCACATTGCAATGGTTTGGGCAGTGTTGCAGAAATTGATTTAAAAAAAATTGTACCAGATGACAAAGTATCCATCAAAAAGGGTGGAATTGCTCCACTGGGCGAATCCAAACAAACCTGGATTTTTCAGCAGATAGAATCCATTCTTCAAGGTTATGAAGTTTCATTAACTACCCCCATCAAAGACATTCCAAAAGATGCCATTCAGGTGCTTTTTTACGGAACGGATGATGAAGTGGTGGTAAACCTGAACAATGGACAGAGCATGCGTACCCGCTACGATGGCATCATTGCTTTTATTGAGAAGCAGGCTGAGGATGATGCCAGTCCTTCTATCAGAAGATGGGCGGAAAGTTTCATGAATAAAGTGAACTGTCCTGAATGCAATGCAGCAAGATTGAAAAAAGAAGCGTTGTATTTTAAGATCAACGGCAAGCACATCTATGAGCTGGCCTCTATGGATTTGAAAGTCCTTGCCGATTGGATGCAAACGGCGCACGAAGCCATGAATGAGCGACAACTCAAGATTGCCCGCGAGCCATTGAAGGAAATCAAAGATCGTTTACGCTTTCTAATGGATGTGGGATTGGATTATTTGACCCTTCACCGCAGTTCAAAAACGCTCAGTGGCGGCGAAGCACAGCGCATACGATTGGCTTCCCAGATTGGTGCGCATTTGGTAGGTGTATTGTACATCTTGGATGAGCCGAGCATTGGTTTGCATCAGCGGGACAATCAGCGTCTCATCAATAGCTTAAAGGCACTTCGCGATGTGGGCAATAGTGTCTTAGTGGTTGAGCATGATAAGGACATGATGCTCAGCGCCGATTATCTGATTGATATTGGTCCGCATGCTGGTGTGCATGGTGGCAGGGTAGTGGCTGAAGGTCCACCCAAGGAGCACCTCAAAGGGAAAAGTGTCACGGGACAATATTTGAGCGGAAAAAGAAAGATTGAAATACCCAAAGTGCGAAGAAAGGGAAATGGAAAGTTTCTGGAGTTGTTGGGCGCTCGTGGACACAATTTGAAAAATGTCAATTTGAAGATTCCATTGGGTACGTTTACTTGCATTGCAGGTGTGAGTGGGGGCGGGAAGTCGAGCTTGATCAATCATACATTGTATCCGATATTGGCCCATCATTTTTACGACAACCAACGCAAGCCGTTGCCTTATAAGACCATTAAAGGTTTGGAGCATTTGGACAAAGTGGTGGAGATTGATCAGAGTCCTATCGGTCGCACGCCCCGCTCCAATCCGAGCACCTATACGGGAATATTTACCGATATCAGACAATTGTTTGCTCAGTTACCAGAAGCTAAGATTCGTGGATACCAACCCGGTCGTTTTAGTTTCAATGTAAGTGGAGGTCGATGTGAGACCTGCAAAGGAGGTGGGGTTAAAGTGATTGAAATGAATTTCCTTCCAGATGTTATGGTTCAGTGTGAGAGTTGCAATGGCAAACGTTACAACAGGGAAACATTGGAAGTGAAGTACAAAGGAAAGAGCATTGCTGATGTGTTGGACATGACGGTGGAGGAAGGAGTGGTATTTTTTGAAAACCACCGAAACATTCACAACACCTTGAAAACCCTGCAGGATGTGGGATTGGGTTATATCTCATTGGGTCAACACAGCACCACCCTCAGTGGTGGTGAGGCGCAAAGGGTAAAACTCAGCACGGAGCTGTCCAAAAGAGATACTGGG
>JACCDJ010260247.1_pt1 | contig 17066 bp, 20 predicted proteins | sample 7444481 | NCBI WGS metagenome assembly JACCDJ01 (sample SAMN15323435, study PRJNA562643) | freshwater metagenome | isolation source: river surface water | place: USA:Blue River Watershed | collected 2017-08-15 | reverse complement strand
TGTTTCATTTACTAGAGGATGTGGAGGCCCAAAGTAAAACTGTTATGGACTACATCGATGCTAATACAGCCTATTTAATTCAATCTGCTCGATTAGATAAAGATCTAATGGATGTCCAGATGGATTTCTCAAATATTAATGTGAGGTAAACAATGAATACTCGTAGAAAATTTCTAACTGGAGCGGCAGTAACGATGGCTGCGGCCAGTGTAAGTCGTCATGCTTTGGCAGGCTTGCCTGAGCCAATAATCCAAAATAGTCCGAATACACAAAACCCTTTCATACCAAATAGTGGTAGGGAGTACAACCCAGTTGTGACATTAAATGGATGGACTTTGCCTTGGAGAATGAACAATGGCGTTAAAGAGTTCCATCTTGTCGCTGAACCTGTGGTGCGAGAGATGGCTCCTGGATTTAAGGCGCACTTATGGGGTTACAACGGACAGTCGCCTGGCCCAACAATTGAGGTTGTTGAGGGTGACAAAGTGCGAATATTTGTAACAAATAAGCTGCCAGAACATACTTCTATTCATTGGCATGGTCAGCGTTTACCAAACGGAATGGATGGTGTGGCTGGTTTAAATCAGCCAGCTATTCCATCGGGTAAAACATTTGTATATGAATTTACCGCCCGTCGACCTGGCACATTTATGTATCACCCGCATGCTGATGAAATGACGCAAATGGCGATGGGAATGATGGGTTTTTGGGTAACGCACCCCAAAGAAAAAAATCCTGATATCAGTGAGGTTAATCGTGATTTCTGTTTTTTACTAAATTCATTTGATATTGACCCTGGAAGCTTTACCCCTAAGCCAGCAACCATGCTCGATTTTAATATCTGGGCGTGGAACAGTAGAGTATTCCCGGGCATAGATACCTTGAATGTGCGTCTAAACGACAAGGTTCGCATACGTGTGGGTAATTTAACTATGACTAATCACCCAATACATCTTCATGGACATGAGTTTCAAGTCACTGGTACAGATGGCGGTCCAACACCAAAAGCAACTCGTTGGTATGAGGTCACTACAGATATTGCTGTTGGGCAAATGCGCCAAATTGAATTTTTAGCAGATGAAGAGGGCGATTGGGCATTTCATTGTCATAAAAGTCATCACACAATGAATGCGATGGGTCATGATATGGCAAATCTAATAGGCGTGGATCATCGTGGAATTGCTGGAAAAATTAAAAAGATTATTCCGGACTATATGGCGATGGGCGAGCGAGGAATGGCTGATATGACTGAAATGGAGATGCCATTACCTATTAACACATTGCCGATGATGACAGGCGATGGTCCTTATGGCTCTCTCGAAATGGGCGGTATGTTTAGCGTCTTGAAGGTTCGCAAAAATCAAGCCCCTAATGACTATAAGAATCCTGGTTGGTTTAAACAGCCACCCGGCACGAGGGCTTATGAGTGGAAAGGCGCGGCACCGGCAGTAAACAGAAGTACTAATGCTGGCGACTCTGCGATGAAGCGTATTCAACCTAAACCAGAAGTAGAGGTTCAGGTTAAGAAACCATCTATAAATTCTCATAATCACTAGGAGTAAAAAATGAAAATTACCTATTTAATTGCCGCCTTATTATTTTCTCAATTAGCTTTCGCCCATGGTGAACAGCATAAAAAAATGCATTCGCAAGTCACATACCAACAAGAAGATTGGGGTATTGGAGCTAAAAAAGATGAGGTTAACCGAACTATCCAGTTAACGATGGGTGACGATATGAAATTCAAACCTGAAAAGATTGATATCAAAATGGGTGAAACCATCCGTTTTGAAATCAAAAATAATGGAAAGCTTATGCATGAGATGGTTATTGGAACTAAACCAGTGCTTGATAAACATGCAGAAATGATGATTAAGCACCCAAATATGGAGCATGATGAGCCGTATATGGCGCATGTGTCACCTGGCAAAAAAGGAGAAATTATTTGGAAATTTAATCGAGCTGGCAGCTTTGATTTTGCTTGCTTAATTGCCGGCCACTATCAAGCTGGAATGGTCGGAAAGATTGAGGTGAAGTAATGAAAAAAATATTATTACTAATGATGTTCTGGGCTAGCTTTGCTGTTGGAGCTACCGAATGGACTAAGGGTGAAATTCGCCGTGTAGACATTGAAAATAAGAAGGTAACTATTAAGCATGAAGAAATTAAAAGTCTTGATATGACGCCCATGTCTATGGTCTTTAATGTAGATACTCCAGATATGTTGAGGGATATCGCTACGGGAGATCAAGTTGAATTTGTCGCAGAGCAAAGAGGTACAAAACTCTTCGCCAAGCAATTAAAGAAAATTCAATAGGAGGCCCAATTGAGCTTATTTAAAGATGAAATAGTGAAAACGGTTAGATCAGTAAATCAACAAAGAAGGCTTATTTCTTTGGGATTGGTTCTGTTGCCAGCAATAGGTTTTGCCGCAACCGAGAAGCCGGTAATAACAATGTGGAAAAGCCCAACTTGTGGTTGCTGTAAGGATTGGGCTGCCTATATTGAGAAAAATGGCTTTACTGTCATAGCCCACAATGATGGCAATGATGAGATTCGCAAGAAATTGGGCATGCCTATTCAGTTTGGCTCTTGCCATACCGCTTTGATTGGTGGTTACGCGATTGAAGGACATGTGCCAGCAAAGGAAATCAAGCGACTGTTGGCGGAAAAACCCAAGGCTATAGGACTTGCTGTTCCTGCTATGCCAGTGGGCTCTCCTGGTATGGATGGTCCTGAATACAAGGGTAGAAAAGACCCATACGATGTTTTATTGATTGGAATGAATGGTAAGCCTAGCGTTTATCAATCCTATAGATAAAGGAATTGAAATGAGTGAAATTAATTTAAGTGTGAGCGGTATGACATGTGGCTCATGCGTTAAGCATGTCACCAATGCTCTTAAACCATTGGATGGTGTTGAAGATGTAGCCGTTGATTTGGCTACTGGCAAAGTGAAAGTCACTAGGGCTACAGATAAGTCGGATGATTTGATTGCCGCATTAATTGAAGATGGCTATCCGGCTCAACTAGATGTTGGTGGCGCGCCACAAACCGGACAAGGCGGTGGCTGTGGTAGCGGATGTAAGTGTTCATAGATGTCGTTTAAAACGACAGTCTAGAACTAGAGTCTGACATCCTGTAGCCCTGGTCGATTCCGCCCCGGGGCACTAAAAAAACCAAATTCACCTCAGGACGGTTCTTTTTTACACATTTCTAAATACGTCTCTTAAAAGGACGCTCAAAAATGTCGGTTTTCCCGACAAACACCTGTGGATACCATGATCCCTGGCACGAGACTTCATCTAATCACAAAAGATCACTGCCAAAACTCACAACAACAGCCTACCCTCTGTAGTCTATTGTTCTTTATTGTCTTTACAGATTTTTTAGCCCTTCTAAGCCGTGGGTGGACTTTTAATTAACTAAAACACTATTATTGTTATGCTTATTTAAGTTCATAGCACTAGGAGTTAGCTAATTCGGATCAAGACTAAGCCGCCACACACCCCTACGGCTCCCAGAATTCGCTGCGGATAGAGCGATTCTTTTAAATAAAGAACTCCAAATAGGAAAGCAAATAAAACGGATGTTTCGCGAACCGCGGCCACCAGTGAGATGGGGGCTTGCGTCATGGCCCATAGGGCGATTGAATAGGACCCGATGATACAAGCCCCACCAATTAAGGGATACATGAAGCGCGATCTTAAGTAGCTAAGACTCACAGACAGTAATTGTTGACGTTTCCTTTGCCAAAATACTAATAACAAAAAAATACAGCCGTGCAAAAACATTAATAAGCTAACGTATGACCATGCATTGTTGCTTAGTCGCACCCCATGACCATCAACAATGGTGTAAACAGCTATAACCAGGGCGTTACCAAGAGCAAAAAGCAATCCCTTTAAATGATGCACCGATGCGCCGGATTTATGCAAACCCAAAAGGATCACGCCAGCTGATACTAAAAAAATACCCATCATCACACTATTTGACACCTGCTCATTGAGAAATAGATATCCAAACATCAGGGTCAGAATCGGAGCCGTACCACGCATGATGGGGTAGGCAAAATTTAAGTCCCCGAAGCGATAGGCAGACGCAACCAGATAGAAATAGGCCAAATGAAGAACAATTGATGCCGCAATGTAGGGGTAGGTTTCTGGTTCGGGTAGTCCATAAATAAGTAGGACTGGTAGGGCAAGTAGGGCTTTTACGAAATTGGCAGCCGCGGTTTCTAGGGGTTTGTCTGAGCCGGATTTAAGCAATACATTCCAAAGTGCATGCATGAGCGCAGCAACCAGGATGCAGGAGAATATAAAGCCACTCATAGTTATCGATTTTGCTTTATCTTATCATGCAATGATGGCTTTGCGTGCATAGTTAAAATTGTCGGTTTATCCGACAAACACCTGTCAATACCATGACCACCACACTAGACCCCAAGCAAATCCTATAAACCACTGCCAAAACTCACGCCCTTGACCTACTCACTATAAGCATTGTCAAACATTGTTTATCTAGATTTTTCAGCCCTTCTAAGCCGTAGGTCGCAGGTTCGACTCCTGCTGGGCAGGCCACTTAGCTTTATCTCCCACATATTTTTTTACTGCATTTGATTGTGCCGATTATGTTCGGCTAGGGATCGATCTTTTTCAAGCGTATTGAGCACCTTGTTCGATGGCAACTAATCCTGTTGACTATGGGCGACTCATTATGATTTGTCGGGGAAACCGACAAATTGCATGCCTGTGTAATTGATTGAAATTCTTGTGTTAGTGGTTCGATTCCGCCCCGAGCCACCAAGAAAAAAAATCACCTTCGGGTGATTTTTACTATCTCGGAGTAGTAATAGATCGCACTAAGAAAAACACCCAACAAAATCAATCTAATAAGGTTGAATTCGTTGGGTGTGTAATGAAGTGTCTTTTAAAAAGACGCTAAAGCTAGATTGTTAGATTGCTGCGAAACTCCATTGCCAGTAAATCCCTTACAGCTACGTCATTTTTCTTTAATGACTCAATAATTTCTTTTTCGTTCTTATAAGCAAGCTTTCTCAAAGGATTGCTGCCCCTCAGAGAGATTAGCAATTGGTATTCATTAGAAATGAAATCATCCAAAACACTAGAACGTTCTATCCAAGCCTCAAAAGTTTTATAGATTCGATTAAGCGCCATGTAATCTGATTTAGTTGTGAGTGAGCACATTACAGGATAAATCCCAGATATCTTCACCATTAACAGATTACTTGTTTTGTAATTAATCACATTTGTGACATATTTGTAATTGCCAATATCAAGTGCCGAGACTAAATTAGCTAACTTTTCAAGTTCAACACACGAACTTTCATTACGAGGAAAATTTTGCTCAATGATTACGCTTCCAGAAAACCATGTCTCAATTCTTGGATCCAGCTTATTAGAAAACAAAAATAGTTGATTGGTTGGTTTAAATTTATTTTTCATGGCTAATTGCCCGCCATAGCGGCGGGCTTAATAAAATTAAAAAATAATATTGACTGGCGCATTGCGGCGACGAATTAACCGCTCAACATTGTGTTTGATGTTACGAAAAGATCCATTGGCCGCCTTAATTGTTGGCAATAGTTCATCGTCGCTAATATCAACACCCATTACAGTTGCCATCTCATGAGCCAGCGGTAGCAATTGATCGCTTTTAGCAGCATTCATTTCAACTAACACGCAACGATCCAACAATCCACGATCGAGATTTGCAATATAGTTTGTTGTCAGTATAAAAATACAACGCTTATTATTAAGCGCAGACTTAAGACTTTCCTGTGCCTGCTTAGTCAATAAATCAACTTCATCAATAATGATGTAATGCAGATTGCTTTCATTAAGTGAGTTTTTATCTAAAATTTTAGAAATAAACTCCATCACCTGCGGTCCATTAAATCCCTGCTGACAACGAATCATCTCTTCAGGCATATTAAGGTCTTGACCTGTTTTACCCTTCTCGATTGCGTTAGGTAACATTGTGGCCATCGTGGTTTTTCCTGTTCCCCATGTTCCGTATAGAAGAATGGCTGATTTGCCGCTTGAGGGTAATTCTTCTGCACCGGTAACAATGTCATAGATTCGTAATTTACTTTCTGGATTGCCGAAAATAATGTCATTAAGTGATTTAGGTTCATTCATTTAGTCCTCCAATAGATTAAAGAAGGGGCTACATTGAAGTAGCCCCGATTTAATTACGCTTGTTGTGCTAGTGCACCATCTGCATCATTCGCTGCCGCAACTTCAGCTTCAGCTTGAGCCGTTACTGTCTTTTGCTTCGCATATAAAGCTGCATATGCCGCATTTAGAGCAGATTGATTACGAATAACAGCGCGAACATTAAAACTTCCATCAGCTTGTTGTTCTGCCAACAAGACACACGCTTGGCCAATAAAGCTTGGATCAGCTTCAACCGAGAGAAACTCTGATTGAACTACTCCTAGGTCTGCCTTACCCTCGAAGTACATTTTCCCTACTGATGCTTTTTGAGTTGCACTGATGAACGTAGAGCTACGGCTTAAGCGAATTTCTTGTACTCCGCCACGCTCTTCAATCCAGCTTGGCAAATCTGCATATGCAATGCCTTCTTTTTGAGCTTGACGTAAAACAAGCGAATAGGTGCTGATACGGCGACGGTTAATATCCCCAAATACAGCACGAATAACACGTGTTACAAGTGGGCTATCTTCTTTATAACGATATCCACGTTCTTTATAAAAATTTGTTAATGCTGCAGTACGAAGCTTTGCCATACTGACTGGTAATTCTCCGCAATAAGCTAAGCACTCGCCTAATACTTGATAAAGTGCTTGATTGCTGGTGCGGTATGCACCCTGTTCCCAGTTAATACGCTTAGCCTCTATTGAGCGAAGCTCAAGGTTTGCCGGAACATCTGCTTCTTTTGTTTTGTCGTTTAAAACGACAGTAGAAAGATTAATTTCTGATGCAACAATTTTGTCTGATACGATCATTTTTATTTCCTTTTTTATATTCGTTGCCGGGTTAAAAAAGTGTTTCAATGTGGCCTCGAATGGTTCCATTAAACAGCCAAAGCACTAAAAAAATTAGGGATTTGGCACAGTTAGAAAGTACCTAAATGACAGTGAAATTTTTCTTAAAAGGCTTGTCTGCTGAAGACAGAATCTTTCCTCAATCAATTGAGAGTTCAGCTAAACTAGCTAAAGGAACCCTTTATGAAGCTTGGTTTGAAACACTCCAAACATCACCGTGGTATCGAGAAAGCTCTGAAACTGGTGTATTTAAAAGCAAAGCAGCTGAGGAGACTTTTGAAAAGTTTGGTGATCTCAGAGAGATAGATTTTTCAACGTGGTGGCAATCTATAGGGTATGCAATTTTTTCCGAAGAGATTCCGTATCACCCGCTACAGATATCTGAACTCTCAGTAAAAACTCAAACTAAAATAAATTCAAAAAAGCTACCCACGTTAAAAATAGAGGTTCCCCTAAATCTACACCCGAAAGCGTTACGTGAGCAGTTTGAAGAAATTCTAAGACAACACAGCGATTACTATACTGAGAATGCAGACAGATGGGATCATAGTACAGCCCAAGTTCATCAATATCGCGAATCAAAATTAAGCTATCAAACTATTTCACGCTGGCTGCAGGTTTATCGTGAATATGAAAAACAAAAAGATATGAGTAGTTTTAAGCTCTATAACTTTGCAAAGAAAATGGAATTACACCCTACTTTATTTAGAGGTCTTATAAAGAACCGTGATGTCCCTGAAAGCATTAGAGTCGAAGCCGCAAATGTAGCCAGTGACATTCTCAAACAAGTTAAAAATTTAATGGCACACGCAACTGAACTTCGGTTTCCATGTACCGATTCTCATGAATGGACTACAACACAAAAGAGAACGAAAAAGAGTTAATAAGACTAATTTGATATCCTAATAACAATTAATAACAGTTATAGGAGACTTATATGGACTTTTACCTACAAGCACCAAAGTGGAACAGCAAGAAATGTCCAGATAAGGACTCTTTTGCGCAACCAACAATGACGAAAAAATTGAGTGGCGTTACTGTCATCAAAGTAAGAAATGCCAAATATCGTTTAGCAACTATTGAGGGTATATTTGCGGTGGTAAATGGTAGAGATATAAAAATTTCAAAATCAGGTAAAGCTACTAAAAAGGTATTCTGTACTTGGTATGGCCACAGCATCCCGACCGACTACCCAGAACTAACCTTAGACCTCAAAAATACAGAAGTAATTGAGGGTTACACTGGGATAGTTGTTGTTGATATTGGTAAGAATCCCAAGGAATCCTCAGTAAAGTCAAAAACTAAAGTGGTTGCTAAAAAGAAGATTTGATTAAACTAGCTCCACCGCAGCCTTCAGCTGATCTGGGCTGCTGTACAGATAAGCAGCGGTGGTACTGATGTTTCTATGGCCAGCCAGGCTTTTAAGAATATGTATTGAAGTACCTTTATTAGCTAAATGTGTAAGAAAACTCCTACGGCCACTATGACTACTCGCTCCTTCAATTCCAGTTTTTCTATAGAGATAGAAAAAATACTGAGCTAGCGTATTTGCTGAAAATCCAGCTCTTTTTTGTGTATAAAACAGCGGCTTAACTTCGTCTTGGATTTTTAAAAGGCTAATGTACTGAAATAGCTCTTTTTGCATTCGAGCATTCAGATAAACAGTTCTAGCGTACTTGCCCTTAGTTTGATCCGGTTTTAATCGGATCTCGTCTTTTATGCTTCCGCTGTCGTTTAAAACGTCGCATAAGCGCAAACTAGCAACTTCACCTACTCGCATACCAGCGTAATGCGTTAAAAGCAGCATGGCGCGATTACGTGCGTTGTGTTTACGTGTTGCGACGTAATCTAAAACACGACGCAATTCGATTGAATTTAAAACCTTTGCTTGTGACATATGTAGCTCCTAAATGTAATAAATAAGCAGCTACAGTATGTTTTCTTTGATTCGGTTTGGGCAACCGAAAATGGCAAAAACAAGACCTCTTTAATTTCAATGACTTAGCTAGAAAATATAATAGAAGCGTACTTCTATTATATTTTTTGTGGCTTTTCTACAACAGAAAAATGATTAGTTACACTTTTATTGCTTCAAGTATTTAATCACTTTCTCTTTTTTCCAACGCTCATTAATCTCAAAAATTGTTTTAGCAATAAGTTCTGAATCTAGCATTTGATTACTTAGAGACTCACATTCATTTAACTCTTCATTTAAAAAATCATAAAAAACCCATAGATCTACTTTTTGCCCTTCAACTTGAATCTTAAAAATCACATTTTTAACTTCAAATTCATCGGAGTCAGGATCAATGTCACCAGTTGGATCTGTTATCTCAACGACAACTTCATTAGATTGCATATTATTAATTGCAAAATCGCGAATCCACTGCTCAGCAATCTCATCTTCCCACAAATACTCGTAATCAATATTGTCTTTTGAACTCATAATTTCTCCTTGTAAAACCAGCTTACCATAAGATTTTTATCCATATGGGCGAACTGCATTCGCCCTGTGTATCGCTTGCGCTCACACAATTTCTTTTCTCTGATTGGTTGATAGATTCTTTTGTCAAACGACGGCTATAGCACTTAAGAGTACTTGAGCCGCCGCTTCGTGTAGATTGGTACGATGAGTTCCTCAGCAACACGACTCTAAAAAGATTTATTGAAGACTGATGTATTAAAACTTCAAACCTAAAAACTCTAGGAATCTTGCGGCCAACTTGTAGCGCATAACCTTTAGAGCAGTTATACCAAGTGCGGGCTCATTAGCCGTCATATTACAACCCGCGTTTGTACCTGTTTATTAAGGTTGGTTGTACCTTTACTACTTTATTTCCTGCCTTTGCTGTAATTCTTCTTTGTGTGCCTGTCTTTTAATCTTGGTTGCGAGATTAAGTATTGGATATGCTGATGTGGTGCTTAGTTTTTCACATTTTTTCTTATTAATTAATTTACCATTGAATTTATTAATTGCCTTAATTTGTTGCTTGGTTAAAAAGTGCCAGTAGAATTTTTTAAGCTCTACAACTGCAAGACGAGCTTGTACTAGCACCAACGGCATAGATGCGAAGTTTGATGGACTTAAACCACAATCCTTCAACAAACTATCCGTAACTTTTGAGTCATATTTCTGACGATTATTAATTTGAAATTGTTTATCCGTTAAATGTTTTTTCTTGTAGTTCATAAAGATATTTAGCGAAATCTAATAAAAGAAGAATAGATCTGGCAAATTTCCTTTGATTTTTCGGAGATATTGGCAAAAAAAGGTTGTCCATCCAAAAACTCTGAAAATAAATTAACTGTGCCCATTAACTTATAGGAGAAAACAATGAGCACATTAAACAGTTTAAAAATGGTTAATTCAAAAAAGCCAACTTCAATTCCTCCAATTTTGCAGCGTAGAAATAAGCTTTCAACAAAAGTATGGGAGCAGATTCAACTTGCAAAAGCCCAAAGCGAAGGAGGAACTTATACAGTTAAGAAATTCAAGTCAGTAAAAGACATAGATGGAGCACGCAAAACTGTAGAACATCAAAAGCGAGTCCGTCCATGGTGGTTTGTTGCTAGCGATGGAAAAGTTTGTTTAAACGTTCGTTATGGTGCAAAAGTTATTGAATTTGCAAAAGGCAAAACTGCTATAGAGGTAGCTTCAGCTAATGAGCTAATAAAGGCTCTAGAAATTATTAAGTCTGCAGTAGAAGCTGGTGAATTAGATACTCAGATTGAACAGGCTAGCGGCGCCGTAAGAGCTGGATTCGGTAAGTGATGTCTTAAGAGTGTCGTTTTAAACGACACTCTTTTTCTTTTCAATTTATGAGAGGAAATAATGATGCAAGTTAGTAACTATGAAAAGTTTGATTTAGATCTTCATAAAATCAAACGTACAGTAAAAATTAACGGCGTATCTTTTGATGAAGAATTCATTGCTAAGCTAATTGGCGAACATCTTTCTAAACAACAAATGAATAGAGAGCCAACAATTACTGATGCATTTAACATTTACATCAGAGAAAGCCCCTCTTCAAGCAATTGGCGATTTGTTAAAACGGCAACTAGAAACTTTAATTATTTCAAATCATTTTGGGGAGATATAAAGCTGGCCGACCTTAAGCATTGGCACATTACCCAATACAGAGACTATCAATTAACAAGAGGCCTAAAAACAGCTAGTGTCAGAAAGCATCACAACACACTTAACGCTATGTTAAATATGGCGTTTAGGCATTTAGATATTGACAGATTAAGTCCATTTAGAGCTCTGCAGATTCTTAATGAAAATGAAGATAAAAAGACAATGCCCATAGTGACTGACGAGCTCATCTTAAATGTTAAAAAGCATTTGTTAGCAAGGACATCTTCACCCCATTGCTTGATAGCACTAGTTCAGCTTAATACAGGATTTCGTTTATCTGAGCCAGTCTTTGCAAGACTAGAGGATTGCATACTAGATCATGACATTCCTCACTTATGGGTTAGAAAAACAAGCCTTTGTGAACGAAAGACCAAATCAAGTATTCGCGCAGTACCACTTTATGGAGTTTCACTAGATGCAGCCAAAGAGCTAGTTAGAATGTCCAATAAGTTGGGGAGTCAATGGTTTGCTGCAGCATACGCAAGAGATAATGGCAATACCAGTTGCTCAGCAGTTATTAGGAAAACTCTCAAGGATTATGATTTCCGCAGTCATATGTTTAGACATGCGATCATTGACAGAATGAAAGCCTGTAACGACATCCCAACCCATCTAGCTGAGAGTATTACAGGGCACTCTAGCGGAAAATCTCATTTCCACTTTTACGGAACAGTTGGATACACTTTAGAACAAAAACTTGAAGTGATAAAACGTGTAGCGGTCTGAGATCGAAGCGCATATAAATATTTGTATGCGCTTCTTTGAATTTAGCCCTAACAAACCACTGACTCCTCAGCAATCTAGAATTGCGAGCCTAAAGCGTAACGCTGATGTAGCCAAACAAGCATTGGCTAGAGAGCGTAAAGCTCAACAGATACAAAAGGCTCAAAACAAGATCAAAATACTAAGCGCACCAAAAATCGCAGCTTAACTACTTTTTCCCACTCCCACTTGATTTTTGACCCCTAAATTAATTCCGCCGTTTGATTCAAAATCAGCATTTTTATTCGAGTTTGTTTTGTTTTACTTAATAAACTGCTTAACTATGTGAGGGGCTTATTAAATGGTAAAACTACCCCGCTAACTTTTCGGCAGCTAAAGTAGCTGTGAGCTTGCTATAAAAACGTTCTAGCATTTGCACAGAGGTGCCCATTTGCTTTGCCAGCGTATGTATATCCATACCCCATTCAACTAAACTAAACGTAGCGTAGGTATGTCTAAAGCTGTACAAAGTACGATTAGCGCCAGTACTGGATGCTAATAATCCACAGTCTTTCATCAGCCACTTAAAGCTACTGACAAAATCGTAAGGGCGTTGACCACTTGGATGTCGCCACAAGTACTCTTCTCGCTTTTCCTCAATTAGTTGATCAAGTGTTAAGTGATCCCATTCGGTAAAGCGTTGCTTTAAGCGTTCAATAACAGGCACAGCTTCATGTCTTGCTATTAACCAACGTGGGCCAGTTTTACCACTGACCCAAATTCTCAAATATTTAACACCCTTATCTATATGCCACTCCAAATGCTTCCATTGAATATTCTTAGACTCAGTGCCGTGCCGCATACCGGTAGCTAGCAGTATTTCTATGTAATCACGTAGTAATAGCCTGCCGTTATGGGCTTCTTGATTTTTTCCACCTTGACTCCAAGTTTTCATGAAATCGGATAAATGATTGATCTCTTTTCTAGTAAAAGCCGGTCTTGGAGTACTTTTTTCACCTTTCGTGCCAAGCCTAGGTACAGGATGCTTATCACTTAACCATCCTCTTTTTATAGCTAGATCAAATACACGGTTATAGGCTGAAAAGTGAGTTAACAGTGTTGAAGCCATTAACTTACGTTTCATTTTTTCGCTGCGCCAAAGCTCAAACTCAGCAATATCTTTGTGATTAATACTTGTGAGATGTTTCTTGCCAAAGTAAGGAATCAGGTAGTTATCTAAAACAGCGATGTAGTCCACGTAGATTTTTTTTCCTACGCCATTATCTAAGTCGCTTTGTAATTCAACTTTTGTTACTTCTGCAGCTGAATCAAATCTTTTATTAAGAGGTGGCAATCCCAGCTCTTCCATAAAGCGAGCTCGATCATAGATATCACCCGCTTTCTTTTTGGCATATTCAATATCTTCGTAACCAGTGCTGATCCTCTGCCACTTCTTGTCATAAAGCCTAAAACGCATTTGCCACTGCTTACTACGCTCTCTTTTATATAAGGTGACATTGCCATCTCTAATGTGGACTAGCTTGCCAGTAGCCAGGTTTTCTAGGTATTTGAGCTGAGGGGATTTATTTTCCTCGCTAGACTCCTGAAAAAACATATTCAAGATTTCTGTTTCTTTTGACATGTTTCTCTAGCTGAAAAACATAGCTTAATATCGATGTGTAAAGCTGGGCAACCAGAAAATGTCGTTTTAAACGACGATGACAATAAAGGTCGTGAGGCTAGCGAAAAATAATAACTTTGCGATCTTGCAAACCAATTCATGACTTGCAGTTAGTAGATTTTGATTGTATGTAATCTACCAATTTTGTACTGATGTCTGATATTTTTGTAAGAACTTATTTTTAGATTTGAGAGCTATACGGAAGAGACTTTATATAAGTCTCCATAAATTGCCAATCTGGATCGCCATTACAGGCAACAGGCAACTTGATTTTAAGACCTCTACTATCCATTAGCCGTATCTGTCGACCATAACTCCATTTAAATCCCTCTTGGTTAATGATTGCTATCAAAAATAATCCAATATATTTATTGAGTTTAAATTTGGGAATCAAAATTGTCACATCTGAAGTTGCACAGAAATTATCAGGTTGATAATAAGCAACACAATTTACCTTGCCAATCGTTAAAGAGTTTCCTGCATATTCAGGTTTCAAGTTAATAAGTTGCATCACCCCGTTATTTTGATTGCTTGCTGAGACATACGGAACATGGCCTGACTTGTACCTATCCTTGGGTATATATTTACCTGCTTTCATATCGAAATAATCAGAGAGTTGAAAGTAATTCCATCCTTCCAACTCCAGTGAGGGTGTTTTGATATTTACCAAACTTGAAGAGGCGCCATCAAAAATCGATGTATCCATTTTTTCAACAAATTTAGGTATTTCATTTAAAGATGGAACCAATAAATTTTTAAGAGTTCTATTTGCTTGCCTTCCATAACAGAAGCGATAGTTGTTAACTTTTATGCACGCTGAGTAATAAAGTAAAACTTTTTTAGTTAGTTTTACTTTAGGAACAAGACGAGCAACATGAAAGCCAGTATAAAAATTTGTTTCCTGAATGAATGTGGATAAAACACCATTACCACTTAAGGCACATGTGAGCTCTCCTGCTGGAGCAGGAGATAAATTTGGTATTGGGGCTACATATTCTGAAATTCCATTATCCACACTTTTCCTTGAAACAAATGCAACACCTCCCTCTTCTAGACTTAATAATTTAAGCTTATTAAGTTCAAGAGAATGTCCATATTTGATTTCAAACAAATCACTGAGTGGAATCATTGTCAACCTCATTACTTAAGTTACGAGCTCCAATTAATTTATAGATTGCATAGTTTTTTACAAACCCCTCAAAAATTTTTTCCGTCAAAGTGCTGTAATCCGTTTCCATGTATGCTTCTGCGCACCACTCTTCATCTGCTGTCACTTTCTTTAAAACACTTTGGCCAGGTCTAATTTCTCTATTAATATAGGATTCGATCCACTCTTCCCTTATTTTTTCCCAGCGCTCATGATTGTCAACTCGACCCTTATTTTTAGTCTTTACAAAGCCATCGTCCTTCCAATAACCAAACCAAGTTTTTTTATTTGATTCGGCATGGGGGATGTGTGCAGTCCAAACCATAATGCATGTATTAGTACCTACGGGATAGAATAATTCATCGGGCATAGACATTACAGCTTCTAAAGTATGCTCATTCATTAATTCTTGACGCATTGGATGTGGCGCAATTGCACACGACATTGGAACAATCGCGATTCCAACTCCTTTTTTCTCAAGAGAATCGAGCATTTGCTTTATAAAAACAAGCTCATGTAAATCATCATCACCCTGTGAAAATGGTGGATTCAACATTCCAACATCCGGTCTCATATCACGAACCATTTTCATAATGCCGGGTTCAAAGCATGAGCCTTGGTGAAGATTAGCTTTTCCATCACCACGTAGAATCATATTAGAGGCTGCTAGCGCATACATGTTTGGCAAATGTTCTATACCTATTAGACCCTCAGCCTTGATTCTCAATTTTTCCTTATCAGTAATTGCATCTTTCATCATGTGATGCATGGCAGAGACTAAGAAACCAGCGGTTCCGGCACAAATATCAAGAACTACACTTTTCTTGTTTACATTTGCAATTCTTGCAAATAGGTCGGTGACATGTCGGGGCGTCAAAACAATACCCAACGCCTTTTTATCTCCACCTGTGTATTTTAAAAACTCACCATAGAACTGCCCAACAACATCAAAATCATGATAAACACTTATAAATGGCCAAACTTTTTGGTTAAGATCATTTATTAATTCGTATAAAACTCCCTTAGGAAATTTTGTGGTTGCCTTACCGAGTTCTGGATGAACTGCAATGCCAGAATATGGTTGAGTCATTATTTGTTTTTTGGCTTTAGGTATATCTGCATTTTCAAGCTCTTCTTCAATTGCCTGAAACCATTTTTTTTGTAACTCTGCTGGTTTATAAGTTCCAAAAATTTTTGCAAATGCAGTATTTCTGAGGGCAATGAGAGTTCCACTAACAAGTAAAGGCTTCTGCTCTTCTGTTAACTTCGCATGGTCTCGCATAAATTCATGCAGTTGACGAGAGAATGCCATCAACTCTTCATGTCTTAATCTTTGTACTTTTGGATCAAAAGTAGCATGCTCTATGTAATCTGCCCAAGAAATAATTTTGTCAATTTTTGCCTGATTTTTCGTAAACATTTCTTGAGCCATATCAGCACCTTTTGGATGAAGGTATGTACTGACTTTAAGAGAACCCCTGGTTTCTCCACTGACTCCCACGGCGATTACATTAAAATCTTTCGATAGACTTTTAGCATAATGTAGAGCTCCATCTACGGCATATGCAACCGGATTTGATAAATCTTGACTGGCGTGATATCTATTTTCAGCCTTACACTCTACAACCACTAAAAAGTCCGGGTTCTCCAAGTTACTAATAATAAATTCAGGTGCTCCGTGACCACCTTTGCCAGTTTTACTAGCTGATTTAAGAAGCTTTTTTGCAGACTCGATTTCACTTTTTTGCTCTTCAACTCTATTTGAATTTGAGGGGCTGTAGTAGTCAAGTTTTCGCAGATCATCCCGAACTAAACTCTCAGTTATTCTCTCATTAGCCATCAAATGCCCCATGTTTTGTGATTATGTAGAATTAATTAATATTCATGATGATATTAATACGTACATCTTTAATATTTTCAGTGTACTACCCAAATAAATGCTGTCTGCTCAAATAAACGAATCTATTTATTAATGTGAAGATAACAAAAAACAAACGAAAGTGGTTTATGAAATCCTAGCGGCCCAGAACGAAATCGACTAGGACTGGGATTACTAATATTATTTTTAGAATGTCGTTTAAAACGACAAATCTTGTGCATAAGGTGTGCGCCGTAGAAAACCGTAAAAACTCCGTTTTTTAAGAAATCAGAACCTCGGCTGTTTCATATTGCGGGATAGGGCTATTTAAGCTATACTTTCGGTCTTTGGCGAATTAGCTCAGCCGGTTAGAGCGACGGAATCATAATCCGCAGGTCCGGGGTTCGAATCCCTGATTCGCCACCAATTTCCCCCTCTCGCAGCATGAATCGATGAATGCGAGTCTGACTGAAAAAGCCCCAGGGCATTCAGCCCAAGCTAAAAATCTCA
>JACCDJ011352255.1_pt1 | contig 17071 bp, 15 predicted proteins | sample 7444481 | NCBI WGS metagenome assembly JACCDJ01 (sample SAMN15323435, study PRJNA562643) | freshwater metagenome | isolation source: river surface water | place: USA:Blue River Watershed | collected 2017-08-15 | reverse complement strand
GTTTCTAGGGAGAGCAATGCTCATACAGCGTAATTTCATTTCTGGTTTGGTTTTGTCAGGTGGCCAGGGTCGTCGTATGGGCGGGACTGATAAAGGTTTGCAGCCATTTAAAGGCGCGCCTATGGCCATGCACACCATCATGCGTCTAGAGCCGCAAGTGGATATTGTCAAAATCAATGCTAACCGTAATTTAGCGGCTTATGAGTCATTGGGGGTGGCTGTATTGCCAGACGTGATTGGAGATTTTGCGGGCCCATTGGCTGGTTTTCAAGCAGGACTTGAAAATTGCGAGCATCCATATTTGGTGACTGTTCCTTGTGACTCTCCAAGATTTCCAATGGATTTGGTAGAGAAGCTTGCTGAGGCTTTGATTATTCAGGATTTGGATTTGGCCTATGCTGCCACTCTAGAAGAGGGGGAGGTTCGTACTCACCCAGTTTTTGCCCTGATGAAAGCTTCAGTCACAGACACCTTGATTCCATTTATTACTGGTGGTGGTCGAAAGATTGATCAATGGTTTGAAAGCATGAAGACCAATTATGTGATTTTTGATGATGTTGCCGCATTTGCAAATATCAATACGATGGAAGAATTAAGGGCTTTGCAAAGCTGAGCAGTATTTAAATTTCACGCATCTTGAAAAAGCTCATTATTCAATTGTGGCAAACCAATGTGGCTAATCCCGAGTTAGCAAGCACTCCTTTTCTCATGGCTTCAACTGGTGCTGCAATGAATATGTCTGTCGAGATACATGCGATTGGTGCCAGCGTTGAATTGTTTCTCAATAATCCAAAAGCCAAACCCGTGATTCAGCCTTCAGGCCGTCTTTTGTCAGAATACATTCAAGATGCGCTCCGATCGGGGGTAAAGATTTATCCCTGTAGTACAGCATTAAGAGAGCGGGGAATGACATCCTCTGACTTGATGGAAGGGTTGGGTGAGGTTATAGGGATGGTATCGATGTTAGACCGAGCTTCTCAGCCTAATGTCACTGTCCTCACATACTAAGACTTCTTCTGATTCAAAGTTCAAGCTAAGCTCTAGATATGTCAAAATAACGCTTATGACTATTAAATCTGACCGCTGGATCCGCCGCATGTGCGAAGAGCACGACATGATTTCTCCATTTGAGCCTGGACAAGTACGCCAGTCACCTGAGGGGCAAAAAATTGTCAGTTATGGAACTTCTAGTTACGGCTATGACATTCGTTGTGCGGACGAATTCAAAATTTTCACTAATATCAATAGCACCATCGTAGATCCTAAGAATTTTGACGATAAGTCCTTTGTCGACTTCAAGGGTGATGTGTGTATTATTCCGCCGAATTCTTTTGCTTTGGCGAGAACGGTTGAGTATTTCAAGATTCCTAGAAGTGTGTTGACCGTTTGTTTGGGCAAGAGTACTTATGCTCGTTGCGGCATTATCGTGAACGTCACACCTTTTGAGCCAGAGTGGGAAGGCTATGTGACGCTAGAATTCTCAAACACAACTCCATTGCCTGCCAAAATTTATGCGGGCGAAGGTTGTGCTCAAGTCTTATTCTTTGAGAGTGATGAGATTTGCGAGACTTCTTATAAAGATCGCGGTGGTAAATATCAAGGCCAGGTGGGCGTGACCTTGCCAAAGACCTAAGTTATTTTGAGGCCTTATCTAGTAGTGGTTGGACCAAAAGCACCTAAATAGGTGCTTTTTTAATTAAATTTAGACATTTTGATAAGGTATAACTCTAAAAACTCGTTTGATGGTTGCAACATTCATCAAAATAAATTCAGCGAAGTATCAGTTTTATAGATATAGTCACGTTTTTAAGAAAAAAGACCCGCAAAATCAGTGGGATTTGCTAGGTAGGGAGTCACTATGAAATTTCGTTTTCCAGTCGTCATCATTGACGAGGATTTTCGTACTGAGAACATCTCAGGTTCGGGTGCTCGCGCCTTGGCAGAGGCCATTGAAACCGAAGGCATGGAAGTGCTGGGTTTGACCAGTTATGGTGATCTCACTTCATTTGCGCAGCAGGCAGCTCGAGCCTCTTGTTTCATCCTCTCAATTGATGATGAAGAGTTTGGTACGGGTTCTACTGAAGAAATTGATATAGCTCTAGAGGGTTTGCGCGCTTTTGTGATTGAAGTGCGTAAACGCAATGAAGAAATTCCTATTTTCTTATATGGTGAAACCCGTACATCACGTCATATTCCGAATGATGTCCTAAGAGAATTACACGGCTTTATTCATATGAATGAAGATACGCCAGAATTTGTGGCGCGTCACATCATTCGTGAAGCCAAAGTTTACCTAGACTCCTTAGCTCCGCCATTCTTTAAAGCATTGACTCACTATGCTTCAGATGGTTCTTACTCTTGGCATTGCCCAGGTCACTCAGGTGGTGTGGCTTTCTTAAAGAGCCCTGTGGGTCAAATGTTCCATCAATTCTTTGGTGAGAATATGTTGCGTGCTGACGTCTGTAACGCGGTCGATGAATTGGGTCAATTGCTTGATCACACTGGACCAGTGGCTGCCAGTGAGCGCAATGCAGCGCGTATTTTTAATGCGGACCATTTGTTCTTTGTGACCAATGGCACATCAACTTCTAACAAGATTGTTTGGCATTCAACGGTCGCTCCTGGTGACATCGTTTTAGTGGATCGGAACTGTCATAAATCCATCTTGCACGCCATCATGATGACAGGGGCCATCCCCGTATTCTTGATGCCAACTCGCAATCACTACGGCATCATTGGGCCGATTCCCAAAGAAGAATTTGACTGGAAAACCATTCAAAAGAAAATCCAAAATAATCCATTCATTCAAGATAAAAATGCCAAGCCACGTGTTTTGACCATTACGCAAAGCACCTACGATGGTGTTTTATATAACGTTGAGATGATTAAAGAGATGTTGGATGGCAAAGTCGATACCTTGCATTTTGATGAAGCTTGGTTGCCGCACGCCACATTCCATGATTTCTATAAAAATATGCATGCGATTGGTAAGGATCGTCCACGCTCCAAGGAGAGCATGGTGTTTTCCACTCAATCAACTCATAAATTATTGGCTGGTTTATCCCAAGCATCCCAAATTTTGGTGCAAGATTCCGAGTCAAACAAGTTGGACAATGACTGCTTCAATGAGTCATATTTAATGCACACATCGACCAGCCCTCAGTACGCCATCATTGCCTCATGTGATGTGGCCGCGGCCATGATGGAGCCACCAGGTGGTACAGCCTTGGTGCATGAATCAATTGCCGAATCATTAGACTTCCGCCGCGCCATGCGCAAGGTAGATGAAGAGTGGGGCGCCGATTGGTGGTTCAAGGTCTGGGGCCCAGAGTATCTTGCCGAAGAAGGTGTGGGCGAGAGAGATGATTGGGTTCTGAGAGCCAATGAGCGTTGGCATGACTTTGGCAATCTGGCAGATGGTTTCAATATGTTGGATCCCATCAAGGCCACTGTGATTACTCCTGGCTTGGAAATGGACGGTAATTTTGCTGATACCGGTATTCCAGCGAGCATTGTGACGAAGTATCTGGCTGAGCATGGTGTGATTGTTGAAAAAACAGGCTTGTATTCTTTCTTCATCATGTTCACCATCGGTATTACCAAAGGTCGTTGGAATACCATGGTGACCACTTTGCAGCAATTCAAAGACGATTACGATAAAAACCAACCTTTGTGGCGTGTGCTTCCTGAGTTTGTGACCAAATATCCACGCTATGAGCGCATCGGCTTGAGGGATTTGTGTCAACAGATTCATCAGGTTTATAAAAAGTTTGATGTGGCACGCATGACCACAGAGATGTATTTATCGGATATGGTTCCGGCCATGAAGCCCTCTGATGCTTGGGCCAAGATGGCTCACCGTGACATTGAGCGCGTCAAGATTGATGATCTCGAGGGTCGCGTGACAGCGATGTTGGTAACGCCTTACCCTCCCGGTATTCCTCTTTTGATTCCGGGAGAGTGTTTCAATAAGCGCATCGTTGATTATTTGCGCTTCACCCGCGATTTCAATGAGCAGTTCCCAGGCTTTGAGACCGATGTGCATGGTTTGGTCAAGGGTGACTTGAATGGCCGCAAAGAATATTACGTTGATTGTGTCAAAGAATAATCATCGCCATCTGTTTATTCTAGAAGTTAAAAAGGCTCACGCAGGTGAGCCTTTTTACTTGTGCCAAAGCTGATGCCAAAGCTTGTGAGCGAGCTAAAACATCACTTCATGTTTTTGCGATAGTTGGTGATGGCTTTCTTCACTTGTTCAGGAGCCGTGCCGCCTGTGTGGTTACGACTATTCACGGAGCCTTCAAGCGTTAAGAACTGAAATACATCGTCACCAATCAAGTGGGCTTGATTGTCAAGATCGCAAGCGGCACGTAAATCAGTTAATGACAAATCAGCCAAATCGCAACCTTTGCTAGAGCAAGCTTTAACGGCATGAGCAACAGCCTCATGAGCGTCGCGGAAAGGCAAACCTTTTTTCACTAAATAGTCCGCTAAATCGGTGGCAGTTGCAAATCCTTGCAAGGCTGCAGCACGCATCACTTCTGCCTTGACTTGAATGTGAGGCACCATGTCCGCAAAGATTTTCAATGTGTCACGCAAGGTGTCTGCTGAATCAAACAGTGGTTCTTTGTCTTCCTGATTGTCTTTGTTGTAGGCCAAAGGTTGACCTTTCATGAGGGTCAGCAAAGAAATCAAGTTACCATTCACACGGCCTGTCTTGCCACGCGCCAATTCTGGAACATCGGGATTTTTCTTTTGAGGCATGATTGAGCTGCCCGTGCAGAAGCGATCAGGCAGGTCAATAAAACCAACGCGAGGACTCATCCAAAGGATCAGCTCTTCAGATAAACGAGAAATATGCGTCATGATCAAAGAGGCTGTGGCGCAGAACTCAATCGCAAAATCCCGATCAGAAACCGCGTCCAAGGAGTTTTGGCATACACCTTCAAACCCCAAAGTTTTTGCAACACGCTCACGATCAATCGGATAGCTTGTGCCCGCCAAAGCGGCTGAGCCAAGTGGTAAACGATTGACACGTTTGCGACAGTCAGCCAGACGTTCAGCATCCCGAGCAAACATTTCAGCGTAAGCCATGACGTGGTGACCAAAGGTGATTGGTTGAGCTACTTGTAGATGAGTAAAGCCCGGCATGATGGTGTCGGCATGTTTTTCGGCCAGACCCAAAAAGCCTGTGCGCAGATGAGTTAATTCACCTTGAATTTCATCGATGGCACCCCGTAACCACAAACGAATATCAGTAGCCACTTGATCGTTACGTGAACGACCAGTGTGCAAACGTTTGCCAGCATCACCCACCAGCTTGGTGAGGCGAGCTTCAATGTTCAGGTGTACATCTTCTAAAGCAAGCTCCCATACAAAGGTGCCCGCTTCAATTTCTGAACGAATCTGAGCCATGCCTTTTTGAATCTGAGCCAAATCATCTGCACTGATGATTTTCTGTGCGGCCAGCATCTCAGCATGAGCCAATGAGCCTTGGATATCGACCAGGGCCATGCGTTTATCAAAATCAACAGAGGCGGTATAACGCTGCACGAGTTCCGCCACAGGCTCAGTAAAGCGAGCCGACCAAGCTTGGTCTTTGTTGTCTAAAGAATTCTTGTTTTTGTCTAAATCTGCCATAAACACAAGTATATTGCCTCAAAGGCTTTATTCTTATGGTTATGACACAAATTTCTTATCCTAAAAAACTTGTAATTGCCTCCCGCGAGAGCCGTTTGGCCATGTGGCAGGCTGAATATGTCCGAGATTGCTTGAAAAAGCTTTATCCAGAGTGCGATGTGAGCATTTTGGGAATGACCACTCGGGGTGACCAAATTTTGGACCGAACCCTCTCCAAGGTGGGCGGAAAAGGGCTATTTGTCAAAGAGTTGGAAGTGGCTTTGGAGGAGGGGCGGGCTGATTTGGCGGTTCACTCTCTTAAAGATGTGCCCATGCAGCTGCCGGACGGATTTGAATTGGCCTGCATCATGGAGCGTGAAGATGCCAGGGATGCATTTGTGTCGAATGATTATGCTTCTTTGGCTGATTTACCGGCTGGAGCGGTGGTGGGGACCGCCAGTTTGCGCAGGGAGGCATCTCTTCGGTCACGCTACCCTCATTTAGTCATTCAACCCTTAAGAGGTAATTTAGACACCCGTTTGGGAAAGTTGGATAAAGGTGAGTATGCCGCCATTATTTTGGCGGCCGCGGGTCTTAAGCGCTTGGGTATGCCCAACCGAATTAAAAGTTTGTTGGCCCCTGAGGATAGTTTGCCGGCCGCGGGTCAAGGGGCTTTGGGAATTGAGATTCGTGCGGGCCGACCTGAAATCATGACTTGTTTAGCGCCACTGAATCATGGTCCATCGGCCATGGCGGTGAGTGCTGAAAGAGCTGTTTCTCGTGCCTTGGGCGGTTCTTGCGATGTTCCTTTGGCAGCATTTGCCATTTGGGAAAATGCCCAAGAGCTTTACCTTAGGGCATTTGTGGCAAGTACGGATGGTCAAACAGTGTGTCGGGCTGAAAAAAAGCTTGCCATTGCGAGCGTGTCTCAAGCCGATAGCATGGGTTTGCAAGTGGCTGATGAGCTGATTGCTCAGGGAGCTCAGCGCCTCTTACCGCCTCGGTGAGAGATTTTTGATCATGGCAAACATTGTTTTAACTCGGCCGGCTGGACAATCCATGCGATTGGCAGAAATGCTCAAAGAGCGTTTGCCAGACTTAAAGCAAATTCAATTGCCATTGTTGTCGATCGTTCCCAATGAGGATCCGAAGGATGCCAAACGCTTAAAAGAGCTACTCCCACTGATTGATTTGGCCATTTTTGTGAGCCCTAATGCCGTTGAATGCACCATGCGCATGCTTAAAACTGAATGGCCCAAAGAATTGGCCATTGGAGTTGTGGGGGGTGGCAGCCTATTGGCTCTCAAGAACCATGGAATTACAGTTGAGGCGGGTTATCAAATTCATGCGCCAAGTCATGCCACAGAGTGGGATTCGGAAGGATTGTGGAAGGCTCTTAATCAAGTTCAGGCTTTGAATTCTTGGAAAGCCAAAAAAGTTCTTTTTTTAAAAGGTTTGGGCGGTCGGGCTTGGTTGAGTGAGCAGATGTTGATGCAAGGAGCGGATATTTATTCGATTGAAACCTATCGAAGAATTCCTTTAGAAGGCAGTTCTACTCTTTGGCTGGCGCTAGAGAAAACCCCTGCATCAGAATCCATGTGTGTTTTGACTTCCTCAGAAGCAGTTCGGCATTTCTCAGATACTTTGAATGCCTATTCAAAGTGGGGGGCAGAGTGGAAAGCTCAAGCGACTTTGTTGTGTTCACATCCACGCATTGAGGATGTTGCTAAAGAAGTGGGCTTTAAAAACGTAGAGATTTGCTCTGCGGGCGACGAGCATTTGCTGACTGGAATTGAGCGTTGGTGGAATCGGTTACAGTAGAAAAAATAGAATCTGGGCAGTCTGAGTAAACTTTGAAAAACAGTATATTGTTGAAAAGCCTGGAGACCAAAAGGAATAGGCATGACTGAACAAGTAAATCCAATCAAGTCGACCGAAAAAAATTCGGTAGATTCTGTTCGTGGTTTTGACACCAAGCAAGCTCAATCTGAAGCCTTGGGGAAGGGCTTATGGAAAGCCTTGTGGATCGCGATGGCAGTTTGTGTTTTGTGGCTTGGATTTGAAGGGGGCATTCGCCTTTACCATCGCCCTGCTAAATTAGATGCCCGAGTGGCTGAACTAGAAACTCAATTGGCTAAAGTGGTTCAGCATGAAGCTGAAATTAACTTGGCTTTAAAAAGTTCCTTAGAAAATCAAAAGAATTTGGCACCAGTGGCCATCAAGATTGATGCGATGATCAATCAAATTTCTCAATTGCCAATGTTGGCTGCCCCTGCTTTGGCGCCGACTTCTACTCAAAGTGTTGCCGTGAATCAATCGTTGAGCGACAAAATTTTTAAGGCGATTCAGTCTTTGGGAGATCAATTGGTGCGCATTCAAGTGGTGGGTGATGTGAAAGATGTGGCGCTTACCCCAGCTGCGCAAGATTTGGTTCGTCAGCAATTACGCCTTCATCTATTGGGCGCTCGGCTTGCTTGGCTGTCACAAATGCCCCAAATGACGCAAGAAGATTTAAATCAAGCTGAAAAATTATTGGCCAAACACTTTCAAGCTCAATCCAAGAGTGTGGTTGAGATGCAAAAAAACTTGAGTGAGTTGCGTGCTGAGATCGCTAAATCACAAACCATGAAAAAAGGTCAGTGATCATGCGTGGCGCATTGTGGTTAGCCTTTTTGTTTGCCCTGGCCGTTTTCATTGCTTTATTTGCTAGCAGCAACGGTGGACACATCACCATTTATTTCCCGCCGTATCGCTTAGATACCAGCCTCAATTTATTCATTGCAGCAGTCCTCACAGTTTTTGTGGTCGGGTTGTTGGCATGGCGAACATTTGCAGCCATCTTAGATTTACCCAAGCAGGCTGCTGCATATCGTCGCAAGCAACGCGAGAACCGTGCGTATTCTTTGCTATCAGAAGCAATTGAAGATATTTTTGCAGGACGTTTTTCAAAGGCGTTGAAAGCCGCTGAGGCTGCCAGCGCTAATTCCAGTTTGGCGGAAACGGCGGCCTTATTGGCAGCTCGTTCAGCGCACCGCTTAAATCGCTATGATGTGCGCGATCAATGGTTGTCAAAAATTCGTTCAGCAGAAAAACAGCAAGCCAGATTGGTGGCGATGGCTGATATGCAGATGGATTCTAATGATGCCGAGGGTGCGTTGAGAACCATTGAGCAATTGCAAAAGGGTGGTGCTCGTCAATTGTTTGTTCAAAGAATTGCATTAAGAGCCAACCAACACCTCAAGCGTTGGGATGAGGTATTGCGATTGACGCATAGTTTGAGTAAACGTGATGCCATTCATCCGGTCATTGCACAAAAAACAGTCCAAGAAGCCGTTGGCAAATTGGTTCAAGAAAAATCAACAGATCATGAAGCCTTATTAGCCATTTGGAAAAGTCTGCCCAAATCAGATCGCAAAGTTTCCAGAGTTGCTTTGGTGATGGCCAAAGGCTTGATGGCGGTGGGTCAATTTGATTTGGCCAGGGAATTCATAGAAGAGTCTTTGAATGAGCAGTGGGATGAAGCTTTGGTATCAATTTATCCAGATTGCTTGCCAACAGGCTCAACCACATTGGTGTTGGCGCAGAAATTAGAAGCTTGGATGATGAAATATCCTGGTGAGCCTGCATTGAGTTTGGCTTTGGCAAAAGTTTGCTTGGCGCAAAAATTATGGGGTAAGGCCAAGTCAAGTTTGCAAGGCGTGATTCGTGACCCTAAAACAAAGCCTCATATGAAAGCCAACGCACACTTGACGATGGCCAAGTTGCATGAAGCGCTTGAAGAATTAGCAGAGGCTTCGGAGCATTACAAACTCGCAGCGCAAATTTTTGCGACGCATTCTATTTAAGCCAGCGCAATAATCGTTCTGTGGTTTTGTTGTAAGGAGGATGCGCCAAAGCGGTTCCCATCCAGGCCTTGACTCCTAAAAATCCTCTGGCATGTAGGACAGGTTTATGGTGACTAAAGCTATCAAATCCTGCTTTGCCATGGTAAGCCCCCATGCCACTTGGGCCAATGCCACCAAATGGCAGTTCCTCAACACACGCTTGCAATAAGGTGTCATTGACTCCGACACTACCAGCGTGCGTTTTTGATAAAACTTGTCGCATCACTTTTTTATCTTTACCAAACCAGTACAAAGCCAATGGGCGATCTTTGCTGTTGATAAAGTCAATGGTGTCATCCACAGACTGAACCCCGATAATTGGCAGGATGGGCCCAAAAATTTCCTCTTGCATGACTTGGCAGTTAGGTGAAACTTTCGTTAATGTGACGGGCATGAATGGCCATTGAGATGAGTCACTCGATTCTTTGAATAGAGGTTTGACTTCAGCCCCCTTGCTCTGTGCATCAGCAATCAAAGCTTGCCAACGACTCAATTGTTGGCTGTCAATTGGATGGGTCAGCTCTTCTGGATTGCTGAATAATTCTTGCGCGGCCTCTTGCAAGGCTTCTTGGAAGTTTGTCTTTAATTCATTTTTAATCAAAACATAATCGGGTGCAATACAAGTTTGACCACCGTTTAAAAGTTTGCCGTAAATAATTCTTTTGGCAGCATCTAGTAAATTGGCGTCATCATGAACCACTGCGGGAGATTTGCCACCCAATTCAAGAGTCAGAGGCGTTAAATTTTCAGAGGCTGCACGCATCACCTGTTTGCCAGTTGTGGTTGAGCCAGTGAACAAAAGATGATCAAAAGGAAGGGATGCAAAATCTTTTGCAACCTGCTCATCCCCTGTGGTGACGGAAAACTCGAGGGGGTGGAAAAATTCACCAATCAGAGTGGCCAGATACCCTGAGGTTCTGGCAGATCGTTCAGAGGGTTTTAGCCAAACACGATTGCCTGCAGCGAAGGCGGCAATTGCTGGAACTAAGGCCAATTGAATCGGATAATTCCAAGAGCTCATGATGCCCACAACCCCTTTGGGTTGAGCCTGTATCCAAGCCTTGGATGGTTTAAGGTGCAAGGGCAAAGAAATGTCTTGAGCTTTCATCCAAGACTTCAGATGTTTGATGGCGTACTTTGCCGCTTGGCGAACCATATTTAGTTCTGTCAAACGAGTTTCTACAGAATGGCGATTACCAAAGTCTGCATGAACCACTTTACATAAATTCTCTTCGTATTGGTCAATCATTTTGACCACACGTTCTATGCGTTCTTTGCGTTCAGCAAAGCTCGGTGAGCAGTCATGCTGGAATGCTTTTTTTAAATCTTCAAGGTGCAGGGTCAGAGAGTTCATAAGGGTTCTATTCAAAGATGCCTGCGAGTATAGGGGGGATTTGTTGAATTCAGTATCAGGGATTTGACTGATTTTTAAACAATTTTTACTCAGCCTGCATGAAATTCATGGTCCTATTAAGATGATGATTATGAATTCAATCAAGCTTGAGCAAGCCACCTTGGGTGGAGGATGTTTTTGGTGCCTGGAGGCTGTTTATCAGCAAGTAAAGGGCGTTGTGCATGTTGAATCAGGTTACGCTGGGGGACATACTGTGAATCCTGACTATGAGTCAGTCTGCCAGGGTAAAACCGGACATGCTGAAGTGGTCAAAATTGACTATGACCCAGCGGTGATTGATTACGACACCATTCTAAAAATATTTTTTGCGATTCATGATCCGACAACCTTAAATCGACAGGGCAATGATCTTGGTACGCAGTACCGGTCTGTCATTTTTACCCATGACGATCATCAGAAGCAAAAGGCTCAGGCAATCATTGAAACTTTGGCTCGTGAAAAGATTTTTCAAGATCCGATTGTGACTGAGGTTGTTGATTTGCCCGTCTATTATCCTGCTGAAGACTATCACCAAAATTACTTTAAGCAACATCCAGAACAGGGTTACTGTGCTTTTGTGGTGGGTCCTAAAGTGTCAAAATTTAGAGCGCAATTTAAAGAACTTTTGATTTAAATCAAGCAAACTGTTTTAAGGTGCCAAGCGCTCAATATTCCATTGATCTTGATGCAGGGAATAGCGAATTCTGTCGTGTAAACGAGAGGGGCGTCCTTGCCAAAATTCCATTGCTTCAGGCTTGACCCTAAAGCCTCCCCAGTGAGGTGGGCGAGGTGGATTGAGAGCAAATTTCAACGCATATTCGGCTGCTTTTGCAACTAAAACACTGCGTCCAGAAATGACTTGACTCTGTGGGGAAGCCCAAGCGCCAATCCGGGAATCCAGCGGACGTGAATGAAAGTATTCATCACTCTCTTGATCGCTGACTTTTTCAATTGGACCTTCAATGCGTATTTGTCGCTCAAGCTCGGGCCAAAAGAACAAAAGGGCGGCGTGGGGGTTGGCCTGTAATGCCAGACCTTTGCGACTGTTGTAATTGGTGAAAAAAACAAAACCTTTTGGGCTCACATCTTTGATTAAAACTATGCGTGCACTTGGTTTGCCATTTTCATCAACCGATGCTACTGTCATAGCATTGGGTTCAGGCAATTCTGCATGTTGCGCTTGATCAAACCAAATCTTGAATTGATCAATCGGGTTTGGGGTGACATCCTCTTCTGAAAGGCTGCCCATCATGTAGGATTTTCTGAGGTCGGCTAGTTTTGTCATGGTCTAAGTATATATAGTCTTAGGCACTTATGTGGAACCAGAAAATCAGTTGTTTCTTTTAAAGGAAATTGAATGTCGGTGGATGTGCAAAAAGAAGTAAGTCCTTCAAGAAGTTTGGTAATGAACTTGCGTCAACAGTTGATGCAAGTGATTCCTTTTTCTGAGATGCAAGCTGAGCATGTTGATTTTTTCATTAAATCATCTAAGGAATTTTATTTTGGTCCTGATGAACTGATATTGGATGCGGCTCATGGACCGGTTACTCAATTATTCTTTATTCGGCAGGGCAGTGTTATTTCAAGGCGTGGCCTAGCCAATGAAGCGGGTGGTGCCCATCAAATCGAAGCTGGTGATTTGTTTCCAGTGAGTGCTGCGGTTGCAGGCCGGGCGGTGACTGCGACTTATTCCGCCATGGATGATTGTTTCTGTTTAGGCATCTCCACCGATGTCATGAAAGAGTTATCAGCTCTATCAGGCCCTTTTGCTGATTATCTGAATCAGCGAATTCTGAAGTTCTTGGAGCAGTCGCGTCAGGTACTGCAAAGAACATATGCATCGCAAATATTTTCAGAGCAGTCTTTAGAAACGGCCTTAGGGCAGTTGCCTCGAAAGAAACCCTTATTCGTAACCCCTGATACCTCATTGAGATCAGCTTTAAGCCAAATGCATGAAAGACGAGTGGGATCTATTTTGGTGAGTGATTCCGCCAATGGATTGCTGGGTATTTTGACTCGCTATGACATTTTGGGTCGAGTAACGATTCCTCAGGTTGATCTTGATACACCGATAAAAGAGGTGATGACAGTTGGCGTGAAATCACTTACTGCCCAGCATACCGCTCAAGATGCAGCTTTAATGATGTCTAAGTTTGGTATTCGTCATGTGCCGGTGATGGATGGTAAAGAAATCATCAATATTGTTTCTGAGCGTGATTTATTTGCGACGCAGCGTTTATCACTCAAAAATATCAGTACTTCCATTCGTTCAGCCACTGAGCTTTCAGACATTGTGGTGTGCGCAAAAGACATTCGAAAATTTGCTCGCAATCTCATCGGTCAGGGTGTTCAAGCCAGACAGTTAACGACCTTAATCAGTTATTTGAATGATGTGGTGTGTGAGAAGTTGGTTCACTTATATGCAGAAAAACATCAGTTGGATTTGAAAGAATTTGCTTGGATTGCATTGGGTTCCGAAGGTCGATCAGAGCAAACAATTGCTACTGATCAAGACAATGCGTTGGTCTTCTCTGGGGAGGCCACCGATGCCAAGCGAAATATGTATTTGAAGTTTGCTCTAGAAGTGAATCATGCTCTAGATGCCTGTGGTTATCCATTGTGCAAAGGCAATGTGATGGCGAGCAATCCAAAGATTTGTTTGAGTGAATCTGAATGGTTGGAGCGCTTCTCGCATTGGATTGAATTTGGTAGTCCTGAAGACTTGCTCAACGCCAGCATTTATTTTGATTTCCGATTGGTGGCCGGCAATCCTGATCTATTGATTGAAATGAAAAATACGGTGATTCAAAAAGCCAGAGCCATCCCAAGATTCATCAAGTTACTTGCAGAGAATTCTTTGCAAAAACAAGTGCCTATCAGTTGGCATGGCGGTATTGACACAATCAAGTTGGGTGGCAAGGATTGCATTGATTTGAAAATACATGGTACGGCCATCTTGGTGGATGCGGCCCGTATTTATTCCTTGGCCAATGGGATTCCAGAAACCAACACGCGTGATCGTTTATTGGCCATTGGGGTGGCTTTGAATATCCCAGAGCGTGAGTACATGGCTTGGATTTCAGCATTTGAATATCTGCAAATGTTGCGTTTATCTGTACAGATGGATTCACAAGGTATTGAAGGTAATTTCAATGCCTTGGAATTGAGTACATTGAATAACATTGACCGACGTATTTTGAAAGAGTCTTTGCGCGCAACTCGTGACCTTCAGCAACGCATTGAACTAGATTACGGTCGCTAAGATGTTCTGGTTAAAAAGTCTTTTAGGGCGTCAGCCCACTATGAACCCAAGCCGTTGGGTGGTTTTGGATGTTGAAACCAGTGGTTTAGACCCACGACGAGATCGCTTATTAGCGATTGCAGCCGTTTGTATCAGAGTGGAAATTGACGCCAGTGGACAGCGCCATCAAAAATTAACGATTGATGTTTCTGATAGCTTTGAAGCTGTTCTTAAACAGGATATGGCTTCGGATAAAGACAACATCTTGTTGCATGGAATTGGTGCCCATGCCCAAATGACTGGGGATGATCCTCAGCAAGTTCTCAAAGACTTTGAAAAATGGATTGGTGATGCCCCATTATTTGCTTTTCATGCGGCTTTTGATGAATCCATGATTCAGCGTGCTTACCAATATCAATTGGGCCATAAACTCAAAAATGCTTGGATTGATGTTGAACCCCTGGTTTCAAGTTCTTTTCCTCATGTCAAAGCCAGATCTTTAGATCAGTGGATGAATTTCTTGGGAATTGAGTGTGCAGTGCGTCATCAGGCAGCTGCTGATACCTTCGCAACGGCTGAATTGATGATGCAAATTTGGCCCAAGCTGAAACTTTTGGCTCCAAGCATTGATTTAATTGAAAAATTAGCCAGAGAGTCTCGTTGGATACCCCGAAATTGAATTTGTAAGCCTCACAGTAAATATCTGTAAGTTTCGCTTAAGAATTTGATTTATATAAGAAAAATAGGGTAATTACTGATTCTCACATCCCCCAAAGAAATCCATAGTACGCATGTTGAAAGAAATGCCCTCCCAGAAGGGTATTAATCATTAAGGGAAGAATTTGATTCAGTTTTTGAACGTACTGCAGTTAATTTTATACATCGGAGGTTTGGCTCTGATTGGGCAGGCAATCCTCTTCGTTTTTGTGGGAAATAAAAAAGACACCAACATGTTCTATCAATTGTTTGTGATCTTGAATAAGCCTTGGACGTCTATTGCCAAGTTGATTTCTCCAAAAATGGTGGCTCAGCGACACATCCCAGTGGTGGCTTTTTGCGTCGTATCCGTTTTATATATTGCAGTCACGTTGGCAAAAATTGAGCATTGCGTGGCCTTAGGAATGGTTGGTTGTAAATGATGAAATTTGACTTTAAATGGCAATCTTATAAGTGGCGCGCCATCACGTGGATCGTGTTTGGTCGTACTGCTTTAGCGACTGAGACATTTGAAGAGATGTTGGCTGACTACCCGAACGATGAATATGCTTTGGGCAGCTTGGCACATTTGTATGCTGAGGCGGGTAACAAAGCTGCCTCGATCAGCATGTATAAGAAATTAGTAGCAAAACCAAGCGCGCCAGCGTTTGCTTGGTACAACCTCGGTTATTTACAGGAAGAAATGAAGCAGATTGATGATGCTGAATTTAGCTTCCGTCGTGCGCTTGAATTAGATGATTCTCTGGACCTGGCCTGGTACGGTCTTGGTTTGGCACTAATTCAGCAGCAGCGCTTTGAAGAGGCAATCGAAGCCCTCAAGCGCAATACCCAATTGCAACCTATGAGTCCTTATGCTTGGTATCAGTTAGCAAAGGTTCATATGGATCGTCACGAACCTGAAGAGACGGTGAAGATTATTCGCCATCTCAAAGGGTTTGAGCCCAAGTATGCCGCTCAATTAGAGCGGGAGACAGGACTCAAAGTTAACGCTGCGTGACAAAACAGCGGTTCGGTTGCAAGCTGGAGAGTTAGTTCTGGTGAATCGCAAAGGGTTCCGGGGAAACCTGGTTTTGATGTAACAACGAGGAGAAACTGTTATGCAATTAACGGAATCGCATCGCCGCTATTGGGCAAAAAACCTAAGAATGACAGCAATTTTGTTAGGTCTTTGGTTTGTTGTCACATACGTGGTTAGTTATATGGCTCGTGACCTCAGCTTTTCATTCTTTGGCTGGCCTTTCAGCTTCTGGATGGGTGCTCAGGGTTCACTGGTCGTTTATGTGTTAATCATCGTCTACTATGATCATTACATGAACAATTTAGACAAAGAGCACGGCTGTGCTGAAGAATTGGAGGAATAATTATGGCTGGAATGACTCCTGATAGCGGTGGCAGCAGCATGTTCGAGGCTTCCTCGAACAAAGCTTTTAAACAACAACTTAACAAGGTGTACGCCTGGTACATTGGTGGTTTCATCACATTTGTGGTCTTGCTTGCAATCGCAGAACAAATGGGCTTGACACGCCAATACATCGGTTACGTATTCTTAGCAGCAACTGTATTCCTCTATGCCGGTATCGGTTTTATGAGTCGTACAAACGATGCGGCTGAGTACTATGTAGCTGGTCGACGCGTTCCTGCTGTCTATAACGGTATGGCGACTGGTGCGGACTGGATGTCTGCAGCATCCTTTATCGGTATGGCTGGTACTCTTTACCTAACTGGTTATAGCGGCCTAGCCTTCATTATGGGTTGGACAGGTGGTTACTGTTTGGTGGCTTTGTTCCTTGCCCCATACCTACGTAAGTTTGGTCAGTTCACAATTCCTGACTTCTTAGGTGCTCGTTATGACGGTAATATCCCTCGCTTTATCGGTATCTTTGCAGCGATTTTGTGTTCATTCACATACGTTGTTGCTCAGATTTACGGTGTAGGCTTGATCACAACACGTTTGACAGGCGTTTCATTTGAGCTAGGTATTTTCCTTGGCTTGGGTGGTATCTTGGTTTGTTCATTCTTGGGTGGTATGCGCGCGGTTACTTGGACTCAAGTGGCTCAGTACATCATCTTGATCATTGCTTATATGATTCCTGTGATTTGGTTGTCAGTAAAACAAACTGGTTTCCCAATCCCTCAATTGGTTTACGGCTACCAGCTTGAAAAAGTGACAGCTCGTGAAGCAGAGTTGATGAAAGATCCAAAAGAATTAGAAGTTAT
>JACCDJ010958514.1_pt1 | contig 17076 bp, 10 predicted proteins | sample 7444481 | NCBI WGS metagenome assembly JACCDJ01 (sample SAMN15323435, study PRJNA562643) | freshwater metagenome | isolation source: river surface water | place: USA:Blue River Watershed | collected 2017-08-15 | reverse complement strand
GTGGCCAACGTGCGTTCGGCGCCGCTGGCTACTGCCTGACGAGCCTGGGAGGGGGGCGGCAGGCGGTCCGAGGCTTACTGCCCCGGCTGCCCGCCGCTTATCTGCAGCCAGGAGAGAGGGGAGCAATGGGTAACCTGCCTGTCACCAATGCCGCTGGCCCTGCCAGGGTGACCCTTTACGCTTGGCTGGTCTTTGCGCTGAGCTTTGGTCTGCTGATTTCCGATTACATGGCCCGTCAGGTGCTGAACGCGGTCTTCCCGTTGCTGAAGGCCGAATGGAGCCTGAGCGATGCGCAACTGGGTCTGCTATCTGGGATCGTCGCGGTCATGGTCGGCATCCTCACCTTCCCGTTGTCGCTGGCCGCCGACCGCTGGGGGCGCGTGCGCAGCCTCACCCTAATGGCAGTGCTTTGGAGCCTCGCCACGCTACTCTGCGCCTATGCTAAGAGCTTTGAAACGATGTTGGTCGGCCGTGCCCTGGTTGGGATCGGCGAAGCGGCATACGGAAGTGTCGGTATCGCCGTGGTGATTGCGGTTTTTCCGGCTCGGATGCGGGCAACTCTTGCTGCCGCCTTCATGGCCGGGGGCTCTTTCGGCCAGATTCTTGGCGTGGGAATAGGGGGTGTGATAGCGGCTAGCTATGGTTGGCGCACGGCCTTCGCCGCAATCGGTATCGCCGGTCTGGTACTTGGTCTGCTCTATCCTATTCTTGTTAAAGAACGCCGGATCGCCGCGCTGGCGGAAGCTTCGGTCCCGGATGAAGTTCCAGCCGGAAGGGTGCCGCTGCGTGAGCTCGTCGGGAACCGGTCGGTTCGGCTCGTCTATCTCGCCAGCGGATTGCAGCTCTTCGCCGCAGGCGCCTTGCCGGCCTGGCTACCGAGCTATTTCAATCGCTATTATGCTCTGCCCGTCGACAAGGCGGGATCATTAGTAGCAGTGCTACTCTTGGTCTGTGGCGTAGGTATGATCGTGTGTGGGATGGTAAGCGACCGGACGGCTCGAGAGCGCCCGGAGGCCAAGATCTCCCTTGCAATCACGTACTGTTTCGGCTCGGCAATATGCCTCACTATGGCGATGCTGCTCCCCCCGGGGGCGGCCCAGATCGTGTTGCTGGGGGCAACCATGTTCCTAGTCGCCGGAACAGTCGGACCAGTTGGCGCGATGGTTGCCAACCTTACCCCACTGACGATCCACGGCTCCGCCTTTGCGACCTTGACCCTTGCCAACAACCTTATCGGTCTTGCGCCCGGACCGATCCTGACAGGACGAATTGCTGATGTCTTAGGTCTCGCTGAAGCGCTCCGTCTGTTGTCGATCCCGTGCGTCCTTGCCGGAGTGACCCACGTCATGTTGCGCCGGAGTTACTTATATGACCTACGCCGTTCGCAGCAGGGTTGATTAGTTTTGATCAGAAAAATCTAATACTTGCCAGCACATACGAAAATCATCTCAGATGACCGAGGTGGCTGCTGAACCTTGGTCGAGCATGAACATCCAGTTCTCACCTTCATTCTGCATGGTGCGCCAAGGGCACAACATCTCTGATAATTTGACAGGTTGTGCCCTTGCCGGATGAAGGCAGGCCGTTGCGGGTTGGTTGGACCGTGTTCGTCACTGACGAATGCCGCGATAACCAAGTCTCCTGTTTGACACACTCAAGCTTGAGCGTAGGTTCCAATCAACGGGAACGTGGGGGTTTGGGATGATTTCACGGCGCAAATCGCTGCAATTCTTGTCGGCTGGCGCGGTGCTCGGCCCAAACTTGGTCAAAGCTGCAACACATCCTGCCGTCACGGTCTATGAGGCGCGGCAGATCATCACAATGGAGCCATCGCTGCCATCGGCACGGTTTGTGGCGGTTGCTGATGGGATCATTCTCGGGCTTGGCGATAGCTTGACGGCATTAGAGCCGTGGACCGCAGGGCGCACCGTTACGATTGACCGTCACTTCGCGGACAAAGTGCTGATGCCGGGGCTGATCGATCCGCACGTGCACCCCATGCAGGCTGCGGTCATGCTCAACCTGCCATTTATTGCGCCAGACGATTGGGAATTACCTACCGGCAGCTTCCCCGGGGCGCGAACGCCGCAGGCATGGCGAAGCCGCTTTGCCGAGCTCTTGTCCCAATCGAATGAAAGGCAATTCATTTGCTGGGGCTATCATGAGCTGTTCCATGGGCCTCTCGACCGCAAGGAACTCGATCGGTTAGCGCCCGATCGACCGGTGGTGGTATGGCAGCGGAGCTTCCACGAGATATTCGTCAACACTGCGGCGCTCAAGGCATGGGGCCTAGACCAAGGCGATGCCTTCGCTGCCGCCCTGACTGCCGCCAAGGCAGACCCCGCCCATGGGGATCTGGATCGCGGGATCTTGTCGGAAACGGCCCTGTCGGTCGGTCTGGCCAAGCTGCGCCCAGTGATCTTTGCGCCGGAACGCATCCGCCGCGGGATCGGTTTGATGCAGCAAATGATGGCTACGAAGGGCGTCACGACCGTATCGGACATGGCCACCGGTGTGTTCGCCGGCTTTGATGCGGAAGCTGCGATGATCCGTGCTGCCTTTGAGCGTCCGGGTGGCGCCAGCCGGGCCATGTTGATGCCGATTGCCGGACAAGTGCCGGCCGATGCTGATCCCGGGCAATGGCTTGAAGCCATGCGCAGCAAATATGCCTCGGCCCACGTGCGCGTTGATCGGCGGGTCAAACTTTTTGCTGATGGGGCATTCTTCGCCCAGAATATGCAAATGGGGCCGCCGGGTTATACCGACGGCCATGTTGGCAAATGGCTGACCGAACCAGCTGACCTCAATGCCCAGTTCCGCCGGTTTTGGAACGCAGGCTTCAGTTTCCACATCCACGTCAACGGCGACGAAGGGCTGGACGTGGTGCTGGATGGCCTTGCCGCGCTTCCTCCGCGCCGCGATCAATCCATTACGCTTGAACACCTTGGTTATTCGACCGAGGCACAGAACCGGCGGATTGCCAGAATGGGTCTGATGGTTTCGGCGCAGCCAAACTATATCCGCGTACTGGGCGATGTTTATTCCGCCCATGGCCTTGGGGCTGATCGCGCCGCCTTGATGAACCGGCTTGGATCACTGGAGGCCAAGGGTGTGCCGCTGGGTTTGCATAGCGACTTTAACATGGCGCCGATTGATCCATTCTACCTGGCTTGGATCGCCGCCAATCGCCTGACCTTGAACGGCAATCTCAAGGCGCCGGATGAGCGGTTGACCCTTGCCAAAGCGCTGCGGGCGATCACCATCGAAGCTGCGCAAGTGATTGGCATGGATCACCTGGCGGGTTCGGTCGCGCCCGGGAAAATGGCTGACTTCGCGGTATTGGATCAGGATCCGTTCAAAGCGGGTGCATCCGGCTTACGTAAGATTACCGTCGAACATGTGATTTTCGAGGGGCGAGTATCTTAGCGCGTGCATCAATGGTTCGACACCAACAGATCGCGTACTGGCAGACAGAATTAGTTGGTGAGCCTGATTATCCAGTTCTCCTTTTCATTCTCCAGGGCGCCCCACCACTTCTCTTTTTTCAAACACTTAATCTCTAGACAAAACAGGTCGCGAACTCAAATTTCCCGTAAACAGATCATAAACAGATTGTGGCGGTCGAAGCTGCGCTCGTGGGCTGTGTAAGCAGGCTGCTGTCACGGTGTTCGAAACACGGTGCTGCAGTGTTGATTTGGCCCACAACCATACCCAACGCCTCAGCGCCATTTGCTCATCCTCTCGCTGTCGCATCGGGCGTAAACCCGTGCGGCCCGCACCACCATGGTGGTATACGTATACAGCGCTAGCGCATCACAACCTCTGCTACAGGGGTTACGCTCGCTTTGCCAGTTGGAGAGATGGCTTGAAAATTTCCGCATCATGGGCGCTTGGCCTCGCGCTCATCGCACAGCCGGCAACCCAAGCGGTAGCATCAGCGCAACCCGTCGCTGTGCATGCTTCGCAAATTCCGACCCCGCGAATTGACTACTGGCAGAAGCGCGCTGACGAAATAGACCGCCAGTTGAAAGATTCCGCCAGCCTCGCTCCGGTCAAAATCGTGTTTGTCGGCGATTCGATCACCGATTTCTGGCATCTCGACGCCAACCCTTGGTTTCCCGGTAAATTCTGCGGCCGCAGCGTCTGGGACGAAAGTTTTGGCTCCGGCACCCCAGCGCGCACCGCGCTTAATCTGGGCGTATCGGGCGATCGTATCGAACATGTGCTGCACCGCCTTATGCCGGCGGCGCAGGGCGGTGAAGGTTGGCTTGATCGGCAAGACCTTCGGCCAGATTTTGTCTTCGTAATGCTTGGCATCAACAATTCGTTCGACGCCGAAGCCAATCCGGTCGAAGCGATCAGCCAAGGCGTTGAAGCCGTGATTGACCATATCCGCCAGAGCAAGCCGGGAGCACGGATCGTCATCCAGTCAGTGCTGCCGACAGACGATCCCATCAAGAACCGAGATCTCGTCCAACCGGTCAACGCGGTTTTGCGGGCCTATACCCTGCGCACCGGATCAGCCCACTATCTTGATCTCTATCCTGCGTTCGTCGATGCAAATGGCCGGCAACGCCGTGACCTGTTCAATGACGGGCTTCATCCCAGTCGCGATGGCTATCGCGTTTGGCGCGACCAGCTGGTCACCTACTTGGACGTGCGCTAAATAAGCCTGTTTTGTGGTTGCGATAGGGCACTGACAAACGGGATTAGTCGGTGAGCCTGATTATCCAGTTCTCATCTTCATTCTGCATGGCGCGCCATCAGTCAGCCTCTGTGCGAACCGCGGCCAGTCGCCACGCTTGACGAAGTGAACGTTATCATTTAGGTGAACGTTCACATTTGAGATAGTGTGTCCACTAAGGCACGCATTTCTGGGGAGGAAGCGCTGATGATTGATTCGCGGAAGTTTGCCTCGAAGCACCTGCTGATCGGTGCCTCGGTATTGGCTCTGGGGCTAACCAGCCAGGCCGCACAGGCTCAGGCTGCATCGACCGATGCCACAGTTGACGATGAAATCGTCGTTTCGGGCATTCGCGCCAGCTTGAAAGCCTCGATGGATCTCAAGCGCGATGCCCAGGGCGTGGTTGATGCGATTTCGGCCGAAGACATCGGCAAGTTCCCCGATACCAACCTCGCGGAATCGCTTCAGCGCATCACCGGCGTATCGATCGATCGCAACAGCGGCGAAGGATCGAAGGTTACCGTGCGCGGCTTCGGCCCGGACTTCAACCTGGTTTTGCTCAATGGTCGTCAGATGCCGGCATCGGGCTTGGGTAGCTGCTGCGAAGCGCCAGCCTCGCGCAGCTTCGATTTCGCCAACCTGGCAGCCGAAGGCATTGCCGCAGTCGAGGTCTACAAATCTGGCCGCGCTTCGCTGCCGACTGGCGGCATCGGCTCGGTCATCAACATCCGCACGCCGCGCCCGCTTGAGCGCCCCGGCTTCCAGGGCAGTGTCGCGGTCAAGGGTGTCTATGACCACACCTTCGAAGGCACCGAGATCACCCCGGAAGTCTCGGGCATTGTCAGCCAGACCTTTGCCGACGACAAGATCGGCATCCTGGTGAGCGGCGCCTATCAGAAGCGCAAGGCCAGCCTGGCCCAGTTCGGCGCTGGTTGGCGCGAGGGCTATCTTGGAAATGAGAACAACTGGGGTTCGCTGCCGGTTGATGCCAATGATTGGCGTGGCAATTTTGCGCAGACCCAAAACCGTCCGAACGCCACGACGGTCTATCAGGTCACCCAGAATGCTGCGTACGATTTCACCGATATCGAGCGTGAGCGGATCAACGGTCAAGTCGTGCTGCAGGTGAAGCCGACTGACACTCTCTCGGCGGTGATCGACTACACCTATTCGCAGAATACGATCGATGCCCGCACCAACAGCATCGGCGTGTGGTTCAACCATAACAACACCAGCAGCAGTTGGACCAACGGGCCGGCCGCAGGCCCGAATTTCTATTCCGAAGCTTTCGGCGCCGGCGAGGGCAAGGATCTGGCAATCACAGGCGCGCTGGCAGCGAACCGGAGCACTAACCACTCGATCGGGGGCAACCTAAAGTGGGATGGCCCGAGCGGGCTGCGGCTTGAGCTGGATGGCCATCATTCGACCGCCGAAAGCAAGCCGACCTCGCCCTATGGCAGCAATATTGCCGTCGGCAGCGCGATCTTTGGTGTGCGCAACCAGAAGGTTGATTTCACGACCGACATGCCGGTCATTTCGGTCAACATGTACCCTGGTTCGGAAATCAACGCCGCCAATATTCGTCCGGCGGGTAATGCCTTCCGCAACGCATACATGAAGGACACGATCAACGAAGTCGCGTTCCGCGGCGGTTGGGACTTCGATGCCTCGGTGATCGACAGCCTTGATTTCGGCGTGACCTATACCGAGAACAAGGTGCTCTCGCAGTATGGCTTCCTTCAGAGCGACAGCTGGGGCGGAACGCTCACTGCAGCACAGACACCGGATGACATCTATACCATCACGGGCCTGCCTGACCGCCTGGCGGGGATGGACGGATCGAATGGTGCTGGGATTATCCAGAACTACTTCCAGATCGATACGGCGCGCTTGATCTCGCTGCTTGACCAACAGCTTGGCGTTTGCCGCACGCCGTGGACCGGCAAGCCGATCGCAGGGACCTGCCTTGCGCAGTTCACCACCGATCGCCGGATCAACGAAAAGACCTGGTCGCCGTTCCTGCAGTCCAAGCACAGCTTCGATCTGGGCACGGCGCGAGCCAACCTGCGGCTTGGCGTGCGCTATGAGAAGACCAAGATCGACTCCACGGCGTTGGTCCCCGTGCCGACCGGCACAAGCTGGGTCGCCGACAACGAAATCGGCCTGATCTTCGCCAACCAGTCAGACTACACGACCTTGAAGGGCGAATATGACAACTGGCTGCCTGCCCTCGACTTCGACGTCGGCATCGGTTCGGACGTCAAGCTGCGCGCTTCGTACAGCCACACGATTACCCGCCCGGATTACACCAGCATGCAGGGTGGCATTACCGTCAACCAGCCGCTGCGTCCGGGCGGTGGCAGCACTGCCGGTAGCGGAAACCCGGGTCTGCTCCCTTACAAGTCGAAGAACATCGATGTCTCAGCTGAGTGGTACTACGGCAACGCCAGCTATGTTTCGGTTGGCTACTTCAACAAGAAGGTCAGCAACTTCATTGCCAATTCCACGGTCCAGGGTCCGCTGTTCAACCTGACCAACCCTGCCACCGGCACTGCGGTCCAGGCGGCTCGGACGGCGCTGGGCGGGAACCCGGGCTTTGCCGCGATCCTCGCCTACTTGGCAGTGAACAACCCCAGCGTGGTAGAATTCAGCAACGGCGCACCGCGCGGCGTGCTGGGCCGGCCGAGCGATCCGGCGGTACAGTTCACCATTACCCGCCCGGGCAACAGCACCCAGGTGGCCAAGCTCAACGGCTGGGAATTCGCCATCCAGCACAGCTTCTGGGAAACCGGCTTTGGTGCGCAGCTGAACTACACGATCGTCAACAGCGATACGAAGTTTGACAACACGCTGCGCTACACTGCCACCCAGTTTGCAGTGAGCGGGGTCAGCGACAGCGCCAACGCTGTGCTCTACTATGACAAGAACGGCTTCCAGGCCCGCGTTGCCTACAACTGGCGCGATGGTTTCCTGAGCGGCTACGGCTTCGATCCTTACTATATCGACGCCTATGGCCAGTTCGATGTCAGTGCGAGCTGGGAGTTCAAGAAGGGGATGACGGCCTTCGTCGAAGGCATCAACATCACCAAGGCGGACCGCCGAGGTCACATGCGTAATGACCAGACCGTATTCTTCGCGGCACCTGGTTATGCCCGTTACTCGGCGGGTCTGCGCTACACCTTCTGACGCCGAAGGCGTTTGGCAGAAAAAGGGGGAGCCGCGCCGCTTGTCGGGGCGGCTCCCTCGCTGCATGCTGACCCGGTGCTTGCAGCGTCCACGAGTTTGCTGAGGGAGATTGCCGCGTGACTACCCATCAGGTTCTCAATCCCGCCGATCATGGCGCCTTGCGGGTGCGAACCGAAGCCGGCGCGGAGCTTGGCGATGGCACCATGGCAACATTGGTTGTCCCAGCTGAATTCCGGCGGCTGGCCGCGGAATATCCCATCCTGTTTCGCTACGATACGGCGCAGCGAAGCTTCAGCGCCCTGGCGCTGTTGGGGTTCGAAGATGGCGAGAACCTGTTTGTCGAAGGCAGCCATTGGCAGGCATCGTGCCGCCCGTTGGCGATGGCAGTCCAGCCGTTCCTGGTAGGCCGCGCCCGCGATGGCGTAGGGCCTTCGCAAGTTCACGTCGACATGGCCCACCCGCGCATTGCCACCGGCGAGCAGGGCCTGCCAGTTTTCGATGCGGCCGGGCAACCAACGCCCTACCTTGAAGAGATTGCTGCAATGCTGGCGGCGCTTGACGAAGGCTATCGTGCCAGTGGCGATTTCTATGCAGCGCTTGATCGCTATGACCTGCTCGAACCCTTTTCCATGGACGTTACGCTCGATAGTGGGGTCAGCCATCGCCTGGTCGGCTATCATCTGGTCAACGAGGAAAAGCTGCGCGCGTTGGAACCGGGGGTACTCGCCGAACTTCACCGCGACGGACATCTTGAGCAAATCTATATGGCGCTCGCCTCGCTCGGCAATCTTGCCAAGCTGGTGCGCCGCAAAAGTCAACGCGTGAATGGTTGAACCGGCCGCACATCTGGCCGCGCTGCCGCGGGTTGCAGAGGAACTGGTCCCGCGCGCTGCGCTCGACCAGCGCCTGACGGGGGCTGACCAGCCTTTCGTGGTGCGCGGAATTGCCAGTGACTGGCCATTGGTCCGCGCCGGCCTCGATGGCGCTGATGCGGCACGTAACTACCTTGTTGAACACAGCCGCGATCGGTCCTTTGCTTCCAATATCGGCACCAGTGCCGGTGATGACCGCTTGTTCTACGATGCGGAGATGCGAATGAATTTTCGCATGGTCCAAGGCAGCCTGGCTGAATTCCTTGCGGCCATGGCAGTGGCAGAAGCTCAGGGCGATGCCCCCGTCCACTACCTCTCTTCCGTGGATATGCGCGACTTTTTCATCGGCCTGGCGGAAGAGAACGCTTTGCCGCTGGGTGAGCGCCGGCCGCTGGAATCGATCTGGATCGGCACCCGCACCCGGATCGCCGCGCACAATGATGTGCCCGATAACCTGGCGGTCTGCGCGGTCGGCAAGCGCCGTTTTACGCTGTTCCCGCCCGAGCAGTTCGCAAATCTCTATCCGGGACCGCTGGAAAACACGCCGGCAGGTCGCCCGGTCTCGATGGTCGATCTGCGCCAGCCCGATTTTGCGGCCTATCCCCGCTTTCGCGAGGCATTGGCCGCGGCGCAGGTGGCCGAACTGGAGCCGGGCGACGCGATCTTCATCCCATCGCTGTGGTGGCACCATGTCGAAGGGCTGGCGCCGTTCAATGTGCTGGTGAATTACTGGTGGCGCGATGCCCCGCATTTTCTGGGCAAACCGGAAGACGCCTTGTTCCATGCGATCCTGGCGCTGCGCGACCTGCCAGAGGCCGAAAAGGCCCGCTGGCGCGAACTGTTCGATCACTATGTCTTTGCCAATGACGAAGCGGTGACCCAGCACCTGCCGCCAGCCGCGCGGGGTATCCTGGCACCGCTCACTGTCGAAACTGCCGGGCAGATCAAGGCCCATCTCTTGCGGAGTCTGTCACGATGAACCCGAACAAGAAACTTCGCGTCGTTGTTGCCGGCGGCGGAACGGCCGGCTGGATGACCGCCGCCGCTCTGGCCAGTACTTTAGGCGATTGCATCGACCTCACCCTGGTTGAATCCGAAGCCATCGGCACGATCGGGGTGGGCGAAAGCACGATCCCGCCGATGGTTCTGTTCAACCGCCTGCTTGGTATTGGAGAAGCGGAATTCATGCGGGCTACCCAGGCCACATTCAAACTGGGCATCAAGTTCGAGAACTGGAAGGAGGTGGGGCATTCCTACTTCCATTCGTTCGGCACCACTGGAAAGGATCATTGGTCTGCGGGCTTCCAGCATTTCTGGCTCCATGGTCTGACCCAGGGCCACCAGCATAGCTACGATGACTACTGCCTTGAGCTGAAGGCCGCGCTGGAAGGCAAGTTTGCGCACTTGCCTGATGACAAGATGAACTATGCCTACCAGCTCGATTCAGGCCTTTATGCAGCCTTCCTGCGCAAGCGAGCTGAGGGTGATGGCGCAGTGCGGATCGAAGGCAAGATCGCCGAGGTGGAGCTGGACGGCGAAAGCGGAAACATCGCCGCGTTGCGACTGGATGGTGATCGGCGGATCGAGGGCGACCTGTTCGTCGATTGCACCGGTTTCCGCGCGCTGCTGATCGAAGGCGCGCTCCATGCCGGATTCGATGATTGGACCCATTACCTGCCCTGCGATTCCGCGATTGCGGTGCAGACCGCCAGCGTTCGTCCGCCGGTACCCTATACCCGTGCGATTGCCCACGATGCCGGCTGGCAGTGGCGCATCCCGCTGCAACACCGCCAGGGCAACGGGATCGTTTATTGCAGCCGCTATCTGGATAAGGATGCCGCGCTGGAGCGGTTGCTCGGCACGGTTGAAGGGCAGGTCCTGACCCAGCCCAACTTCATCCGCTACACCACCGGCGCGCGGCGCAAGCAGTGGCACCGCAACTGTGTGGCGATCGGCCTGTCGGGCGGGTTCATGGAGCCGTTGGAATCGACCTCGATCCACCTGATCCAACGCGCCGTGCTGCGCCTGATCCGGATGCTGCCGGGTGGCCCGGTCAGCGAACGCGACATTGCCGAGTTCAATGACCAGCAATTGACCGACATGGATCAGATTCGCGACTTCCTGATCCTCCACTACAAGGTGACGGAACGGCGCGATTCGCCGTTCTGGCGCCATTGTGCGGCGCTGCCGATGCCCGATAGCCTGGCCCAGAAGATCGAGCTGTTCCGGGAAACTGGCCGGGTCTTCCGCAAGAACGAAGAGCTGTTTGTTGAGAACAGCTGGGTCCAGGTTATGATGGGACAGGGGATCAGGCCCGAAAGCTATCACCCGATCGCCACCAAGCTGCGCGCGGATGAGCTCGACAAGTTCCTTGCCATGCTGCGCGATTCCGTTGCCAGGACTGTTGCCGGCCTGCCGGATCAACAGACCTATATCGCCAGCTACTGCGCTGCGCGGGAAGCAAAAGCCGCATGAAACAGGTGCTGTTCGCCATATTGGCCCTGTCGGCTGCGCCGGCGCTGGCGGCCGACAATTCCGCTTGGTCCCTCGTCTGGTCTGACGAATTCGACGGCAGGAAGATCGATCGTGCCAAATGGGGCTACGATGTTGATTGCTGGGGCGGCGGCAATGAGGAGCACCAGTGCTACACCAAGAGCGCCCGCAATGCGGCGATCGAGGATGGCAAGCTGGTCATCACTGCCCGCTATGAGCGAGTGACCGGCCCTGCCTTGCCCGAGCACTTGCGCCGAACTTCGGCCACGCCCGAGGCTGAGGCAACCCGTGACATAAGTTCCGCCCGCCTATCAACGCGAGGCAAGGCGGCGTGGCGCTATGGCAAGGTGGAAGTCCGGGCCAAGCTGCCGCAGGGGCAGGGGACCTGGCCAGCGATCTGGATGCTGCCCGAGAAGGATCGCTACGGCAGCTGGGCAGCGTCTGGAGAGATCGACATCCTTGAGGCGGTCAATCTTGGCGTCCCTTGCGCGAAGTGCCCCGGCGGGCGCGAAAACACAATTCTTGGAACCCTGCACTTTGGCGGAAAATGGCCGAGCAATCAGCACAAGGGTGAGGAAGTGTCCGTTCCGGAAGTGCTCGATGATGGTTTCCACACCTATGCGATCGAGTGGCAGCCTGAACGGATTACCTGGCTGTTCGACGGGCGGATTTACGCCGTGCGAACCGCGGATGAGTGGACGACAACGGGATCTCCAAAAAGGGGGGCACCGTTCGATCAGCCGTTTCATCTGATCCTCAATCTCGCGATCGGGGGGAAGCTTGCTGAAACGCGCGGGCTTGGCGGCGTGCGTCTGGATGGCTATCCGAAGCGGATGGAGATCGATTGGGTCCGCGTTTGGCAGCAGCCTGACGCGTTGGGGATCTCTGCCGGGACCAACCCGGAGCAAGGGGGCAGGTAATTCATGGCGAGGCGTCGCCAGGCTGTGACAATCAAGCATGTGGCCGCCGATGCCGGCGTGTCGCTGCAAACTGTCAGCCGGGTCATCAACAACGAACCGAATGTCCGGCCGGAAAAGAAGAACCGGGTCCAGGCCTCGATCGACAAGCTGGGCTATGTCCCATCGATTGCGGCCCAGCGGATGAGTGGATCGCGGTCCTACCTGATCCTTGCGATCAATGATCGTGACCGCACCATTGCCGACTGGCGGGCGCGGCAGGGAACCGACTGGGTTGACCAGATGCTGCTGGGCGGCATGCTGAAATGTGCCGAGCACGGCTACAGGATGATTTTCGAACTGGTCGACACCCATTCCGACCATGTCGAGCGTGAATTGCTGGCGGCCATTGCCGCGCTCCAGCCCGATGGCATCATCCTGACCCCGCCGCATTCGGATAATCCGCAAATCGTCAATTTCCTGGCCGACCAGAAGATCCCCTTCGCGCGGATCGGATCGGTACAGAATGGGGCAGGCATTCCTGTCTCGATGGATGACGAAGGTTCGGCGCGACAGGCCACTGAATTTTTGCTGGAGCGCGGGCATCGCCGGATCGGCTTCATCGCGGGGTCAAACGAATATGCTCTGAGCGGCTGGCGTGTCGATGGCTGGAACCAGGCCATGGCTGCCGCCGGTGCATCGACAGATGGCCTGCTGGCGCAAGGCGACTTTAGCTATGCTTCGGGTGAAGCGGCCGCTCGCAAACTGCTCGACCAGGCAGACCGTCCTACGGCAATCATCGCCAGCAATGACCAGATGGCGCTCGCGACGCTTGAAGTGGCACGAGGCCTGGGCATCGCTGTCCCGGATCAGCTTTCGTTGATCAGTTTTGACAATACCCCGCTGGTTCACTTTACCCAGCCGCCGCTGACTGCTGTTGATCAACCAATTGCCGCAACAACATCGAAGGCGGTCGAGTTGCTGATTGCTGCCCAAAAAGGGGATGCCGCGCCAAAGACCTTGACGGTCGTTCGGGCCAGCATCTTCGTGCGTGAATCGGTCGCTTCTTTGACAGGCGCGCAGAGTGCCTGAATCGCATAGGACGCTGAACCGGTTCATTCTGCTGTACGCGCTGGCCTGGGCAGGGGGTACGATCGGCTATGTTCCTTTGCTTAGCATTCTCTTGCCGGTTCAGGTCGCCGGACTGGCGGGCAAGACCGCTGGCGTAGATTGGCTGGCCTATATTGCGCTGATCGGAGCAATTGCTGCCAGCCTGGCAGGTATTCTGTTCGGTTATCTCAGCGACATAACCCGCAACCGTCGCGGCTGGATCGTCGGCGGGCTGGTGCTATCCTGTGTCATGTTGCCGGTGATTGGCCTGATGAACAGCCTACCGACCCTTGTAGTGAGCATTGTGGTTTGGCAGCTCGGGCTGAACATGATGCTTGGCCCGCTCGCGGCCTGGGCAGGTGACGTTGTCCCCGACAACCAAAAGGGAATGCTCGGCGGATTGATGGCCTTTGCACCCGGGCTAGGCGCCCTTGCCGGAGCCTTGGTTACGGTTCCAGGCCTGGCGGGTGGAACTGTCAGATTGATTTTGGTCGCGACAATGGTGGCGGGTTGCGTGCTTCCTGTCTTGCTTCACGGCGCGCCAATGCAGGCCTCGCCATCGGGTAAAAAGTCCAAGCATCTTCGTGACCAACCGTCGCACAGTCCGGTCATGCGGATGTGGCTCGCCCGGCTTTTTGTCCAGGTCGCTGAAGCCACGCTGTTCGCCTATCTGTTCTTATGGCTGATCAGTTTGGATCCGTCGGTAAGCGATAATCAGACCGCGCGATTGTTTAGCCTGATCCTGTTGGTTTCTGCTCCGCTGGCCTTGCTGGTCGGTGGTTGGTCAGATCGACGGGGGCGGCCGATAGCGCCACTTCAAGCCTGTGCGTTTGTTTCCGCATTCGGGCTTGTTGGCATGGCGCTGGCGCCTGACAAGATGGGTGCCATGCTGGCCTACGTCCTTTTTGGATTGTCCAGCGCGATGTTCCTGGCGCTGCATTCGGCACAAACGCTTCGCATCCTGCCCCAACCTGACCGTCGCGCCCGCGACCTTGGGTTGTTCAACCTGGCCAATACAGCGCCTTCGCTGGTCATGCCGTGGTTAACCATGGCGCTTGTTCCATGGGCAGGTTTTCCGGCCTTGTTCGGCTTGCTTGCGGTCCTGTCCTTAGCTGCTGGCCTGTTGCTGCGGAACATGCCCTCCGTTAGCTGAGGCCGCGGCTTGACTTCGCTTCCCTGCTTGTGCGAATGAGAACGTTCACAAGAGGGTCTGGTTGAGAGGGTTCAATGCGTATCGGGATGCTGACAGTTGCTGGCTTCATGTTGGCGGCGGGCTGTGCACAAGGATCGGTTGCATCCACCGCTCCCCAATCGGTTTCACAATCTGCGTCGCAAAGCGAAGATGCGCGCATTTCTGATCTGCTTGCGCGGATGAGTTTTGAGCGCAAGGTCGCGCAACTGATCCAACCGCAGATTAATTCATTCACTGCCGCTGACATGGAGCGGTATCGTTTCGGCAGCTATCTCAACGGCGGCAATGGCGGACCATACGGTGACGAATTTGCGCCGGCTTCGCAGTGGCTCAAGCTTGCTGATGAGATGTGGGACGCTTCGACGAAGCCATTGCCGGGTGGCGAGCCGGCCATTCCGGCGATCTGGGGTACCGATGCCGTTCACGGCCACGCCAACGTCATCGGTGCCACGATCTTCCCACACAACGTCGGCCTTGGTGCGACCCGCGACGCTGATCTGGTCCGCCGGATCGGTGCGGCGACTGCGCTGGAAATGCGTGCAACCGGGATCGAGTGGGACTTCTCGCCGACTAGTGCCGTGGCCCGCGACCGCCGTTGGGGCCGGTCTTATGAAAGCTATTCGCAGGCTCCCGATATCGTCGCCCCGCTGGGCGCGGCGTTGATCGAGGGGCTGCAGGGCAAAGCCGGCACGCCGGAACACCTGGGCGGTGATCGGGTGATCGCCACGGCAAAGCACTTCTTCGCCGATGGTGGCACGACCCAGGGGGTCGACCAGGGCGATGTCAGCGGTGATATTGCCGAACTGAAGGCCATCCATGCGAAGCCATATCCTGCCGCGATCGCTGCGGGCGTGGAAAGCATCATGGCCAGCTTCAACTCGATCAACGGGGTGAAGATGCACGGCAACCGCGATTTGCTGACCGGTGCTCTTCGCGACGAATTTGGCTTCAGGGGCATGGTCGTCGGAGACTGGAATGCCCACGGCCAGGTCGCCGGGTGCAAGGTCGACGATTGTCCGCAATCGCTGCTTGCCGGCCTTGATATGTACATGGTGCCCGACGATTGGCGCGCGCTGCATGCCAACCTGATGCGCCAGGTGCAGGACGGGACGATCCCGATGGCGCGGCTGGACGAGGCCGTGGCTCGTGTGCTGCGGATGAAGCTGCGGCTTGGCCTGCTTGATGCGGGCGCGGTCAAGCCCTCGCTGCGGCCCCATGGTGGCAATTTCGCGCTGCTTGGTTCGCCCCAGCACCGCGCGGTCGCCCGTGAAGCGGTCGCCAAGTCGCAGGTTCTGCTCAAGAACAATGGCATACTGCCGTTGGCAGCAGGGGGGCGGATCCTGGTCGCCGGCCGCGCTGCCGACAGCGTTGCCCAAGCATCCGGAGGTTGGACCCTGACCTGGCAGGGCGGGCTGGAGCTGACCAACGAAAAGTATTTTCCTGGTGCTACCTCGATCTGGGCCGGCCTGAAGCAAGCGGCCGAGGCGGCGGGCGGATCGGCCACGCTGTCGGTTGACGGCAGCTATGCCGCCAAGCCCGATGTCGCTGTGGTGGTCTTCGGCGAGGAGCCTTACGCCGAATTCGAAGGCGACCGGAAGAACGCCGTCTTCACCGACGAGGAAGGCCTGACCCTGCTGCGCAAGTTCAAGGCGGCGGGCGTGCCCACCGTGGCCGTGTTCCTTTCGGGCCGGCCGCTGTGGATGAACCGCGAGATCAACGCTGCCGATGCCTTTGTTGCCGCCTGGCTGCCGGGCAGCGAAGGCGCCGGGGTGGCCGACGTCCTGTTTGGCAAGCGTCCCGCAACGGGGCGGCTCTCGTTCAGCTGGCCGGCCAGCTGCGATGGCAAGCCGGTCAACGGACCGGAAGGCGCGCTGTTCAATATCGGTTACGGGCTCAACCTGGGTGAGCGCACCACGGTTGCCAAGCTCGATGAGACCTGCGCCTACCTTAACGCGTCCCCTGCGACTGACTGGTTCGTGGACGGCAAGCTGGCCCCGGGCACGGTGATCACGGGCGATGGCGCACCTTTGCCTAACCTGCGCGGCCGGGCCGGCGGGATTGCGGCCCGCGGGATCGATCGTAAGCGGCAGGAGGATGCCCGCGAGATCACCTTTGCCCCCGGTGCAACCTTATCCTTCGCCCATCGCCAGTCCGGTTCGGGTGCCTTCCGGATCAGCTATTTCCTGCCTGATCAGCCGCCAGCGCCAGTCAAGCTGACGCTTGGCAAGACCACGTTCGACATCACCCGCCAGCTGGCGCTGAGCGCGGGGAAGGGCTGGCGCGAAATGATCATCACCGATGCCTGTGCCCCCGGGCTGGGCCAGTCGCTGGCGATAACCTCCAGCGGACCGCTGAAACTGCAGATCGCGGCAGTGTCGCGTCAGGCCATGCCGGCCGGAGCAGACTGCTCATTCTGAATTCCCGGCTCTGCGCTGGACCATAACCTGAGAGGAAGACTGGGGTGGCAATCACAACCGAAGGCAGCGCAGCGACGCAGAACAAGGCTGACCACATCGACGCGCCGCAGTTGCAGCTGTTCGTAATGGGTCTGTTCTTCATCTTTGGCCCGATCACGTCCCTGAACGATGTGATTATCCCGAAGCTGAAGGAGCTGTTCAAGCTCAACTCAACCCGGGCGATGCT
>JACCDJ011655026.1_pt1 | contig 17103 bp, 21 predicted proteins | sample 7444481 | NCBI WGS metagenome assembly JACCDJ01 (sample SAMN15323435, study PRJNA562643) | freshwater metagenome | isolation source: river surface water | place: USA:Blue River Watershed | collected 2017-08-15 | reverse complement strand
GGTTTCCGACCCATCTTGTAAGCACATTTATTTGCCTGACAAGGGATTCAACAAGAATCCGTCTCCGCTATATGGCGTGTGTGAACAGGCTCTAGAAATTGCATCTAAAATTCACCCGGCTTGGCACGCTTGCCGAGCCTACGCCCGACTTCTCCACGCCCGCAACGTGTATCAGGTTCTAGGAAAGGACTTGAAAACACCAAGCCGCTTCCTCCTATGCTGGACAGAACGTGGCGAATCAAAGGGTGGAACCCGTACAGCAATCAAGCTAGCTGAACAATACGATATTCCAGTCTTGAATTTCGGCTCTGTCCGAGGCGACCCAATGAACGCATTTGATTTATTTTACATGAGGGCCGCATGAAGAGCCTATTTCAAGAATTGAAGGAAGCGGTTATCGTAAACCGCTATACGCATCACGGCCTAATCGTTGGAGACTTTGATAGTTACTCCTTCATGGGCGACCCGGTTGGAACGAACTGGCATGAACGGTGGTTCCATTTCTGGGAACGTAAGTACGTTGCTCTGGGGTATATTCCACTGAGCAACCATGATTGGCAATTGGCGGGCGGCTACGGCGCTCCCTATGAACACCTACTACGGCAGAAACCATATGACAACGCTAGCGACAACGGTTGACGAATTCTTCGACCTGACCAAAGACAAGTTTCAGGATAGCCAATACCATTATCTCCCATTGGTATTTGCAAATATGTTCCAGCCTGATAAGAACTCACTGGTTATTGCCAAGGGCAAGACCCGTAACTCTGTTCAGGCAGTCATGGCGAACTTGCGAGAATTGATTTCAAAGGACATGGGACATATTACCTATGAGCCTAATTATGGCTTCTTGAAATCCCATCAGAATAAATCAATTGTCAGGTTCGACACCACCGGCTTTCGTGGCGGTTATTATCGTGCCAAGCACATGAAGAATCTGGACACGATTCTGCTATATGGATTCCAAGCCGGTAGGCCAGAGTGGGAAGACTTGTACAAAGTAGCCATACAGCGCTCTTTGACCACTGGAACCCGCGTGCTGATACATTACGCTTGACTTTCAGAAATTCATTTGATAAACTTGCGTAACCTAATTTGAGGAAATTCCATGAACGGTAAACAAGCAAAGCTTCTACGCAAGATGAATCGTGCGGATAAGAAGTCCAAGCGTCTATTCAACGCGATGGACCATAACACCAAGGGTGCCCTGCGTGCGTCAGTGAACGACTACATCGCCTACTCCAAGGCAATTGAAGCCGCATCACGCGAAGTGGCACAGGCATCATCAGTGGCAGTTGAAGGCGGTGCGGAATGACGTTCCGTGCTATCAATGATTCGGTAATCGTTGAGATTCCGGAAGTCAACAAGGAAAGTCAGCGTGAAAGCGGACTGTTCGTAATTGAAAGCGAACAGACGAACAACCAGTCAACGGTCACTGGCGTCATCGTCAGCGTTGGTGAAGGTAAGTTCGATTCCAAGACTGGCTCGTTCGTACCGCCTCCGGTGAAGGTTGGCGACAAGGTTGTGCTAAGTCTTGCGACTGGTATTGCCTTGGACAAGACGCACAAAATGGTGCGTACTGACGATATCTTTGCTGTCGTAGAGTGACATACTGTAACGGTTCTCTCCTAAATACGGGAGAGAACCTTTCAGAACACTCTAGAACACAAGGAAAACTTAGAATGCATATTTGTCCTCAAGAAATCATGGCTGTCATGCAGGCAGTCGAACTTATCCGCCCAGCCATTGGCCTCGTCAAATTCTGGTGCGAATCCTGCTTCAACGGTACACACAAGTCCTGTGAAGACCACGCCGCTGACGCTTCACTGGCACACACTCATGTAGCCCATGACTGACACCGAACTCTCCTACCAAATTTACTCGGAATTCAAGAACTCCGACTGGTACATTTATTGGGACAAGGAATATTCCCGTGCCAAGAAATACCAGCTTTTGGTAGTCTGGTTCGTAGGTGAAGAGAACTACACCTACTACGATTACGTCACACTCAAGAGCTTGTTGAAGGCTAACAAGCCACAAGACGGTCTACAGTACGTCGGCAAGCTATCTCAAAAACAAATCAAGGAATTCATCGCAATCTGCGAAGAATTCTGTATGGATATTGAGTTGGAGTTTGGCACAGAAGATTAAATAATAGGTTACACCCTATTATGAGGATTCTTCTGTGGACGCTCGTCTTCTTTCGTTTCGTAAGCTATACGCGGTAGTCAAGGACTCAACGGCCTCTGACATTACCCAGACTTCACTTCTATTCTCTACTCTTGCCTATTTCAGTGATGAGTTCATCACCAAGATTGGGCAGGAGTTGGGTGTGGAAAGCCTAACCATTTTGCAAGTAAATGGCTTGAAAGCCCTGTACATCACCTACAAGGGTAACAAGTATGTGGCATTCCGTGGTACGGAATTCTCCATGTGGTCGAACACCAAGCGTGTTTTGAACTTCCTACCTAAGAAGAATCCGGCTGGCCGTAAGGCTCATCGTGGCTTCGTCATGGCATTCGCTGACCTCAAGAAGCTAATTGACCCCTTGATTTTTAATCCTAAATCAGTTATCTTTACAGGACACTCGCTAGGTGGTGCGCTAGCCATTCTCGGTGCAGAACATTACGAAGGGTTCGCAATTACATTTGCTTCCCCGAAGGTGTACTTCAACGAGAACGTGAAGAACAAGATTTCTCATGTGGGATATCGAATTGAGGGCGACCCGGTTCCGCTTCTCCCACCGACTACATTCTTCATGGAATGGAGCCGTCCGATTCCACAATTCCTGTGGAAGTTCAAGAAGAAGTTCTACAACTTCACCAAGTACCATCACGCGAGTGTGTACATCGAACACGCACTAGGAATCGTGAATGCAGGAAGTAAAACTTAAGGCTAAGAAACACCTTATCGTAATTCAAGTACCATCCGATATGTCCACAGATGCTATGGCGAAACTGTCACAGCAGCTAAAGGATTCGGTACCGGGGTTGAATGTACTGGTGTCTCAGTCAGAAACAGAAATGACCGTGCTTACGTTGGAAGACTAAGCACGGTTTTCTATTTTCAGGATAACGTCTTGGAGTAGGTCGGACAGAACTTCGGAGTAATCCGGGATGGTCCGCTGGATGTAGGTAATCATGCTGCGTAGCCGTTCGGCAGTGCCCTTCTGCGGGCCAGCATATGTACATTTCAAGTAAATTGCCGATAGCTCTCTGGCAATATTGGATGCGGTCATTGGGTCCGCAATTTTCACTTCACGTTCTAGAACTTTCAGTAGGATGGTGTAGTCATTCAAGTCAAGCATAAATCACCTGTGTGGTGATTTTATTTAGACTGAACCTGTCCCTGTAAGCTGACTTTCTACCACGTAGAGCAGTTTATTCACTTCGGTTCGGAATCGAAGTAGTTCCTTATCCTCAATTTTGCTGTTCAGGATGAGCTTCCTGATGGCATCCATCTTATTAATTTCGGCTTGCAGCCCTCGACGCTTGCGAATATCGACCACGTTCTCTGGACTGGTCTGCCGGATGTACTTACCGGCCAATGATGCTGCATTCGAATTCAACTTAGACATGAAAGACTTGCTCCTATTTGCGCGGCGATTCTACCACATTCATGTAAGCAAATCAATACCTTACGTTGAATTTTGAAAAATCTCTCAAAAATATTTCCTTTACAAATCAAGCACTTACATACAATTTAAGGGGCTGTATTAAATTTAGAAGCAACCCATATAAATATTAGTGTAATTTTTAAACATCAGGAGTTGTAAAGATTATGAAAGAACTACTAGAAAAGCTTCTATCGTCAGAACTCTTGACGGAAGAAGTCAAGACCGAACTAGCAGATGCCATTCAGAAGACTATCTTTGAACAGGTTGAAGCTCAGGTCAATGAGCAGAAGGAAGCCCTAGTTGTTGAGTATGCGACTCAGTTTGCGGCTGACCGCGAAGCTCTAATTGAAGCTCTCGACACTAAGGTTGAAGAAATGCTACAGGAACAGCTAGCAGAACTAGCAGAAGACATTTCTAACTTCCGTGATTTGGAAGTTGAGTTTGCAGCCAAGCTTGCAGACGAAAAGGCATCACTAGCCGAAGCTGTCGAAAAGGACATGGAAAAGCTAGTTGAGCGTCTAGATACATTCCTAGAACTACGTCTATCGGAAGAAGTTGAAGAACTAAAGGAATCTATCGAAGAAGTACGTAAGAACAATCTAGGCCGTAAGATTTTCGAAACCTTCATGGGTGAGTTCGAACAGTTCTCAACCGCTGACAAGGGACTAGATGCTCTACAGGCCAAGCTAGACGAAGCTCAGGCAGAACTAGCGAAGCGTGATGAACTTCTAGCGGAAGCTCAGAAGGAAGTTGCAGCTTCGGCCCGCAAGGACAAGCTAGAAGCAGTGCTTTCGTCACTACAGGGTCGTCCTCGTGAAATCATGGAAGCAATCCTAGTGTCGGTTCCGACCGAGAAGCTAGAAGAAAGCTACCAGAAGTTCATTGGTCGCGTTCTACACGAAAGTGTAACAAAGAATTCGGAGAAGGAAAGTGCTGCTCCCGCCGTGGAAGCACCTGTACTAGCCGAAGGTGAAACTCTAAAAACCAAGGTGGATTCACTAACCGAAGGTACTGTCACTCTAACCGGTGATAGCGAAGTCCAGCCAGAAGCCGCACCGGCCAAGGTTGAACTAAGCGAAAGTGCCAAGAACATGATGAAGCTAGCTGGTATCAAGAGCTAATTTTTAAACGGCTAACACAAGTAAATTCCGCAGTACCCTCACAACAATTTCTTAGGAGAAACTTCAAATGTTGTACACTGAACTAAATGAAAATTGGGCTGAAATGAAGTCGGCGCTTCTAACCGGCTTGAACGAATCCCAGAAGGAAATCGTAGCTCCGCTACTAGAAAACCAGAAGAACATCATGCTAGCCGAAACGGCTTCTGCTGGTGCTATTCAGGCCAATGACATTGCTAACTTCCGTAAGACTCTTCTTCCGATGGTTCGCCGTATCATTCCGGGCACAATCGCTACCGAACTAGTTGGCGTCCAGCCAATGTCAGGTCCGGTCGGTCTAGCCTACACCCTACGCTACACCTATGGCGAAGACATGACCCACAACCCGGCTAACTCCGTGTTCGGTGGTTACGATATCGCTCAGGGTGACGAAGCTTTCGGCAACGCTAAGCCAATCCGTCAGTTCTACTCAGGCACAATCGGTACCGGCGTTCCTGCTGGTTCGTCAGGTCTAGGCCCAGCTTCACCGGGCGACATTGCTGCTGCTACGGGTCAGGGTTACGGTTGGTACGCTCCGGCTGCTGACAATGTAACTTCATACGACACCGGCACAATGAACTTCGGCGCTTACTCTCTACCAGTTGGTGGTTCACTACTAGGTGGTGGTGGTGGTACGCTAGAAGCTTCAGGTGGTCGTAAGATGAGCCTAAAGGTTCTATCTCAGGCTGTTGAAGCTGGCTCACGCAAGCTACAGGCTGGTTGGACCATCGAAGCGATGCAGGACTTGAACTCGCAGCACGGTCTAGACCTAGAATCAGAAATGACTAAGGCTCTATCGGCTGAAATCGTTCAGGAAATCGACTCGGAAATCATCCAAGACCTACTAGGTCTAGCTGGTACCGTTCGCACCTTCGACTTCAACGCTTCAAGCGGTCCTACTTACGCTCCGGCTTGGGTTGGTGACCGTTACTCGCACCTAGCAGTGTTCATCAACGAAATTGCGAACGAAATCGCTCGTAAGACTCGTCGTGGCGCTGGTAACTACATCGTTGTGTCGCCGGTTGTTGTTTCTGTCCTACAGAGCGCAGCTAAGGCAGTCTTCGCCCCAGCGGTTGAAGGCTCGTTCAAGGGTCCAAACAACACTCAACTTGTTGGTACTCTAAACGGCACAATCAAGGTTTACAGCTACATCTGGAATCAGGAACAGCTTGGCTCAAGCAACCCGAACCGCATCCTAGTCGGTTACAAGGGCGGCAACGGTGAAACTGACGCTGGCTACTTCTATTGCCCATACATTCCTCTAATGTCAAGCGGTGTGGTTGTCAACCCAGACACCTACAACCCAAGTGTTTCCTTGATGACCCGTTACGCCAAGCTAGCCTTCACTGACCCTAACACGTCACTTGGCAACTCGGCCGATTATTACGGTCGCTTGAACGTACTCAATCTCTCACAGGTCTGATACGGTGTTTTAAGAAAAAATGGACTTAGGTCCATTTTTTCTGTATACTTAGGTAACTAACTAACTAATATAATAAATATTTTTAATTTATGAGTGGGCGTAAAATAATTCCATTAAGTGAAATAAAGAACCGATTATTTAAAATACACGGAAATAAGTATTCATATCCTTTCTTGGATTTAGAATACAGCAAAATGAAAAACAGTTTAATTACTGTGGTATGCCCTATACATGGACCATTCAAAGTTAAAGTCCATTCTCATGTACTATTAAAATCCGGGTGTCAAAAATGCGGATTTAATTCTAGGCGTCATACTGTAGAGCAGGTAATTGATTCATTCAAGGAAAAACATAACGACCATTATGATTACTCTAAGGTGATTTATGATGAAACCATGAATGCCAACTCAAAAGTAACTATCATTTGTCCTGTACATGGGGAGTTTGAACAATCCGTAGCATCGCATAAGAAAGGACAAGGTTGTCCATCATGTGCGTCTAATAATGGCGGTGTATCGTTTAAGGCGCTTACTTGGTTAGAACATATTGCTACAACCACTGGCATTCACATTCAACATGCAGCAAATGGTGGTGAATATAAAATTCCCGGAACATCGTATAGAGTAGACGGGTTTTGTAAAGAAACAAATACCGTGTACGAGTTTCATGGGGATTTATTTCATGGAAATATAAACAAATTTGACTCAACTATTCGTAACAATCCATTTCGTAAAGAGGCGGTCGGTGAACTGTACCAACTGACCATAGCTCGCGAAGCAGACATAAGGAACCTAGGATATAACTTAGTTACCATATGGGAGAGCGAATATGATGCACTTAATCTACCATTACAGCGGTTTGATATTACAACATTCAGACGTAGAAAGTCGTTAGATGATTTAGAGATGCTACAGATTGAGTTGATGGATGTTGAATTTATATCAACCGAACATAAACATAAATGGAAGTGCAAGATATGTGATAGCATATTTGACCGAAATCTTAACAAAGCCCGTATTGCTTATAAAGAAAGTGGTAGAGTTGGTTGTTCGGTAGAATGTAGTAGTAAATATAAAGGTATGTTAGTCACTTCTTCGAAAGATAGGTTGTTTAAATTATGGGATGAAGCCAATCATAATGGATTTAATTTATTTCGTAAGAATGTTAATGAATATAAAGGAATGAATGGATTACTATCGGTCGAATGTAAAGGATGTGGTTCAAGTTTAATGATTCGTCCAGTGTCAGTTGAGCGAGCTATTAAAAATCGCAAAAGTGGTTGCCGAACATGTTTTGGTAAGTCATGGTAGGGAGCTTTTTAGACTCCCTTTCTTTTTGCCTCTAATTTTTACATTACAAAATAAATAATAACATGAACACCAACAACCCCTTCATTAAATGGTTTGAATATCTGGACGTTGGGTTTATACAACCAAAGGAACCCACAATGGGCATAGTAACCGCACAGATTCTAACTCAATTCGCTCCGGCTCTTTCAAAGAATGCCGAGGCGCTTGCTGCCATTTTGAATGCCAGCAGCGTAAACACAAAGCTCCGCGTTGCACACTTCTTAGCCCAAGCGGGTCATGAGTCGGCTCTATTCTCTGTTACGACTGAGAACTTGAACTACTCTGCCGATGCTCTAGGTCGTGTGTTCAAGAAGTATTTCCCAACTGCCGCTCTACAGCAGAAGTATGCTCGCAAGCCCGAACAGATTGCCAACCGCGTCTATGCCAACCGCATGGGTAACGGGAATGAAGCATCTGGTGATGGCTGGAAGCATCGTGGTCGTGGATACTTCCAGTTGACCGGTAAGGATAACTATACCAAGTATTCCAAGTCGGCTTATGGTGATGACCGTATTCTCAAGAAACCTGAACTACTTGCTCAACCTATCGACGCTTTGAAGTCGGCTATCTGGTATTGGGAAACCAACAACTTAAACAAGTGGGCTGATAAGGATGATGGTCTAGCGGTATCGAAGGTCGTCAACTTGGGTAATGCAGCAAGCACCGCTACACCGAATGGCATGGACGACCGCATTAAGCAACTAACCAGAGCTAAGAAGTTGCTAGGCATCTAATGAACCCTGACCAACAAAGGTATTTCAAGCGAGCTATCGCACAGTACGGACTCCGCATTAGCTCAAATGTAATGTGGTTCATTGATGAAGGCATCATCTATTTCGGGTTAGAACATGCCGGAGAGATAGTACAATATCTCTCCGGTACCGTTTCCGGCAACACATTTGTTGTCGGATACTCCACCCAGAGTGGAAATCTAGATACTAATGGTTGGGATACTTTCATCACCACCCATCTTGAATTGAGTTTAGTTGACGCAAGACACTGATATGAAGCATCTATCATTTAAGGACTACTACGACAGCAAGGAACTACTCAAGCGTGCCGGGGTTGAAAACATCCGCACGAACATTGAGTATTCCATTACGAAGTATTGCAAGATTCCTGTCGTGGAATCTTTCACGACTGAGAAGTCGTATCTTTCCTTGAAGCCAAAGGATACTGTCAAAATCCTTTGGGAGTATGAATCTGACACCCCTATCCTCAAACGCCTCATCGTCGTATCCGACAAAGAACAAGAATTCATCCCATGCTGGACTTCGAATAAGATGTTCGAATGGACCAGTGCCAATTGTAAACAAATTAAAGCCCTAGTATGACACTGACAAATAAATAATAGCATAGACTTAGGGATAAACCGTGGAAGTTTTAGGAAAGCTACTCCTTCAATTGGGATGGCCGGGATTCATCGCTTTCGTCTTGGTGGCCTTGGGCGGATTTGCTGCTATTCAGTGGATTAAGACATGGCAGTTCAAGAAGGCAGCGAGCAAGAACGGCATCAAAGTTGGAGACGAATCCGACTTGCGTTACCATGTCCTATTCTCGACGGCTCAGTATCGTCTAGTCATCGAACTTCCAAACCTTGAAATCTTTTCGGACAAGCCTGTACGTCAGCAATTGATGGTGGACTTGCTTCGCATCTACATCAAGACCATCATGGATGGATGTAAGGACATTGCGGTGACCAACATGAAGGGTTGGCCTGCTGACCAGTGGACAATCGAAATGAGTACCCGCATGAGTCAAATGATTTCTGCGGCGAACGGTACTGCCCGTATGGAAGGTATTCCAGAAGTTGTCATCACCAAGTTCAGCCGTTGGGCTGGACCGTCGTTTGATATGCTATTCACTTACGTGGAAACCATCGGTAGCTCAAACGCCTACTCTTCGAACATCGCCCGTACCAACACCCTATTCCTAATCGTCAACCTACTAATGTCAACCATGCTAGGTGACGCTGAACGTTCTATCAAAGAATTGAACGGAGACATTACAGGAAAGGTGTACAAGGGCCAAGTCATCGAAGCCATCGAACACTAATACCCTGATAAATATTGGAATAACCAGAGATAAGCAATGGGAACATACGACAAATTCGCTGACAGTCCGGGACAGATTCGCAAGGAAGGTCAGGAAATCACCATCAAGTTCACACGAACGGATGATACTACTGGCGTCATCACTTGGAATATCCCGCGTCCTTCGGCTGGATGCAACTCGGAAACTCAGGCTTACGACGGTATCGTTGTAACCGTAGACAACGTTCCTGCGAACTACAACTCTACCTCACCGAAGGATGGTAACTATTACGATGCCGACCCTACGGCCGACCGTGACCTACACGTCGGTTCGAAGTTGGACACGGCTCTTGTCGTTGGTGCGTTCTACAATGACAAGAAGACCACATCGCTAACCATCACCAGTCTATCTCCGAAGACTCCGTATTACATTTCCGGCTATGCCGTTGACGCTCAGGCTCGCTATCACCGTGAGGGCGTACACGCCTACTCACTACCGACTGGCGTCAACGACAAGCTAACTGATGACCAGTCGGCTTATCAGGATATCTCCATCGTCTCAAACGTTCCGCTAAGCATCAACAATCTAAGCGGATTGGAATCGAACCGTGATTACAGCTTCGCCATTCAAATGTGCTGCAAGCGCTACGACTTCACGATTCATGGCCGTGACGCTCTAACCTATAAGGATTTGGTGAATGCCATCAACAAGGCTTTCGCTGAATCAATCTGTCCGCCTCGCGGCCCACTACCGCCGAATGCTGGCGAATACTACCTAGACGTTCCAAACGAAAACCTATTCCTATGGGATGGTTGGAAGAACATCGAACAGCCGCTAATCTGGTCAACCTCTGACCCGACTGTTCCAGCAATCGGTTCGTACTGGTTCAGCCCGAAGCAGGACAAGCTATTCATTTACGAAACTGGTGGTTGGGTTGAAGTAACCAACATCATCACGCAGGAATCCGACCCAACTAAGCCGGTCTGTGGACAGGTGTGGTTCGATGGTACGGATGCTTGGGAATGGGATGGCAATCACTGGTGTAAGCTATGCGTTATCATTTCAGAACGCAACCCGCTTCTTCCTCCAGTATTCGGATGCAACACCTATTGGTATGACACAACCAAGCAGGAACTATTCCATTGGAGTGATGCCAAGAAGTGGGAAGACGCTCTAGCCATCTATTGGGCTGTTGACCCGAACAACCTTGAAGAAGGTGCGTTCTGGTACGACGAAACCAATTCGAAGATGATGGTTCTAGAGAACGATGAGTTCGTAACGCTAACCAACGTCTATTACAAGGAACCGACCAAGGCCGGTAACTTCCCGAAGTCACCGATTCCTGAAGCCGGTGTGTTCTGGTTTGTTCCTTCAACTGGTAAGTTCTATCAGCGTAACGCTTCGAATGACACTTGGAATGAAGCTGGATACATTTCGTTCCCAACAGACCCACGCGACCGTAGCTCATGTGACCTATGGTGGAATTCCACTCAGGACAAGCTATACGTTTGGGACGCTGTAAATTTGCAGTGGGTTGAAGCCCTACAGTTCTTCCAAGCTCCTTCGGACCCTCGTATTCCGGGCGTCCTACCGGACTGTGCTGTGTGGTACAACCCAACAACCAAGAAGATTGTCAAGATTCTAAGTGTAAACTGTGATGAGGCTGACGTAATCTTTAGTGGTGCCGACCCAACCAACCTACCAGCCGGTTATATCTGGCGTTGGAAGGACACCTTCAAGGAATGGGACGGTGCGAACTGGATTGACCTAAAGCCAATCATTTCAGATGAGAATCCATACATCATCGAATACGGTATCTTCTGGTACAACCCGGACATGATGGAACTGTTCCAGCGTGTCGATGGTGCGTGGGTGCAGATTTCCTACAGCACAATTCCACTATCACCGAAGAAGGGTGATATCTGGTTCAACACTACCGATGACTTATTGATGGAGTGGGACGGTGTTACATGGATTCCGACCACGGCATTTGCTTACGTTGAGTGGATTCCACGCGACTGTAAGGAAAAGTACGAAGCGCTACGTTTCAAGACGAAGCGTAAGGGCTGTGCTGACTGTGATACACAGTTCAAAATCATCGTTGAATCGGGTAACCTATTCACATACCTAAAGCCATCGGTCATCTACAATGACCCGGTTGGTGGCGGCTCTGGTCTAGTCGGTGGTCCGACATACCAACAGCTTGGCGTCGGTGACGACGGTGACCCAACTGAACGTCGTGCCCTAGCGGATACGATTCGTTCATTGCTTGGCGCTCCAAGCCAGACCGTTGAACTAACCAAGGAACAGATTGACATTGCGATTGACAATGCTCTGCTTGTCATTCGTAAGCGTTCAAGCTATGGCTACCTACGTGGATTGTTCTTCTTGAACATCCTACCAAACCAGCAGGTTTACTTGATGACCAACGAATGTGTTGGCTTCAACAAGATTGTGGATATCAACACCATCTATCGTACTCGTGGTGCTGCATTCAAGTCGGCATACGCATGGAACGATTCATTCTCGTTCGCGGCCCTGCAACAAATGTATACGCTAGGCACGTTTGATATATTGACATATCATTTGACGACAGCTTACATGGAAGAATTAGCCACTATTTTTGCTGAACGTATTATGTTTCAGTGGACAGAACGTACTCGTACCTTGAAATTACATAGCTACCTAGCTAAGAAGGAACGTGTACTTATTGATTGTGTGTTGGAACGCACTGAGCAAGATTTGTTGACTGATAGGGAGACTGTATATTTTATTCAAAGATGGGCATTAATGGAGTGCAAACTAATGCTTGCAGGTATACGTGGTAAATTCCAAAGTCTACCGGGTCCAAATGGCTCTACCACTTTGAATGCTCAAGACCTACAGACTCAAGCAGAATCAGAACGCCAACAACTTGAAGATGAATTGTCAGATATCGGTTTGATGGGTTCATTAGTTGATACTGGCGCTCGGGCACATTTTGTGATTGGATGATGCGTATAATTTATGATAGATAATCCTTGCAAGCCTTGCGGCGGAAAGAACAACGAATGCACACTAGATGAAACCGGTCTTGACCCCAATACCGGTTGCATCGTGCTTCCAGATGGTGTCACTCTCTGCCCTGAGAATGACACATGCTCACCGTGGGATTTGACGCAGGATAACGTAACTTGTCTTGCAACAGATTACATCGAAGACCAAATCAACATTTCGGGCGCTCCCCTGAATGTACATAAGCTTCTAGGCGTCCACGAACAGGGTTCCTTGACCGACCTATCTGGTGCAGGTGCTGCGATGGCTTCTAGCTACCTAGGGAACTTCCCACCAAGCTACGCTTTCAACAAGTACGACCAAGAATGGCGTTCGGCCGAAACTGGTCCGGCTGTCGTAAGTAATTCCTTTATCGGATTTGACTTCGGTCCAATTCGTTTGGAGAATGGCCGCGTTCGCTACGGTATTGAAACCTACGTCAAGAAGAATCTAGCCAGCATCAAGATTATGCAGGGCTGCAATAAGCAGAACCGTGTGACCAAGGTCCGGATTGAGCGTTCTGTGGATGGTCAGAAGTGGTTCGGTGTGGCTATGGCCGACGTTGCTGACTGTGACGGTTGGTTCACAATTAATTTCCCCTCTTCGGTCCCATCACGCTACTGGCGTATTCGTCCGATGAAGTTCAGCGGTGGTGCTGACGATTGGTGGTCAGTTCGTGCTATGATTCTCACAGATTACGAGAAGACTGCTGTTACAAACATTCAGGACAAGTTCTGGCTAGAAAACCGTGACCGCGACTATCAGGAAGACGCGGTGGCGATGAAGTGTTCCTACACTCCTATCGACACTCAAAGTATTCTGGGTAAGTGGGGTATGATGTTCGACACCGACTCCTACTACCTTGAAGTCAGCTTCCGTACTGCGGTTGCCCGTCTAGGCCGTCCGTTCGTCATTGGCGATATCGTCCAGCTACCATCCGAAACCCAATACACCCCGGACCTAAAGCCGGTTCTAAAGTATTTGGAAATCACGGACGTGGCGTGGAGCATCAATGGCTACACTCCGACATGGAAGCCTACCATCCAGAAGCTAACTGCGAAGCCGGTCATCGCCTCGCAGGAGACTCAGGATATCATGGGTAAACTTACTCGCAATATCGACAGCACTGGTCTGTTCGACATTGACGACGGTGTGAACAACAAGAAGTATCAGGATTACTCGGCCATCACTCAAAACATTGAGGCCGAAGCGAACACTATGGTTCCTGAGAAGGGTGAAGACTACGCCGACGTAATGAAGTTCTCACCTGAAATGATTGAATGGGGCGACAAGGTTGGTAAGAACATGCGTCGTTACGACCGTGTGCGCAATATCTACGGTATTGACGCTATGCCACCGAACGGTGAAGAGTACACCGAAGGCGATGAGTTCCCGAAAAATCCGAAGGATGGTGCATACCACCGTTTGACGTATACATATGTAGGCAAGGATATTCCTGCACGCCTGCACCGCTGGTCTGTCAAGAAGATGCGCTGGATTTTCTTGGAACGCGACCACCGCGCTGACATTCGCGACGCAAAGCCTCTCCTACAGAATTACGAAAACACTGACACATCGACAGTCACGGACCCATCCAAGATTTCGGACGCTATCAAGCCGTCACAATAACTGTCTTATAATTCAGGCACATCGCAGGTTCCTTGCTAATTATTATTTGGGATGATAGTCTTCATCCCGTTCTGCAAGGCACAAGATGAATTCCAACGAACAAAAACTAACCATTGAAACCCTGTTGTCGAGTAAAGACGTGTTTTCACGTTGTATCGGCATCATCAAACCAGAATACTTTGACCCGGAGTACCGTCCTTCGGTTCAATTCATTTCCGAATACTTTGAGAAGTACCACAACATTCCGAGCAGCAAGGCTCTAAACGCCAAGTTCCCGGAAATGGACTACGAGTATCGGGAACACATCCCCGTGTCGGAAGAACAATCCACATGCGATGATATCGAACTGTTCTGTAAGCAGCAAGCCCTATACGCTGCCATCGAAGAGTCGATTCCGAAGGCGCTCAGCAAGGATACTAAATCATTTGAAAGTATCCTACAGTCCATCCAAGCCGCTCTTGAGGTTTCCCTTGAGCGAGACATTGGTGTGGATATGTTTGAGAATCCGGAAGAGCGTATGCGTCGCTTGGTGGACTCCCAGATTTATGAACCAACCGGCATCAACGGCATTGACGAACCGCTAGGTGGCGGTCTGGCCCGTAAGCAGTTTACCCTATTCTCGGCAAACTCCGGTGGTGGTAAATCAATTATGATGGCAAACATCGGTGCTAACTACGCCAAGCGTGGTTACCGAGTTCTGCTATTGTCGCTTGAGCTTTCTGAGGATATGATTTTCCTACGTAACACGGCCATTATGACCGGTGTTAAGGCGATGGACTGGAAGGACAACATTCCGAACATCGCACAGAAGCTAAACGAACAGTCCACCAATGGCGGTTCGTTCCTCATCAAGCGTATTCCGAACGGCTCTTCGGCCAACGACATTCGCGGCTACCTCAAGCACTACGAACTGACATTCAAGACTAAGCCTGACGTTATCATCGTGGACTACCTTGACCTTCTATCACCGAACGGTGGTGTTGGTAAGTCGATGGGCGTGTCTGAACAGGACAAGCTAAAGTCCGAACAGCTAGCCGAAGTTGCATACGTCTACAACGCCATCATGATTTCTGCTTCGCAGCAGAACCGTGAAGCGATTCGTATGGCGTCGCCAGACCAAGGCGTAATCGCGGGTGGTATCACCAAGGTCAACACCGTGGACAATTACATTTCGATTTTCATGGACCCAGCAATGCGTGTCCAAGGTGACATGATTATCTACTTCCTCAAGACACGCTCATCGTCTGCGGTAGGTACATCGAAACAACTCAAATTCAATGCGGACAATCTACAAATCACGGACACTGGTTCAGTACCAGTTCGCGACATTATGGCTATCCCATCGAAGAAGAATAAGTTGAAGATGGCAGTCACTGGTGAAGAGCTTGGTCTACCGGGTAGCGTAAGCGCTGACGACCATACTTCCGACGATACGATGGAAGATAATGACGGACAGGCAATCCTAAGCTACTCCGCTCCGGTGAAGACTCCGGCTACCACTCCTACCATCCCGCAGGAGGATGATTTGCCACCGTGGGAAACGGAAGAGAAGCCAGTGAAAACCGTACCTAAGACCATCAAGAAGAAGCTGTCTAACGACAATCCTCTTGAACAATTGATGCAATCGTTCGCACACGCAAATTAAGGAAATTAAATGAAAAAACCACTAAAAAGTGAACCCCTGACAAGCATCACCGTGGATGGTAAGCCCGTGCTGGTGATTGCTTTGCCGGACCATATCCAAAACGAAATTGCAACACTTAACCTGTATTCTCAGGAATACGTGGACGCCCTGCTAGCACTAGAAAAGGCAGAGATTCTACTTACTGTGAAGAGGAATCAGGTGGAGCAACTAGTAAAGGATGCGCTAAAACCCGCTTCAAAACCGGCTCCTGAGCCAGAAGTAGACTAAATAGAGGGAGTTGAGAACCCTCCATGACTATCCGCAAAATCGAACAAATCAAAGAACTGGTTGACCATCCGCTAGAAGAGTTCTTCAACATCGAACCCGCTTCTACTGAGGTTGTCAAGTATCAGCGTAAGACTGAACTAACTCCGTATCAGGAATTCGATGAGAAGGATACGGAGCTAGAGGAAACTTACCAAGAGATTTACGATGCTGCGATGACCGGTTATGACAATCTACAGGAAATGATTGACACCGCAGACACTAAGTTTGCGGCTCGCCTTGGTGAAGTCAGCGTACAGCACTTGAACGTGGCCCTAGCGGCAGCGAGCAAGAGGGCGAATTTGAAGGAAAATAAGGATAAGTTGATTGCCCGTGCCAAAACGGCCGGTGCCAAGAGTGGCAACACCACAAACAACATTGTTCTTGTCGAAGACCGTAACGAACTATTGCGCCGTCTAATGGGCAACAGTGACGAGAACGTCATCGAAGGCCAGATAGTGTCAGAATCAGAAAAGAAATAACTTAGGATATTGAAATGATTCAAAAAGATAAGCGTAGAGAAGACCTAGAAGATTTTATTCTCCATTACAAGACTGCTGCTAAGCATAAGTGGACACGCGAACAGCTAGCAGAGTTCTTTGGTATCAAGTCGGCCTCTGTGGCTCGCCGTGCTTTGAGTGTGAAGCACCAGCTTGGTATCACCCTACCGGCACTTCGTCCTGACAACGGAAAACTTCTTTCCGCTGAAATTGTTCAGAAGTTCCGTGACGATATCGCAGCAGCAAAGGAAAAGGCTGCTAGTGCAACTGATATCATTAAAGTAATTAAGTCTGACGGTCAACGTAAGGTTGGTAAGTTTGTTATCACTTCGGCACAGAACAACACGCCGATTCACCAGCCGTTCTTCGCTGCACTAATCAACTACTGTGAAGTCAACAACGCCGACCTTCTAG
>JACCDJ010184947.1_pt1 | contig 17129 bp, 17 predicted proteins | sample 7444481 | NCBI WGS metagenome assembly JACCDJ01 (sample SAMN15323435, study PRJNA562643) | freshwater metagenome | isolation source: river surface water | place: USA:Blue River Watershed | collected 2017-08-15 | reverse complement strand
AGTTCCTCTAGTTCAGCCCAGACTCGAGTAACCGAAGCCAACGCGCTTGCAACATTTTCGTTAGGAATCTTAGGGGACAGTTCTTCCTGGCTGCGGGATTCGAAAATCATCGCGGATGCGACGCTAACAATTTCAGCCGGATTAAGATCGTTAAGGAGGCCTCTACGTATACTCTCTGTGAGAAGCAAATCTGATTCAGCGTAAATTTTTGAGAGTATCAAACCTTGGGGCAGCAATTTTTCGCCTTCAATGTATCCAAGCAACGTTAAAACATGACAGATCTTATCGAAAGTTTTTGCTATGACATGGGTTCTGTTCATGACACGGTTGTTCAAACCTTCATTTTCACGAATCAATCGATCAGAGCGCTCTGCAAATCGAGCATGAGCTTCCCGATCATTGCAAGAATGGCATTCGTGATTTTTCATGGCTCGTCGTAGCTCATCAATTTCGGACTCCATGTGAGCTCGTTGTCTATTGTCAAAAGTTCTTTTTCCACCGCGCTTGCTGAGAAGTGATTCAAGATCCTTTATCTCACGCCTAAATCTGGCGTAATCCGCAAAATTGCCGAGATGACAGTTGGCTTGATCCAATAATTCATCGATTGCTTTTTGATTTCGTTTTTGTTGCTTTACTAATCCTATAACGGCTCTGTCTGCTTGAAACTGAGCGAATGAAGACTCTAAAGAGCCACGTGCACGTTCTCGTCCAAATCTAGAAATTAGATTAACGGCCATGTTATATGTTGGGGAAAATGATGATCGAAGTGGATACGTACGAGTTGAAGCAAGTCCGGCAGCAGTTGCTGAATCAATACTTGGAGACCATTGAATAACGGCATTTCCTTCAATATCAATGCCACGTCTTCCAGCTCTTCCAGTTAGCTGTGTGAATTCTCCTGGTGTAATAGGCACGTGTGCTTCACCGTTGTATTTAACGAGTTTTTCCAAAACTACTGTTTTAGCGGGCATATTTATCCCTAAAGCCAGAGTTTCTGTTGCGAACACAGCTTTAACGAGTCCCCTTTGAAACAAATCTTCCACTGCGGATTTAAAACTTGGCAAAAGTCCTGCGTGATGCGCCGCTATGCCACGCTCCAATGCGGCTAACCACTCCGCATGACCAAGAATTTCCAGGTCTTCTGCTGCAAGGTTTTGAGTGTACAAGTTAGCTGTTTCCAAAATTTCTTTGCGTTCATCAGCATTAGTCAATCGAATTCCAGCTTGTAAACATTGTTTGACCGCGGCATCACAGCCAATTCGTGAAAATATGAACGTAATCGCTGGCAACAGTGCCATACGATCAAGTTTTTCAATTATTTCAGCGCGTGAAAGCTTGTTTGAATCATCTATCCAACGAGAAGAACGAGAGCTTCGATGCCTTACTTTACGTAAGGCTTCGCTCTCCAGTTTCAAAATCTCAGAATTTATCTGTCCGGGTTTTGTAAAAAGATCAATCAATTTATTTCCAATAAGCACGTGCTGATAGAGAGGTATTGGCCTGACCTCACTAACAATCACATCAATGGTTCCTCGAATTTGCCCTAGCCATTCACCAAACTCTTCTGCATTTGAAACCGTTGCGGACAAGGAAACAACTTGAACGCTTTCCATCAGATGAATCAATACTTCTTCCCAGACCGCTCCCCTAAACTTATCGGCTAGATAATGAACCTCATCCATAACCACTGAACCTAGATTTACAAGGGTGTTTGATCCCTGATACAACATATTGCGAAGCACTTCAGTAGTCATGACTAAAATTGGTGCTTCGCCATTTATATTTGTATCACCTGTGAGAAGACCTACGTTCTCGGCACCAAATTTTGCTACAAACTCTTGATATTTCTGATTCGATAATGCCTTTATAGGAGTCGTATAGAAGCATTTTTTACCTTGTCGCAACGATAGATATGCGGCAAATTCACCTACGACTGTTTTGCCTGCGCCAGTTGGTGCAGCAACAAGTACTCCATGACCATCTTCGACACTGTTACATGCGGCTATTTGAAAATCATCGAATGCAAAATCAAATGAATCAACAAATTCTTTGGTTACTGGATGGTTCAAACGTTTTTTAGCGGCAGCAAATTTTTCTGCAGGCGTGACTAATTTCTCCACGTAAGCCCTGCCCCAGGTACGCATTCGGCGCTAATCGGAAGTGCCCCGACTCTTTCACCATCTGCATAAGCTATGGCCGATGAGTTGATCTTCACTTTCTTTGAACGGTAAATACTTACTTCAGGATGATGCACATGATCTCCCGAATAAACTTTAGGAAAGACTTTAATGAACTCAGCTTTAGATATAGGCGCTAAAACCATGACATCGAAGAGGCCATCAGTTAAAGAAGCGTTAGGGCAAACGCGCATTCCCCCTCCATAGCTAGATCCATTTCCAACGGCTATAAGCATTGCCTCTGTGCTGAGCGTGCGGTCATCTAGATTGATTTCAAAGTGTGAAGGTTTAAAACGAGGTAGTTCCAACGCAATTGCCAAGTTGTACTTAGATGGTCCTTTAGGCCATTTCAACGAGTTTGCTTTCTCGTTGACCACAGAATCAAATCCTGAAGATAGAACGGCACCGAACCATTCTCCGTCGACCAAACCTAGATCAATCGGAGTAGGTTTTTGTGTGGTAACTATATTCAATAAATTTTCTAAATCATCCAGAGGCCATTTAAGTGCTCTAACAAAATCATTACCAGTGCCGGCAGGGATCACTGCAAAAGGAATGCGAAGTGGAACAACAGCTTGAAGGACGAGATGCGCTAAACCATCTCCTCCAACACATAAAACTCCTTCACATTCTTGATTTGCATGCAGAAAGCTTCTTAGATCTCTGCTCACGTTCTCAGCAGATATTCCGGTAATTATTTGATACTTAAGATCGTGTTTCCCAAAATAACCAACCACGGCCCTGCCAACTTCGGCTCCTTTGCCTTGTCCAGACGTTGGATTTATAACTATTGCCCAAGTCATTCTAGACATCCTCATTCAATTTTTTGTCTCTACGCTTGTCATTGAGAAGAGCAAATACCCCGGATGCAAAGTATAGAGCGATGAGAGGAACTGCTAGGAATCCCATTGTCAAAGGATCGGCCGTTGGTGTGAACGCCGCAGTAAAAAGCACAATCGAAAACACCCAAATTCGCCAAGGTTTCAAGATTGTATGACCTCGCAAAAAACCGATTAAGTTTAAACTGATCAAAAAAACAGGTAGCTCAAAAGCCAAACCAAAGAGAAGAATAATTCTGAGAACAAAATCCAGATAGTCATCAAATTTTACAAGATTGTTTAAAGCATCAGGGGTGAACCCAAAAAGAACCTTTACGGCAGCAGGCAAAATTGCATAACCAAGATAAGAACCTGCAGCGAAGAAAGGGGTTGCAGCCATGATGAAAAAAACTGAGTTCCGCTTCTCTCTCTTGTGCAACCCTGGCGCTATGAAAGCCCACAACTGATAGAGCCAGATTGGCGCAGCAGATATGACGCCCGTAAGAAGTGCCACCTTAATTTGAAGGTTCAGTGGCCCCAGGACACCGCTTATGTATAAAGACCCGCAATATTCATTTCCAGATAGTTGAGCAGCACGGAGATCACAAACAGGCTTGGATAGTTGAATAATTATGTCGTTATAAAAATACCACCCAACCACCGAAAATATGAGAATGGCAAACGCAGAACGCATAATCCTTTTGCGTAACTCGCGAAGATGGTCGAGCAAAGGCATGCGACCACCTGAAGAGGTCGACATATTGTTACTTTTCAGATGACTCGTCGTTATCCGATTTCTTATCGTCCTGCTTCATTTCTTTTAGTTCGCTTTTAAAAATTCGCATGCTTTTTCCAAGTGAGCGAGCTGAGTCAGGTAAACGCTTTGCGCCGAACAGAACTAATACAACAAGCAAGAGGATAAGAATGTGGCTGGGTTCGCGCAAAAACATGATTTCTCTCTTTCTACACGGTAGATGCTGAAGGAAACTTTATCTTAATCAAGGCGAAACTGCCTAGCCTAGGAATAGAGTTCTAAAGCCTTTATGGCCCGGACCTTTATCTGAGTTCTGAGATCATCGGGACCGCTCAGAACGGCTGCTCCTTTTAAACTGGAAATAGTGCGAATTACCCATTCATCATTAAAGACCGTAGTTTCGAATTCATCTTCCTGAGTAAAGTTCGCTGGGATATGCAAATTAAAAATCTCTGAAACCATTCTAGGATCTGAGATTATATTCACGAAAATATTTCGCAGCACAGCGCTCTCTCGACCTTCCAGTGAAACTGGCTCTGCGTAATCCGATAGCGTGGCTCTTTGAATTCGATCTAAACGAAACATTCTGAAATCTTTAGATGTGTAACAGTAGGATTCAAGATATTCATGCGAGTCTATAACTTGCAAACTTATTGGGAGAATCACTCTGTCGGATTCAACATCTTTACCGTATGAAAAATACGATATAGAGAGTTTTTGATGATCACGAATTCCTTGTTGTGCAAGAAGACGAAGTTCTGGATCTATTTTTGAATCTACCGCGAAAGGAGTGGGCACGTTTGAAGATGAAGACAAGCGAATCAATAAGTTGCTGATTTCTGGATAGTGCGAATTCTGCTCTGAAATTGAATTCTTAAGAATACTCAAACCAACTATAACTGTTGCTAGTTCTAAATTAGAAAGTTTTCTTGGTTTGCTAAGCACATCGGCATTTCGAATTGAGACGAAACCGGTGTCAAATGATAAATCAATGAGTTCAAGAGGTGTGTATCCTGGCAATCCACACATCCATAAAGTGTTTAAATCATCAATCACATTCGATTTAGAAGTCTGAAAATCGGTAGCTATCTCCTCGAGAGAAACCCCAGGTTTAGAAGTTAAATACGGAACTAAATCAAGGAGTCTTTCAACTTGATTCTGCGGAAGTTTCTTAACCATGGGTTAAAACCAACTTCTGTAAACTCTCTTTAATTTGAGTTCTTAGTGAATCAGGAGAGATTATTTCGACATCATCTAAATGCCATAAAATCAAAGAAGCCAAAATATTTTCTGATACATGCTCTACTACTAATAGGTCATGCTCTTCCTCTGGCTTGCTGGATACCGCTAGGCTCCTTAATTGAGACCCACGACCTTTTCTAATTCGAAGAGTCGCTTGAAATTTCGAATGTTCATCGTTTAAGTTTTTGTAAGCCTCTACCCCTTCTGGAATCTCAAATATCTGGGCTTTAGCAGATACGGTTATTTCGCCCTGAACGCGATCACACCTAAATGTTCGAACTTCTCTCTTGTCCAAATCGAATCCATGAAAATACCAAAATCCGTGATGAGAAAAATACGAATAAGGATAGATATTTCGCTTATTAGAACGCAATTGAACATCTAGATACAAAAAATGCATACTTCTTTTTTCAGAAATTGCATTAATTACGTCTCCTAAAAAACTTGGAGTTTTAATCGAAAGTGGAGATATACTTGGCAATTCAGCGATGTCAAGGGGTACCAAAAATCCCGAGAGCTTTCGCAAAACCCTTTGTGAATGTTCATCAAAGGTAGAGCTTTTCCATATTTGCGCCGCAATCGACATATATGAAATTTCAATTGGTGAGTATCCCTTAGTGTCCATCTGAAAGTTTTCGGGACGGATTCTGTATCCTTGCTCATCTTCAAAGAGCGGATCTATGCCTGAAACTTCAATATCAATACCTAAAGAACGAAGTTCGTCTTTATCTCGTTCAAACATGCGTTCCATTGCTTCATTTGAACCGTCGTAACCTTCTATAGTTCTAAATATCTCTGATTTAGTTAAGTTCCTTTTAGTTGCTAGTAGAGCAATAACTAAATTAACTAAACGCTCACTCTTCCGCGACACCGTAAGCACCTTTAGATGGACGTCTACGTCTAGGGAGAACTTCAACTCCTGGCGCCATACGCCGGCTGACTATAAGAAAGCCTGTATGTCCGATCATGCGCTGCATTGGCCTAACAGCCAAACCTTCGTGATGCCAATCGCGAACAATAGTTTCCGAACTTAGAGGTTCCGTAAAATTTCCATCTTCTTTAAGTGCTTCAGCTGTTGAAGATAGCTGCGTTGTCGTCGCTACGTAAGCCAGAAACACTCCACCTGGTCTTAAAACTTCTGCCGCAAATGGGACACATTCCCATGGAGCTAACATATCCAAAATGATGCGATCATATTTCTTTTCAGTTTCAGAGTCTTGCACCGAGCCAATAGTAAGTTTCCACTGAGACGGGAGTCCATTGAAATAGGTTTTCACATTCTCTAATGCTATCTCTGCAAAATCTTCGCGCCGTTCAAAACTTGATAATTCGCCATCCGGACCAATAGCCCTTAGTAAAGATATTGATAACGCTCCGCTGCCGACACCTGCTTCAATCACCTTGGCACCTGGGAATACATCAGCGACACCAATAATCATTGCCGCATCTTTTGGATAAACAATTGTTGCGCCACGCGGCATGGATAAAACAAAATCGCCCAATAAAGGTTTGAAAGCTGTGAACTTCAAACCAGCACTAGTGCTGACAACACTTCCTTCAGGCATTCCAATCAAATCATCATGAACAATCCAGCCTTTATGGGTGTGCCACTCTTTGCCAGGCATGATCGTAAAGGTGTACATCTTGCCCTTGGGATCAGTTAGTTGAATCCGATCACCTTCCGAGAAGAAACCATCATTAGACATAGGAGTATCTTATGCGTGCGAGTAGAAATAATTGAGAGTATCTTGAATGTAATGAACCATTTGCGACTGTCCCCCAGCAGGGTCAATGATTTCTCAAACTGCCCTTTGCTCTATAAATATCGAATAATTGATCAACTTCCCGAGGCGCCCAGTTTGGATGCCGAAAGAGGAACCTTAGTACATACGGTTCTGCATGATCTCTTTGAGTTACCTGCACCTTTACGTAACGTGAAAACAGCTACAGATTTGTTACCTTCTCGATGGCAAGAACAACTCAGATCTAAACCTGAATTAGCTTCAATGATTACTAACGAAAAAGAATGGCTTGATCGAGCCAATTCACTTTTAAGCACTTACTTTGAATTAGAAAATCCAACATTATTTGAACCAACTCATAGAGAACTGCACCTTGAGCAGAACTTAACGGAAAACGTTTATCTACACGGATATGTAGATCGGTTGGATATTGCACCAACTGGCGAAGTGCGAATTATTGATTACAAAACAGGAAGATCACCAAAGCCAGGCTGGGAGGATAAAGCTCTTTTTCAACTTCGAGTGTATGCCCTTCTTTATTGGAAGGAACACAACGTGGTTCCCCGGTTACTGCAATTAATCTATTTAGGCGATACGAGCGTCCTGAGAAACTCACCCACTGAACAAGAATTAATAGCAACCGAGAAAAACCTCATGAAAATCGCAGATTCAATAAATCACGCTATCGAAACTAATACATGGTTGCCGAGAAAATCAAAATTGTGCGATTGGTGTTCCTTTAAATCTATTTGCCCTGCTCATAATTAATTTTTAATGTTTCGTAACTCAATTCTTCCAACGATGAGATAACTTTAAGACGATCTCGCGGCTCAACATGAACAAAATGAGGTACTCCAATTGTAAAAGCTCCACTAGATGTCGCAGCTTGAATGCCCGTTGGGGAATCTTCTAAAATTAAACAATCAGATATATTGACTCCAAATTTATCTGCAGCTTTTAAATACGCTTCGGGATCCGGTTTTGGGTGCTTGACATCATCAGCGGAAAGAGAAAAAGCGAAAGTATGTGCAGGAATACTTGCCAAAACAGCGTTCACCAATACTCGGGGACTAGCCGAAACCAAAGCAGTGGGAACTCTATTCTTATTTAAGTCTGTGAGTAGTTCTAGTGCTCCAGGCAAAACAGGTGCGCCTGAACTCAAGCGTTTCGTCATTATTTCAATGATCGACATAGTAAAAAATTCTGCAGATTCCACTTGACCCGATTTTTCGTACATGTATTTACCTACTCGAGTTAATGGTCCACCTAGACAATAATTTTGATCCGCAGACGTCCATGTGTATCCAAACTCCGCCATTAATTCAGTCTCAGCTATCAGCCATTGAGGTTCGGAATCTACAAATAACCCATCCATGTCGAAAAATACTGCACTATAAAAATTTTTCATTCTAAATTGCTAAGCCTAAAAGAGTATCCAGTGCTCTCGATAGCTCTCCTGGATTGCCACCAGTGGATCCATATCGGCATTCATTAATCCAATCTTGCAAAATTGAGAAAACTTTCTCTGTATCAATATTTTCTGATAAGGCATGGATTATTCCTTGTATAACAGCATCTGTCGGGGCAGATTCAGTTTGAGATAAATATAAGGTTAAATTGCTCAAAAAATCTTGTGCCCGCGTAAGTAACTCATCGCTCCACATTCGGTTAGTTGAATAATGCTGCATCATAAGTGCAATCCGAATAGCCATTGGAGAAATACCAGAATTCATCAATGTTGATACAAAGACCAAATTCCCCAAGCTCTTACTCATTTTTTCGCCATTAAGTCCGATCATTCCTGCGTGTACATACATCCTCGCAAAATCTTTACCGGTCGACACACGGGCTTGTGATGCACTCATCTCATGATGTGGAAATACCAAATCATTCCCACCGCCTTGGATGTCAATAAGAAAATCTTCATGTGTATCTGGTTGCAAATACCCTAGGGCGATTGCGCAACATTCAATATGCCAACCAGGTCGTCCTTCACCATGAATACTCGGCCATCCTGGTTCGTTTTCACGTTTACTTAACCAAACCAAAGAATCCAGCGGATTCTCTTTACCTTTTCGATAAGGGTCTCCCCCACGTTGCTCAAAAATTCTCAGCGAATCGGCTTCATTCAGGTGCGATCGGGAGCCGAAATCAGGATCATTATGAACTCGGAAATACAAATCATTATCGACTGAATAGATCGCACCGGCACTACGCAACTCCTCAATTTTTTGAGTGACCAATCCAATAGATTCCACGGCGCCGATATAAAAGTTGGGAGGAAGAATACGCAAAGATGTCATGTCTGAACGAAAGAGATCAATTTGTGAATCAGCCAGAGTTTGCCAATTAATTCCGTCACGATGTGCGCGTTCTAGCAATGGATCATCTATATCAGTTATGTTCTCAACGAAAAGTACTTGCGATTTCTTTGCTCGAAGGTATCGGTTAATGAGATCAAATGCTAGGTATGTAGCTGCGTGCCCAAGATGAGTTGAATCGTATGGAGTTATGCCGCAAACGTACATCCGATATGTTTGCTTCGTAGGCAAATCTTCAACTTTCCTAGAAGCAGAATTGAATAGCGAAAGCAAAGGTAATTCAAATTTCGAATCCAGGCTTGGTATATAAACATCAGGCCATGCTTTCATGTGCTAATACTATTACACGCGCGATGAATTACAGTTCTAAAACGCTGGCCATGGAATAGCTGGCCAATCCTGGCTCGGCATAGGAAATTTTCCTTCAGATAACAAATTTGTAATCCTCGTTTTTAAGGCTTCAATTTCAATATCGGTTATCAATGTTTGGAACTTTTCTATTTGGTTTTTCTCAATCAGAAGCAAAAGTTCGTGAAGAATTTGCTTCTCTTCAAGGGATAAATCTGCGCCTGCCCACTGCCATAGAACTGTTCTTAGCTTGTATTCCTGATGAAAAGTAACACCATGATCACAACCGTAAAGTTTCCCATCCGCCCGTGGAAGTAAGTGACCAATTTTACGATCTGTATTATTTACGACTGCATCAAAAAGAGCCATTCTTCGCAATTGCGGATCGTTAGTACTAAAGAAAGTCGCTAGATCAACAGTTGAATCGATTTCGATCCATTCTTGAATCATCCCCAGACCGAACGGTCCATCCCGTAATAATGTAAGCGGCACCACCTTAAGATTGCTAGCTTCGCTGATTAAATAAGACGCATATTCACGTTGAGCCAAATTCCCATCTGGAAAATCCCATAATGGTCTTTCTCCAGCTATTGGTTTATAAATGCACTTTATTTTCATATCCCCATACGAGCATTCAGCCAAGAGCGTTGCGTTAGACGCGTCAATGAGGCGACCAGTTACATTGATAGTACCGTTGCGTAGAATTTCCTCAGTAGTTTTCATCGTCGATATCCATTAGAGCGAGGACACAAGTGCCCACTTGGATCAATTGGTATTCCGCAGAAGGGACACGGTGTGCGACCTGCATTAGCAAGTGATAAACATCTTTTTGAAAATGCTGCTGCCTGACTTGGTGAAACGTGAACACGCAGTAAATCGACAGACAATTCGTTTTCATCAAAAACCAAATCTTCATCATCTGCGTCTTGCGAGTTAGTCATTTCCCGCAATTCATAGACAATCACGTTATTTTCAGAGTCCCAAGCCATGGCGATAACACCAGCCCGGAACTCCTCGAAAATCGGTTGCTCCAGGGGCGCATCATCAATGTCTGTAGCCTTAATCGAAATTGTGGGATCTGATTTTTTGATTTCACGCAACATTATTTTGGTACGTTCTCCCAAGGCAATAACCTGCGATTTATCAACTACAACTGAAACAACTCTCGAACCAGTACGCGCCTGAATAAAAAAGGTTCGTTCTCCAGGAGATCCAACTGTCCCAGCGACAAAGCGTTCTACTGGATTGAATTCGTACACAATAGGACTCATGTTCTTCCACTACCCCCGCCAACAAGAGTTTTCATGGACCTTGATTTCTTTTCCAGATACTCAAAATTCGTCGATGAATCATTGAGATGCAATAGGCGGAAGTCACCTTTGTTGTAATCCAAAACTGTGATAGATGCGGGATCGATAACAATCTTTTGAAATTTATCTAGTTCCATATTCAGAGCGTCAGCAACTATGGTTTTAATGACGTCTCCATGGCTGACCAGAAGTACGACTCCGCCCTTGGACTTTTCAACACTCTTGAGAAGAGATTTTTTAGCCCGTCTTTGAACATCTAACAAAGATTCGCCTTCTGGGAAAACCATTTTGCTCGGAGTTTTTTGAACCACACGCCATTCTTTTTTTAAAGCCAAAAGAGTTAGCTTTTTTCCGGTCCATTGTCCGTAATCAACCTCCGAAATACCTTCATCTAAAATAAGTGCTTTGCGTGATATTTTCTGAGCCGCTAACCACGGTTCTAGTGTCAAATAGCATCTTTCTAAAGGACTGATTCGAATTTCTTTGAAAGTTAGAGAGCCTAAACGTTTGATTAAATCCTCTGCCTGAGTTGCACCTTTTTTACTTAACATGATTCCTGGGGTGCGACCAGCGAGAACTCCCTTTTCGTTAGCAACCGAATGGGCATGTCTGAGCAAAATTACTGTGGTCACTCAGCAAGGTTATCGGGATTTAGGAATGCACACTTGCTAAGGTCGTGCCATGCAATTAAGGCGTGCTGGTAAGAGTGGTCTCATGCTCTCTCGAATTGGGCTAGGCACAATGACGTGGGGACGCGATACCGATGAGCATGAAGCGGCCGAACAATGCCGTGCATTTCTAGATGCCGGAGGAAACTTCATCGACACGGCAGCTGTATACGGTGATGGAGATAGTGAACGCGTAATTGGCGGATTAATTGGCACGCTTGTGGAACGTAATGACATTGTCATCGCCTCGAAAGCTGGTATTTCATTTCCGCAAGGGGAAAGAAAAATTGATAATTCACGTTCAGCCTTAATCGCACAGTTAGATGCTTCATTAGTTCGTTTAAATACGGATTACCTAGACTTGTGGCAAATTCATACATGGGATTGCGAAACTCCCTTAGATGACACTTTATCCGCTTTGGACTATGCATACTCCAGTGGCAAGGCTCGATATGTAGGCGTATCAAATTTTTCGGGTTGGCAAAGTGCGCACGCCATCACACGACAAGAAGTAATTGCAAACAAAGCCCCTATCACAACGCTTCAAAATGAATATTCGTTGCTCAATCGAAAGGTTGAAGAAGATCTACTCGATGCGGTTGAAAATCTGAACGTAGGATTTCTAGCTTGGTCACCTTTAGGGCGAGGAGTACTCACAGGCAAATATCGCAAAGGGATTCCAAGTGATTCTCGTGCCGCTACTCCGCACTTTGCTTCGTTTGTCGAACCATATTTATCCGATAAGCAAAATCAGATCGTTGAAGCAGTCTGCATAGCAGCAGAAGGATTGGGGTACTCACCGCTAGAAGTTGCACTTGCATGGGTTCGAGATGCATCACATGTTACGAGCGTAATTTTGGGAGCAAGAACAGGTGCGCAACTGCGCGGCGCATTAACTAGCGAAGAGGTTACATTGCCTGACGTTGTTCGGAGTGCGCTAAATGAGATTTCAACAGTTTCGTAAAAAATCTTCTAAAACATTAACTCCAAACTTAATGCCTTCGATGGGTACTCGCTCATCCACACCATGAAATAGAGCCATAAAATCTAAATCTGGTGGCAATTGCAATGGTGAAAATCCATAACCAATGATGCCTAATTCACTCAGAGCTTTGTTATCAGTACCTCCGCTCATCAGATAGGGAACAGGAATGCCCTCTGAATCGAAACGAAGAATCGATTGATTCATTGCTTCAACAAGATCACCATCAAAATCCGTCTCTAACGCAATGTCGTGAGTGATTGTTTCAATTGAAATATCTGGACCGATTATCTGGCGAATGGTTTCGTTTAATTCAGACTCCAACCCAGGCAAAAAGCGACCATCAATCACCGCATTTGCGGATTGGGGAATCACATTGGCTTTATAGCCAGCATCTAACATTGTCGGGTTGGCCGTGTTCTGCAAAGTTGCACCGATCATTCGAGCCATAGGACCAATTTCATCCAGTAAAGGACGTAAATCCCGTTCATCATATTTTTTTCCTGTGACTTCAGCTATCTTCTTAAAAAGTATTTTTACAGTCTTTGTATATCGTTGTGGCCACTCATAATTACCTATTTTTGAAACCGCTTCACTTATTCTAGTTAAAGCATTTTCGGGGTTCATCATTGAACCATGACCTGCACGGCCGGATGCACTTAATTTAATCCAGTGAATTCCTTTTTGAGCTGCTTCAATGAAATACAAGCGTTTTCCGCCCGCGACTGTAACTGAAAAACCACCTACTTCTGAGATGGCTTCTGTACAACCAGCAAATACTTCCGGGTGATTGGCAACCATCCAACGGGAGCCAAATAATGAACCCGCTTCCTCATCTGCAAAAAAAGCAAGAACTATGTTGCGCGGTGGTTTGATTCCTTTCCTTGCCCACATCCGAAAAATTGCAATAATCATTGCATCCATATTCTTCATATCAATAGCTCCACGACCCCAAATCATTCCTTCTTTGATTTGCGCCGAAAATGGTTCTACGCTCCAATCTTCTGCATTTGCTGGAACCACATCTAAATGCCCATGAACTACTAATCCAGATCGGCTCTCGTCTTGACCCTTGATGTGCGCTATCACATTGCACCGTCCGGCAGCGGATTCGTAAATCCGAGAACTAATTCCTACTTCTTTTAGAAGATCTACAACTTTTGCAGCTACTGCTGCTTCATCACCTTTTCCCTCTCCAAAATTAACACTGGGAATACGAATAAGTGTTTGACAAATCGATATCGCATCAGAATGCAATTCTTCGCGCTCGGCAGCAGTTAATTGAAGCGATGTCATGTGCATAGTCTCTCGCACAAGATTGGCTTTTGCTTCCCTTTAAGCCCATTGCTATCGTTGACCTCTTACTCGTCCGGGTGGCGGAATTGGCAGACGCGCTAGCTTGAGGTGCTAGTGCCCGCAAGGGCTTCGGGGTTCAAGTCCCCGTTCGGACACAAAAATGTGAAACTATCAGCATCGTGAATATCGACGGTGCCCTTTCTCTCATCAGGGATATAGCTGATTTCCCTCAACCCGGAATACGTTTTTATGACATCACTCCACTTTTGGGCAACCCACGTGCGTTCGAAATCGTTATCCAAAAAATGGGTGATACCAAAGTGCAACTTGATTACGTGGCAGGCATGGAAGCTCGAGGTTTTATATTCGCTTCTGCCATATCTAATCATAAAAACGTCGGTTTCATTCCCATAAGAAAATCCGGAAAATTACCTTTCGAAACATTCAGTGAAAGTTATGGACTTGAATACGGAAAAGATACTTTGGAGATTCACCAGGACGCTTGTTCTGTTGGAAATAGCGTTCTCATCGTGGACGACGTTCTTGCAACAGGCGGCACAGCGTGTGCCGCAATTAAATTAATCGAAAAAACAGGTGCAAAGGTCGCGGGTTTAGTTTTTCTTCTTGAAATAGGTTTTTTAAATGGTAGAAGTAGAATTCTAGATGAGTTTCCCGCTATAGATATCCGTTCGCTAAAAATTATCTAATGCAAACATCTTCAACTACAAAGATCACTCAGATCCAGGGGTTACGTGCACTCGCTGCTTTGCTCGTAACGCTTTTTCACGCTAAATGGGTGAGCGGTGGATTCATAGGCGTTGATATTTTCTATGTAATTAGTGGCTTTTTGATAACTGGACTTTTACTACGTGAGATTGAGCGCACCGGAACAGTAAATTTCAAAGATTTTTACGCAAGAAGATTTAAGCGATTGCTTCCTACATCATTTTTTGTTCTAGCTATTACTGCATTCATTTCTTGGTTACTTATTCCTGGAACAATGAGATCTTCCTTAGGCAGAGATGTAATTGCAGCAAGTTTATATATTTCAAACTACTTATTCGCATGGTGGCAAGCTGACTATCAAAATTTGGATGCAACTCCATCCCCTGTTATCCATTATTGGTCCTTAGCAGTTGAGGAACAGTTCTACTTAGTTTGGCCGATGTTGATTTTGGTATTTTTTTTATTCGCCAAATATCTAAAAAAGAGAGTAGTTCTCACATATTTAATTGCATTTATAACTCTCTCCTCTTTTATCTTTTCGATCTACTTAACTGAAACTTCTCCGATCTGGGCTTTTTATTCGCTACCAACAAGAGCGTGGGAACTTGGACTAGGAGCTTTACTTGTATTGATCCCACCGATCAAAACAAAAAAAATCGTCGGATTGTTTGGTTTCGGCCTTCTCATCATTAGTGCTTTCCTATTCAATGAATCAACAGCATTCCCTGGCAAGAATGCAGCTCTACCTGTTCTTGGAACGGTTTTGCTTATAGCCACGATAAATTCATGGCCTCCTTTTCTAAATGATGTAGCAAACAGCCGACTCTTCCAATGGCTAGGTGAAATTTCTTATCCATTGTATTTATGGCACTGGCCCCTACTGGTACTTCCGAGCACATATCTAGCAAGACCATTAGAAATTTATGAACGTCTGTTGGCCATCGGTGCAACAATTTTACTGGCGGATCTAACGCATCGATATATTGAAGAACCTTTTAGAAACAAGAAGTTTGCTCCAACAATCGTCTTTAGGAAAACAGCCTACGTAACCGGAATCTCCGTTTTCATGGGGCTTCTAATCATGTTCAGCAATGACGATAAAATCGATGTGTCAGGTGTGAAAGGTTCCATTTCGTTAGCGCAGATCAAGGCGCGACCTCAGGTATATGACGATGGTTGTCATGCAAATTACTCACAAACTCAATCAGCTAAATGTGAATATGCCAACCTAGATTCAGAGAAAGTTATGGTTCTCTACGGTGATTCTCATGCGGCTCAATGGTTTCCAGCTCTTTTAGAAATTGCAAATAGATCAGGATATAAATTAATTTCCCTAACAAAATCTGCGTGTCCTGCCGTCGATACAAAACGTAATGATCAAGGCGGATTTAAGATGGCTAAGTGTGCCAAGTGGCGCGAAAACACTACAAAGAGAATTCGTGAAATACAGCCCGATGTGCTGGTGATGAGCAGTTTTCAATATTTCGCACAACCAAAACAATTCACTGATAGACAGGCTTGGTGGAATGAGGGCCAACAAAAATTAATGAGGGCGGTCAAAACAGCATCACCTCACTTGATCTACATAACAGATACACCTCATCCAACTCGCGACATACCTGCCTGTCTCACTAATAACCCCATTTCCAAATGCAACACATCCGAAAGAAGCAAAGATTTATCTATACCAGGATTTGATGTAATTGATCCGAACCCGTGGCTCTGTTCAAATGTCTGTCCAGCCGTTAAAGATGGAGTAGTCGCTTATCGAGATGCATCCCATATTTCTGTAGACATGTCTATAGCTTTGATACCTCGATTAACGCAAGCGTTAAGAGATCAAGGAGTAAATCTCTAGTTCAAATTTTACTCAGAACCTGCATAATTCCTATGTCAGTGGCAAGATAACCCTGTGGCTGAACTCATCTATTACTGCGGGACTATGGACAGTGGAAAATCAACACTGGCTTTGCAAACCGCTCATAATCACCAGAGTCGCGGTCGCACTGGCTTAATTTTCACTTCTCAGGATCGGGCGGGTTCCGGCGTTATCTCATCACGTTTAGGATTACAAAGTCCTGCAATCGAGGTTTCACCAGAATTAGATTTACATAAATTCGTTGTAGATAAATTGTCACAAGGGTCACGCATTGATTACATCATTTGCGATGAAGCTCAGTTTTATATGCCGGCCCAAATTGAACAACTAGCAAAAATTGTCGATGGATTAGGTATCGATGTTTATGCTTTTGGAATTCTTTCAGACTTTAGAACTAAACTTTTTCCAGGTTCTGCACGCCTAGTAGAATTAGCTGACAGAGTTAACACTTTGCAGGTAGAAGCATTATGTTGGTGTGGCGCACGAGCAACGCATAATGCTCGAACCGTTGATGGAACAATGGTCACCCAAGGTGAACAAGTTGTTGTGGGTGACGTTGCTCCTGGGCTAGAAATAGCTTATGAGGTACTTTGCAGACGTCATCACATGAGAGAAGTCACTGCACGATCCTCCAAAGCTGCACACATATCAACCGAACCACTTCCGTTTACTCAAAAAGGATAAATATGAAAACTCGCGGATTAGCTGTCGATAGTTCAACTTCACCTCTTAAAACCTTTGAATTTGATCGACGCGAAGTTGGTGCGCATGATGTGGCTTTGGATGTTAAGTTCACAGGAATATGCCATTCTGATATCCACACGGCCCGCGGAGAATGGGGTGCAGTTTATTATCCATTGGTGCCT
>JACCDJ010316104.1_pt1 | contig 17134 bp, 13 predicted proteins | sample 7444481 | NCBI WGS metagenome assembly JACCDJ01 (sample SAMN15323435, study PRJNA562643) | freshwater metagenome | isolation source: river surface water | place: USA:Blue River Watershed | collected 2017-08-15 | reverse complement strand
TGAACCTGGAAGGCGATAAAATGTCGACCTCCCGTGGATGGAGCATCGAGATGCATGAGTATTTGGAAGATTTTCCGGATAAAGTGGACGAATTGCGTTACTACCTGACGGCCATTGCTCCCGAAACTGCCGACAGCGAGTTTACCTGGAAAGATTATCAGGCCCGGGTGAATAATGAATTGGTAGCCATTCTGGGCAACTTCGTAAACCGGGTAATGGTGCTGATGCATAAATACTTTGAGGGTAAGATTAGCCGCATTACACCGGGATTAAAAAACTCATCCCTAAATAAAGAAATTGGCAATGCTTACGATGAGTTGGGCGCCAGTTTCGAATCTTACAAATTCCGTCAGGCACAACAAATCATGATGGAAGTGGCCCGATTGGGTAACCGCTACCTCACCGAACAAGAACCCTGGAAAACCTTTAAGGACGATCCGCAAGCTACCCGTGAGGTTTTGCACGAGTGTTTATACATCATCGGCCATTTGGCCACGCTCATGCAGCCTTTCTTGCCAGGTACCGCCCAAAAGCTTTTCCGTATGCTCAACCTGAAAGAGACCTATCAGTTTAATGAATCCTTTGCTTTTGAGGATGGACATATCCTGCAACAGCCAGAATTATTATTCCAAAAAATTGAAGACGAAACCATCGAGCAACAAATACAAAAACTAAACGCCAAGAAAGCAAGTATGGAACAAAATAATACGTCCCTTGGACTAAGTCCTGCTAAGCCGGCAATCAGCTATGATCAATTCTCCGGAATGGATATCCGCGTTGGCACCATTCTGGCAGCAGAAAAGGTGGCTAAAACTCAAAAGTTGTTAAAACTGACCATTGATACCGGCTTAGACCAGCGTACCGTAGTGTCGGGTATTGCCGAGCATTATGAGCCTGAAGCCATCATCGGTCAGCAGGTAAGTATTTTGGTGAACTTGGAGCCGAGAGAAATTAAAGGAATCCTTTCACAGGGCATGATCCTGATGGCCGAAAATGCCGAAGGTAAATTGAGTTTTGTTAGCCCAACCGTAGCTATGAACAATGGAAGCACGGTAAGATAAATATTGGCCCCGTAGTTCAACGGATAGAATAGAAGTTTCCTAAACTTTAGATAGCAGTTCGATTCTGCTCGGGGCTACTAAAAATTAAAAATTGCCTTACTCTCCGGATTATCCAGTTTGGTGCTCTTCCGTTCCCCGCCAACACTCACATGCAGCATGTTGATCTGTTCCTCATGCTCGGCAAACAATAGGTCGTTCATAATATTCAGCCTTTTCGCCGTTTTCACATTTTTCACCTCAAAGTAACACCAGGTAGCCTCACTTTCCTGTTCATACCCAACAAATTGCAGGGCAAGAGCCTTCCCATTTACATTAATTTGCAGGTGTTGAGGAATATACCGGGCAATCAACCTCTCCAGCTCTCCTTTATCTTTGGGCTTCAGCACATCAATTTTACGACTGCTCAATTTGTTCAGGGCCAGTTCCAGGTCATCAGAAAAAACTCGGCAGCTGATCTCCATCGATTGCGTTTTCGCATGATGCTTGATCTCTGTCACACTTACATAATAAGGATGCAATAGCGCAACTAAAAAACTGAAAATTTGTAAGACCATAAATCAGAGATAATTTTTGACTTTGCAGTCGAAAACTTAATTTACAGCCAAATTACTAAAAAAAGCCCATGCAAGATTTTGCCTTGTATTTTCAGATCGGCAGCGCCCATATCCTCGATTGGCAAGCCTACGATCACCTCCTCTTTCTCTTGGCCCTGTGTGCAAGCTATTTACTCAGCGACTGGAAAAAGGTCTTGCTCCTGATCACTGCCTTCACCATTGGGCACAGCATTACCCTGGCGCTCAGCGTCATTAATTGGATACATTTTCCATCTGCTTGGATCGAGTTGCTCATCCCTATAAGTATTGCCTTTACTGCAGTCTCCAATTTGATGGACCGATCCACCCAAAAATGGCATCGCCTCGCCAGCTACCTCATTACCCTTTTCTTCGGTTTGATTCACGGATTAGGCTTTTCTAATTACCTAAAAAGCCTTTTAGGAACCGAAATCTCCATCCTACAGCCCCTCTTAGCCTTCAATCTTGGTTTGGAGTTTGGGCAAATAATAATTGTTATAACTATATTAGCTCTTGCACAAGTACTGGTAAGTCAGCTCAAGCTTCCACAAAAAACCTGGATTCTTTTGCTTTCCATCCTCAGTGTTGGCCTGGCCACCAAAATGATCATCGAACGTTTTCCGGCCATTTTGTAAATGAATAAATAGAAAAATGATGAATAAATTAATTCGAATTGCCTGCAGCTTAATGCTCATCAGCAGCACTTTGCTTGCACAAAATGAAAACAACCCGGGCTCTAACCACGGAAACAGGTTTGAGCAATTGGGTACCATGCTACAAACCCCTAACATGTACCGCTCCGCTTCGGGAGCACCTGGTCCGAGATATTGGCAGCAAAGAGCCGATTATGAGATCAATGTAGAACTCGACGATGCCAAACAACGCATCATTGGTTCAGAGCTGGTTACCTATTACAACAACTCGCCCGACCCACTTACCTATCTCTGGTTACAATTGGATGAAAACGAACACCATCCAAAATCAGATAAACAAGTGATCGAACCGAGCAGCATGCGTCAAAGAATGTCTTTGCAAGAATTGAATAACATTATAGGTCATCAGGAAGATTTAGGCGTAAAAATTGCCAAAGTAAACGATGCAAATGGCAATCCATTACGCTATACCATCAACCAGACCATGATGCGAATAGAATTGCCCAGAACCCTGCAACCCGGTGAAAAGTTCAAGTTCAAAGTAGATTGGTCTTATAACATTTCAGACCGCATGACCCGTGCTGGCCGCGGAGGTTATGAATACTTTGCAGAAGATGGCAACTATTTATACACCACCACCCAATGGTATCCACGCATGGCGGTCTATTCAGATTTCCAGGGATGGCAAAACAAGCAATTCATCGGTTCAGGAGAATTTGCCCTCACCTTTGGCGATTTTAAGGTAAACATCACTGCCCCTTCCGATCATGTAATCGGTGCCACCGGTGAGTGCCAAAACTATGCCCAAGTACTAAGCCCTGCACAATATCGCCGCTGGCAACAAGCACAAAGTGCCACTGCACCTATAGAAGTAGTCACTTTAGACGAAGCTCAAAAAGCGATGAAAAGCAAATCTAAAAGCAAAAAAACCTGGAGCTACTTTGCAGAAAATGTACGTGATTTTGCATTCGTAGCCTCACGCCGTTTAGTTTGGGATGCCATGGCAACCAATGTAGAAGGCAAAAAGGTGATGGCCATGTCCTATTATGGTCCCGAAGCCTACCCGCTTTACAATAAATATTCTACCAAAGTGGTGGCCCACACCGTAAAAACCTATTCAAAATACACCATCCCTTATTCTTACCCGGTAGCCATCTCTGTAGAAGCTGCCAACGGTATGGAATACCCGATGATTTGCTTCAACTATGGCCGTGCAGAAAAAGACGGCACCTATTCTGAAGCCATTAAATACGGCATGATTGGTGTGATCATCCATGAAGTAGGACACAACTTCTTCCCGATGATCGTGAACTCCGATGAGCGCCAGTGGACCTGGATGGACGAAGGCCTGAACACCTTTGTACAATACCTCACCGAGCAAGAATGGGATAATAATTACCCATCCAGTCGCGGACCGGCACACAAAATTGTAGATTACATGAAGTTGCCTAAAAATGAATTGGAACCCATCATGACCAATTCAGAGAACATCATACGCTTTGGCCCTAACGCTTATGCCAAACCAGCTACCGCTTTAAATATTTTAAGAGAAACAGTAATGGGTCGCGATCTGTTCGACTATGCGTTCAAAGAATATGCTCGTCGTTGGGCCTTCCGTCACCCAACACCTGCCGACTTTTTCCGTACCATGGAAGACGCATCAGCAGTAGACCTCGATTGGTTCTGGAGAGGATGGTTCTACGGAACCGAAGCGGTAGATATTTCTTTGAATGACGTGCGTTACTATCGCATGAACACTAAAAACCCGGCCATCGAAAACCAGGTAGATAAGAAACTATTTGAAGACGATGCCTATAGCATTGGCCGTCAAAGAAATCGCGATGCCGGCCTTCGTTTTGCGGTAGAAACCGATACTTCCCTTTTAGACTTTTACAATAAATGGGATCGTTTTGCCATTACACCAGCTTCAAAATCAGCCTTCGATAAGTTTTATGCTTCTCTAACGCCTGCAGAAAAAAGCTTCTACGATAAGAAGAAACATTTCTACGAATTAGATTTCGAAAACAAAGGCGGATTGGTGATGCCGCTCATCATTGAGTGGACCTTTGCCGACGGCACCAAAGAAACAGACCGCATTCCAGCATATATCTGGCGTAAAAATGAACAAAAGATCACCAAGGTTTTTGCAAAAGATAAAGAAGTAGTGAATGTGCACTTAGACCCTTATCGCGAAACCGCCGATATCGACGAACAAAACAATGCATGGCCACGTAGAACCATGCCTTCCCGCTTCGAGCTCTTCAGACAGCAACAAGGGATCAGGGGTGCCTCCTCAGGAAGCAACCCAATGCAGGAAGCCAACAAGAAAAACTAAGGCCCTTGCCTGAGTAAAGCCTCTCCGATTTTTCGGGGAGGCTTTTTTATTACCCAACCTTCTATACAACCCCAATGATTGGTGCGATACTTAACAGCTCATGTTCGCATATCCGCACAAAATGTTCGCACCTTCACTTATTGACTGCGCACATTTACATAACCTAATCGATACATAGCAAGTATAGTTCGCAACATAGCAGGAGAAGCTGGCACTACGGCAGGTGCGGTTTGCTATATCAAATAGTAAATTGGCGCATTCGCACAAACAGAACGATATTCAGCACCTAAATAGCGTGATTCGACAATATTGATACGATCATCGAAAACGAATGGTCGAAATCAGTACAAAATTGAACTACAATCGTAAAGGTTGGTTTGGTTTTTGAAATGGTAGGTTCAGAAGATAGCTTGTTGGGTACTAATATTTGCAGTACAGATTGTACAAAGCATCAATGGCCTCGGCAGTCCATTCCCCATTCTCTTCTTTACCTAGAAAATGACGCTTAAATGCCCTGATAGCAGCCGGAAGGTCTTTGGTATCGTAACCAATCACCCGCAGGGCCTGGATGGGATTGAAATCGGCAGGGGTACTTTCCATAATTAAAGTATCGGGCATGAGTCCAAAACCACGCTCAGCCAGTTTTCTCCAGGGAAATAATACCTGCGGATCAACTTTTCGTGAAGGCGCAATGTCTCCGTGTGCAATAAAATTGGCGGCAGGAATGTTGTAAGTCTTTTTCAATTGCGCCAGTAAGGCCAGCAAGCCTTCAATCTGCTCCTCAGTAAATGGATCGAGGCCATTATTGTCTATTTCTATACCAATAGATACCGAATTGATGTCTGAAATATTTCCCCACCTCGATACTCCGCCGTGCCAGGCCCTCAGGTAGTCGTTCAATAGCTGATAGATCTTTCCGTCTTTCCCTACCAGGTAATGCGCACTTACCTGCGATTTTTCGGTAGTAAAAGTTTTCAGGGTTTGCTCCACACTTTGTTGGGCCGTGTGGTGGATAATTACATAATTGGGTTTGCGTAAGTTAAAATTCACGGTTCCCACCCAAGCCGATGGAATAGCCCTGCCCGAAGAATCAGCAAAACTGTGAACCGCCTGGCTTTTGAGTGTTTGTGCAAATACCCGGGCTTGTTTTCGGTAGCTCCGTTGGCTTAGTGCATAAGGATGACTGGCACAGGCACTCAAGCCCAGCATCAAGATCAAACTATAGCAGAGGTAACGCATGTTTATGATTGAAAGGCCTTGAGCGCTTTCTCTATTCTATTGATGGTTTCATCCTTGCCAATTAAAGCAGCAATGTCAAAAACAGCCGGCCCGAATTTACCGCCTACCAACATCACCCGGAAGGGTAACATCAGTTCTCCCACTTTCATGCCCGCAGTTTCGGCAGCGGCTTTAAAACGGGTTTCTAGATCGGCCGATTCCCAGCTGGATAAATCCTTAAACTCTTGAATTATGCTTGCATAAAATGCAGCTTTTTCTGCAGTCCATTTGGGTTTTACCGCCTCCAGGTCATATACCTCCGGCGCCTGGAAGAAGAAAGAAGCCTGCTCCCAGAAATCTTTCAGCAGTACGAGGCGATCTTTTACCAAATCAATCACCCGGCTCAAATAAACAGTATTTTCCAGTTCAATGCCTTGCTGTTTCATTTGCCCGATGATCAAGTCTTGCAGCCTTGCTGGTGCTACCTTTTTGATCCACTCTGCATTGAACCATTTTGCTTTCTCAAAGTCAAACTTTGCACCCGCATGGCTCACTCGCTCCATCGAAAATTGATCAATGAGTTCTGTTAAGCTAAATATTTCTTGCTCTGTGCCATTATTCCATCCCAAGAGGGCCAGCAGGTTTAAGAAAGCTTCGGGCAGAAAGCCCAATTCGCGAAAGCCCGGGGTAAAATCTCCTGTTTTCTGATCGAGCCAGTTCATGGCAAACACCGGAAAACCCAGTCGGTCGCCATCCCGTTTGCTCAATTTGCCATGCCCGTCTGGTTTAAGAATGAGCGGTAAATGTGCCCATTGTGGCATGGCTGCCTCCCAACCTAAATATTTCCATAATAACAAATGAACCGGAGCTGAGGGTAACCATTCCTCCCCACGAAATGCATGGCTGATATCCATCAGGTAATCATCCACCACCACGGCTAAATGATAAGTTGGCATGCCATCGGCTTTCAACAGCACTTTATCATCCACCAAATTGGTATCAAAACTCACCTCTCCGCGTATCATGTCTGTAAAAGTGACCGTTTCATCTTGTGGCATCTTGATCCTGATTACGTAAGGCTCGCCATTGGCAATCAATTGTTGCACTTCCGTTTCACTCAGTGAAAGCGAATTGCGCATTTGGTTTCGGTAAGTATGTCCGTATTGAAAATTAGGGATCTCCTTGCGGCACTTATCCAATTCTTCGGCAGTATCAAAGGCATAATAGGCATGGCCCGCTTGTACCAACTGCTCAGCATAAGGGCGATAACGCTCCTTACGTTCACTCTGACGATAGGGTGAAAAAGGACCGCCTACATGAGGGCCCTCATCGGCTATTAAGCCACACCATTCCAGGCAATCGATGATGTATTGCTCAGCGCCCTCCACATAGCGGGTTTGGTCGGTATCTTCAATTCTTAAAATAAATTGTCCGCCATGTTTTTTGGCAAACAAATAATTGAATAAAACGGTGCGCACACCACCTAAATGTAAACCACCGGTGGGGCTTGGGGCAAATCTTACTCTTACTTTGGCTGGATGTTGCATAGCCTACAAAGATAGAATTTTAGCCAGGGATGTAACATTTTCAATAACGAATTCGATTTGTAGTTCAAGCATTCGCTACTTGTTCCAATACTTATTAAATTGCTTTACAATAGCAGATCCAAATGAAAAAAATCGCTTTCCTAATCATCTTTCTTTCAGGCCTCAGCCTGCAGGCGCAGCAATTAGCGCCACTCAGTGTCGAAAAAATCATGCGTGACCCCAAATGGATGGGTGTGTCGCCAGCCAATGTGCAGTGGAGCCCAGATAGCCGTCAGGTATATTTCACCTGGAATCCGGAGTCGAAAGAAAAAGACCAGCTCTTTTCGGTTGCACCATCGCAAAATAAAGCCCAATTGGTGGAAATTAAGGAGCAGCAGCTACTCAACAGGGCAAATTTAACTTTCAATAAAAGCCGTACGAAAGCTTTATTTGAGCGCAATGGCGATCTGTTTTTATTAGACATAGCTAATGGTAAAGAACAGGTTTTGGTAAACACCCTGGAGCGGGAAAGTGCTGCGGTGTTTAGTGCCGATGAACGTAAAGTGATTTTTCAGCGGGCAGAAAATTTATACAGTCTGTCCTTGTCTGATGGGAAACTGATGCAGCTGAGCAACTTTTCGAGGAATAGAAAAAGACCTGAGCCGGTGCTCAACAAACAAGATCAGTGGTTGAAATCTGACCAGCTCCAATCCTTTGATTTTATTCGCAAAGAAACTGCACAGCAAAAAGCCGATGCGGCGGAAAGAAAATTGAACGAAGTAAAGCGGCCTAAAGAGTTTTTGCTCGATGAGCGCAGTCAGGTGAACAACCTTCGTTTAAGCCCCAATGAACAATACCTCACTTTCCGCGTTACCCGCAGCGCAGAAGGTAATCAAAATACGGTGGTGCCTAATTACATCACGGCATCCGGTTATACCGAAGATATTGCCAGCCGCACCAAGGTAGGCAATGCCCTGCCTACCTCGCAGTCTTACATTTACGACCTCAAGCGGGACAGCATTTATCCCATATCCACCAAAGAAATACCAGGCATTAAAGACCTGCCCGATTATGTAAAAGATTACCCCAAGCAATTAGAGGAACGCAGCAAGAAAAATGAAGACCGGAAGGTGACCATCAATGGTCCGTTTTGGAATGAAGATGGCAGCCAGGCGGTGGTGAGTATTTATTCTGCCGACAATAAAGACCGCTGGATCATGAAGTTGAATCCTGAAAACGGACAACTCAGTTTATTAGACCGCCAGCGTGACGAAGCATGGATTGCCGGACCCGGCATTGGTGCCGCTTTTGGAGGTGGAAATACCGGCTGGATAGATTTACAAACTTTTTATTTCCAGAGCGAAGCCTCAGGCTATTCGCATCTGTATACGGTAAATGTGAACAGCGGTCAAAAAAAGCAGCTCACTTCGGGCAAATGGGAAGTGCAAAGCCTCCGTTTATCGAATGATAAAAAATCATTTTATTTCACTGCCAATAAAGAACATCCGGGCATCACTCATTTTTATCGGATCCCGGTGGGCGGCGGTCAGCCGGTGCCATTAACCGGCATGAAGGGCTTGAATGAGATTAGCATGTCTCCCGATGAAAAATGGCTGGCCATTCGCCATTCATATAGCAATCAACCTTGGGAACTTTACATCCAGGAAAATAAACCGGCAGCCAAAGCGGCAAAAATTACGCAATCTACCTCAGCGGAGTTTAACTCTTACGCCTGGAGAGCACCAGAAGTCATTAATTATGCCAACCGCTATGGCGATCCGGTTTACGCCCGCTTGTATCAACCAGCCAAACCTCACCCAGACCGGCCGGCCGTTGTTTTTGTACACGGTGCGGGCTACCTGCAAAATGTGCATTATGGTTGGAGCACTTATTTCCGCGAATATATGTTCCATAATTTACTGGCTGATGCAGGTTATACAGTCTTAGACATAGATTATACCGCCAGTTCCGGTTACGGGCGCAATCATCGCACTGGGATTTACCGCCACATGGGAGGTAAAGATTTAAGTGATCAGGTAGATGGGGTAAAACTCCTGGTAGAAAAATATGGAGTTAACCCAAAGCATGTAGGGGTTTACGGGGGTTCTTATGGCGGCTTCATTACCCTGATGGGAATGTTCACCACACCCCAAGTTTTCGCTGCCGGTGCAGCACTCCGTTCGGTAACCGATTGGTCTAACTATAACCATGGCTATACCTCTAATATTTTAAATGAACCAGCCAATGATGAGATCGCTTATCGGAGAAGTTCGCCGCTCTATTTTGCCGAAGGCCTTCAAGGCAAATTATTGATGTGCCATGGTATGGTTGATGAAAATGTGCATTTCCAGGACATTGTGGAGCTGACGCAACGTTTAATTGAATTGGGTAAAGATGATTGGGAACTGGCTGTTTATCCGGTAGAAGATCATGGATTTACCGAACCCTCCAGCTGGACAGATGAGTACAAACGTATTTTCCGACTGTTTGAAACCAACTTAAAACCCTCCGAAAAAGAATTGAAGCCATAACAAAAGTCCCGCTGTACAGCGGGACTTTCAACCTAAACCTTATCACAATTGAACCGTTTTACATGTTCATAGATATAAACCGAATGCAGGTGAAAAGGTTTGTTTTTTTTGAATTATTTCTTCCACTCAAAAGATTTGATCATCACATCTAAATCTTTTTTGATGAATTGCAGCACCGGTCTAATTGAATCCATTTGTGGCGTTTCATTAAAATACAAGGCCCCACGTAAATAGTTTTTGCTGCTATCTGTGAGAAAAAACTGTACGGAAGAAGCTGTATTCCCTTCAATGGTATAATAAATGCCGTACACTTTTCTATTCGGATAATGGATGATGGCTTCATCAATGGCGCTTGCTTTAATCGAATGTTTAAAGGCTAAACTCCTGGCATCTTCCATCAATTGATCCAGCTGCTTACGACTAACGACCGGGTAATAACTCAGGTACAAGCGAGCATTAAATTCCTCATAATCGAGGTTCATCCAACACGGTTTCGCATTCTTGTCTTCGGCCGGATGGATTTTGGCATAAGTTGGGTAATCGAAACGATAGGGGCACTCGGCTTGGTAAGTTTGGTATTTTTTTTCCGGGAATTCAATCCGAAAGTAAGCACGCGGTTTTGGGCTATAGTTGCCGCCGCAAGAGAGCAGCAAGCCCGAAATAAAAAATGATAAGAGTAGTGAGAAAACCCTCATGTTTTAGCTATTCCATATTTCCCAGGCTTTTTCTGCCTGAATATGCAGCATTTCGAGTCCATTTTTGATTTCAGCACCTTGTGCTTTGGCTCTTTTGAGGAACTCGCTTTCGGTTGGGTTGTAAACCAGATCGTAAGCCAAATGTTTTCCTGTAATAAACTCGTATGGAATAGCAGCACAAGCCTCCGTTTCGGGGAAGGTGCCAAGTGGAGTGGTGTTAATGATGAGCAGGTGTTCGGCCATTATATCGGCGTTGAGCTCCTGATAAGCTACTTGTTTATTCCTGGCTCTTCTGGAAACTATGTAGTACTCAATACCTAATTTTCGTAAAACATAGGCCACCGCTCTGGAGGCTCCGCCATCACCTAATATCAGTGCTTTTTGATGGTGTCGTTTAAGTAAAGGTTTGAGCGATTGTTCAAATCCGTAGGCATCGGTATTGTAACCTTCCAATCGTACTTTCATAGAGGAAAGCTCACCGCTGAAGAATGAGGTTACCGGTCTGTTATTGATAATTTTGATACAGTTGACGGCATCAATTTCACGGGCGGCCTCGTCCAGCTTATCCATGTAATAAATCACCCCAATTTTATGCGGATGTGTTACATTCAAGCCACATAAATCAGGGTTATTTTTAATGATATCGGACAAGTCGCTAATATTTTGAATAGGGAATGCCTGGTATTCACAGTCCTCCAAGCGCTCTTTTTTGAACTTCTCTTTAAAATAATCGAGGGAAAAAGAGTGAGCCAAAGGGTAGCCAATGATGCCGTACTTCTTCATATCAGAAAAACCTTTCTAAATTATTTTTGATTTAAGAAATGATTGAAGGTATCGCCTCTTAAACCCAAACGGATGGTCTCCAATGGGATAACTTCTGCGGGGGCAATATTCCCCAAGTTTACATTGGTGCCTAATAATTTAATGAACCAAACCTGTTGTGCTTTGATGGGTGCTTCCCAAATGATGCTTTCTTCCGGGATTTGAGTCAAGATCTCGTCCACTAAACCTTCTCTAACCTCACCCGAGTCGCGATAAATCCCTACGTTTCCACCCTCTCTGGCTTCGGCAATTACTTTCCAGGATCCGGCTTCCATTTCTGCCTTCATCAAGGCAATCCATTTATAAGGTGCAAATATTTTTGCCGCGTCTTTTGAGCCTACTTCCGAGATTACCGTTACTTGTTCGCTCAACTTGCGGATGTATTCGCATTTTTCATCATGCTCAATTTCTATCGATCCGTCTGAAACCTCCGCATATTCCATTCCGTATTTATCCAGAATTTTTCTGTAATCATCAAACTGGTTACGAATGGCAAATGCCTCAAACAGGGTACCACCAAAATAAACCGGAATACCCGCATCTTTATAAACCTGCAGCTTCTTCTCTAGATTGGGGGTCACAAAACTGGTAGCCCAGCCCAATTTTACAATATCGGTATGACTGCCAGAAACCTCCAGGAAGTCTTCAATTTCGCGAATACTCAAGCCCTTATCCATCACCATGGTTAATCCTTTACTTCTGGGTTTTTGGCTGCGTTCGGGTAGGTTATTTAAAGAATAATTCATGCTGCAAATGTCTCAAAAAAAACGAAAAAAGGAAGACTTCAAATAATGACGGGAAATTAGCGTGTATATCGGTTGATGATATCTATGATGATCTTGTTTTCTTGCAACTGAGGCAGGTATTCGAAAAGGATATAATGCTTATCAGGGTCGCAGTTGAGCGCTAATTCCAGAAAACGGATTGCCTCATTGTATTGGCCATCAGCAAAAAGATAAGCCACCATCCGGTAGTATAACTCGGCTGCATCCGGATTGGTTTTGATGCCTTCGGCAATGATCTCAATCGCTTCTGTCAGTTTTTGTTGTTCAAACATGATGGATGAATAGTCGAGCCAGGCATCCACATCTATCGGATTAAGCTCTACTACCTTTTCATAAGCTTGCTCCGATTCTTCGAGTTGTTTCAGTTTATAATTGGCATCGGCAATGGCAAACCAGAAATCCGGGTTCTTTTGATCCAGTTCCAAAGCCTTTTTGTAAAAATGCAAGGATTCAAAGTAACGTTCTTCAAAGTCGAGGGTAACGCCAATCCCAAACCAGGCATCAGCCTGCTCAGGGTCCATTTTTACCGCTTTTTTATAATATTTCCTAGCCTCATCCATCTGCTCCAGCTTCTCGTAACATTCCCCAATGGCACAATAGGTATCTGCACTGGGTGGTTCATATTCAAAGGTCTGTTTGTAAACTTCGATGGCATCGAGATAACGGTCTAAATGTACAAGCGAATTGCCTTTGTTGAAATATGCGGAAGCAAAATTCTCTTTAATGAGGATGGCATAATCGTAGGCATCGATGGCTTTTTCGTAGAAGTTGAGTTTGTTAAACGCATTCCCTAGATTATACCAGGCTGCATAGGAATAGGGCTCGGTATCGATGTATTGCTGGTAAAATGCAATACTTTCTTCCTGTTTGTCCATTACATCGTAACAAAAAGCCAGTTCATATAGGGCCTCCTGGTTCTCCATGTTGTTTTCCAGGCAAAGCTTCAGGTATTTAACGGCCGATTCGTAATCAGACATGTTCTGGTAAACATAGGCCATGTGCAGCAAGATCTCATCCTTGCTTTCTGACATCCGCAGCGCTTTTTCATAATTCTCCAGCGCTTCTGTGTGTCGCTCTAAACCTTCGAAAATATTGCCTCTTAAGGTATAAATATCGGACTCCGAGGGTTCCAGGCTTTCTGCTTTATCTAATGATTTAAAGGCCAACTCCAGCCGGTTGGTAACCAGGAATAACTGGGCCTGTTTAATTAAAAATACGGCAGCAAAGGGATGCTGGCTGAGGGCATAATCTACCACCTGCAATGCTTTTACCGGATCGCTTTTTTCTAAGTAGTAATCGATGATGTTTTCAAATGCTTGTGCATCAAAAAAATATTGATCCTGATTCCGGATCATCTCCTCATAACGTTCTACCGAAAATTTTGGATCTTCAGAAAAGTCAAACTCGAAATTCTCTTCCATTGCTCAATAATAAAAATAAGAGACCTTGTTTAATGGCTATCGCCCAAATACCCTGCCAAGCAATTAATGTTTGTTAAATTAATTCAAAAAGCCGGCTTTCTATTCATCAAGTTTTCAACATCTCCACGGCAGTAGTTTGCTAATTAATTCGGCATCCCATCTATTGGCTCAATGGGAAATATTAACTTTGTAAAAACATACGATATGCAAACAGACATCCAACCTATTTTAAAAAACCTGGGTATTGAAGATTTGAATCCATCTTGGAGTACCGGTCAAGTATGGGGTAAGGCCGATCAACAATCAGCTAAATTGAGCCATTCGCCGGTTGAGGGAAATGCGATTGCTGCTTTTACACCGGCTACTGCTGATGAGTACCGACAGGTAATTAGCGTGGCACAAAATGCGTTCACCGAATGGCGACAAGTCCCTGCTCCAAAGCGTGGGGAGGTAGTGCGACAACTTGGGGAAGAATTACGAAAGCATAAAGCCGATTTAGGGAAATTGGTTTCGTATGAAATGGGAAAAAGCCTGCAAGAAGGATTGGGAGAAGTGCAGGAAATGATCGATATCTGTGATTTTGCGGTGGGCTTGTCTCGCCAATTATATGGTTTGAGCATGCATTCTGAGCGCCCTTCTCACCGCATGTATGAGCAGTGGCATCCCCTGGGTATTGTCGGGATCATCTCAGCCTTTAATTTCCCGGTAGCGGTTTGGAGCTGGAATAGTGCCATTGCCTGGGTTTGTGGCGATGTTTGTGTGTGGAAACCGAGTTCTAAAACTCCATTGTGCGCCATTGCATGCCAGCATATCATTGCTAAAGTATTTAAAGCAAATGGGGTGCCCGAGGGAGTGAGTTGTTTGGTACTGGGCAATGCAGCCGGCGATTTAATGAATCAGGATCCTCAAGTTCCATTGGTTTCTTTCACTGGATCTACTAGGGTAGGCCGCATGGTTTCTGCCGCGGTCGCTTCGCGTTTTGGAAGAACGATCCTGGAATTGGGAGGTAATAATGCCATCATTATCAGTGAGCATGCAGATTTAGACATGTCGCTAATTGGTTGTGTGTTTGGCGCCGTGGGTACTGCCGGACAACGTTGTACCAGCACCCGTCGTTTGATCATCCACGAAAGTGTATATGATGCTTTTACTCAAAAATTGGGGAAGGCTTATCAGCAATTGCGCATTGGCAATCCGCTTGATGAAAAGAATCATGTGGGTCCGCTTATTGACCGTGCTGCGGTAGATATTTACCTGGATGCCATCCAGAAATGTAAAGAAGAGGGTGGTGAATTTTTAGTTGAAGGAGGCGTGTTATCTGGTGCCGGGTACGAATCGGGTTGCTATGTAAAACCCTGTATTGCTGCTGTAAAACCTGATTTTAAAATTGTTCGCGAAGAAACTTTTGCCCCGATTTTATATGTAATGAAGTATCAGACGCTCGAAGAAGCCATTGCTATTCAAAATAATGTTCCTCAGGGACTTTCTTCGGCGATTATGACCCTCAATTTGCGAGAAGCGGAGCGTTTCCTTTCTGCCGAAGGCTCTGATTGTGGAATTGCCAATGTGAATATTGGTACTTCTGGAGCTGAAATTGGTGGCGCATTTGGAGGCGAAAAAGAAACAGGCGGTGGTCGCGAATCTGGATCGGATGCCTGGAAGGCTTATATGCGCAGACAAACCAATACTATTAATTACTCAACAGCATTACCGCTGGCACAAGGTATTAAATTTGATTTATAATCAAACAGCCCATGCTTCGTTAGAAACATGGGCTTGTTTTATTTTCAATTTGGTCCCATTCGGGCATTATTTCTCACGCCATGGGTCTGGCTCTGGATCCGGTTCAATCGTGGGATCAACATCTGGTTTGGGTAGCGGGTAAAGGGTTCTTTCTACAATCATTACATATGGATCTGAGCTGGATCCATTGCTGTATTGGGTGGTTTTTTCTCCCCGGGTTAATTCTTGAGTGATTTTTGTATCAGCTGTCAATTCCTCTTTTTCACAAGAGCTTAGCAGCGATGGACCGGCCAGGCCCATCAACAATAAATAATAAGTTCTTTTTTTCATCGGATAATTGCTTTAATGTTCTACCAGTTAAAGCTAGCTTATTTAAATAAAGAACAACTATTTTAAGTATAAATAAATATGATTATAGATTATTGGGATTAATTATTTATTATTAATTAATAATAAATAATAATAGCAGATTTTGAAGAGCTAAATAGGGGATAAATTAAACGGCTGAGCCCTGCACTAATAATTTGTATCCTCGTCCGTGAACATTGATGATTTCTACATTCGGATCTGCTTTGAGGTATTTGCGTAGTTTGCTTAAAAAAACATCCATACTTCTGCCGTTGAAATAGTTGTCATCATGCCAAATGGCTAAAAGCGCTTCTTCCCTGGTTAACACTTCGTTTTGTTTGAGGCATAGTAAACGGAGCAGTTCTGCTTCTTTGGTGCTTAGTTTTTGTTGTTCCTTATTGAACGAAATTAATTGAGCCTGGTAATTGAACTGAAATTTTCCGATCTGGAATTGCGTTTGTTGTTCTGTAACATCGCTTTTGTCTGAGGAAACTCTCTTTAACAGGGCGTTGATACGTAACAAGAGTTCTTCAATGCGGAAAGGTTTGGTAATGTAATCGTCGCCGCCTAAGCCAAAAGCAATGGTTTTATCTTCGATCATGGTTTTTGCGGTAGCGAAGATGATCGGTACCTGCTCGTTAATTTTCCGAATATCTTTCCCGAGCGAAAAGCCGTCTTTCTTCGGCATCATCACATCCAGTATACAGATATCAAACTTTTCTTTGGTAAAGGCTAGCAGACCCTCTTCGCCATTGGTACATAATACCACCTCATATTTACCTTTTAGTTGCAGGTAATCTTGCAATAACAGCCCTAAATTGGGATCGTCTTCTACCAAAAGGATTTTTTTCATGCTAGCGGCAAACTAATTTCAAATACCGAACCTTTATCTTTTTCACTTTTCACCTTTATTTGCCCTTTAAGCTGTTTAATGATGGTGTTCACATAGCTCAGGCCGAGGCCAAAGCCCTTTACATCGTGCAAATTACCGGTGGGTATTCTGTAAAACTGCTCAAATATTTTTGAAAGTTGATCACGATTGATGCCAATTCCATTGTCTTTCACTTTGATGACCAGGTTCGAACCCGAGTTCAGTGTGCTCAATTCTATCTCTGGATGCGTGCTGCTATATTTGAGGGCATTATCGAGAAGGTTGAACAAAACGTTGGATAAATGTAATTCATCGCCCAAAATCAGATCATTTTTAGCATCGAGCATCAATTTGCATTCCGCCCCGTACTTCTGGAACTGCAAGCTCATGCTATCAGCCACGGCTAACATCAAATCATGAACTGCTATTTCTTTTTGCTCGAGTTTGAGGTTTTCTTTTTCAATACGGGCAATATTTAATACTCTTTCTATGTGATTACCCAAACGGATATTTTCATCGTAAATGATATTGGCCAATTTGTCAATCCTGCTTT
>JACCDJ010127888.1_pt1 | contig 17141 bp, 17 predicted proteins | sample 7444481 | NCBI WGS metagenome assembly JACCDJ01 (sample SAMN15323435, study PRJNA562643) | freshwater metagenome | isolation source: river surface water | place: USA:Blue River Watershed | collected 2017-08-15 | reverse complement strand
GACGAAGATATATCTCAATCATTTTCCAAGATCGGCACACTAGCTCAAATTGAGGATTTTGATCCTGTTCAGCCGGCTCTTTATATGACCAAGTCATTTGGTACGCAGCGCTTTAAGTTATTAAGTAGCAGCCAGGAAGTCAACGGTCTATGGATCGGCGAAGTAGAGCTTTTGGCAAATGATCCGCTCATGCCAATTCCGCAAGAACATCAGGGTGTAGCTCAATTACTAGATCAAATTATTTCCGTCATTCAAAGTGAAGACTTGTTAGGAGAGGCGCCTTTCAAGAAACCCTTTAAGGTGGATGATTGCGGATGGGTTTCTAATCGTCTGGCGGAACTACTGCCAATCTCTCTTGCCCAGAAGAATCATTTGCTAGCCCAAACCAATCCCCGCATAAGACTCGATCTGATTACTGAAATTATTGAAGATGACGATTTAAGAAATCTCATGATGCATTAACACCATGCTTGATGAGTTGATCCGTAAAACAATTCGAGAGATGGTTGGGGGAAGCGGTCCTCCCATTGCGTTTTTGACTCCACAAGGCGATCGAGGTTTATTTGGCCCCGAGTCAGTTGCCTGGAAAATTCATGCAGACTTTATTTCCATGATGATTGGCGGTATTAGCTCATTGATTTTGCAAGCCCTGCATCCACAGGCTTTAGCTGGAGTGTGGGACCACTCCTCCTTCAGAGAAGACCTCAAGGGTCGCCTTGGTAGGACTGCGTTTTTCATTGCAGCAACGACTTACGGCCCTGCAGATATGGCAAACAATATCATCACGAAGGTGAATCACATTCATACCAAAATTACTGGCCTAGATGAATTTGGTAAACCGTATTCAGCAACAGACCCTCATTTACTTGCCTGGGTACATCTCACAGAGACGCGCAGCTTCATTAACTCTTTTGAAGACTATCGCAAGGAAAAAATTAGTCCACAAGAAAAAGATCAATATTTCTTAGAGATGAGCTCCCTAGGAGAAAGAATGGGCGCTATCAATCTTCCGGCTACTTATGCCAATACTGAGAAGGCCATTCAAGGTTATATACCGGAGCTCTATTTTGGAGAGCGCGCCAAGAGCATTATTGATTTACTGGATAACTTCCCCAGCAATCTGACAGCTAAGCCATTTATTAAGCTGATTAGTCGTGCCGGCTTTCTGAATCTTCCAGACTGGGTATATCCCATGATTGGAAAATCTACCCCGAGTTACTTTGAACGCCTAGCAGTCAAAAAGAGCATTGATTTAATTGCAATTCCCGTTCGTGAAGCTCTTAAGAATGGGGTTGCTGCTCACTCCTTACGTAGAGTTTATGGATAAATATAGAAAGCAATCATGATTACAAATTATTTTTTATCTGGCATGGTTGGCATCATGCTCTTTTTTACAGTAGTTGTTGCACCAACTGTATTCAAGGTGCTACCTGTCGAATGGTCCAGCAAATATGTGAGAAACTTTTTCCCAAAGTACTACGCAACATTGGGCTTAATCACATTAATCTGTGTATTCACAGAGGCAAATTCAACAAATAAAGTATTGCTAGGAATCTGCGCGGCCCTTTTTGCGTTTACTCTGTTCTACTTAACTGGGAAAATAAATCGCGCTAAAGATAGCGGAAAAAACCGCCAATTTCACTGGCTTCATGGTGCCAGTGTAGTGATTAACCTATTTCAACTGATTTCATTTATCTACCTACTGGTCATCTCTTTATGAAAACATGTTACACGATCACCCTCATCTCACTGATGCTGCTGTCTATGGGCGCTACTAGCGCACAAACTAACCCGAATCAGAAACTGAGTTCAAGCTATGTTGAAAGCTGCATTCAAAGTCAGCTTCAAATACATCAGAATTTAAAGGAGGTTTCTCAAAATGATTTTCGAGCGTATTATGAATGTACGACTAAACAACTATCTAGCACTCTTAGCTCAACACAGCTAGATGAACTCCCCAAAACCAATCAGTCGCCTAAGTGGCTTAAATCGGCAGAAGCAGCAGCAAGCAAATCATGCCTTAAGCCCGTACCTAAGACTCAGGCTTAGCTTTATCAGAATCTTGTTCTAAATTCTTGAGGGTGCTTGGCTTCAAATTTAAAGAAGGTGCCGCCATTTTTTCACCATCCCATACTTGCCCACACCAACACTCGCCAGCATCATTAATAATGCAAACGCCAGACCCACAGCAGCGCTTATCTGGAGATTTCATAATTCAGCCCTTATCAATTCAAGATTGGAAATTAAGGCTATTCTAGAGTTTTTATTGATTTAGTGTTGACCTCTATTTACGCGATGAAGCAAACTGCCTTATTCGAAATTACTCCAGTACAGCACGGACAAAACCTGTTGCCCAAGGACGGGTCTGCTTACTACTATCCAGAATGGATGAGTACAGTAGACAGTACTCAGTTGATGGATCAACTAGAAAAAACATTGCAATGGGAAGCAGATCACTTATTCATGTTCGGAAAACAGGTGACAACCCGGCGTAAGGTGGCTTGGGTAGCAGATCCAAACTGCACTTACACCTACTCTGGGGTAAAAAAACAAGCTCAACCATGGATTCCGGAATTACTAGCCCTTAAAAGCCAAATTGAAGAACTTGCCCAATCCGACTTTAACTCCTGCTTACTGAATCTTTACCATGATGGGAAAGATGGAATGGGTTGGCATAGCGATGATGAAAAAGAGTTAGATGCAGACTCCCCGATTGCTTCAATGAGTCTTGGTGCTACCCGTAAATTTTCATTTCGGCATAAGAGTGATAAAACAACTATCTCCCTGCCCCTAGAAAATGGTAGCGCTCTTGTAATGTATGCACCGACTCAGCAATTTTGGCGGCATGCCCTACTTAAAACCACAACTATCCACATGCCTCGCATCAATCTCACTTTTAGAAAAATTAATCCTCACTATGAACGCCACGACAATAAACGCATGTATTGAATTAAAAGATCTGAAGCTCCAGACACAAATTGGAACTTATGCGCCTGGCGCAATCATTCCTAAGCAACACCTATTGGATTTAACGCTATGGATTGACGAAAAACTCGTCTTAATCACAAAAGATCTGATGGAGAATGTGTTTGACTATGACCCCCTAGTGATTGAGATCAATAGGCTTGCAGGCGATGGCCACTATGAAACGCAAGAGAGACTCATGACCCGAATAGTTCAGGCTTGCTCACAATACCCTGAAATTCAATCCCTTGAAATTAACCTCAGAAAATCACCAGTTAGCGCAGGCTCTGGCTCACTTGGCGTCAGACTCAAAGTAGATCAAACTACTTTAGATGACTTTAGGACTTCTAAGTTCTCATCGTAAGTAAGCCCTAATGAGACTCAAAACATCATCGTAGAGCTGCCTAAGCTTTTTAAAGAATTTCATTTGCTAATTTATTAAGTGCCAATTCCAGATTTGAACTAGATACCTTAATGTATGTCAGTATTACCGGCTATCTCTCAAGGCGATGAGTAAGGGATGGCCTACTGGAAACTGAGCATCTTCAATAGCAGCGCTAACTTCTGGCAGGGTTTCAGCTATCTCTTCACTTCCTTGAAAAACCATTGTCCACTTACTAAAGCTTCGCTCACTGATCTGTTTTGACTCTATTAAGCGAACATTTTTGTGTCGGTCATCTTTTTGAATTTTTTGCCACAAGGCATTGATATCTTTTTCAAGTCCTTCAATAACTTGCCCAAATTGATTATTCTCATAAATGAGTGCGCCAGTAATCCCTAAGGCTTGGTTATTGGAATACGAGTGATATAAGAGCCTCATGAGACCCAAAAACGACATATTTTGGGCTGGTTCACTCACATAAGTTAATTCAATTAGCTTAGACATCAACCAATACTAGAGATACCCTATGTCAATTGCTCTAGGCGTTTACCCGAGCGCTTCATAAAGCAGCCCCAAATGACAAAACCCCCACCATTTCTGATGAGGGTTTGCTTTTCTGGTGGGTCCACCAGGACTGGAACCTGGGACCAAAGGAATTTTAGAGCAACCATCTAGCACTTCGTTGCTCCAAACAGTTTATCAAGTTAACGAGCGCTACCTTAAGCAATACTCGTTATAGTTTTGGAGCGGGTGAAGGAAGTCGAACCCTCGTCTCTAGCTTGGGAAGCTAGGGTAATAGCCGTTATAGGACACACGCAATAGAGACGAGTCTTAGAAACTTAATTTAGTAGCAATTGATTCATGCGCTTTACAAAACTGGCTGGATCATTGAGCTGACCGCCCTCTGCCAATAAAGCCTGATCAAATAAGAGATTAGCCCAATCATCAAAATGCTGATCATCACTTTGGAGCTTGGATAGCAAAGGATGCTCTGGATTAATCTCCAATATAGGCTTCATGTCAGGGGCATTTTGACCAGCAGCTTTTAGCATCCGTAGCAAGTTGCCAGACAGTTCATTGTCATCAGCAATCAAGCAGGCTGGAGAATCCGTTAAGCGAAAGGTCACTCGTACATCTTTAGCCTTATCCTCCAATACTTTTTTCATGCGCTCAACTAGATCTTTGAATTGCTTCTCAGTTTCCTCTTGCTCTTTCTTTTCTTTTTCATCACTCAGACTTCCTAAATCTAAGCCGCCCTTAGCAACGGATGCCAATTGCTTGCCATCAAACTCAGTAATGAAGGAAAGCATCCATTCATCAACACGGTCGGATAACAAGAGGACTTCAACGCCTTTCTTGCGGAAAATCTCTAAATGCGGACTGTTTTTAGCTGCGTTGAAAGTTTCACCCGTGACATAGTAAATCTTGTCTTGGCCTTCTTTCATACGTGAGACATACTCAGTCAAAGATGCGGTCTGCTCAGCAGAATCGGTATGGGTACTAGCAAAACGAAGAAGCTTGAGAATCCGCTCTTGATTGGTATGATCTTCGCCAACACCTTCTTTGAGCACTTGACCAAATTGGGTCCAAAATGTGCGATATTTTTCTTTCTTAGATTCATCTTCACTATTAGCAAGCTCTTCAAGCATACTCAGTACTCGCTTAGTGGAGCTTTCACGAATGACTTTAATATCACGAGACTCTTGTAAGATTTCACGAGAGACGTTAAGTGGTAAATCGACTGAATCAATCACACCCGTGACAAAGCGCAGATACATTGGCATGAGCTTTTCAGCGTCATCCATAATGAAAATGCGTTTGACATACAGCTTGATGCCGCCACGCTTATTGCGATCCCACAAATCAAACGGGGCTTTGCTTGGCACAAAGAGTAACTGGGTAAACTCACTCCTACCCTCTACCCGATTCAGTGAATAGCACAGCGGTTTCTCATAATCATGCGAGAGGTGCTTATAAAACTCGTTGTACTGCTCTTCAGTGATTTCTGATTTATTGCGAGCCCATAGCGCAGAAGATTGGTTAATACTCTCTAACTCTTCCTTGATGACCTGCTCTTTTTTATCAGCATCCCACTCTTCTTTACGCATCTGAATCGGTAAAGAAATATGATCTGAATACTTGCGAATAATCGATTTGAGCTGATAACTATTGAGGAAATCATCTTCTCCCTCACGTAAATGCAATGTAATGGAGGTGCCACGCTGCGTACGATCAATCGATTCAATCGTAAATTCACCAGAACCATCTGATTCCCAGCGAACGCCATCAGCTGCAGGCAAACCAGCGCGACGGGTATCCACGGTAATGCGATCAGCAACGATAAAGCCAGAATAAAAGCCTACACCGAACTGGCCAATGAGGGCGGCATCTTTTTGCTGATCTCCAGAGAGCTTGGAAAAGAATTCTTTGGTGCCCGAGCGAGCAATCGTGCCCAGGTTATTGATCACCTCTTCTCTACTCATGCCAATACCATTGTCGGTAATGGTGAGGGTTCTGGCAGTCTTATCAAACTCGACTTTAATCTTGATGTCAGGGTCATCGCTATACCAATCGGGGTGGGCAATACCTTCAAAACGCAACTTATCAGCAGCATCCGAAGCATTGGAGATAAGCTCACGCAAAAATATCTCCTTATTGGAATACAAAGAGTGAATCATCAGCTGCAAAAGCTGTTTTACTTCCGCCTGAAAGCCCAGAGTTTCTTTAGTGGCAACAGTCATTTCAATTCTCCATCAAAAAGATCAATTTCTATTATTTGAGGGTAGTTTTAAGAATTTCAAGGCCGTAAAGCGGGGTGCGACGAATAAGTAGTTTATTGCTCCAAGCTAGAGCCATATATCTATTGGGGTTTTCTAGTGATATGTGCTACACACCAACTACACAGAAAGAAAAACGACTTAGGAATTTCTCCCTAAGTCGTTGATTTCATTGGTGGGCCCACCAGGACTTGAACCTGGGACCAAAGGATTATGAGTCCTCTGCTCTAACCAACTGAGCTATAGGCCCGTTAATCCTTGGATCAATCCTCTTCGAGGAAGGTCTTGAGTTTATCGCTACGGCTTGGATGACGCATTTTGCGAAGTGCCTTAGCTTCAATCTGACGGATACGCTCACGCGTTACATCAAATTGTTTGCCCACTTCTTCGAGAGTGTGGTCTGTGCTCATCTCAACACCAAAGCGCATGCGCAATACTTTTGCTTCACGTGGTGTTAATGAATCCAGAACATCTTTAACAACATCTCGCATTGATTCATGCAGGGCTGCTTCAGCTGGAGCCAAGGTATTGCCGTCCTCAATGAAGTCACCCAAATGAGAATCTTCATCGTCACCGATTGGAGTCTCCATCGAGATTGGCTCTTTAGCAATCTTCATGATCTTACGAATCTTGTCTTCCGGAATCTCCATCTTCAGTGCCAAGGTTGCAGCATCTGGCTCGTGACCAGTTTCTTGCAAAATCTGACGACTGATACGGTTCATCTTATTGATCGTCTCAATCATGTGAACTGGAATACGGATCGTACGTGCTTGGTCAGCGATAGAGCGGGTAATCGCCTGACGAATCCACCAAGTTGCATAAGTGGAGAACTTATAGCCGCGACGATATTCAAACTTATCTACCGCCTTCATCAAACCGATATTACCTTCTTGAATCAAATCCAAGAACTGCAAACCACGGTTGGTGTATTTCTTGGCAATAGAGATTACCAAACGCAAGTTGGCTACAGTCATCTCGCGCTTTGCTTCACGAGCGCGCTTCTCACCAGCGATCATCTGCTTGTTTACTTCTTTTAACTCAGGTAACGGAATGACGACATTCTTCTGAATATCAATCAACTTCTGTTGAAGTTCCTGAATCGCAGGTACGTTACGTTGTAAGAGAGCGGTATATGGCTTGTTATCTTTGAGTAACTTATCCGTCCAAGTCAAATTCATGGACATCTTGGGGAACTCTTTCAATACTTCACCACGATTTACGCCAACTTTATCTACCAATAAGCTCACAATGCCGCGCTCAAGCTTCCATACTTGGTCAACCTGGGAACGCATCGTGTCGCATAACTTCTCAACGCTTTTTGCAGTTAAGCGGAAACCGAGTAACTCACCACGAATCAGATCTTGTGCCTTGATATACGCTGGGCAGTTATAGCCGTCTTTATCAAACGCACGACGCATCTTGTCGGCTTGGGTGCGAACAATGGCAAATTTCTCGAGAGAGATTTGTTTTAATTCCTCAAGCTGCTTGGCATTCGCTGTAGCAGCACCACCGCCACCACCGCCTTCATCTTCGCCCTCGTCCTCACCTTCTTCAGCGTCAGGATCAATCTCTGGCTCTTCAGGTCCAAGCTTAATATCTTCAGCGTTTGGATCTACTAAGCCATCTACAAACTGGTCGATCTCCATCTCGCCACTAGCAATCTTGTCAACGTTACTCAAGATTTCACCGATCGTGACTGGGCAAGCGGCCAAAGCCATCACCATATCTTTGAGACCAGCTTCAATCTTCTTGGCAATCACAATCTCGCCTTCGCGAGTCAGCAAATCTACAGTACCCATCTCGCGCATATACATGCGAACTGGATCAGTAGTGCGACCGAATTCTGAATCAACCGTAGAAAGTGCTGCTTCAGCCTCTTCTTCAGCCTCTTCTTCGGAAGCTGCAGCCGCTGTGTTGTCAGACAGAATTAAGGTCTCTGCGTCTGGAGCCTGCTCGTAGACGGTGATACCAATATCATTTAATAGGCTGATCAAGGTTTCTAATGCATCGGCATCAGATAACTCATCAGACATCACGTCATTCATCTCGCCATGGGTTAAGTAACCCTTGGACATACCCATCTTGATCAATGTCTTCAGGCGAGCACGACGTAACTCTTGTTGCTCTTCACTACCTAACTGCTGGGCAGCAAATTCTTTTAAGAGCGCCTTCTCTTTTGCTTTGCGCTCACGTGCTTTTTGACGATCCGTTAATACTGGCTCTGCGCCATCAGTAGGAACTTCGGCTTTTGCTTTACGACCGCGCTTTTTTTCTTCTTCAACTACTGGGGCAGCAGCTTCTACTGCCTTCGCTTTTTTACCTTTGAGCTCTTCAACTTTTGGCGCTGCTGTTGCTTTACCTTTTTTTGCTGGCTCAGCCTTTGCTGTTTTTGCAGGAGCTGACTTTGCAGCAACTTTTACAGGCTTTTCTGCTGCCTTGGTTGCAACCTTAGTTGGAGCCTTTACTGGTTTAGCGACTACCTTTTTTGCTACGGGCTTTGCAGCAGCCTTAGGTGCTGGTTTAGTAGCTTTTACTGGTTTGGCTGGGGCTTTTGCTTTAGGTACCGGCTTTGCTACTTTCTTGGCAACCGGCTTCGCTGGGGCTTTAGCCTTAGGCGCTGGTTTAGCAACCTTCACTGGTTTCGCTACTTTTTTAGCAACCGGCTTCGCTGGGGCTTTAGCTTTGGACTTAGCTACAGGTTTAGCTGGAGCTTTGATTGGCTTAGCTGATTTCTTGGCTACTGGCTTAGCTGGTTTTTTGGTCTTGGTATTAGGCATTTATTAGCACTTACTCACATTACTGTTATTGATATCGACTGATTAAGTACAGCCCCGAAGTCTACTTGCCCCAAATTTCTTCAAAATAAAGCGCAAGTAGCTGAATTAATTCATTTTTTTCTTGGGAACAGAGGATTATAGTCGATTGCGACTTTTTTAGCCCTCATTTACCTAAAAATAAGGGCTAATTTCAGATGCTTCTGAGGGTGTTTGGGGCAATTCTTACGAGAATTTCAGTTTCTCGCCTAATTCCCGATATCTGGCTCGATCTTGGTCATTGGCAGTACTCCCGGCAATCTTTTGCGCAATGGCGGTCATTTCTTGCTTAAGGTGAGCCAGCTCTAGTTTTTTGAAGGCCCCTTCTAAATCCGCTTTAGCACCATCAAGATCTAAATCAGAGCCCATCGCCCGATTTCTGAGCACTTCATATAAAGGGGCAAGCTCACTGCGGGAGAGTTGATCCTGGAACATTGCAAAAGCCCCAGCACCTACTGTTGCAGACTTTCCGTCCTCACTTGGAATCAATTCAACTAAATCGCATTGAGATAAGAGATCTTGCATCAAAGCAAGTGCTTTGGCCGATCGTTGCTCTGCCGCCTTGAAGGCGAGTGCACGCTGATCACTATTCAACGCTTTACCCAAATGGGGAAACTGAATGAGTACGCGCAACATTTGTTCCGCTAAATCGGTTGGCGCTTTAGGCGGTTCAATATTTTGTGTGGAAACTCTTTTTGCAGAACCTTTAGATGCTTGCCAAGGCGCGCCCTGCCGATTGCTATTAGCAAAATTATTTTGATTATTTTGCGACCTTGCTGGGGCAGCTTGATATGAGGATTGCTGTGTAGCAGCTGGTACTACAGTTAAACCGCAGAATGATTCCAGTTCTGCTGGTGTTGTATTGGTTCGAATCGCGAGCTCACGCAAAATCTGAGTACGCAATGCAATCGGAGGCATTGAAAGCAGTAAGGGTTTGGCGGCATGATGCGTATGCGCTCTACCCTCTGGGGTATTTAGCTCATGAGCTTCGCTAACAACCTTAAAGAAGAAGCTTGAGATAGACATCGCCTCTTTAATGACTTTTTCAAAAGCAGGTGCGCCATAAGCACGCACATAACTGTCGGGATCGTGCTCGGTTGGCAAAAACAAGAAACGTATTTCTTTATCGTCAGACATGAGTGGTAAGCAAGCTTCTAATGCACGCTGTGCCGCACGTTGACCGGCAGAGTCACCATCGAATGAGAAAACCACTTTGTCCGTTTGTCTTAGCAGCATACGCACATGGTTTGCAGTACAAGCTGTACCCAAAGTTGCTACTGCATTTGGGAATCCCAACTGTGCAAGTGCCACCACATCCATATAGCCTTCGCATACCAATACATATTCTTGCGCACGAATTGCTTGTCTTGCTTCAAATAATCCGTAGAGCGTATTGCCCTTAGAGAACAGTGGTGTCTCAGGAGAATTTAAATACTTTGGTTCGCCTTGATCCAAGATGCGGCCACCAAAGCCAATCGTTTGACCTTTGGGATTACGAATCGGGAACATCACTCGATCACGGAAGCGGTCATAGCGCTTAACTGGAGAGCCCTCAGACTGTTCACCCTGAATGACCAAGCCCCCTTCCACCAAGGTCTTAGCTACCTCATCATTGGTGTAGGGGCCAAAGACAGCCTCAAGACCTTGCCAGCCATCTGGGGCATAACCCAAGGCGTAGCGTTTAGCGATCTCACCAGTGAGGCCGCGACCCTTTAAATAATCCACCGCTCTGGTGTTGCCTTTGAGTTGCTGGCGATACCAATCAGCCGCCGAGCTCATTACTTCACTTAATGCCATGGCTTGCTGCTGTCTTGCGACATCATTAGCAGTGCGCTCTTCGCGCGGCACATCTAAGCCTGCAGATCTTGCTAGATCTTCAATTGCATCCACATACCCAAGACCGGAATACTCCATCAAAAAACTAATGGCTGATCCATGGGCTCCACAACCAAAGCAGTGATAGAACTGTTTAGTAGGCGAAACGGAAAATGAAGGGGATTTCTCTGAATGAAAGGGGCACAAACCTTGATAGTTTGCGCCGGCCTTTTTTAACTTTACGTGCTGCCCAACCACATCAACGATGTCAACCCGATTTAAAAGATCGGCAATGAAGGATTGTGGAATGAGCGCCATCAGGCTAGCAGTATGAAACTGTTTTATTGACTTAGCTAGTCTCTTAATTACTTATTTAGCGAGTGCGGCTTTTACTAAAGCAGAAACCTTGCCCATATCAGCCTTAGCAGCCAATTGACCCTTTAGAGCACCAATCACCTTGCCCATATCTTGTGGACCAGTAGCACCCGTAGAAGCCACAGCCGCAGCTACCGCAGCCTCTACTTCAGCATCTGACATTTGTGCAGGCAAATAGGCTTGCAAAATTACCATCTCAGCAGCTTCGATCGCTACTAAATCATCTCGATTGGCTTTTTCAAACTGAGAGATCGAGTCTTTACGTTGCTTAATCATTTTTTCAACAGTAGCAATCACTGCGGCATCATCTAAAACAATCCGGTCATCTACCTCACGTTGCTTAATAGCAGCCAGCAATAAACGAATCGCACCAAGTCGTGCAGTCTCTTTTGCACGCATTGCATTTTTCATATCTTCAGTGATTTGATCTTTTAGACTCATGGCATTTTCCTGATGTTGAATATCTTTAGCTGTGGTTAGCAATTCAAAAAGCAAAAACCCGCTGCGTTTCACCGTCAGCGGGTTTCAAAGCTTCTCGGTGAAGAGAGCTTTTAAATTCTATTAGTAAAGCTTCTTAGGCAACATTTGGCTACGAATACGCTTGTAATGGCGTTTTGCAGCAGCAGCCTTTTTACGCTTACGCTCAGCCGTTGGCTTCTCGTAAAACTCGCGGGCACGCAAGTCTGTCAAAAGACCATTTTTTTCAATGGTGCGCTTGAAACGGCGCAATGCCACTTCAAATGGTTCGTTTTCGCGGAGGCGGACTGTAGTCATACTTATTTAACTCGTATATGCTCGATAAATATCGAAAAATTAACTGAATTGCGATTCTAGCACGACCAAGCCAAAAAATGATTGTTTTAGGAATAGAAACTTCTTGTGACGAGACCGGGGTGGCTTTATACAACACCACCCCCTGGGAAGAGGGCAAACCGGCATTCCAGGGCATTCTGGGCCAGGGTTTGCACTCCCAGATCGCTATGCACCGGGATTACGGAGGCGTAGTTCCAGAACTAGCCTCAAGAGACCATATTCGGCGTGTTTTACCCCTTTTAGACCAATCTTTAGCCCAATCTGGGCTTAAATTGGCTGATATTGATGCCGTTGCTTTTACCCAAGGCCCGGGTCTTGCTGGAGCTCTACTAGTGGGTAGTGCTTTTGCCAAATCCCTCGCCCAGGGTCTCAATTTGCCTTCAATAGGGGTTCACCACCTGGAAGGGCACCTACTTTCCCCGCTGTTAGGTCAGACCGCCCCTCAATTTCCATTTATTGCGCTTCTGGTCTCGGGAGGTCATACCCAACTCATGAAAGTTTCCGGAATTGGCCAATACGAACTTTTAGGTGAGACCTTGGATGATGCTGCTGGCGAAGCTTTTGATAAGACCGCCAAATTATTAGGCTTAGATTACCCGGGCGGTGCTGCGATTTCTAAATTGGCCGAAAAGGGTCGTGTTGGAATCTTTGATTTACCAAAACCGATGCTGCACTCTGGCGATTTGGATTTTTCTTTCTCAGGCCTCAAGACTGCAGTTCTGAATCAAGTCAAAAAGTTTGAAGAAAAAAAGATTTCAGAACCTGCTGAGGTGGCGCAATTTCATGCAGACCTTGCACGTAGTTTTGTTGACTCCATTGTTGCGGTATTGGTAAGCAAGTCCGAGAAGGCCCTCAAGCAAACCAGTAGCAAACACTTAGTGCTTGCTGGCGGCGTGGGTGCAAATACACAATTACGTAATGCGCTCAATGACAAAGCAAAGAAAAATGGTTTTGAAGTGCACTACCCACCACTAGAACTCTGCACCGATAATGGCGTGATGATTGCATTTGCTGGAGCGCTACGTATGCTTGCTCAAAATAATGGCTCCACAACATCTGGAGCCTTTGATATCAAACCTCGTTGGGATTTGCAAAGCAATAATTTGATTTAGCTTGCTTTACTTTTTATGGCTAATACGTGCAAAAGCACTGTGATTGTGAATCGATTCAAAGTTCTCAGCCTCAACCACAAAAGACCGAATACGCTCATCAGCCTTGAGGTTGCCGGCTACATCGCGTACTAAATCTTCGACAAATTTAGGATTGCTGTAGGAATGCTCAGTCACCCACTTCTCATCAGGACGCTTAAGTAATCCCCACAGCTCACTAGAAGCTTCGCTCTCTGCAGCAGTGATTAAATCTTCAACTGTCATTTTCGTTTGTGAATCGAGCATGACATCCATCGTTACATGAGAGCGTTGGTTATGCGCACCAAACTCTGAAATCTCTTTAGAGCAAGGGCATAAACTCATCACTGGCACTTGAGCACGCAATCCCAACTCAACATCTAATTTACCTGCAGGGCTTTGCTTGGCTCTTGCCATCCAAGTCACTTCGTAGTCCATCAAGCTTTCAACACCAGAGACAGGCGCAGCTTTTTTGACGAAGTGAGTGTAAGTAAATTGCACATGACCTTCTTTAGCATCCAGCAAAGGCAGCATATCGCGCACCATGGCAACTACCGTTGTGCTATCAACAGCCATTGCTTGTTTTTGTAAGAGTGCCATGAAACGCGACATATGCGTTCCCTTCACATGCGCAGGTAGTGCTACGTCCATCTCAAACTGACCAACAGATGGAAAATCTCCAGATGCACTGCGAATAGTAAGAGGGTGACGCACGCCACGAATACCAACCTGCTCAATGGGCAAAGCGCGCTCATCCAATGTGGATTGCACATCGGGCATTGCGCTGGCTTTGAGAAAGGCGGGGTTCATGTCATTCATGACTCTATTTTCAAGCAAAACAGGCTTATTTGCCTGAAATAACTGAATTTGCCATTAATACTGCAGGAAAACGCTGCTTAATCGAATGAGCGATGCCTTCTACATCCAGGCCACACTTAGCCATGAGCAGGTTATAGTCGCCGTGCTCAATAAATTGATCCGGAAGACCTAACTGTAAAAGGGGTTTATTGATTCCCAGTTTTGCGAGCGCCTCTAGGCAAGCGCTACCAGCACCACCTTGAATAGCACCATCCTCAATCGTCACAAAATAATCATGATCTGCTGCCAAAGATTTGATGAGATCAATATCGAGCGGTTTTACAAAACGCATATTGGCAACGGTTGCATCGATTCCTTCGGCAACCTCTAGCGCAGGGTATAGCAAAGTACCAAACGCCAAGATGGCTACGCGATGTCCAGAAGGAGCATTTGATTTGCGACGAATCTCTCCTTTTCCAAATGGCAAAGTGCGCAACTCTTTAGAAGGAATAGTGCCAACACCCGCGCCTCTTGGATAGCGCACAGCACTTGGGTGCGGTTGATGGAATGCAGTAGTTAAAAGATCGCGGCACTCTGCTTCATCTGCCGGCGTCATCACTAATATATTCGGAATACAGCGTAAGTATGGAATGTCGTAAGCACCAGCATGAGTTGCGCCATCGGCACCAACCAAGCCAGCACGATCTAATGCAAATAAGACTGGTAGATCTTGTATTGCCACATCATGAATGAGTTGATCGTAAGCGCGCTGCAAGAAAGTGGAATAGATTGCCACTACTGGCTTCATACCCTCACACGCCATACCAGCAGCGAAAGTGACCGCATGCTGCTCAGCAATACCAACATCGTAATAACGCTTCGGAAAGTTTTTCTCAAACTCAACTAGGCCAGAGCCTTCACGCATTGCGGGTGTAATACCGACTAGGAGGGGGTCTGCATTTGCCATATCACATAACCATTCACCAAATACCTGAGTGAAAGTTTTCTTGCTGGCGACAGTTTTTTTAACGCCCTCTTCAGGATTAAATTTACTAGGGCCGTGATAGAGCACAGGATCGGCTTCAGCCAACTCATAGCCCTGACCCTTTCTAGTCACTACATGCAGAAACTGGGGGCCGCTGCCTTCCAAAGCTAAGCGGCGCACATTCTGCAACATTGGTATTAAGGCATCTAAGTCATGGCCATCAATTGGGCCAAAATAATTAAAGCCAAATTCCTCAAAGATAGTCGAAGGTGAAACCATGCCTTTAGCATGATCTTCAAGACGTTTTGCAAACTCACGCAGTGGTGGTGCGATCGATAAAACGCTATCGATTCCTTTTTTGGTAGCGGAGTAAATATTGCCACTCAGCAATCTGGCAAGGTGACGATTGAGGGCGCCCACAGCCGGAGAGATCGACATATCGTTATCGTTCAGAATAACTACTAATGGCAGGTCTTCATACACGCCAGCGTTGTTCATCGCCTCAAACGCCATGCCGCCAGTCATTGCACTATCGCCAATGACGGCCACAGCTACATGACGCTCACCTTTTGTTTGAAATGCGCGCGCCATACCCATCGCTGCAGAAATACTGGTGGATGAGTGCCCAGTACCAAAGGCATCGAATTCGCTTTCAGAGCGATGTGGAAAACCCGACAATCCTTTGAACTGACGCAAGGTGCTCATACGCTCACGGCGGCCAGTCAGTATTTTGTGTGGATAACTTTGATGCCCCACATCCCACACGATGCGATCGTCTGGAGTATCAAATACATAGTGCAGAGCAATCGATAACTCAACCGTACCTAAGTTAGATGAAAGGTGTCCACCTGTTTTGGATACCGAATCCAAAACAAATTGACGCAACTCATCAGCAAGCGCAGGCAATTCTTCGCGAGTGAGTTTTTTTAAATCGTCAGGAGAGTTGATGGAATCTAAAGTCATTAAATTGATTTAATCTGTATTTATTTCGCTCTATTCACCACTAAGAGCGCCAAATCTTTTAAAGCATCCGCCCTATTACCAAAATCGTCTAGGCTAGCAATTGCCGTTTCTTGCAATTCTTTAGCCTGCTTTTGGGCATAGTCTAAACCCATCAAGGTCACATAGGTGGGCTTATTGGCGGCCGCATCCTTGCCTGCTGTTTTTCCAAGGGTTTGGCTATCGGCCGTTGCATCCAGCACATCATCAACGATCTGAAAAGCCAAGCCTAGGGCTGTAGAGTATTTTTGTAGTTGTGCCAATTGAGCAGTAGTCAGATGTGCCGCAATACCGCCCAACTCAACCGCGCAAGAAAGTAAAGCGCCCGTTTTCATGGCATGCATTTGTTTTAGTCCGGCAAGATCTAACTTTTTGCCAACACTCTCTAAATCTATCGCCTGACCGCCTGCCATACCGCGCGAGCCAGAGGCGGCAGCTAGAACAGCAATCATTTTCAAACGCGCATCTGCATCACACGATACATTCGCAAGAATTTCAAAGGCGCGGGTTTGCAATGCATCGCCAACCAGTAATGCAGTAGCTTCGTCAAATGCCTTATGCACTGTTGGACGACCACGACGTAAATCATCGTCATCCATACAAGGCAAATCATCATGGACTAATGAGTAGGCGTGGATACATTCAATCGCAACGGCTGCGGCATCTAATGCTTCAGTCTTTGCATCACCAAGTAAGCCAGCTGCATAAACCAGTAAAGGACGAATACGTTTGCCACCACCTTGTGCTGCATAACGCATCGCTTCGTGCAAACGATTAGGGGTAGTGCTAGGAGAATCGAGCAGACTATCTAATGCTGCTTCGGCTCGCTCGGAGTGATGACTGAGCCACTCCTGAAATTGAAAAGCGGTAGTCATTAAGCCTCGAACACGCGAACTTGTTGCTCAACCTGAGCAAGTACACCCTGACAATGCTTTAACAAAGCAGCACCGCGTTGATAGGCTAAAAGAGTCTCTTCCAAAGAAAATTTACCTGACTCCATATCTGAAATCAGCTTTTCGAGCTCTTTCACGGCTTGCTCGTAGCGAAGATCTGGGTCAATTTGGACCTCAAGGCCTGGTTTTTGAGTCTCTGACTTTTTGGCTGGCATAAGCTGATTCTTTCTTATTTCCCGTACTAATAGCCCTACATCTTAAAGCGAGAAGCCCCTCGGATGGGTATAATCCATCCCTTCCTTTCCAATATCGATCCGTCGATGGTTGGATTGGTTATTCCGCTTAGCTTCGGCTGACGTTTTCGGGGGTGGGGAGAATGACTAATCTGGCTACCGCGCAG
>JACCDJ011060250.1_pt1 | contig 17143 bp, 27 predicted proteins | sample 7444481 | NCBI WGS metagenome assembly JACCDJ01 (sample SAMN15323435, study PRJNA562643) | freshwater metagenome | isolation source: river surface water | place: USA:Blue River Watershed | collected 2017-08-15 | reverse complement strand
GCGAAGTGGGGTGAACTTGGTCCGATATATGGCAAGCAGTGGAGAGCATGGGATACTAATAAGAGGGTAGTAGTAGGTCATAATGGATTGCATAACGAGTTTGGTACTGTAGTAATAGACCAAATCGCAAACCTCATTAAAGACCTCAAAGCAAATCCAGACTCACGTAGGTTAATGGTATCTGCTTGGAACGTAGGTGAGATTGATTCTATGGTTCTCCCACCGTGTCATTATGGATTCCAGGTTTATACGAGAGAGCTGAGTGATGAAGAGCGAGCAGATTTACATCCGAGTGGGTTTCCAAAGGAAAGTTTAAAGGTTATACCAAAAGAAAGCATGGATGGATTACGTGCAGAATGGGATTATTTTAACATTCCAAAACGAGCAATCTCACTTATGTGGAATCAGCGCAGCGTAGATACTTTCCTTGGTCTGCCATTCAACATCGCTTCATATGCACTGCTTCTTGAGATCATAGCAAAGGAAGTAAACATGATACCTGATGAGCTTATCGGAAACTTAGGAGATGTACATCTATACTCAAACCACGTAGAGCAAGCAAAAGAGCAGATAGGCAGAGAACCGATGGAGTTACCAAGATTAAGCACAGATTATAGAGAGGGTGAGTATAGTAAAGATTTAAAAGATTTCACACCTGATGATTTTTATCTTGTAAACTACCAATCACATCCAGCAATCAAAGCACCACTTTCAAACTAAAAAATATGAAAAAACTACTATTAATACTACCAATCCTCTTCTTAACAAGTTGCATAAATCAGATGGATAGACTAGCAGATGCACAGAAGAAATACCCTAAATGCATAGTTCAGCCAACAACTAGCCTCTTATCTAATCAAGGGTACGAGATTATGGTCGAAGACACTGTGGCAAACCAAATCTATGTGCTAAGATACTACCCATACAGTACTACGAAGATTCAAGATATCAGAAACATTAAGTAGATTATGCTATTAGTAAAGACCAAAGTAAAGGAGAGTAGCATTCATGGTATAGGTTTATTTGCGGATGAGTTTATACCAAAAGGCACTGTGATATTTAAAGAATCAATATTCACTAAGAAATTTACTGAGGAAGAGTATCAACTATTACCTGAACTACAAAGAGAGTTTATTGATCACTATTGTTATTTCTTAGGCGGTATTTGGAGATGTTCACTAGATAATGATAGATTTATGAACCATAGTGAGACCCCCAACACAATAGAGCTTGATGAGTTAACTACGATAGCATCTCAAGATATTTCTATAGGTGAGGAGATAACAACAGATTACGATAGGATTCACATTCAACCTAACATATGAAATCCAGGATACACGTAAACCAGCATAACATCAGATCTAATAAAACAAAGGGAACTGATCTGCCTGTGATAACTATAAAGCAAGGCAGGAAAAATACCTACTGTAATGAGGTAGAAATACTAGGACCAAGTAAAATAACGTATGCAGGTTCAGGATGTGATGTTAAGCCTTTACTTAGTTGTGGAGCTAGAGTAGTAATAGAAACAGAAGCAGAGATAAAAATAATAGCATGAAAAGAATATACTTAGACGATGTAAGAACCCCAACAGAACTAGGATGGGAAGTAGTACGTAATTACTCAGAGTTTGTTAAAAGAGTAGAAGAGATTGGGCTAGAGAACATAGAAGTCATATCTTTGGACCATGATCTCGGAGACACAGCAATGGATGAGTACTTCCACAATGTAAGAACTAACTATACTTTGAACTACGACCATATAAGTGAGAAGACCGGGTATGACTGCGCTAAGTGGCTAGTACAACATTACTACGATAAGAATCCGGAAGCAGTAGGTATTAGGTCGGCACCAGGTCATTTCCCGGAAGTATACACCCATTCAGCAAATCCTATCGGTAGTGCTAACATACTAGGTTATATAAACAATTTCCTCTGCAACCATAGAAGACCTCAAACATGTATAAGAATTCAAATCAATCACATAATAAAATGACAAAGACAAAATTCAAAGTAGGAGACCAGGTATACAAGCCTAAAGGTTACAAATTTATATCAACAATCGTATCAGTGTTTACCACAGTCGCAGGTAATGTAAGAGTGGTAGCCGAGAACAGAGACGGACTTTTGCACATCTTTAATGAGGATAATCTAGAACTGATAAGAGAGGTTGAAGAAGACTCTAGGATAGCAGGAGTAAGTTGCTAATAATCAATAAGTTATGATAGAATCCATACTGCACTTTTTAGGTATATGTCCGGATAGCGTAAGCCATATATCTCTATTCAAGTTACCACTAGTAGAGATAAATTATTGGCTCTCTGAAACTTTTCGCAAAATCCGTGATATTTATAATTAAATAGTTCTGCGATTTCAATAACATATAATCGCATATTGTATGAGCATAGTGAGCAAATTAATAAATTCTGAAGTGGATACCAAGATTGTAGACGGAAAGAATAGGTTTAATTACCTACTACAAACTATGATGGGAAACAGGTGGAAGATAACATTGATAGTGTTATTTACCTTCTTCTTCATCGTATTTGGTATTGTCTTGGCAGTAATTTTTAAAGCCACTATAGCTGAATCCTGGAAAGAACTATTGCTCATACTCTTGGGTGCGTTTGTCGGTAACCTCAATAAAGTAATAGACTTTTACTTCTCTTCTGAGGATCGAGACAAAATACTCATACAGAAGATGGACGAAGAAGATTCCGAGTCCCTATCTAATGTGGCAGTAAGTAAAGATTAAGTAAAAAAATATCTGTACAATTTTTTGGTAATTTCAAATAATTAATGTATGTTTGTGCATTATTGAATTACTATATTCACTAAAATTAAAATGGTTATATATGAATCAAGGTTACTCAGACACCACAATTAATCTAGACGAAGAAGAAATTCTAGATCTCATTGATGAATTAGACGTGGAAATCCGGAAGTATAAGAAAGCAAACAACCAAGGTGCGGTAGACGTATTGATTGTCGAACGAGACAGGTTGAAGTCATTAGTAAATTAAAAAACAAATATAATTATGCCAGGTACAAGAAATCTAAACAGACCTAGTAGCTACACTAAAAAAACTTATCTAGAGAAAGTAGCATTGATTAACAGAACGTTGATTGAGGGTGATGTGCTCCGATACGCCCAACTCTTCGGTATGTCAAAGCCTATGGTGAAAGCCGTTATAGGTGGAGAAAAGATAGACGATAGGGCAGTCAATCAAATGTATAACCTAGCAAGGAATCGGAAAGCTAGAGTTATTGCATAAAAAAATATATCAGAAATTATTTGCAGGTTCAGAATTAATACCTATCTTTGCAACATAATTGAACGATATGAAAAAAGTAAAGACATTCTTCAAAAGACTTTTCGGACTTCATCACAAGATTGAGCGTTCTTATGAGCCTCTCGATTTAAAGCAGGATCTAAGGATAATGCGTACAGTACAGCCGGAGGAAACTCTTGGTGAGGCTGAGTGGATGAAAAAGTTCAACGTAGGAAATCAGTACTGTATATTTGGAAAGCGTAAGCCGCAAGAGACAGTATCAATGATGGATATCTACACTAAGACTTTTGTCGAAGGAGTAGCTACAAAATAAGAAATTAAGAGTGCCGCCATAATAGGCTGAGAAATAGACATTAATCGGTGCGAGTCCGAGCGAGGGATAATGCGAAAGCTCCTGGCATTGTTGGGCGTAACTCTTAATAATCTAGAGTAAAGCGGATTGTAACAACAAAGTCCTAAGTGGCTGATTCTAGGAAATGGGATCTCCGCTTACTCTAAAAATGGGGAGGTGGCGTAACTGGTAGCCGCAGTAGATTTAGGATCTACCGTCTTCGGATGTGAGGGTTCGATTCCCTTCTTCCCCACTCTGTAAGGTGTAGATACATGGCGACCTAAATATGCATAGAACAGTCGGTATGACAGACGGGGATAGACCCGTACAGAATCAGGTGGTGGAACGGTGAGACACAACCCATTAATTGGCAACTAAGATGTTACGGACAGTTGCGCATACAGGTTCGAATCCTGTCCTGATTTCAAAAAAATAAAGTACTTTTGTAAAAAATTAAATAGCGGGGTAGAGCAGCGGTAGCTTGTTGGGCTCATAACCCAAAGGTCGGTGGTTCGATCCCACCCCCCGCTACACTTTTAAATAATAAAGAATATGGAAACTAAATTTTACGTGTTCAGTCAAAATAACTCTGGTGGTAGTTTTGTGGTTGACGATAAGCTATGCCATCGTTTATTCATCGAAGCAACTGATGAGGGTGAGGCTGTGAGGATTGCCGAGAGCATGGGCGTATACTTCAATGGATGCGCTCAAGGTATAGACTGTACCTGTTGCGGTGATAGGTGGTATTCTCCAGATGAAGTAACTATTCCTCATCCTTACGGTACTTATACAAAAGAAGATGCTACAAAGATTTCTGAAAAGTATGATGTAGTGGTAGAAGAGGCAAAGCTTACATATGGTCGTAGAGATACAGCAATAAAGTTTAATACCGTAGAATCATACGCACAATACCTAGCTGATAATTTTGGATGGGAATCTCCGGATGCTAGGATTTTCTACAAGAATGGAGAAGTAAAAGAGATTGTAGGGAAGATTAGGTTGTAAAATCTTTAGATGAAGACCGACTCTGTTTGTTGCTGTCGACAAGCACACTCAGGTACTAAGCGGTATAACCCTCAGCCGATGCATCGTAAAACTGAAAAAAGCTGTTAATAGTGGGGCGAGACGGGTACTCCACATTCATCTAAATCCCCCGGTGGTGAAACTGGTAGACACGCAGGACTTAAAATCCTGTTTGCTGAAAAGCGAGTACGGGTTCGACTCCCGTCTGGGGGACTCATTACGAAAAACAATATTCGTATATTCAAAAATAGTTTGTATATTTGCAACGTGAAAAAAACAATTATACTTGAGGTAATAGTAATTCTACTAATCCTCTGCGCATCAGTACTAGTATATTATCACGACTACTCTACTGCGTTGCTTTATATCATAATCGCTCAAATAGTTAACCTAAGTAAATAGTATGGCAGGAAGACCAAAATTACCAGTACCAGAGAAGGACATAGACGGTATAATGGCAGTAGTGAGGAACAATGCAATCAAGCAAGAATACCTCTACTACTTAACTGTTCCGGAAGGTATGTTCTCTCTATATGGCACAGGACTTAAAACTTATCGTACCCAGGCAATTGCTATAGCTAATTTGAGAAAGTCCATAATCAAGCACAATGGATTTGATTTCAATACAGCAAGGCGATACGCAAAGGTAATAGTAGAAAGAGGTTTAGTTGAAGTTAAAAAAATAAAGATAGATGAAAGTACTGGAACTTTTTGCGGGGAGTAGGTCAATAGGCAAAGCGGCTGAGAAACTAGGATTTGAGGTTTTCTCTTCCGATATAAATGCATTCGATGGTATAAACTACGTAGTGGATGTATTAGAGTTTGACTACAGCAAAGTACCATTCAAGCCTGATATTATTTGGATGTCCCCACCATGTACAGGATTCAGCGTAGCAGCTATAGGACGTAATTGGGAGAAGGACACTCAGCTACCTAAAACAGACACAGCCAGGTTAGGTTTGAAGTTGGTGGAGAAGTGCAGAGAGATTATAGAACATTATCAGCCTACGTATTGGTTTATGGAGAATCCTAGAGGTATGCTCCGCAAATTATCTGTAGTGGCTGATCTTAAGAGGCACACAGTAACTTATTGTCAGTACGGAGATACGAGGATGAAGCCTACTGATATCTGGACCAACAGTGATTTATGGACACCAAGACCTGCATGTAACAACGGAGATACTTGTCATGTGGCAGCACCAAGAGGAAGTAGAACAGGGACTCAAGGGTTGAAAGGTGCGTATGAGCGTAGTATGGTTCCGGAAGCTTTGTGCCTGGAAGTATTGAGCAGTTGCATTACTGAATAAAATATATGAGGAATTCTTTGTAAATCCAAAAACTTCTATTACATTTGCAGTATCAAAAAAAATAAATAGGTTATGCAAGGAGAATATTTAAAGCCAGTACCACAAGAGATATTGGAATTTATCAAACTACCTAAAGGTCCAAGGAAGAATGTACTTGGTGAAAAGTTAACAAAAGATCATTCGGTTGCAGGAGTTCTCAGAGAGGGGGACGATATATCCTACTACTATCATATTCTTAAGTTGACTAATGTTGGTGGAACTTTCTTTTTGAAGCCCATTAGAAAGTCTGGTCTGAGTTATAAGAACGGTAAACTCTCTTTATGGTTTGGGTCTACGATGGCTCAGATGGGCTACTCTCAGGGATTCTTAACACCTCTATTCAACTATATGGGGTGGGACTTTATCACTAAGGATAATTGCAACGGGATGGTATGGGAGTATATTACTAAAGGAATCCTGGAGCGGCTATTCAAGGGTAAGATAACAACTACACGACAACTCCTAGCTGCATACGCAAAGTTAAATCGCATAGATGTTTCTACTGAATTGCTGTATCAAGAAATCAATCGCAGTGGTATGTCTAAAAGAGATTTCCTTTATCATGCATCTCTGGCTAAAGACGTGAATCATTACTTGGAGTGGAGGGCTAGTAATGTAGAGACTCAAACATACAACTACCACGATAGACAAACAATTATTGACCTAGCGCATCAGTTCAAACTTCTTGGCAAAAAGATAGACTTTAAGTGGTCTACTAAGAGGATAGATGAAGAGCATAAGAAAGCGGTCAAGGAGTTAATGGAGTATCAGTTGGAAGAGATGAGTGATCAGGAGATACAATACCCGGACTTACCCTACCCACCTGAGTTTGAACTTCTTAATACCGAGAAGAAAATATTCTATGAAGGTAAGACCATGAACCACTGCTTGTATACTAACTATGCGACAAGTATCAAAAATAAAAACTATTTAGCTTTCCATGTTACTTTGGGAGGGGAAGAGGCGACACTAGGACTACACTTAACTAATAATGAAGTACATGGACCTATGCCAACGTTTAACCAGGTATACTCCAAATACAATAAGAGAGTCTCTGATAGGATGAGGGATTTTTGTTATGACTGGGTAAAGTCAGTAAATCCTAAAGGAGTAGTACTTTTCTAAAAAAAATTTGGTGGTTTGGAAAAAAGTACTACCTTTGTAAAAAATTAAACGAGTTATGATACACACATTCTACAGGGATCACGAAGGTTGGTTCATCGATTTGCCTCAGTACATTAGCATGGGGCTTGGTTCAAAAGGTAATCTCGCAATGGTAGCAGGAGCGGATACTATGTTGGAAATCCTCGCTAACGGAGATGATAGGATTACCCTGCAAATAGAGACAAAAGACTTTGAAGGATCAGAGGGTAAACTTACAAAGACCGGATTCTGCCCTTATGGTGAGAACTACCTCTTTACTTCAGAAGCCATAAAGGATCATAAGATGTGGCTCTGCCCTGTAACCAAGTTCGTCTTTGGCGGCTTCTACCCAAAAAACATTTACATCAGAATAGTAAAAGAATAATTATGAAGAACTTTTTAGATAAGAAGGGTCTATCAATGACTCAGGCACAGGCTATAAGCAATTTGTGCAATCAGGCATCGAATGAGATTGTAGTAGGTCTCACTAGGATTAATAACTGTAAAAAGGTTATTAACTTCAAAGAGATGCAGTTAGTATCTCAGTCTGCTATGAAAATGCCGTCCAACATCGGTGATACTCTCAAAAAGCTAGGGGCTTACAGGTCATGCCAAGCTTTCCTCATGGAGCAGGTTAAAGCCAAGGACTCTATGATTGAGGAGTTGAAGAGGTCAAAGCTAGACCCTGAAGTTGAAGAGCCTACTTACCCGCAACTAGTACTCTACAAGTCAATCCCTTCTGTAGACGAAAAATGGGGATGGGATCAACTCACTGCCGAGGAAACTGCTGAGTATTTGGAAGCGGAAGCTAGGGCGGCTGTTATCGGTCAGTTCATTCACAAAGGAGGTAAGCTTGACGTACTCCGCAAAGAACTCCCAAGCATAGAACCTTTGGAGTGGTTTATAGAGCCTGGACACGATGGCAAAGCGCATCCAGTGACTGTAAGTGTTCACCACATGGAAGAAGATCTGTGGAAAACGCACCAAGAGTTAGCGGCACAACACCGTGACTTGGAGCAGCGAGTGAACTACTTCAAAGCTAAAGTAAAGAACCTGGTCACTGCTAGGAATGCTGAAATAGCTAAAGAGAACGCAAGCATGGTGGCTAAAACCTCTGAGGAGAATAGCAAGTTGATGAATGACTACAACAAAGCTATGGAAGAGTACAGGGCTGTTATCCGTGCGGCAATGGAGATCTTTGAGTCAAGCAGACTAGAGAAACTCAAGGAGGCATCAGCACTGAGGATTCAAGTCCCTACTAGGTTCCAGGAAGTTGTGGATGAGTTCCTCAAGGATATGAAGACAGAAGAGTAATGATGAGATGGTAGTGTGGAGGGAAGCACAAGCCAACCCCTCCATACTTTCACACCTACTGTGTGTAGTTTTACTACATAAAAAATTAATTTGACATTAATTGAACTGCAAATTCAAATAAGAATTAAAGGGCTCATAGAAGTCCTTAACCACAACCGCTTCTCTGCAAAACATAAAGACCATACCCTCGTAGTACAGGTTATCCCTACAGAATAGGGAACAATTGGACTACATACAACGTGGTCTTTGACCTTGCCTTTGTTGCAGAGAAGGTCTTTGATTTTGATTTTGCTTTCGGCATGGACTATATGCTACACCAGTAGGTGACATCTTTTTAAAAATATACGAGAAAAGTTTTGCAGATTCAAATCATTCTCCTACCTTTGCATAAACAAACGAGATGGAATTACCACTGTACCAAAAACACTTGATTGATGCGATGAGAGTTGGGAGCGATGTGTGGCTAGATGATTTCGGAAAGGCAACGTACCACATCAAGATAAAGAGATCTATTAAGCAGATTGACGAACCTACAATCAGTTCCCTGGTGTGGAGAGGTTTGATAAGGATGGATGGTAGTCATTACGTTTTAACTGAATTAGGTACAAACGTAGTAATAACTAGTCCAGATAGTACAAGGAAGACATTATATAGTAATTAAATTGGTCAGAGGGGGCGTAACTGGAAGCCTCTACCGATAAAACTAAACCTAGAGGAAGTGAACTCGCAAGACTAGAAGCCTCGGAGAATCGGTAAAATTGGTTGTTAGATTGCCAATGCAGGTTCGAATCCTGTCCTGACAGCAAAAATTAAAATAGTCTTATGGCAAAATGTATAAAAAGAAAAGCTAAGACACAAAAAGAAGTTGAACTATTACTAATACAAGGTTTTCTTATTAAAAAGAAAACAAAAAAATGGGTTGAGTTGGAAAAAGTTGTGAGTTAATATAATTAAAAATTGGTCAGGTGGCGAAATTGGTAGACGCTTGGGTAGCTCCCTCAAACACGGTTCGATTCCGTGGATCGGTTGGATTCCTGTGCCCGTTCGATTCGGGTCCTGACTACAAAAATAAAAGGTTATGGAAATATTTTTGATTGGATTACTCATTGCAGTGATAATTGTATGTTGGTATGCGGTAAAGTTTTATGTTGAGTCATGGCATAAACCTGATATCGAAGCTATGGAAAAGGCTTTTGGGATAAACTCACCTAAGAAATTTAAGTTTCCTAAACAACGGAGAATTACTGTAAAAAGTTCTAATCGTAAAAAATAAAAAGGTTATTGCAATAAGTATCCGTTACATATAAAAACAAATAGCATGGCAACAATAAGCGTAGACGTTGATGTAGATGATATAGTCTATTCAGCATCTTCATATGAGAAAAAACAATTGCTTACGGAGTTATTAGACAACATGCCGCACTCCGATATAATAAGCATAATCAAAAGTGTAGTATCGTTCCAAAACTCTGCTAACACTGCTGTGAACATTATGGTAGGCTCAGATGATAAATTCCAAGAAGCATGTAGGAAACTAGCTATCAATCGGTGGAGGATGGATCTTGCAGATGAGCATACAATTCTCCGGATAGCAGATAAACTATAAAAACAAATATACGTTCAAAAGTTTTTCTATTTCAAATACTCGCAGTACATTTGCATCATAATCAAAAACAAACAAGTTATGGCATCTAAAAAGAAAACACTCATTATTGTCAATCCATCCGAATCTAAAGTAAGGCGTGAGGCTGCTGTAGAAATTCTAGAGTCAATGGGGTATAGTCCTATTGGGGGAGGTACAAAAGCTTCAATAACTTTAGACGACTCCCATATTGAAATACATACAGAGTCAAAAATGTACAAAGCAGTTACACCAGGAAAACAGGAAACGGACTACACTCTTCCGGATGATATGTATAACTTCATAGAATCCATAAAAGTTAAGAGAGTTAAAACCCCTTCAATAGAATCAGAGCGTACAAGGAGGCAGAAGGATGGCTACACTCCTGGAACGATAGAGGGAAAGAAACCTTCTTTATTTGCAGTAGGGGATAGTGTTCGTGTAGCCAGTATAGGAGAGGTTTACTCAACATACGAGACTGTGTTCAGGATGATGGGATTTAAAAATCTAACTAGTAATCAAAGCTACTCCATACCCTTTGTGACCGAGCGTATTGCAAAAGTGTTTGACATAGTAGCTGATCCCGCTAAGGCATCTAAAGAAATCTTATGTGGAATAAGGTTTGATGATGGAGAGATGTTATTAATAAGTCAGGATGGGTTGGTTAAGTTTACGGGCTTCGAAGTAGAAGATATCGTAGTGGTTCTAAAAAATGACAAAAATTACGACAATGTAGTGGATAGGGGTCCGGTGCGTGTTGTTAGTAAGTCTTATGGAGGGGATTACGGTAAGATGTGGACAGTAGTGGAGTTCTCAGATAAGTCTACAAATGGGTATAACCTTCTCAGGTACGCCACTGACGAAGAGGGACAAGAGCTTAATGGTGTATTCGAATCTGTGGAGATAGGAGATGAGAGCACAAAGAAGATAGTTCGTATAAGTAAAAAAGGCATATATGTAAATACTGGAGCGGGGTGGAAGTCATTAAATATTGCACACCTGGAGGAGGTTGTTTCGGAGATGATAAGATTCAAATCCAATCTAGCAAGTAAGTATTGGTACATGAGTATTCCCGCCATCAATATAGGATGCACTAGTCAAGTTACTGTAGAACAACTTAGGGAGATAATACATAAAGCGAAAGAGAAAGGACTATAAAAAAATAAATCCAGAAAAAGTTTTTTTATTGAAAATAATATACTACCTTTACAAAAAAATAAACAAGTTATGGAACAGACAAAAATACCAGTATCAATAGAGTTCATTAAGAAAGCCCATTCAGTGGCTTGCTCAGATTGGAAAACTAAGATTGAGCGTGAATATCCTTCCGTATTTGCAGAAGAAGTTAGATTCAAAATAGGTGATAATATTCAAATGCCAAAAGAGTCAGTATTCCACGAAAATACATATCTCATCGTGGGCATAGGAGAAGACAAGGTAATCCTTGCAAACATGAGGACGGGAGGTAAATGGTCTAGCCCTGTAAAAGTAAGTAAAGTAAGTCGTATCACCTCAGTAGAGATGGACAAGTTACTAGATGGAATGTACACATACGAGCGGATCAGTGTGAACGGTAAACCTGTAAACGCACCACTAGAAAAAGATGTGGTATTATATGCGAAAAAGGAGATGATACTTCAAGCATATGAGGCTGCCTTTTCTGATACAAAGCAGATGATTATGGATGAGTTTCCGGATTTATTTAAGTCTGAGTATGTTAAGTTGGGTAGTGAGTTTAAGATATCCACAAGTGGAGAGCGTATAGATGGTGTGCATTTCATGGTTGGTGATGGTCTCGCTCCTCGACCAGAACTTGAGCTCAGTTGCATCGCAGTAGATAATAGAGATTGTGAAGTGGTGGTGGAGCATGATGGAATACTTACTTACATCTCTTTTAAAAAAAAAAGATAACTCCAACTGATAAAGAAGAACCTATATCAAGATACTTCAAGATAGGCGATAAGTTCAAATGCACAGGTTCAGACATAGTATACCTGGTAAAGCAGAAGATCAACAGTGAGATAATCCAAATAGAATGGCAGAGTCCATGTAAACCAATGGGTACACTCTCTACGATGAAGTTTACAATCAATCAGGTCAGCGATCACTTTGCAGCAGGACGTTGGGTGAAGATAGAGAAGAGGGGGTTTAAAGTGGGAGATACCGTAATTTGCAAGTCTGAGTCTTATAGGAACATGTTAGTCCAAGGTAAATCGTATGTCATTGTAGAAATGGATATTGACAATTTTGTAAAGGTAAGTTCACTAGATGGAGGATACTTCATTGACTACTGGTTCAAATTAGATAGATTCATTTAAAAAATGTAACTTGTTTGTTGTTTTGATAAAGAGAAGTCTGGGCTGAAATACTCCCAGGCTTTTCTTCTAATAAAGTTTATATGTTATACGCTTACAGAAATGCTTTTATCGATCCCGAAGATGGAGATGATGTCGTAAAGATAATCCTCCTGGTGGTGCTGCTGTACGTAGCCATAAAATTAATGTACTAAAATTATTTGGTAGATTGATTCCTTTGACCTACCTTTGCATAAAATAATAGATTATGGAAAATAAAGTAGATGATTTCCCTTGTCAATCCGATATCGAAGGATCTGATAAGTGTGGGATACAATGCGACCACTGTTACGAATACTACTCTCCCCTGGAAGTAGAACAGGCGGCAAGGGATTGGGCAAACAAGTTCACAGGAGATAGTTGGAAGGATCATCTCAGGGAGGCATTCGAAGCAGGAGTTGAATGGGCAAAAGCAAACCAAAAAAATAAACAGTAGTATGTTCGAACCTGGTAAAAAAGTAGTATGTATCAAGTCCCACCGAAAGGGGTATTTCAAGAGATCCAAAGTTTATACTGTAAAGGATACTATGGTGGGCGGCTGTAAACATTTCCATATCCTCCTGGACCTGGGAATAAATCTAGACAACAGAAGAACAACCTGCCCTAAATGTGAGGTAGTGTTTGGTGAAGAAGTGTTGTGGTGCGATGCTACCTGCTTTCTCCCATACGATGATTCCCCTTCAGATATTACAGTAGAAGATATATTATCCGGAGATTTGGTAATGTCAGAATCAATCGGTAGCTTTGTGTTCATAAAATAAATCTATGGCACTAATAAGTATTTTCCTCGTGGTAATCTTCTCAATAATGTACGGAGCATCCATGTTATTAGTGTTCACCGTCTTCCAGGAGTATACGACTGTGATCACTATAAAGAAGATGTACAAAGTAATAAAAGGGGATAGTAACCTGAGAGGACTGCATCGGCTAATCATATTTGTAACAATCTCCTTATGTGCTGTGAGCCAGTGTATGCTATATCTAATAAAAAAATAAATACGAAAAAAAGTTTTGAATCTCAACTAATTAAATTACCTTTGTAAAAAAAACAACATGGAAAACGGAAAGTTTATCGGATTTTTAGGTGGCGGTGGAACTAGCATCGTAGCCCACTCAACAAACAATTTCCTCCTCAAAGGAATGATTGATGCTCTCAAAGATAAGGGAGTGGAAGAGGATGTTGAATGGAACAGGAGGGTATCAACTTGGCAGGATATGTACTACTTGATTCACTGCCCTGAGAGCGGTAGACTGTCTATACACAACCACGATGATGAGGTTAAGAAGATCTACGAACTCCCTGCACAATGGGAAGAGTATTGCACTGCGGTATTGGCTGCTAAAGCTTCGGGTCCAGGTGTGCCAGTTCATGTAGGTGATTACATCGTATGGAAAAACTCTGTAGACCAAAGGACGTACAGGATTGATGGCGTGGGAGAAGAGGAAGGTACGTTCTATGTTACGTTTCGTGGCACTAAGCATTCGTACATTCTCCAAGAGTTACAGACTACTATCCGTCTCGCAACTCCGGAAGAAGTATCAAAGAATGAGTTTAGTATAGGAGATTACGTTCCTAGAGTAAAAGGGAGCAAGGTATTCTTCGGCTGTCAAGGGTTCACCAAATCGGAACTTGAAACTGTACAACGTCTCCTGCAAGAGCCAGTAGATGCCACGATAACTATAAAAGGCGTTAACCTGAGTTACGACAATCTGACCAACCTCATAGCAATGCTTTAATAATACCTACAGTAGCAGTCCCGACCACAAGCAAAGACCGTACTCTAAAGATTACGAATTAAAAAAACCTTCTTAAAGATACAGGATCTAATTTGTCGGGGCTGCTACTTATAACTTACTACAAAGAATACACCAAGATGCTAAAAAGGAAGCGTAGAAGAAAGCACAGACTACGAAGAAAAACAACAATCAAATTAATAATCAATGAGCATAACCCACATAACGAGCACAGGGAAGGAGATAGTATTCAATGAGCAACAGGAACAAGCTATCCAAGAAATACTAAACTGGATATTCAAGTCCCCAAATATATCTCATACCCTATCAGGCTTTGCAGGTACAGGTAAAACCACACTGGTAAATTACGTACTAGAAGATCTGGACCAAAACAGAATAGCGGTAACAGCACCCACCCACAAAGCCAAACTAGTCATATCCAAAGCAACAGGAAGGACAGGACAAACTATACAAGCTCTTCTAGGACTACGACCAAATGTATCCCTGGAAGATTTTGATGCCAATAACCCTACGTTCTCTCAGATGGCAGAACCAACAATATCCGGTTACTCCCTACTAATCATAGACGAAGCCTCAATGCTCAACAAAGACCTATGTTCCAAGATAATACAGGAGGCAGAGCTATTCAATGTAAAGGTACTATTCATGGGAGACGAAGCCCAACTACCACCGATCAATGAGGAAATCTCACTAGTATTCCAAAACCCATGCATAAGTAAACTAACCAAAGTAGAAAGACAAGCTACAGATAACCCGCTCATGTCTGTCTACGATGCAATAAGAAACAACCTATCCTCTCCCCAAGAACCATACTCCAAGAAAACAAATATGAAAAAAGGTATAGGTATAAAATTCTTAACAGACCCAAAACCATTCCTCAAAGAAGCAATCAAGCATATAAAGAAAGACCCATATAAAAACAAAATACTATGCTATACCAACAACAAAGTAGAAGAGTGGAACAGAGAGATAAGAAAGAATATCATAGGGGAAAATACCAGAGTAATAGAACCCGGAGATATATTAATGGCATATAATACAATAGGAAAAGGAGAACAGATGATATACAATTCTTCAGACTACAAAGTAATAACAGTCGGAGAACTCACTACAAAGTATGGCATAGAGATTTATCCTGTAGAACTAGAAGACGAACAAGGAGAAGTATACAGACAGAACTTTATAGAACTCACAGAAGAAAACAAGGAAAAGTTTAATAGGATGGTAGGGGAAAGAGCTAGATTCGCAAAGACCCGTACAGTAAAAAAAGAAAGAGCACAGGCATGGGGAGACTACTATAAATTTAAAAACCAGTTCATGCTATTAGAAAAGGTAGGGGAGGTAAGCAAAGACTTCGACTACGGTTTCGCCATCACAGTACACAAAAGCCAGGGTAGTACATATGATAATGTCTTTGTGGATGAGAAGGATCTGAATATAAACAGGAACAACACAGAGAGGAATAAACTAAAGTACGTAGCGTTTTCAAGACCAGTAAGCGGGGTATATTGTCTAGTGTGATATATTATTGTATGGGCGTAGTGGGAGGCGGTGGTAAAATGTGTGAAGAAGTGGTATAGGGATCGAAGGGTTTAAGACATCGGAGCATCTAAGGATATAAAAAAGCACAAGCTAACTTCGATAATTCCCCTAGCCTGTATATACTTCTTCGATGATTCAAACAAAAAAAGTTAGGCATCCCTAATTTTATATATACAAATCCGGATTAAAAATATCTGAGAAAAACTTTGCTAATTCAAAACTAATTACTATCTTTGTATCCTAATCAAAAACAATAAACGTTATGGAAAACAAAATCATCGTATCCTCTGAGGGGAACAAACATCTGGCTAAAGCCTTTTATTCTGAGCTGATGGCAATGGGACTCAAAACCCGTAACTCACCGAGAGACCTAGCGAACCTTGAGGCTGACACTTGCTTCTTCGTGGTTACAATGTCCAAAGGTAAAAAGACAGTATCGGTTGGAGTAACAAAGCAGACTGCAAACTTTGATCTCCCTAAAGGTTGGACTGATGCCATCAAAGCTATCGCAGACCTGAAAGAGCCTGTGGTTGAAAAGGTGAAAGTATGTAAGTTCGCAGTAGGAGACATTGTTGTAGTAGATAATGGCATTGGGGGATTCGAATACCCTGGGGCGTTGGATGCTGGTGTAGTATTCCGAGTTGATGCTATAGAGGAATCAAGCATAAACAAAAGTGGATTCTGGCTTAAGTCTCTTGCAGGTAGTACTGTGTCTGTTGAGCGTGGATCTCACGTAGATGCTGGTAGATGTCGCAAAGCTTCTGAGACGGAGATAGATCAATACATCAAGAGAGAGTTTACGGTTGGTACTCCTGTATTTGTGTTTGATAGGTCTAGGTCTGGTTCTGCTAATGAGAATGGTAAGGTGTATAAAGTTCTTGAGGTTGACAGTTCTCGTTCCATCCGACTTGAAAATCCTTACCATTCTGCTAGCTATGAGGGATTGGATTCTTGCAGGTTGGCTACACATACGGAGGCTGAGAAGTTTATGATAGATTACAACGTAGTAACTGTTGCTAAGTACTGTATGAAGTATAACGAGGGTAGTAATACCATATCGTTCGGTTGTCAGAAGTTTACCAGGGATGAAGTGAAAGCTATCTACAGGTTGTTTGATCTTCCGGTTACAGCTACACTTACGTTGGGAGATACTGTGATTACTGATTGGATGATGGAAAGTATGTTAGCTAGCTTCAAGTAATCGTACTTCAAAGATAAATATTACTAGGGGGTTTCTTTCGGGAGACCTCCTACTTTTGCGTTTAACTATAAAAATTTAATATATGAGAATACTTGTAGCCTGTGAGGAAAGCCAGGTAGTAACAAAAGCATTAAGAGAGCTAGGACATGAAGCCTTTAGTTGTGATATCCTTCCCTGTAGTGGTGGACATCCTGAGTGGCATTTACAGCGTGATGTCTTCG
>JACCDJ010794750.1_pt1 | contig 17145 bp, 9 predicted proteins | sample 7444481 | NCBI WGS metagenome assembly JACCDJ01 (sample SAMN15323435, study PRJNA562643) | freshwater metagenome | isolation source: river surface water | place: USA:Blue River Watershed | collected 2017-08-15 | reverse complement strand
TGATTGTGTTGCGACGCCGAATGAAATGTCGATGATAGACCATGTGTTGATGACACCGGGGCTGGTGGAACATGTGACGCAGGTGTTGTTTGCGCATCCTTATACGGAGTTTTGTGGAACGTATAACTCGGATCATTATCCGGTGGTGGTGGATTTTGTTTGGTAAAGCATATTTTGCTCGCGAAAGCGGGCAGAATATGCGACTGTAAGCCATCTCCGCCCACTACGTGGGCTTATGTGGGCGACGGATACTCGCGAAGCGGGTTAAGCCTATCCACCGCGAAAGTGGTGGATAGGCGACTGTAAAGCACGCATAAGCCAATTTCGTTGGCGGAGCGGGACTTAGTGTCGTTCCAAAATACGGTTTTTTATCCATTCGTGTATTATATTTAAGTCAGCCTCTATGTCTGCCTCAAAACAAAACATATTTTATTACAGCAACTTTTGTCCTCACAGCCAAAAAGTGCTCCAATTCTTGGTTCGCGCAAACTTGACCAAAGAAATCGCATTTATTTGTATCGACAAGAGAGGCAACGACCCCAACACAAACCAAATGTATATTATTATGGAAAATGGCGACCGAGTCCTGATGCCACCCAACATCCACAGTGTCCCCGCACTCCTAATGTTAACCGCAAATTATAAAGTGGTATATGGCGACGAAATAATCAAACATTATGAACCCAATATTGTGAATGACAAGATGCTGGCGACCAATTTTAATGGCGAACCCAGCGGGTTTAGCCTAAGTGGAAATGGCAGTTCATTATTGGATACAGGGTCGATCGGTATTTCTTTGGCGGCGTCGTATAGTGGACGCCAGACGATTCAAACCCCGCCTCCGGAGAAAGGCAACAACAAAATTAAAGACGGCGATAATACGATGACGAATCAGATGGAGGAAATGCGCAAGGCCCAAGATTCACAATTAGGGATAGGACCACAGACAAAGAATCCATTTTTACAAACACTATGATTCGACTCATGAAGAATCCATTTTTACAAACACTATGATTCGACTCATGAAGAATCCATTTCTACAAACAATATGATTCGACCCATGAAGAATCCATTCTATCAACAATGATATACGAAATACTGAGTAAAAACAATATAAATATTATTTAGCGATTATTATAAATGGCCGAACGCCCTCTCATCATAAGAACATTTAATGAACTTTTTTTCGAATTATTGGATGATGTTATACGTATTTTGCCCGATAGCACTGGGTTAAAGACCGCACGACGGTCGTTTCAAACCCTGGCAGATTTGAACAAGCCAATTCTAATCAAATGTTGGCACAAGTTTGTATATTTGAAATACAAGGAACAGATTTTTGCGGGCGATGTCAACTTTTTCTTCGAGAAAGACTATTCGTCGGATATTGTGAAATTAAGTAATCCAGACAAGGTGCTAGAAATCATTGACAGCATACGAGACCCAGTAAAAGAAGCATGTAGTACTCCTGCCAACAAGACACATGTTACGACATATATACAGAATCTATCCAAATTAGCTATTGCTTATGGTAGTGAATAATTTTTGATAATACAATCCTATGCGGATTGTATTATTATTGGATTACACACTATGAAAAGAAAATAAGATTTGTCTTATTTTTATTTTCAGTCGGTGTAATGCGAAGACTTATGTGTTTGTTCCAAAAGGTACCACGATATTCTCGCTATCTAAGAACTCCTCCACTCGATTCCTGGTTACACGGAATCCCTTCCCCTCCGCTTTCAACCCAGGCAAATACACTTCATAGTGTAGTTTCTCGACAAAATACTTGTCACGTCCCGATGGAACTTCCGACAGCTTCCGCGTCTTCAACACATGAACATCCATATACAATTGATGGATTCGCGCCTTGTATTTGCCAAAATGCTCGGTAAATCGCTGAAACTCATCCGCGTATTGCGGGAAATGGGTCAAAAAATCCGCAACTTTATGGATTTTGCGCAAAGTCAAGTACTGGTAATACAAGCTAGGATTGTTCCCGCGCAGTGCCTTGTATTCCAAATACACATCGTTGTACAAGGTCCATCGAGCACCCGTCTCTTCATTTATCATCATCGTGCCCACAAAGCTCGACAGATTCACCGGTCCCGCCGCTGACGCGGTGCTTAGCGACTCTTCGTCTTCGGGATACATAATACGACCAATGCCGAATCGTCGGTCTGTCCTAAGATGTCTGAAAAATGACTTTCCGTCTTCATGGGTAATGCGATAGATGTAAGTAAGGTATGCGGCGGGTTTATTGATTTTCATAACCAAATGGTTTTCTGGATGTTGTAGGACAAAGGAATAGCAACAGCTCTTGTTGAAAAACTCCAGTCCGACATTGTCCTCGAGATTCTCCAACGATGTGATACCGAGTGCCTCGAAGAACATTTCGCGAAACGTCATAGGTTTCCCTCCATCGGTGCGCTTGAAATACCAGCAATTACAACCGATATTGCGCCGGGACGCAATTTCCCACGAGTTGTTGGCTTCATCCCAGAACAAGTTAATCATGGTTCCCTCTACAATCTGAGTTAAATAGGAATTACCATCGTTTCCAGACAACGTCGTGTTTACATAGGGTTGAAAACTACCGCGCGACAAAGATTTAGTCGGCGCCAGACAAACCAATTTACCGTTGGATACAATGGCGCTTCGATATGCGCCGAACTCGGGGTATTCGCTGAGATTATCGTCCATCGTGTACAATTGATATTCCCCGTTTTTGTATTTGATGGTTTTCTTGTGGATGCCCGATATTTTGGGGTCAGTGTCGAAATATTGGTTGATTGACATTATTATACTATTTTACAAAAAACCTTTATGCTCTTTTGAATATTCAATGGTCGCTTCTTCGAAGCTTGGACCTTGGTCGCTTCTTCGAAGCTTAGTCGGTCGCTTCTTCGAAGCTTGGATAAGTCGCTTCTTCGAAGCTTAGTCGGTCGCTTCTTCGAAGCTTGCAAATCGTACAAATACAAACAATATAGTTTGCTATAATATAAACGAGGAAATGGCCTCTACCGAAATATTATTAGAATTAGGCGATTTCATAAAAATAATGTCGCCGACCAAACCGATGTATCATCTGAAAATCTTTCTAGTAGATTACATCGACGACGACATTATCGATATTATCGATATTGAAACCGCCGACAAGTTTTCCCTCGATTTATACGATGATGGCCGTATTATGGACGAACATATATTGTCGATTCATCTGCTTTCACGAAGTGACGAACCGGGCTACGCCAGGCAACATGGTCTATTACCCGGTCTCTGGATAAACATCGAATTCGCCGCCGAATTGGATTTAACCATAATGGGTCAAATCGTGGAACTCACCGAGGACCGAATCAAGGTTTTGCCTAAGAATGACGTGAAAACCCCGATGTATATCGATTTTGCTTACCAAGGTATTCCCAAAACTATTCCAATCACCAAAATCAGCGTAATTGATATTCCCAGTGTCCAGGAAAGTTTAAGCAAAATCAGCGCTATGGAAGCGGAGAACCAAGAAGACGCCGAAGGCGCAGAAGGAACAGCATTCGCCACGCTCGATACAACCCCCACCGGCGACGTAGTTATTAATATGCCACCCAATGCCACCGTCGACCGCAATATGTTCGACGTAATCAAGGACATCTATGTCCAAGCCGACGCCATCGTGTTCGGCAAAACCGTGAAAGTCGAAATTGAAGAAGAGGTGGGTCGCGCCGAGCAACGATACGGTATTGAAATACAGACGAACAATCTCCTCGACGAACTACTGTCGACGATTCCGTCGCACTTGCGCACACCCTCCGTAATGGAGAGAGTAAAACGCGTCATTAGTAGGTTTCGCGAACTACGTGCTGAGTACTCTATTTTCGATGAATATGGCAATGTCCAAGGCAGCAAAAACTTCAATGCCGCATACAAGCCTCTCGCGGAACAACTAAAAGCCAACCACGGTGTTCGCTGGATTCTGCCGGTTTCAAACCAAGAACTGAAGGTCTACAACATTCCGGAAAACAATTTGATAGAGTCTCAATCACTGGCCGACGATTTAACCATTTACAAGAATGCGGTCGAAGCCAATGATTCCGACAACCGGTATGCGACATTCTATAAGCGTATCGACGAGATTTTCAAGCCGTATATTGGTTCAAAAAATAGTGATACGGTAGGCGGGCCATCGGCCGAAGTGGGCGATAACATAGAGGCAATCATCACCTCTCTTGATGATTACTCCGCCGCCGTATACAAGAAATACAAATCCGGCGCCAAATTGGCAAAACAGCGATTTGTTATTCAGCGATACAACATGGGTACAACCAAAATCAGCAAACAGCTGATGCGCAACGGCAAAACGGTGTATGTGCGCGAGCAAATCACTGAGCCCGACGTAATCAATGCGACATCCGTCGTATTATTGCCGCAACCAGCAATTGAATTATCGCGCACCAAGCTACCCGGCACCGACATATTAACTCGTGCCAATCTCAGCCAAAACTGGATGTATTATTTCCGTATTCTCAACAAGAAGACCCAGCCGACTCGCATCAATATGACATCCACAACCGCCGAAATCGATTATGAAAGTATCGCGAAAAACCCCTTTATGACACACATCATCGATTACGGAAAATCCGGCCTCTCTTACCATGAGTTTTTACGGTTAGCCATCCCGCGTTCGGTCGCCATCATCCGCATGTTGAAATCCGAGACCAATCGATACAATTTCCACGATATTATTGCGTCACTTGAGCCGTTTTTGATATACAAGGACAACATCACTTATTCTGGTCGCCTCTATGGCGAACGCGCCAAAGAGAAACAGGGCGGTCCATACCAAGAAATCCGCACCCATATTATCAAAAAAATGAAGGACTACAACATTCGCCACGAGGACAAGCGTCGCGAGTATGCGCAGTTGGCCACTATCAAATCCGAAAAGATGGGCAAATCCGCATTGCTGACCGATGTCCCGAATGATATGATTTTGGACCGCATTGTCAAATATTACAAGCTGGACGATAACGCGGACATTCTCACCAAGGTTGTCGCGGCAGATGGAGGCCGGGCGTATACAAGTCTTATCGCCTACATAATGGCGTCGCTCTATACCCCCGAGCTGGCCTTAATCGAGGAAAAAACCGACAGCGCCATCACCAACTCGAAATCGTGCGTTACTCGTGTAATCGCGAAAAAATACACGTCGACGGCGGCCTTGTCCAAGGATAATGGCAAAGAGGAAATCTATTTCGACCGCGAATACGACAATACCCCCTACAAATTGCTCGAGAAGTATAAGGGCGAACAGAAGGCGAAGACCCCCGAAGACTTCCTCGAATATTTCCGCGTGGTTCTCATTGCCAAGCACGGCGCGCGCCCCGATTTGGCCAAAGAAATGGCCGAAACCATTATTGCCAAGCGCAAACAAATCCAGCACGGTAATTACGCGGTGCTGGTAGAATACCCGCAACCCAGCGCCGACGTGGATATCGACTCCCTCGGCGAAGAGGAGAGCAAAAGCATTTTGGCCGAGGCCGATATGCGAAAACGCATCCACTATTATGTGCGCAAAAACAACCACTGGATAAAAGACGCCAAATTGTCCGACCAGGAATTAAGCGACGAGATGTTCTGTAACGTGGAGAACAAGTGTTTCTATGATTCGCTCGCCGCCTCGTGCGATTCGGAATCCGCATCCGCCAAACGAATGAAAGCCATCGCGCGCAAGTCCATCGGCGGCGAATACGAAGCAACAATCAAGATGTCCTTGGCCGATTACCAGCAAAAGGTGCGAGTCCAGCTCGAAAATGGATTGACCGAGTTGAAACGGCTACAACGAATCCGCGCCGACAAACGCGAACAATTCGCGCGCATGGCCTATCGCATCGGCACAACGGCGGTCGTCAATGAAGTGGTCGTGTCACCCTATGCCGAGCTGTTTTCGCTCATATTGAAACAAAGCGACTTTGTGAAAAAACAATACGATATTCAGAAGTTCAAGGACCTCTATTGTCGCGAAGCCGTGGAAAACGACGTCGCCCATGAAAGCCAGTACTGGTATTATTGTACGGAAACCAATGTGAAGCTGATGCCGACTTTTATTTATATTCTCGCAAAAACATTCACAACGGGCGGCAACTACGACACCATCTGCCAGTGGCTGTGCGGCAAGTTTGGCCGACTCAGTGACGACGGAGAGGCCATTGTCGACATGCATAGTGGGTATGTAATCAAGCAGCTCGATTATTCCGCCGAAGAGGGATTCGATGACGCCGGATTCCGCATTGAAACCAACGCGGTATTGGACCCCGACGAATACGAAATGGTGCGCGAACTCATTGGCAAGCAAGACGGAAAAGTCGCAAAGTCCCGCGTGTTCGAAAACGACACAAATGCCTTCATATATTCGGTTTCAAGTGCCATCTGCGACAACATGGATATTCGATACGATGATTTAGAGGCGGACATCATGAACATGGTTAATACGTTTCTCATCCGAAAAACGATGTCCCGCGACGTCTATGAGGCCAAAATGAGCAAAATCGACGTGAAAGACGGCAAAAAGCAAATCCCCTACGACAAGTATTTGAACAAGAATATTGTGATATACACTGCCGCCGTAACATTCATGCTTATCCAAGCCCACGTGCCCTCGTACAAGCCGCGCAAATCATTCCCCGGATGCAAATACAGTTTGACCGGATTCCCACTCAATGTTGACGGCGACACATCGGGTCTCACCTATCTCGGCTGTATCTTGAACAATATGAAGAGCAAGACGGCCGAACCGTGGAAAAGCGTGTATAAATCGGACCAAACCGCCGCGGACTACACCACCATGGTGACCGATATTATTAAAAGCAAGTTGATAGAGGAGCGTGAGATTGTCGCCATCTACGATATCAAGCGCGACTACTTGAAGCTGACCCCGGACCTCGACGACGTGCCCAAAGAGCTCAGCATCTCCAAATGGGTGTTCTTCCAACCGCCGCTCAATCGCGTGGATGTATCAAAGAAACTCACTGGACTCGCGGCCGGCTACAAAACCGAGTTGGAGGCGACTGTTAAGAGAGGACACAAGACTCAGCATGATTTATTGGGAACCATGTACAAGAAAATCATCGAGCATTCGTACGCGGTGAATGAAGAAATCAATGCCACTGTTGCCGTAGAGGGCCGCGACGCGATGTTGAAAGCGGGGACCGTGGTCTTCTTGGAAAACGCCTGCTGCGACGAGTCATTCAAGAAGTCGATTGTTCTCGATTATTTTGCCGGACGCAATCCGGTCATTACGAAAAATATCGATTTTGTGCGTGAATACGGCCAATTGTATTCGGAGTTTTCTAAGCTGGGAACGCCGGCATACTTGTCGTCTGGGCAAAAACGACCGATTCCCGTGGCCGACACGATGATTCAGCGATTTTCAGAAGACGCGATTTATGGTGCCTATATCCACTACTGTAAATTGGACAGCGAGCTACCCATTCCATATGATGTGGTACCATTTTGCCAAGAGAAACCACCGGGACTCGAAAACATGTCGCGCGCGCAAATGATTGACCATTTGAAAGAGACTAGCCATACGCAAACCGAGGCCTCTCTCGCTCATCTGATGAAAATCGTCTCCCATCGCAATCGTGTGGCGGTATCCTATGGAGAAGAGAAGGTCCCGCGATTCATGGACCATTTTATAACCGCAGGTCTTACCGCAGGTACACCTCAAACAGGCTTAGACCCTCTCATTACCCATATCCACGAGTTTATATCGGGCAAAAAATCAGTGTCTGTACTCGCCGAGTATTTGACCGAAATTAACGGTACGATGAAGAGCACAATCGACGAATATATCCGCACATTTTCGAGCCGTTCTGCTTCCGGAATCACGCGCATCACCAAATATTTGTCCGAGTTCATGACATGGAAAAACACACAAATGACGCACGATTTTATTCGCACCTCGGTGTTCATGTTATCGCGCGTATTGCCAGCGATGCTCAAAGACACAACCAACATGGTAGGTATCAAAAACATGAACGCGATGAAACATTGGGACTTCTCGCAGAAGCACCAGGATTTATTGGGCAAGATGATTATCGAATATTACCAGTCGTTCAATTCTTTTCGCCGCGACGAATTGATTTGTAAATTGTTTTCCGTTATTTCAGACAGCCTCTATTCACTGAATGTTTTACTCGAGCATTTGCCGGCCGGATTGAGCGATGTCATTCTCAACAAGGTATACACTTATTGCTACTATTCCGTATTTTACGAGGTGATTACTGAATCCGACAAGGACATGTATGCCAAGTTGAATGTGGAAATCGTAAAGTCCGCGCGCCGATTAGAGGAGGTCGATGTTGTGCCAACCGACAATCGCCAATTCAAAGAAAGCATTTGCGAGTTGGCCACCATCATGTTGGAAACCGACATGAAAAATAAGGCCATCGTGGATTTGAACTACGAAATGCTGACTGAGAACTTCCACAAGGCAAAAATGCGCGAGAAGAATAAAATCATCGAAGACCTTGGCAGAATGGACCCGGATGCGCGCAAAATTGAGGATTTAATGAAAACGTACAAGCTGGGTAAATGGAATCTGGGAGAACAAAAGGGCATTTTCCAGTATGACAAGGCGCTCCAAGATACTGAGTTGGATGAATTGTTGCTCGAACCGGCGATGGATGCTGACGTGGACGTGGATGGGCTAGAGCAGTTAGCTCGTCATGATGCACAGGCGGAAGAAGATGCCGAAGTGAATAATATGGATATTGGTGAAGATTACATGGACGGCAATTATTATGACGAAGACCGAGACCGGGATTTTGATTAAGGTTGGTGGTCCAGACCGGGATTTTGAATAAGGTCATAATCCAAGAAATATTTGTATAAAATATTTTATACAAATAGTTATAGAAGCAATAACCCAACTACCAATATGGTTGCTAAAATATGCGCTATACAATGGGCATACAAATAACGCACGTCGCCTTTATTTTTCCAGTATTTTGCTAAGAAATAAAATGCGATTATCATAACCAATGGTAAAAATAATGGCAGTGCTTCTTTTTGGATTATGTAAAATGCCAATCCGGCGAGTGCGATGGTTGCCAAAATACGGTCACCCCATTTCAACCACATATTTGAACTGGTGTGATTGATTAGCGACGATACAATAACAAGGGATAAAACAATAATTAGAGGCAATGGTAAACGTTTTTTGATATAAGCATAGATAAGCGCACACATTATCAGGAGCCCATTGATACAAGTTGATTTGTACAATGTAAAATCCGCCATATATACTATTTATTGGTAAAAGAGTTAACAAATATTATGAATTATCCGCCAAGAAATTGCTTGACAAAAAATTGCTGGACGAAAAAACGGACTGTGGTCGGCCCCCGAAGGGGGCCTCCCGAACCGTTTTTGAGGTAAGCTGTTACTTGGCGGATGCCTTATCCGCCAAGAAATTGAAATGTTTATGGTTTGGAAATGCCAAACTATAAATAACAACCACTTCGCTTACCTTCGCTTATAGTCGCTTATAGTCGCTTCGCTTATAGTCGCTTCGCTTACAGTCGCTTCGCTTATAAAAATGTCCAGCCCAATCGTATTCACCACCATCGACAAAAAGACTCCTACACTCGTGTATGACGAGGCATACCCCTCATCACACCGCGCATATTTCATGAAAACCCCAGACAACCGCGTGTTCGCCGAATCGAGGTATCGCGGTGACGGCGTATTTGCTGGCAAGAGTTATTTTGAACTCCTTGGCGAACTGAATCTGCCGCCAAAATCCAATATCACCGATGTCGCTGCTTTTGGTCGGGCCATTGCTGCGGGTACAACCAAAATTATCCGAAAAACCCGTGACAACAACATTGAAATGCGCGAAATCATTTACCCTGGGATTTATGAGGATGATGAGCTTATTTGGAGAAACCGGAAACCGGAGATATGTTGCCAATGCGTGTATCCAGAAACACAGGGTGCCATGATTGAATGCGAATGCGATTTCTGCTTGGCCTTCCAGTAAGGGGAACCAAGGTTCCCCTTTAACCCCTCCTTTAAAAGGAACCTACGGTTCCTCTTTGACTCCTCCCTTCAAGTATGGGATTAAAAGGGAACGACGAGTTCCCTTTGACGAGTTCCCTTTAGTATGGGATTTAAAGGGAACGACGAGTTCCCTTTGACGAGTTCCCTTTAGTATGGGATTTAAAGGGAACGACGAGTTCCCTTTGACGAGTTCCCTTTTTCCCTTTCTTTAATATCCCCCTGTAGAATATATGTTGAGCAAACCCCTTATCCGTGAAAACAAGCTTGTATTCGCCATTGTATTATTCATGTGTTTTTTTTCTGCAATCCACTATTTGAAACCGAGGATGATTTACAATGAACAAGGCGGATTTCGACAATTTGGAATTGGATACAAGCAGAAGACGATTGTGCCAATTTGGATAGCCTCTATCATTTTAGCGATTTTGTGCTATGTCGCCGTGTATTATTTGTCTATATAAGACCACATTATACCATAGGTTTATATCTAGAATTGTAGATATAAATCATTCGCCTTTAAGCAGTCGGCTTTAAGCAGTCGGCTTCGCCTTATAGACTCTTCTTGCACATCGTGAACAACAGGCGGTTGACGAAATACATGATGAAATACATAAGAGAACCACCAATCACACTGGCATAGAATCCAAGACCCTTGCCCTTGCTCAAGCCAGCATACAAACCTCCCACAATAACCATCAGGAATAGGGCAAATGTGAAGATTGATAGGAAATAAAAGTAGTAGCAATACTCTACAGAGAGAGGCCCAAACAGATTATCCATAAAGTCTGACATTATACTTGGTTGTTAGAAAATATACCGGCAATCATTTCTAATAGTGCTACCACAAAACCGTATAAATGTTCAACCGTGTAAAACAAATAAAAGATTGTATTGTGATATTGTATAATGGACGAAATCGAGAAAAACGTCTGGAAAATCATCGACTGTTATTTCCGGGACAACCCCCAATGTTTAGTAAGACACCATACCGATTCGTACAATGACTTTTTCAAGCACGATATTTTCCGCATTGTAAAGGAGATGAACCCCATTAAAATCGTCTCTAAATTGGATGAGGCGACCGGCGAGTTCACTGCCGAATGTAATTTATATGTTGGAGGTCGCGACGGAACGCGCCTCTATTTTGCTAAACCAACCATCTTTGATGACACGACTGGCGACAAGCCGCCGCATTACATGTATCCCAACGAGGCACGATTGCGCAATATGACGTATGCGATGACGATTCATTATGACGTGGATGTGGAAGTCAAGAATATGCTAAATGCCGCCGAAATCGCGGATTTGCTAAAACACGGTGGAAGCGCAGCCACGCCCGAAAAGATAGAAGCGCCTCGATTCCAGAATATGAAACATGACCCCGAAATTATGGCTAAAATAGAGGAGAAGTCAAAGGCGGATATTCATAGTGGATCCGATGAACACGTATTAATGGATGGATCCGACAAGACAGACGACGACACTATGTCTGGTGTTTCCGGCGGTTCCGGCAAGGGCCCCAAGAAAGCCATCACTGTGAGCCAGCACACCAACATCAAGCAATCCGTAAAAGGCGCCAATATCCAGACGACCAACTTCACCATCGACAAGGTGCTGCTCGGCCGTTTCCCCATCATGGTCCAATCCGACCTCTGTATATTGTCCGGAATGCCCCGCGAAATGCGCTTCAACATGGGCGAGTGCCGCAACGACCAAGGCGGTTATTTCATCATCGACGGCAAGGAGAAGTCGGTCGTCCCCCAAGAGAAGTTCGGCGACAACATGCTCCGCATCAACAAATCCACATTCGAAGAGGTCCTCTATTCCGCCGAAATCAAAAGCGTCAGCGAAGATTCTTCTAAACCCGTCCGTTCATTGCGCGTCGACCTGGTTGCGCCCACCACCAAATACAGCAACAACAACATAGTCGTCTCGATTCCCAACGTGCGCAAGCCCGTACCTCTCTTCATTGTGTTCCGCGCTCTCGGAATCACGAGTGACAAGGAAATCATCGAAACCTGTTTGCTCGACCTGGATAAATACAAGAGCATTGTCGACCTCTTTATCCCATCGGTTCATGATGCCGGTCCCATTATGACTCGCACCAGCGCGCTCCAATACATCGCCCAGCTCGCCAAAATCAAGACTACCGACCACGCCAATTTCTTATTGACCGACTATTTCCTCCCCCATATTGGCGAAACCAACTTCCGTGAAAAGGCGTTTTTCCTCGGATACATGACCCGCCGACTCCTACTCGCATATAGCGGTCTCGAATCCCCCATTGACCGCGACAGCTATCGATATAAGCGCCTCGAATTGACGGGCACCATGTTGTACCAGTTGTTCAGCGAATATTACAAGGCCCAGTTAAACGATGTCTATGTCGCGTTTGAGCGAAAAATCGTGGGTGACCGCGCCAATTACGAGAACAACCTGGAGAAGCTGATTCGCGACAATTACCGCGAAGTATTTAGTAAAACGCGTGTCCTGGAAGAGGGATTCCGCAAGGCATTCAAGGGCAATTGGGGCTCGACCGCGCACACTAAACGCCTCGGCGCTGTCCAGGATTTGAACCGCCTCTCTTTCAACTCCGCCCTAAGTCAATTGCGCAAGACCAATTTGGAAATCAGCGCCGGCGCAAAGCTGGTGGGACCGCGTGTTCTTAATGGCTCGCAGTGGGGCCTATTTGACCCCATCGACACCCCCGATGGCGGCAACATCGGTCTCCACAAACAACTGACAATCATGTCCTATGTGACCCGCAACATTTCGCGTGAACCAATGCTGCGCTGGCTGCGCAAACACACCGACATGAAACCCACGACTAGCTTCCCGCCGCGCCAGTTATCGGCAATGACCAAAATCATGGTAAATGGATTCTGGGTGGGCGTCAGCAACGACGCAGTCAAAATCGTCGAAGATGTTCGTTTTTATCGCCGCATTGGCCTCATTCCTCTCTCAATCAGTGTGGGATTTGATATTCGCCAGAACACCATCAATATATTCACTGATGGCGGCCGCATCATTCGCCCTGTGTTCTACAAGCACAGCAACACCGGCCAAATGTCTTTCCAGGCAATCGAGCCCAAGATGTCGCTGACGTGGGCCAATATTGTGAATGGTTTCAACAAACCGAAACGCCCCGATGCGCTGCCCAATTATTCCAACTTCTATGAGCTCGGCGACATTTATGATATTCCCGCGGATTCCGATGGAAACCCATACTTGTATGAGAGGTTCATCCAGAAGAAGTCGGTCGTCGAATACATCGACGCCAATGAGGAGGAATCGACCCTGATTTCGATGAAACCCGGCCAAGTTACCACGCTCGCCTCCGCCGCCCCCTACACACACTGCGAAATCCACGAATCCCTGATTTTCGGCATGATGTCCAACATGATTATTTACCCGCAGCACAATCCCGCCGCGCGTAACTCGTTCTCTTGTGGCCAAAGCAAGCAGGCGGTCAGCCTCTATCATACCAACTTCAATATGCGAATGGACAAGACCGCCGTCATTTTGACGCAGGGACAGCGCCCCCTTGTGAAGTCTCGTTATCTCGAATACATCAACAACGAGGAGAACAGCTACGGCGAAAACGCCATCGTCGCCATTGCCTGTTACACGGGCTACAATGTGGAAGACGCCATCTTGGTAAACGAGGGCGCCATCAAGCGCGGCCTCTTCCGCACCACGTATTTCAGTGTTTACGAGACCCACGAAGAGAGGTCGGCACAAACGGACAGTTTCAAGAAAATCGGCAATATTGACGCATCGGAGCGCCAGGTGAATGGCCGCAAAATGGGATACGATTACAGCAAGCTCGACGAACACGGCCTGGTCATCGAGGGCACCGAAATCAACGACAAGACCGTGATTATTGGCTGTATGAGCGGCACCAATGACGTCGCCACCGATTTATATGACAGTTCAAAGACGACGAAGAAGGGCCAGCTCGGCGTGGTCGACAAAACATTCATCACGGAAAGCGGCGAGGGGCGCCGCATTGCCAAAGTCCGCATCCGCGAAGAACGAATGCCCGCGATGGGCGACAAGATGGCCTCTCGTTCAGGACAGAAAGGCACAGTCGGAATGATTATTCGCGAAGAGGATATGCCATTCACTCGCGATGGAGTCCGTCCAGACCTCATCATCAATCCCCATGCTATTCCCACACGTATGACAATCGGCCAATTAGTCGAGTGTATTGTCGGCAAGGCGTGTCTGAATACTGGCGCACACGGCGATTGTACCGCATTCACATCGGACGACAGCCAGCTCGCGCCATTTGGCCGCATGTTGGCCAAAGCGGGTCTCCATTCATCGGGTAACGAAGTGCTGTACAACGGAATGACCGGCGAGCAAATCGAGGCGGAAATCTTCATGGGACCGACCTACTATATGCGCCTGAAACACATGGTTAAGGACAAGGTCAATTTCCGCGCCACTGGCCCGCGAACGGGCCTAACCCGACAACCCGTGTCGGGTCGTGCCAATGATGGAGGTTTGCGTGTCGGCGAAATGGAGCGCGATGCCATCATATCCCATGGCGCGACTGACTTCTTGCGCGAATCGATGTTGGTGCGCGGCGACCAATACTATATGGCGGTGTGTAACAAGACCGGTGGTCTCGCGATTTACAACCCGGAGAAGAACCTGTTCTTGAGCCCAATGGCAGACGGCCCGATTAAATACACCGACACGCTGGATGGAAAGGGAATGAATGTGGAACAAGTGACAAAATACGGCCGCAGTTTCAGTGTGGTCCGCGTCCCCTATGCGTTCAAGCTGTTCATGCAAGAATTACAAACGTGCAATATCCGAATGGCCATAATCACCGAGGACAACGTCGACCAATTTGATTCGATGAACTTCTCGAAGAACCTGAGTCTGCTTACTGGATTATCGACACCCGGCGAATTAAGTAAGAAGATACTGGACGACAAAGACAATGCCGAATTGATGAAGAGCTACAAGAATCGGTTCCGCGAGAAGCCGGACTCGTTAACGCCCGAAGAAGCCGTGAAAGACCCAGCGCTCGGATTCTGGCATCATTATTTGAAGTCAAAGGGTCTGCCTCTCGACTTCCAATATGATGACCTGGCGCTACAAGCACCCGCGATGGAATATTCGACGCCATCGCCATCACCAGACGTCACTCCGCGCTCGCCGCATTCGCCCTTTGCGACCCCACCACCAGCACAGCCGCCCAATTCGCCCGCCGATGCCAATGAGACTGCCGCCGGATATTGGCAAGATTATTTGAAGGCAAATGGATTGCCGGCCGACTTTGAATACGACGATAGCCCACGATATTCGCCGCGTTCGCCCGATCATGTCCCGACTCCTGTTCTCGAACCCCATCTTTCGCCACTCCAATATTCGCCTGGGTCAAAATTTAGGGAACCCGGAACACCCTATACACGCCTTGTCGGCAATTTGCCAGAAGATTACGATACATTGGGCAGCGTGTTGTACAACGAAGAGACCGGCGAAGACTATCCATTTGACGCCAACAAGGGGCATTTTGTCGACCCGCTAACCGGACTTATTGTCATTCGCAAATCGTATTTTACACCAGCCGGTCCGGAATACAAAGTGGGAGACACCGTATATTTGGCGAGACCATATGCCCCGGAAGAACCCGTGATTCCCTGGTTTATCACCAGCATTGATGGAAATAATATCGTGATTGGGAACAATGAAGACGAAGAAGTCCATGTGGTGAATGCGAATGAAATCACGTACAATTATCCGTCGCAAGTACAACATTATAATATTCCCACTATAGGTCAACAGGTGAATCAACGATTGATGGGTCTAAGTCCGCCTCAAGCAGTGTCGCCTTCAACAAGTCCAACCATCAATTTCCAGCCCAATATCATCGTCGCCACCGGCGAACACAGTAATGTATCGACTCCGACGCCCAGCCAAGACACACCAAGTTCAAATGGACCATCGACACCAGTTGAATCGAATACTAGTAGTATAGACAGCTCACCATCCGTCAATTTTGACGAGCCAATGATTCGAAAAACACCGGAGAAAAAAGACCAAAGTACATCGAGTTTATTGTCTGGTGGAAGTTTCATCGTCAAAAAGATATAATGACCGCAAAGCTCTCTGTAAAAACCACCCCCAAGCGCTCTCTGTAAAATTGAAAAAACATTAATAAATATAAGGACATTATATAATTTCATACAATGTCTTTCTCAAACGCTGAATTAACCTCGATATACAATTCCCGCAAGACCCTTTTGGAGATCTACGGGGACGAAGAAATCTTCTGGAAGCTGGACCAGCGCACCGTTTTGGAATACCACAATTTCACCATCAACGAAATCGAGGCAATGGCCAAGAACAACCAACTCGACATGTTCCTGAAAAGCCATACCGATACCGGCAAAATATACGTAAAATACATGCTCAACAAGTCCACCATCCGCTTAACACTGGTGGATGATTTAGTCGAAGAGTTGTTTGAATATGAGGGCGTTCTCGGAAAAAACGACACCCTCGTACTAATTATCAATGACGAACCCAATGACTCGATGGTTGCCAAGCTACAATATCTTTATAACAACAAAGGATATTTCATAGTAGCCCACAATATCAACCGATTACAGCGCAACATAATGAAACACGTACTTGTCCCCAAACACCGAATCATCGAGGACCTTGTCGGCAGTGATGGCAAATCGACCATCGATACATTTATGACAAAATACAACTTGAAGAGCAAGTCCCAGTTACCCGAGATATCCAGATTCGACCCCGTGGCCCTCCTGGTATGTTTGCGCCCTGGTCAAATCTGCGAAATTGACCGTAAAAGTCCAACATCCGTAGTATCCAAGTATTATCGTGTTTGCGTGTAACTTACAATTAAATGAATAATGTTTTTTCATAGTATAATATACGAATGGAGTTTTACAATCGTTTTAATAATAATAAGACGGTAGAACCATTTAGCAATGATTATGTATTTAATGCTTTCAGTAAAATGGACACTGATTATGTAACCGCAACAGGAAGTATTCCATGCACCAGTTGTTCGGATACCACTATAACTACCGATGACGAATG
>JACCDJ010801735.1_pt1 | contig 17163 bp, 9 predicted proteins | sample 7444481 | NCBI WGS metagenome assembly JACCDJ01 (sample SAMN15323435, study PRJNA562643) | freshwater metagenome | isolation source: river surface water | place: USA:Blue River Watershed | collected 2017-08-15 | reverse complement strand
CTTAACGGTAAGATGCAAATATAACACAGACCATTGAAAGGACTGTAAGCAATTCGCTTTAGATTTGCCGTATGTCAACGCTTTTGTCGATTCAAGATGTTTCCAAGCGATATGGTCAGCATGTCGCTTTGCAAAATATCAATTTGGAGGTCCAACAGGGCCATGTTTTTGGATTGCTTGGCCCCAATGGAGCGGGTAAAACAAGCTTAATTAGGATTATCAATCAAATCACAGCACCGGATTCGGGTCGTGTTCTTTTCAAGGGAGAAACCTTGAGGCAGGAGCACATCGGTCATATTGGCTATCTCCCAGAGGAAAGGGGATTGTATAAAAAAATGAAAGTAGGGGAGCAATGTGTTTATCTCGCTCAGCTCAAAGGTTTGTCTAAGCAAGAGGCAGTGAAGCGTTTGACCTATTGGTTTGAGAAGTTTGATATTATGGCTTGGTGGAACAAGACGATTGAGGACTTGTCCAAAGGGATGGCGCAGAAAGTGCAGTTTATCACAACCATTCTGCATGAACCGGAACTTTTGATTCTTGATGAACCTTTCAGCGGTTTTGACCCGATAAATGCAGCTCTAATCAGGGAGGAAATGTTGCGATTGAAATCTTTGGGCGCCACCATAATTCTCTCAACCCACGATATGGGAAGTGTCGAAGAATTGTGTGACGAAATCGGGTTGATTCATCAATCTAACTTGATTATCAGTGGTCCGGTAAAAACAGTCAAGCAAAAATTCAAAGAGCATCTCTTTGAGATAGAATATGTAGGAACAGCAATGGAATTGGGTATCAGTTTGGGTCACCAGTTTGAATTGATGGATCATCAAATTTTGGATGGATTTAATAAGGCTAAGATTAAAATTCATGGAAAATTAAAATTGAATGATCTTCTGCGCGCGGTAATGCAGCACAATGAAGTTGTTTCTGCCCGCGAGTTGGTGCCGACTATGAATGAAATATTTATCCAAGCTGTAACAGCCAAACAATTGAATCATGAATAAAATATTATTGATCATCAAGAGGGAATACCTGAGCAGGGTAAAGAAAAAGTCATTTTTGATTATGACTTTTTTGGGTCCAATTTTATTCGCTGCCTTGATGTTTGGGGCCATTGCGGTGACCATGAACGACAAGTCTGTTTATCAAGTTTTAATCGTTGATCCATATGCGGTAATCACGCGATATGACAGTACAAGTCAGACTTTGTATCCCAGATTTGTGGATCAGTTCAAGGATGACGAACGAATTATTTATTCCTTTACCAGAAAGGAAGTGTCTCCTGAAGATTTCAAGGAAGGACAATATCAAGTCATGGTGGAAGTGGATGATGTGACCATCAATGACGGAAAGTGTAATTTCTACTACAAGAAGTTTCCTGGGGAGTTTGTACAAAGGAAGGTTGGAGACGACTTGGAAATTTCTTTGGAGCGATTCCGCGTAGTAGATAGTTTGCAGCTAGATTACGAGAAATACAAGCGTGCCAAAATGAATGTCTCTTTTGCCGACATCAATGTGGAGAATTTGGGCCAAGAAGACAAGACACAGGAAAAGGCTGTGATAGGATTTGTATTTGCCATTATGATTTACATGTTCATTTTTATGTATGGTGTGCAAGTGATGCGCGGAGTAATTGAAGAAAAGACCAATCGTATTGTTGAGGTTATTGTATCCTCGGTCAAACCTTTTCAGTTGATGATGGGTAAAGTAATTGGAATCGGATTGGTTGGATTGACGCAGTTCCTGATGTGGGTGGTTTTATCATCTGTTGTGGCGACTGTTGGAATCTCTTTTTTCTCATCTCAAATTGCCGGAGGCGCTGCTGTAGTTGAGAATGCACAATTGATGAGCACCGGTGCGAATCAAGCACAAATGATGACGGAGTTGATGAATAATCAAGCAATCAATTGGTTCTTTCAGATCAATTGGACATTGATGATTAGTCTATTTATATTTTACTTCATCGGCGGATATTTCTTGTATGCTTCTTTGTTTGCGGCTATTGGAGCTGCTGTTGATAGTGAAACAGATACCCAGCAATTTATGCTTCCTGTTTCACTTCCTTTGGTTTTTGGTTATATCGTTTCTGCAATGCTGATTGATAATCCAGAAAGTGCAGCAGGTAATTTCTTTGCCTTATTTCCGCTTACAAGTCCTGTAGTTATGATGGTAAAAGCAACCATGAGTACTACATCGGTCTCGATGATATTGCTATCCATGTTGATTTTAATTGTCACCTTTATCGCCTTCATCGCATTGGCAGGACGGATTTATAGAGTTGGAATTTTGATGTATGGCAAGAAGGCGAGTTACAAAGAACTATGGAAATGGATAAGGTACAATCCATAAATCAGGATCGTCTTTTTGGTATCGTCGATTGCGGTACCAATACTTTTAATTTGCTCATTGGTAAATTGGTTGAAGGTCAGTGGGAATTGGTTTTCTCCAATAAAATGCCAGTGAAGATTGGCGCTGGTGGATTTGAGACAAAACAAATTATGCCAGACCGTATGGCGCGTGGGCTGGACGTGATAGATCATTACCACATGGTTTGCAAGAATTATGGGGTGAAAGATGTTTACGTTTTTGCCACATCAGCACTTCGTGATGCCCACAATGCCGATGATTTTGTTCAAAAGGTAAAATCCAACAATGGTTGGAAGGTGAATATCATTTCAGGCGATGAAGAAGCTGAACTGATATATGAGGGGGTAAAAAGAACCAAAGATTTCAGTCAAGAAAGTGCCCTTATCATGGATATTGGAGGCGGTTCTACGGAATTTATCATTGTTCAAAATGGTGTGGATGTTTGGAGGAAGAGTTATCCATTGGGTGTGAGTCGTTTGTTTGAAAAAGTTCAGCCGCAATCGCGCATTTCACAGCAAGATCTTCAGGCATTAAAGAAAATCATCCAGGAAACCACTTGGGATTTGAAAGAGGCTTTGGAGAAATTCCCATGTCATTTATTGGTCGGGTCGAGTGGTTCTTTCGATACGCTTTTGGCGCTGTACAACCAGTCCAACAAGAATGGAGGACAATTGGAAGAAGACGTTTGTCAGGAGATTCCAATGGCTGCATTCTCGTCCATCCATATGCAAATGATGGGAAGCACCTTGGAAGAGCGATTGAAAAATCCGGCTATTCCCACAATTCGTGCTGAGTACATGCCGTTATCTACTTACTTGGTGCGATTCATCTTGGAAATGCATCCATTTCAGAGTGTTTGGCGATCTCCATATGCATTGAAAGAAGGGGTAATATTCTCTAAGATCATCAACAATCGCGGCTAAGTGCTAAATTTGTTGGCATATGAGTCATAAATTAAAAAGGAGGACAATCATTGCATCATTCGTGGTGTTGATTCCCACTTTTTTACTTTTTGCCATTTTAAAATTGCCTCAGTTTCAAACCAGTATTGCTCGTTGGATTGCTGGATATCTCAGTTTTGAATGGAAGACAGAAGTTTTTGTAGAGTCATTTTATTTCGATTGGGGATTGGACATGCATTTGGAAAATGTTGTCATTTTTGATCAGCACCAAGATACACTGGCTGCTATTGAGGACTTATCAATATCCTCCTATCAATGGTCATTTGAGCAAGGTTGGCAAATAGCTTCACTTCACCTAGACCATCCCTACTTCTATGCAACGCAGGCAGCAGATTCAACTTGGAATTTCGATTTCATTGTTGATTATTATGACAATTCAGAAGAGGACTCCACAGAAAGTCAGTTTAAAATGCGGTTGGATAATGTCCAAGTGGATTCAGGCTTGTTCGTTTGGAAAGCGCTTGGCGAAAAGGCTCCTTATGGAATGTTTGATCCCAATCAAATTGAGATTAAAAATCTTAATGGTCAGTTTCAGGACATTTTGTGGACCAAAGATAATTGGCAATTCAGGATTTTTGATTTATCAGGCAAGGACCAGTGCGGCCTTCAGTTGGACGCTTGTTCAGCCATGATCAAAGGCAAGGACAAAGAGATTTCTTTTGAAGATTGTCGGGTCAATACGCCTAAAAATGATATCTCAGGCTCGGTAAAATTGAATTGGGGTAAGGATGTGTTGTCCTTTGCAAATGATGTCAAATGGGATGCACAATTGACAGGTTATCCATTAAATCTCTCGGAGCTGAAGTTCTTTTATGCTCCAGCTCAAAAATGGGTCGATGAAGCGCAAGTTCAATTGAATTTTTCAGGCGATTTAAATCATTTGGAAGTGGGTTTGGCTGATATCCGAATGGGCATGATGTCCCACCTTGCCATGCAAGGATCAGTTCAGCATTTATTGGATTCTGCTGGTATAGCATTGGATGTCGACATCAAGCAGTTGCTTACAGAATCAAGTGATTTGAGGCAATTTGTAAAGTGGACTGGAGATGAAATTGTATTGCCCGGCAATATTGATAATTTGGGTTTGATAGCATATGAAGGGCATGTTCATGGAGCCAAGGACCGTTGGAGGTTGTATGGCGAGCTCACTACAGACTTGGGTTTGCTTCAGGGAGATGTGGAGGTAAATACAGGAAATGGACAGGAGTTTATGGGGTATGTTCAAGCGGAACATTTTGCAATTGGCCAGTACTACAATTCCGCGGACTTGGAGTATGTCTCCGGTGATTTAAACATCGAGGGTCATGGTTTTGAATTGAACGATTTGGAAATGGTCGTCGATGGAGGATTGAGTGAATTGCGATACAAGGGTTACACATTTTCAGAGATTGAAATCAATGGGGATTTGTCTAACCGGTTTTTCTTAGGCGATCTGAATATGAGGGATGCCAATGCCAAATTGGATTTTGTTGGGCAATGTGACTTTAGTAAGAAGCTTCCTGAAGTTACCTGTCAATTGAATGTGGAGCATTTTAATTTCAAGGCCATAGGGGCCTTTCCTAGTTTGCCATACAGCGCAATGAGTGGCGAGGCCTCAATGGATTTTAAGGGTTGGAGCTGGTCTGAATTGGAGGGAGAGCTCGAATTGAAAAATGTCATCTACTGCGCCAATGAAAAGGATTATGTTTTGGATTATTTGGCGTTGAATATAGATCGATCCGAAGAACTCAAAATCTCTTTAAATTCAGATATAGCAATAGGAGAGGTCAATGGAGATGTTAATCTCAAAGATTTGCCTGCGGCTTTCACCAATATTATTTCACGTGTTTTGCCTCAATATGATTGGGAGATTAAAAAACATACACCGCAAAAGTTTGATCTTGCTTTTGAGATATTGGATTTTAGCCAGGTGAACCAAGCCTTTATCAAGGACTTGGGCATTTCTCAAAATGCACGAATCAAACTGCGTGTTGATGAATCCAAGGATTTCTTTGAGGGATTGTTTACCGCGGATACGATGGGCTACAAGGGAAGTAGTTTTTATGGCTTGGTTTGCGATTTTCAAAAGCCGGATGAGTTTGTTTATGCAACCTTTCAATCCGATAGCGTTAAATCAGGCGGAGTGCAGTGGGACCAACTGTCGATTGATGCCCGGTCAGAGGGAGATTTGATCTATACCGATTGGGTATGGGGAAATGACAGCACCATACATGCAGGAGATTTTGGGGGCCAATGGAGTTTTGATGCAGATAAAGTTTTGTTTGAATTTTATAGAGGCGACTTCAGGGTGAAAAAGGAAAAGTGGAAAGTAGATTATGGCGCAACCATATGGTACGAAGACGATATAGTTTGGTTCAAAGGAATGGAGATGCGAAGCAATTGGCAGCACATCGCATTGCACGGCGGATTGGCTAGTGATCATTCAACGCCATTAATAGCATCATTCACGCACGTCAATTTTGATATACTCAATGCCTTCATGCCCAAGGATATTCAGTTTCAAGGAATTTTGGATGGCAATGTTTCATGTGTGAGTGTTTTGGATGAACCTGATTTTAATGGAGATATTTCATTGTCAGATTTTGGAATCAATAAAATTATTTATGGCGATGTTTGTCTCAAAAGTCAATGGGTAGATTATCTGGAGGCAGTTCAGCTTGAAGGAAGTATTGAGAACAAGGAAAAGAAGACTTTGAAGTTCGAGGGAATGTACCTTCCATTTGACACGTTGAGCCCTTTGGATGTCGATGTGGATTGTGATGATATGGATTTGGCTTTTATAGGCTCGTTTGTTAATCCGGAAATTATTGTAGTTAACGGTTTGATTGATGGACATATCAAAGTGACTGGAAAATTAGAAGATCCCCAATTGCATGGATATGGAAATGTAGCCAACGGATTGTTGGAAGTTGATTACCTGAAGACCAAGTACAAAATTGTCGATCGCATATGGATTGAACCCAACCGCTTTGTTTTTGACGAGGTGGAGTTTACAGATGAGAATAACAATAAAGGTTTGCTCACAGGTTACATTGGACACAAATCCTTTGTTGATTGGAGTTTTGATTTGCTCATGGACATGGAAAAGCAGCCCGTTAAGGTGTTGAACACCACAGCGGAAGATAATCCAGATTATTATGGGAAAGGCTTCGCAACGGGCTACTTCAAATTGAAAGGAGATTTGGACAAGTTGGATTTGGAGGTTGCTCTAAAAACAGCAGCGGGCACCAAGCTTATATTGCCAATGAATACAAGCGAGGATATTGAAATGGGGCAATTTATTCGATTTGTGCAAAAGTCGAAAAGCAATAAAAAAGAAGACAAGTTGGATTTGTCTGGTGTGAATTTGAATATCCAAATTGATGTTACGCCGGATGCTGAATTGGCAATAATTTTCGATGAGGCAGTAGGAGATGTCATGAGGGGCAAGGGAACTGGGCATATTTCCATGGGGATTTCAAAATTGTCCACTTTTGATATGTATGGTCAGATTGAGATAGCTTCAGGAAATTACCTTTTCACGTTGAAGAATTTGATCAACAAGGATTTTACTGTTCAGCCAGGAGGCACAATCTCTTGGTATGGTGATCCCTACAATGCAGAGTTAAAACTTGCGGCGGTATACAAGGTAAATGCTTCTTTGAGTGATGTGCTGACCGACGCCAATTCCAATGGCCAGCGTGTGCCTGTAGATTTGATCATGAACTTGAGCGGAAAAATGTTGAATCCAGGTGTTGATTTCAATATTCAATTACCCACAGTGGATCCCATGACCAAAAGCCGATTTGAAAGTGTGGTTTCCAATGAGCAGGAACGCAATAGACAGGCATTTGCATTGCTGGTACTGAGACAATTTGTTAGCCCACCCAATATCGTGAGAGCAGAGACCAATTTTGGAGTTGTGGCCAATAGTACGGAATTGTTGTCCAGTCAAATTTCAAACTGGCTCAGTCAGATTAGTGATGATTTTAACTTGGGATTCAATTATCGTTCAGGGGATCAAATTTCTAATGATGAAATTGCTTTGGCATTGAGCACACAGTTGTTTAATAATCGCGTCCAACTCAGCGGAAACTTTGGTGTTTCCCGAGGAAATGCCACAAATCAACAACCTTCCAATTATATCGGAGATGTCAAGGTAGAGTATATCTTAACCAAAGAAGGAAAATTGAAATTGATGGCCTATAACGAGAGTAACAACTACAGAAATATCACGACGCAACAATCGCCCTATACTCAAGGAATAGGTCTCATTTATCAGCAAGACTTTGATGTCATGCAAGATTTGATTGATGGCTGGTTCAAGCGAACCAAGCCAAAAACGAATTGATTTATTGCGGGAAATCCTCTGGGAATCGAGAGCGGAAGTCATCTCGTTTCTTTTTGGTTAATAGCAATTGATATAAATACTTTTCTTTGCCTTCTTCAAATTTCTTTTTGTCATCCTTGATGTCTGTGATGATTTTATTGAAATCAGTATCTCCAGAAATAACGGTCATTGCTCCCAGTTTGTATTCGAAATAGTACCAGGTGCCTCTATCAATTTCAATGTATACGCGCATGACATCAGCTGTTTTTCTTTTTTCAATTTCTATCTTGCCCGTTACATATTTGAAGATCTGTTTTTTATCCATTGAAGCGATGCCTATGGGGCCTGTGGTGTGAAAGGTTTCAGAATTCACGTCCCAAACCCATTTTAAGTCTGCAAAAACAAATGTCTTTTGCATTTCCTCTGGAATCTTTTTCATTTGACCAGAAAGACTCATTTCTGTGATCAATCGATCTGACCGCTCAACGCCGATGACCTCTGCGAGGCTTTTTTCAAACTGAGTAGTGCTCACGTCTAGGCTAGGTAGATCCGTTGCTTTTTCTAAATTCTCGGCAATTTTTTTCATAGCGCTCTCATCCATAGGGAATGTCAGAATGGAAGCTGTTTGAAGGCTCAAAGATCCATCGGCTTTTTTCAGTTGACCTTTTCCATAGTTTTGAAGTTTAACCAAACCAGTTCGGGCATGAAAGTCAAATTGGCCATCTGCGCTCACGTCACAGTTGTTACCCGCCAATTCAATCAGGTTGCCTGGAAGCTTGGGTTGTAGAATTTTGGGTTTGCTTCCAATCAAATATTTTTTGGTGTTCTTGTCATAGTGTAAAAAGCCACTGGCTTCCATGAGAGGTGTGTCTGACGCGCTCATTTTTGGACTCAAGAAGGCAGGATAGACTTGCTGCGGACTCGTGGTTTTGGTCATCATGCCCACACCCAATTTGACGGAGGCGATGTCTTTTACCAAAGTGTCTACAGGTATGTAAATGTCCAAGGGATCGATTGGCGCGGAAAATTTGAAATATGATTTTTCCAAATTCTCACAGGTGTGTTCGAGTTTTACCCCTCCGTCAAAGTGCAGATGTTTTTGATTAGCATTCAAATTGTATTTGCCATAAAATGCAAATTGAGGAGAGAGATGAAAGCCTTGGTCTTCGTTGATGACACCTTTGGCTATTGTGCTATAGGATGTGTCCAGTTTGACCTCAGCAACGTGAATCAATTGATTTTGTCCATTTTCATCCGTGTAGTTCATGTCCGCAAAACCATTGAATTTCCTGCGGCCTTCTATTTTTAACTCAGCATTGAACATGCTGTGGTACTGTGTGACAATGTTGGTTAATATTTGAGCGCGATATAGCTTTCGCATATTGGCAAATTTCTCAATAACCACCTTGCCGCTGTCGGGTACAATCTTGGCATCTCCCACAACGATGTGATTGATACGTGTACAGGTTAATATGTTTTTGGCCAAATCGAATTTAGCCCTTGGCGCCAAGAAATTAAGAGAGTCTTGTCCAGCGGCGATGGAGTAGAAGTTGGAGTATCGTTTTCGTTCTTCAGCATTGATTACAACGTCTGCATTGGCCTCTCTGGATGATTTCATTTCCAATTCATCTTGCTTCATGTACCAAGTGAATTCATCCATAAAGCAAACGTATTGGTTGGTTGGAAAGGTGATTTTGTTTTCACCGGTATTCGATATGAAGTGTCCTACATTTTTATCGAAATCAACTTTGGCCTGCACGTTGTCTGTTGAGAAGGCCAACGCATTACTCAAATCTTTTCCAGCAATCGTTAGAGCCGATGTGTCCGCATTGATTTTTCTTCGATCATATTTGAAATGATCTGAGGCCAGTGTTGCTCCATAAAATTCCATTTTTCCTTTTCCGCTGAGCCCTTCGGGTTTCAAGGTTGTAGCTCCTTTAAAAGTTGCTTCTTTTTCAAAAAACACCATAGGTTCATCTAGAGTTGTGATCATCAAACGCTCCTGCTTGGGAAAGTAATTGATTTGGGCAACAGCAACTGAAGTTTTCGGCACTTCTGGTTTGGTAGCTTTTTCAGCCAAGGTATAGGATGTGGTTTTTCCTTTGGTTTCGTCAGGTAAGAAAACAAATGCATCGGACTCTGTTTTGGATGTCAGATAAGTTAGCTTTCCTTTTCCTTGCAAACCGCTATAGTTCAAGGTTAAATCGGCAACAACATTAGAGAATCCGCGGTAAGCAGGATAACCCGCTACCCCTGTGGATCTTTTGAATCCCAATGAGTTGTCATCCATCAAAATCAAGGGCTCAGGGATGTCCTCAAATATTCCTGCGCTCACCAATAAACCATTGAACTTTACGTTGCTGGTCTTGAAATTATCCAATGAGTCCAAGGTAAATGGATCGAGTTTGTAATAGAATTTGTCCTTGGGATATCTTCCATTTTCGATTCGATAACTTTCCCAATCCACAAAAGAATTCTTCGTTGTCGTTACGTAGGGATAATTGGGATACTTTTTCGAATTCGCACCGCTTTTATTGGTTGGAGCATCGATATACAAGACACCAGTAATGTCTTTGATTTTACTTTTGATTTTAATTTTGGGGTATTCGCCATATTGGTCGCGAGGCTGACTTTCATCGTTGATATAAATTTGACAGCTGTCAATTTTATTCATCTCAACTTGAAACTTCTCATAGTCGAAGTAGTAGTTTGATCCCATAAACTCGAGGTTACCCGCTTTGACAATTCCATCGAAAACCAAGTTTCTATTTTTCTTCAATAATAGCTCTTGCTTTTTGGGATAAACGGCTACTTTTTGCGAGTCGCTGATGTAGAACATTTGAATCCCTTTCAAATTCATGTCGTTGTTGGTCAAGTTCCAAATGGCGTTTTCACCGCGATTTACTTCACTATTGAATTGAAGAATGTCGTAGTCTTTTCTTCCTTCATAGTTCAAAATGTAGTTGTACATTTTGGGTTGGGGTTTGATGATTCGTTTGTCGATGTCATACATCAAGAAACCTTTGTTGGAAAGATCAATAACCACAAGGTGCCATTCTTCTTCAGCATACCTTGTTAATTGGGCCAATTGTTGGGTGGTCATTTGCTTGGTGCCCAGCTTTTTGAACGACTGTTCTATTTCGTGAAGTGGATTGGTACTTGAAATACCCATGAGTGCGGTGAATCTTTTTTTACTGAAAAAAGTATTTGATTCGAAGGCGGCATTTTTCAGGGTACTTCCTTTGGATGGTCCAAAATAAATCATGGGTTCGTCAATGATCCATCGAAGGGATTCAAAATACAAGTCGGTATTGTGATAGGTGTCGGCATATGGACTTTTAGACAATCCCAATTCCGTTCTGTCCATGGTCAGCTCTCTTGTTTTGATGGTGAAGTTCATGTTCAAATCAGGATGCGTAATGGAATCCTTGTCTACGATGAATTTGACACTTGCATGGCTACTGATGTATCGATCAGGGCGCAATTCGAAGAACAGGCTATTGACAATCAAGAAGGGTTTGTTGTCCTTGGTGAAAATCAATTTGGCTGGATTTTCTGGAGTTCCAGAGGCATTGAACTTGGCACCGCTCATCGTGAATCCACCAGCGTAGTGGATGCCAGGAACGATATTTTCAATTTCAAATCGTTGTGAATACGATTCAAATTTGGGATAGCTGGCACTTTCCGCATCTTTCCCAGCAATGATTTTCTCCGTCAATTTACCAAGGAGGGGTTTGTTAAAGTAGGTCGTATAAAACGTTACACTGTCTGCGATATAACTCGATGTCTTGATTTTGATGGTGTATTTTTTTACTTCTGCATAGGTCGAATTTTCATCTAACCCTGCACGCTTCCAATTGACTTTTCCTCCTTTCCCTAAAAATCGGTAAGAGGCGGGATAAAAAGTTCCAGTTGTATTGTGTATGATTGAGCTATCACCTTTGCTGATACACAGAAGCTTGATGTTTTCAAAGTCAATGTGCGGAACGGAGTCCATTTTAAAAGTGTAGTTGCCACTTTGCGCTTTCCAACTTACAGCCTCGGATACATAGATGGATTGATCAGTAAAGAAGTCCAAGGATGTTTCCAAGAAATTGGTAATATGTCTTTTGTTCTTTTTGTCAGTAAGAATACTCTGGATCACTTGATGCCAAGGCATGAATTGCGGCGTTGGGATGGCTTTCTCGTTTATCGCGATTAAACACAAAACATACTTTTCAAAATCAGGAAATACTTTGACTTTGAGGTCAAGCATCAAGTCCAAAGTCTCGATGATCTTTTTCTCCTGATCTGCACTGAAAGCTGGGTTTTTGATCCAAATGGGTTCTAATTGTTTTTCGATAATTTCTTTACCGCTACCTTTCTTTTGCTCATTGAATAGGCCAGACAATTGTTTGATGAACTCTTCTTTATCGGTAGAAAAGTTAACCACTTTTTGCGACCACGACGGAGTGACAAAAGCCAATATCAATAGTCCGATTATAAGTATTTGACGCATGTTCATAATTGTATCTCGAAAATAATAGGACAAACGAAAAATCAAGCCAAGATATTTTCAATACTTGTTAACGCAAAGACATTTGGAATCAGGCGCTTTCCTTGCGACCTTTGCAGCAATACAATGATTATGAAAAAAGTTTATATCGTCTCTGCGGTTAGAACACCGATGGGAAGTTTTGGAGGAGCATTATCTTCAGTATCCTCAACTCAATTGGGTGCAGTTGCAATCAAAGGTGCAATTGAAAGAATTGGTTTAAATCCAACGGAAGTGCAAGAAGTAATTATGGGAAGCGTATTGCAGGCCAATTTGGGTCAAGCGCCTGCTCGACAAGCTGCGGTCTTTGCAGGATTGCCTCACAGTGTACAATGTACTACAGTGAATAAAGTTTGCGCATCAGGGATGAAGGCTGTAATGATGGCGGCTCAAGCCATTCAATGCGGTGATGCAGATGTAGTTGTTGCAGGTGGAATGGAGAACATGTCTCAAGTTCCATATTATGTTCCCAGCAACAGATGGGGAAATAAGTACGGTAATGTGCAGATGATTGACGGATTAGCTAAGGATGGATTAACAGATGTTTACCACAATTATGCGATGGGTAATGCAGCTGAGTTGTGTGCAAGTGAATGCAATTTCTCGAGAGAAGATCAAGACGCGTTTGCAATTGATTCATACAAGAAATCTCAGGCTGCATGGGCTGCAGGAAAATTCAATGATGAAATTGTAGCAGTGCCTGTGACAGGAAGAAAAGGTGATGTTGTTATGGTTGCTGAGGATGAAGAATACAAGAATGTTTCTTTTGATAAGATTCCTGGATTGCGTCCAGCTTTTGTGAAAGACGGAACGGTTACCGCTGCCAATGCATCCACCATGAATGATGGAGCCGCTGCTTTGGTATTGATGAGCGAGGAGAAAATGAATGCTTTGGGATTAACACCATTGGCTGAAGTAAAAGGATATGCTGATGCTGAGCAAGCTCCAGAGTGGTTCACAACAACTCCAGCTTTGGCTCTTCCTAAGGCTGCAGCTAAGGCAGGTGTTCAAGTAACTGATCTTGATTTTGTTGAATTGAACGAGGCATTCTCTGTTGTGGGATTGGCGAATATTCAAAAAATGAACTTGGATGCAAGCAAAGTAAACGTTAATGGTGGAGCTGTTTCATTGGGTCATCCTCTTGGATGTTCAGGCGCAAGAATATTGGTTACTTTGATTCACATCATGAAGAACAACAATGGTCATTTGGGTGGTGCTGCCATTTGTAATGGTGGTGGCGGTGCAAGTGCCGTTGTTCTTTCGAGATAATTTTCGAAGTGCGATTATTGCCAAAAAATACAATTCCCCGATGGATCATCTTCTTTGTAGATGTCATCGGGGTTTCTTTTGCCTTTATCACCGCATATTTGGTGAGGTTCGAATTTCATCCGCCTCAAAACGAATGGGCATTGGCAGTGGCATTTTTCCCTATTCTAATTGGGGTTTTTGCAGTTTCATTTTTATTGGGTAAAACGTATGCAGGAATTATCAGATACACCGGACTTCAAGAAGCCAAACGTGTATTTGTTGTTTTGACATTGGCATCCATGCTATTGATGTCGGTCAACTTAGCCCGACCCATGTGGTCTGAAGACGGTTTGTATTTTATACCCAAGTCGATTGTTGTTTTGACCTATGTTTTTGCTTTGTTTGCCTTGTTGATTTTTAGAGCTGGGGTGAAATGGTCTTATTTGGTGGCCGTGAAGGATGTCAAGGAGGAAGGTCGATTTGTTGTATTAATTGGTAATGGTGAATTGGCTCGAACAGCAAAGCGGGTGATGGAAGAGAATAGACATGGTCAAAAGAAAGTGATTGCATGGATTGATCCAACAGGCGAGTGGAAGGGAAATCGATTGGAGGGTATGATTATCTCTGGAATTCAGGATTGGCCAATGATTCTGACTCAGTATTCTCCGCAGGAAGTTGTCTTGGCTCTGGAGGACGGTCAGCGAAATGAACGCGCATATTGGATTCAAAGGGCAAGTGATTCAGGTGTTAAGTTGATGGAAGTTCCGTCATCAAAGGATTGGATAATGGGAGAATTGAGTGCCACTCCGATGCGTGAGGTTTCAATTGAAGAGTTATTGGGAAGAAATGAGATCCAAACCGATCAAGCGGCAGTGGCCAATTGGATCAGTGGTCGGGTTGTTTTGGTTACTGGAGCTGCAGGAAGTATTGGTAGTGAAATCGTTCGTCAGTTATTGTTTTTAAAACCAGCCAAGGTTATCGTATTGGATCAGGCGGAAACACCTTTGTTTGAATTCGATCATGAACTCCATTCAGATAAATGTGAATTTGTAATTGCAGATGTCCGCAAGCAGGATCGTATACAAAGGGTATTCGAAGCCTTTCATCCAACTGTTGTATTTCATGCAGCAGCTTACAAACATGTTCCTTTGATGGAGAACAATCCCTCTGAGGCCATTTTGACAAATGTTTGGGGGACCAAGATATTGGCGGATTTGGCTGTTCAGTATGGCGTTGAGAAGTTTGTTATGATCAGTACAGACAAAGCGGTGAATCCCACCAATGTGATGGGAGCTTCCAAGCGCGCCGCTGAGATTTATGTGCAATCTTTGAATCAGAATTCAAAGACGTCTTTTATTACAACACGATTTGGAAATGTGTTGGGATCAAATGGTTCTGTTGTAAAAATATTTAAAAAGCAAATAGAGCAGGGCGGCCCGCTTACAGTCACTCACCCCGAAATCACAAGGTATTTCATGACGATCCCAGAGGCCGTTCAACTTGTCTTACAGGCCGGTGTAATGGGCAATGGAGGAGAAATATTTGTTTTTGATATGGGTGAGAAAGTCAAGATTGTTGATCTCGCCAAAAAGATGATTCAACTATCAGGATTTCAATATGGTGTAAATATGGATATTGTTTTTTCGGGATTGCGCCCTGGAGAGAAATTGTTTGAAGAAGTATTGAGTGCTGAAGAGGTTACCTTGCCAACGCCTCATGAGAAAATCATGATAGCCAAAGTTCGTGATTACAATTGGTCAGAAGTGGAAGCCTGGGTAAATGAATTAACAGAGTTGTTTAAAGAACAAAACAATGAATTGTTGGTTGCTAAGCTGAAGTCCTTCATTCCGGAGTACCTCAGCAATAATTCAGAGTTTGAACGTTTGGATAAAAATCGCGAGTCATGACAACAAAAGGTAAAGACGAAAAATTAGAAATTCAAACCAAGATTGGTCGCTATATCAGTATTGGAAAGGAGAATATTCATTTTCAAATTGAAAAGAAAAAGTCGAAAGTCGTTTTGCGTTTGATCACGTTTAATCCGATACACAATCAATCCTTTTTGTTTCACTCAGTATCTTCAGAATCCGAAATGGAGGCCTACCGCGAGATGTTGGGTTACGTCCAATATCACAAAGAGGAGGAGAGTAGTTATACGATTCAGTGGTCGTTGTTGGGCGAGAATAAATTGTATACAAGTTATTTCAGAGCCAATTCAATTTTAGGGGCATTGGATAAGTTGTATTTCGATCGAGATCCCAATACGATCAATGTTTTCAGTGTGATGTTAAACCCCATTTCATAATTCTGTATGGAGTTGTACGCAACTCTTGCGAAATCTGGCACATCCAATTATCGCGTATTGGGCAGCCGCCATTTGGGTTTTGTTTTTGAAATTTCAAGTGAAGACGAAGCCAAGGAAATTGTCAAGAAGTTCAAAGTCGATTACCATGATGCAACCCATGTTTGTCATGCTTTTCGACTTGGTCCAAAGGGAGATTTTGTAAAGTTTAGTGACGACGGTGAACCTTCGGGTACGGCTGGTAAACCAATGGCCGGAGCTTTGATGTCAGCGGATATCACGCAAGCTTTGGCGATTGTGGTTCGGTATTATGGTGGTACCAAATTGGGTACAGGTGGATTGATTCAAGCATACAGAACGGCTGTGGAATTGGCCATCGACGATGCAGGAGTTATTGAGAAAGAATGGAGAATTGCATTCCAGATTTTATGTGGCTATGGAGAGATGCCCCAAATATTAACGTATCTGAAAAGCAACGATGCGCATAAAATACAGATCAATCAATCAGATAAATGCGAATTGATATATAACATCAATGCCTCCGGTTGGGAGGCATTGAAAGATTTTGTTTTGGGATTATCAGAAACGGATATCAGGAATCTGTAATCTTTAACTAGTCGATTTTAAGTTCCTTGGCGATTACCAGTTTTTCATTCTGGTAAATCAACAAATAATATGATCCTTTTTTCCAACCTGCGTATCGAATCATTCCTTTGTACTCGTTCAAGGGTTTACTTCTTTCATCGCTAAACACAACGCCATTCTCTTGGTCCTGGACAACAACTCTAATAGAAGAGGCTTTGCTTGAGTTAAGTTGAATATCCAATGATTCCGTTTTGGGTTGAGGCACAAAAGACATTTGATCAAAATCAGAAGAGGATAAAATATCCTTTGTGATTGAAGTCAATTGGTCATCAGAAATCTTGTGCAAGCTCAGTTGTCGGGAGTTGCTATTGGTGTTGATGATTACACCATCTTCCATAATTTTAAGTTGAATGGTGGAGTCCAACTGATCCAATTCATCCATGTCGAACTCATAATCAAGGTTGATTTGTCCTTGGTCATCCAAACCTTTTTCATTGCGGTAGATTCTGTAACCGTCTCTTTCAATGATGGATTTGCCGCCAAAATTTCCTTTGATTATCGATGTCTTTTCATCTCGAATGATGGTTACCTCACAACCATCACCAGGAATGGATTCACTGATTACTTTTCTTAACTCATCAAAATTTTGAATGGCTTTTCCATTTAATGCTATGATGACATCATGCTTCTTCAGTCCCATTTTTTCTGCAGCGGAATTGGAGATGACACTGTCAATTTTAACGCCCATGTCCGCAAATTCATTGTTGGGTGTAACTCCCAAAAATGCGCTGGGTTTTTCATCGATTTCGAACTCTTCAATTCTCATCTCAGGGAAGTTGCCAAATGGAAAAGTGGG
>JACCDJ011425934.1_pt1 | contig 17172 bp, 16 predicted proteins | sample 7444481 | NCBI WGS metagenome assembly JACCDJ01 (sample SAMN15323435, study PRJNA562643) | freshwater metagenome | isolation source: river surface water | place: USA:Blue River Watershed | collected 2017-08-15 | reverse complement strand
TTTTCAAGAACTTTGCACCCGAGCTAGGTTCAATGTTAAGTAAATCTGCAGCCGAAAAAATTGAACATTTCGGATATGCCGAACATACTCATGAGAGTTATTGGCTTGGTTCAAAAGGTGGGCTCCGCTTGCGTCATGATGCGCCAATCGGTCGTGTTGAGATGACCGCCAAATCCCACGAACGCAGCAGATCTACTTGGGAGGGTAAAGAGACCCTAGATTTCACCAACATTTCAGTCGCTGATATGGATACATCGATTCGTCAACGTTTGGAATGGCAAGCACGTAAAGTTGATTTACCTGCTGGCCGCTATCAAACACTGCTGCCATCTGGGTCAGTTGCAGATCTCTATACCTACATGATCTGGGTCTCTGCAGCTCGCGATGCCTTTGAAGGTCAGAGCGTCTTTGCTAAGAATGGCGAAGTTGGCGCTACCAGAATTGGCGAGAAGTTATCAAACGTGAAGTTAAATCTATTTAGCGATCCGAAACATTCGCTTCTACCAACGTCACCGTTTCTAATTAATCCAATCTCTAGCCCATTTGGATCGGTATTTGATAATGGCCAACAGAGCGCGCGGGTGGATTGGTTAAAGGATGGAGTTCTACAAGCGCTAGTTCAAACACGAGCTACCGCAAAACTAACTTCGCTTCCCTTTACCCCAATTGGATACAACTACATCATGCAAGTTGATGGCGGTGCGGGAAACCTTAATGATTTGATAGCCAAAGTTGACGACGGATTGTTATTGACCACTTTCTGGTATATCCGAATGGTAGATCCAAACTCATTGTTACTAACTGGACTTACTCGCGATGGTGTTTACCATGTCAAAAATGGTGAGGTGCAAGGTGCAACCAATAATTTCCGTTGGAATGATTCGCCAGTAAATGCGCTTTCAAGAATCGCTCATGCTGGTGCTAGCGAATGGACTCAGCCACGCGAATGGGCAGGTGACATTACTAATCTGATTGCTCCGCCGCTTGTGATTGACGATTTCAATATGTCCACTGTAAGTCCTGGTAATTAAAGGAGAGTAATGAGCACCCACCGTTCGCCACTTTTTGAATTGGCAGATACTTACGTAGAGACCAGCGCACGCATGTCACCAATGACCTGTACAGAACTTGGCATTTCTGGTTACGACGATCAATTAGATACCTTCACTATAGAAGAGGCAGACAAAGAGGCAAACTACTCTCGAGAAGTAGTGAAACAAGCGAAAAACTTAAACCCCAACGATGAAATCGACCAGATTTCAAAGGCGGTGCTCATTGAACGCCTTGAATCAAGATTAAAGATTCATGACACCAAAGAAGGTTTCGTTACCTATTAACCAATAGTTAATCCTTCTTCTTATATCCGCCAAGTATTTACAATCATGCCAACTGAAGGTGATAAAGCGATTGCAAATATTGCTGCTCGTTTGAACTTAGTTGGAAAAGCGCTCGATGGTTGGAAGAGCACTTTGCAGGAGATGGATTCACTTGGAAAGAAAACCGCTCGCCGCCAGGTGATCGTGGTTGCGGATCAACTTAAGACTTATGCCGAAGGTGGCTGGGAGAAGATGGCTCAAAAACTTGATCCATTTAATAAATATCCCGAACTTCATACAGCGGCTAAGAACGCTGCGATCGCATCAGGTCAGATGAGCGAATGGATGCGCAATACTCATGCGCCAAGATCTGCTGAACAAGATGCTGTCGGCGAGGAGCGCTACAAACCTTGGGCGCGATATTTCACCGGCGCAGAGTTGGATTTGAAGAAGACCTACGAGTGGGGTTTGGAAGATCTAGCACGGATCAACGACCGCATGTACAAAGCTGCAGCTAAGTTAGGTTTGCAAGGTAAAGCGCTAAAAGATGTTGCTGAAATTTGCGAGAACGCCGAGTTACACCGAATTGATGGCGAAGAAAACTTAGTGAAGAAGTTACGCGAATTCACCGAAGAGGCAGTTAAACACCTTGATGGTAAGTATTTTGATATTGATCCACGGATCGCATTCTGTGATTCCAGAATTGCACCTGAAGGTGCGGCCGCTGCGCCTTATTACATTCCACCATCAGAGGATCTATCGCGCCCCGGAACTACTTGGTATCCAACACTTGGACATACCCGATTTAATTTCTGGCATATTGCTTCAACTTGGTATCACGAAGCAGTTCCAGGTCATCACTTGCAATTTGCCACTGCCGCTCTTGAGAAAGATCGACTTTCAAGATTCCAACGAAGCGGTGCTTGGATATCTGGTTATGGCGAGGGTTGGGCTTTATATGCCGAGCGTTTCATGGATGAACTAGGCGCATTTGATGAACCTTCACTAGAACTTGGCTATCTATCTGGCCAAGCGCTTCGTGCAGCACGCGTAGTAGTCGATATTGGTATGCACTGTGGTTTTAAGGACCCAAATGGCAAAGTTTGGAATGCACAATCCGGTTTTGAACTATTGGTTAATAACGCGATGATGGCTCCAGATTTTGCCAAGAGTGAGATCGAACGTTACTTAGGTTGGCCTGGGCAGGCGATCTCCTACAAAGTTGGCGAAAGATTCTGGATGGAGATCCGAGAAGATGCTAAACAGCGACTTGGTACTTCATTTGAGATCAAGAAGTTCCATAACTATGCGTTAAAGATTGGACCAATGGGACTTGATCCATTGAAGCAAGTGATGGCAGATTGGAAAGGGAATTAAATAAGTTTTTGAAATAAAAAAGCCCACTTAATTGTGGGCTTTTTTATTTAATCTATTTTGATTTCTGGATTTAAGGCAACGGACCTTCTACTCCGTTATTCCATTTATCTAGAGTGTTAGCGAGCATTAGATACTTACTCCGGTCTAGCGTTGCCAACGTTGCATTTACATTGCTAATTAACTCTGTAGTTGATGCTGCTGCTGGATAATCTGCACCGTAATAAGCCTCATTAAGGAGCGCTGCAATTGCTGCACGAAGCAAAATTTGAGCACCTCCTGCAGTTGTTGAACCACCCTTGTATGAAAGGCCTGCCATCAAAGTATCTTTAGATTTATTGTTATCTAAATCCAAAGTTCCTGAAGGCATTAATGAGCTTGGAACTGTAAAGATGCTTTGCACAAATTGGGTTGGCAAGTAGCCGCTTATCCAATCTTGCGGATGGTTCTTCCAGAAGCCAGGGGTACGTCCAAACCAGTAGCTCTTGATCACCACGGATCCGCTCGCAGTCGCGACATTGTCTTCGTTATCTTTCGCAATTGCAGTAGCAGTATTGGTAAAAGAATTTCCTGCACCAATAACCATCAAGACACTGGTATTGCATTGAATTTCCCCACCTACAGGAATCTCTACACCAATTAACGCTAAACATTCACCACTTAATGTGATTGCGCCATCAATTAATGAGGTGACTGTTACGGTTTCAGGGCCAATGTTTGAGATCTTGATGTTGTAGACCACGGTCTCGCCAGTGGATCTAACAATAGTTGGATTCGCACTTTTAATCACAGCAATTTTTGGCAAGAGATCAATGATTGTCACTGATGCTGATGCTGAAGCTGAAGCAGTATTACCTTCATTATCTTGGCCATATGCCGTCACGGTGTTGCTATGAGGTGTCAGTGTCCAATCACCAATCTTCTTGGTGACCGCACAGGTGTAACTTGTATTTCCCAAAAGAGTCTGTGGAAGTAAGCAGTTACCCTGGCCATTTAAGTTGCCGAACTGATCATCTACTAAAGAGGTAACGGTTACAGTTTCTAAGCTGTTGTTGCTAACCACAATAGTGAATGTGACATCCTCGCCTGATTCCAAAACGCTGGTTGAACTAGCGGTCTTGGTAACAGCGATAATAGGTTTTACATCTGTAAAGGTAACTGTTGCATCATCGCTACCTGAGCCTTGATTATCTTCGGGATCATGTCCTGTGACTGTCACAACATTGACGTGTGGGGTCAGTGAATCTGATGCCAAGGTTTTAGTGAAGTTACATGTGTATGTTGCACCTGCAGCGATGGTCTGTGGCGTTACACAGGTTCCTTGGCCATTCAAATCACCAAATTTGTCATCTGTCATTGAAGTGATTACGAAGTTCTCAGGAGCTTTATTCTCGACGCTCACGGTATAAGTAACGCTACCGCCCGTTTCTAGAACGCTAGTTGGATCTACCGATTTTGTAACTTTGATATTTGGTAAGTAATCAACGACCACATTGGCAGAGTCATCATCGGTAACTTGAGTAGTTCCATAGTTTCCGGTTGCTACCGCGACATTGGTCAGGTTGCCAGTAACAATTGGTGATAAGCAGGTATAAGTGCTCTGCGCAGCAACTGCTAAAGCTCCAATGCTCTTATCGCAATCCGAGGAGAGTACATCGGTCACTACAACGCCGGTTAAATCAACGTTTCCGGTATTGGTGACTGTGATTGTAAAAGTGGCTTTCAAGCCTTCGGTAACGGTCTGAGTATCTGGAGTCTTTTGGATATCAATCTTTGGATTTGCCCCAAAATATGAACTGCTATCGGTTGTCGACACTTGAGTGCCATTCCAAGATCCATAAACAGTACCAATGTTCACATAATTACCAGCAATTGCAGTACCGGTTGCGGTACACGTCATGTTCGCACCGATTGCCAATGAATTAGCTGGGCAACTGACGGTAACACCTTGATCGTCTACTACATAAACATTAGTTAGTAAGCGATCACCAACATTGGTGACTTGATAAGTCCAAGTGATTTCACTGCCAGTCAAGAAAGTCGAGCCATCCGTGCCATTGGTCAGTTTATTTATAGTAATCAATGGTGCTGGAGCATCAATGTTTACTGTAGCGGTATCACTTGCACTGTATTGGGTGCCACCAGTTGGCTGGCTAAATCCAGATACAGTTGCGATATTGGTGACTACCGAATCTTGATCTCCATCAAGTGCTGTTATATATGAACCATAGGCCGTCGCGCCGATTGCTAAATCATCAATTTGGCCATCGTTGTCGATATCAGTCAAGCCGCTAGTTAAGGTCGCTTGAAAGTCTGGATATTTACCATTGTCATCAAAAATATTACTGACGTTATAAAACGGCGCACCAATTTTGCCACCAGTGTTGCTGTCATTTGTTACTGCATAACAGAATTTAACTTGTTGGTTTGGCTCGATAAGTATGGATTCAGAGCCTGGGCAAGCTCCAGCTACGGTTGTTACAGTTTTTGCAATCACTATTGATGGCATAGCCAGGGACTGAATGTTTTTCAATGAAATTGTTTGCTCGCCGGCATTTAGTGGTTCTGCAGGGGCCACTAAAGTGGATCCGTTTTCAAAAACCATAAAGCCACTTTTGAATCTAAATTGCAAGTTACCTGAAGGAGCAGTGCCAGCTTTGCAATGTAACTTCACATCGATTCGAACGATTAGAGTTTCGCCCGCCTCGACTCCAGTCAAGCGAACTGTTTTCAATAGCTCCGCGCTTTTAGTGAACATTTCACCAGTCTGCGAGGTATTGATAATTGTGGCAGTGCTATTACTAGTGACCTGTGAGTTAGCACTATCTCCAGTATTGAAGATGCTTGCGACCGGTTCACCTAACGCAACTCCAGATTCTCCAGTGGTATCCATTGAAATTGAATAATTAAGATCCAAAGTCATCGCACCATTTGCTTGTAGATCTGAGTTGTTTGGGGCGGTCACTCTAGTTAAATATGTGACCATGTCATTACAGGCAAAATTCTCACCTTCTAGTGACTTTCGAATATCAATATTCTCTCGACCTTGACCCCAAGAGCCACCACCTGTTTCGTGGTTATAAGTTGTGGGCTCTGCCGCTGCTAGCGTGATTGAGATGGTATTTACCTGTGCGCTAGCACTAGTTAAAGATAGAAATTGCGTGAAACCGAGTGTTATGGCAAGAAATACATGCCACCACTTTTTTGCTAAATTGTTAGCTAATCTTCCGAATGAAATTGACATTCAATCCTCCTGATACTTCTAAAAGTCTGTATCAGTATGATTTCGAACCCTACTGCGCTATGAGTTCAAGAATCCCTCGCATTCGGTTCTCTTTGCAAAATTAATAAAGCAGAGAGCTTTTAGACCGGTTAAAGTCTTAACGCTCGATATTATTAATTCGTTGCAATAGCGTTGGATGGGTATAGTTGAACGCTACATAGGCTGGATGCGGCGTTAAATTTGCCAAGCTATCTGTAGAGATTTTTGCAAGCGCGCTACGCATGGGTTCAATTAAGTAGGTGTTCTTCGAATAGGTATCAGCCTGATATTCACAATATCTAGACCAACTGTTCGCGATTAAACCTATGACCAAATTCAGCGGTGTAAAGAGAATAAAGAATGTAAGTGCCGACAAATGGAAACTTGCCTGATCTGCACCAAGTGCAGTAGATAACTGCTCGTATTGCAATAACCAACCCAAGAGCGCAAAAGTGGTAAAGCTCTGGATATTTGATGCAATAAACATCGATAGAGTGTGTTTTAACTTATAGTGGCCAATTTCGTGAGCCAAAACTGCCACGATCTCTTTAGTGCTCAATTTTTCAATCAACGTATCAAAGAGCACTATTGTCTTGCTCTTACCAAGGCCACTAAAGAAGGCATTTGCTTTGGTAGACCTCTTGGAGCCATCCATTACAAATAATCGACCAAGTGAGTATCCCTGGCTTTGGCAATATTTTTCAATTTCGTCTCGCAGCTCGCCACTTGCTAACGGCTTTAATTTATTAAAAAGCGGCAAAATCAAAGTGGTTCCGAACATAAACATTAACAACGAGAATGTGGCTACCACTGCCCATGCATAAAACCAGAAATTAGAACCAAGCTCCTGATAAAGCCAGAGAATGGCAGTTAGTAACCCACCTGCTAGCACAATAGTGAGTAGTGCACCTTTAATGGTGTCAGTTACGAAAGTTTTGGGCGTAACTTTATTAAAACCATATCGCGCTTCGATTCCAAATGTTGAATAGAGTTGAAATGGCAGATTTAGTAGCCATGAGATCACGCTCAGCACGGCGATGAATACCAAAGAAATTGCAATCTGGTTATCGAAGCGGTCCCTGACCCAACGATCAAGCGCTGCAAACCAACCAAAGCCCAGAGCGATAATCATGATGGCCGCCGAGAAGGAAGATGAATAGAAAGCAAAGCGAGTTTTTACAGCGCTATATTCAATGGATCGTTCACGCTCTTTGGCATCGTAAAGATTGGCAATTTTTGGATCTAGAGGATTGCGTGCGGTGCTCTGATTCAAGTAATCCAACAGCGTTTCGATTAGATAGGCTGCAATGACAATAATGACAAGCGCATTCAATAACATGCGCATAGTTTATCAGCCAGTGTTTAAGTTACTTTTAATGCCAGTCTTATGAAAATTTTCAAACCATTCTCTAGAAATTGCCAGAATTTCATTCTCGCTTAAAGCATTGAGATTGGTATCCATAGCGCCAATCACCCTTTTAGCAACGTCTTTGTCGTGCCTTTCAATAAACTGGATAAATCGGAGCATCGCATTTGCCTTGCCCTCGCCATGTCCAATCAGAAGGACTTCAGAAGCACCTTTAACCTCTTTTGCGATCAAATCAAAATATCCCCAATCCTTAGGATCTGCCGAGTGGCCACCTTGATGTTGAGTCTGACGCACATGATGATGTGAGGCTTTATCACTAGGTGCATATATCTTTTCTGGTTTAGCATCTTTATCTAGACCCGCTGTCCATATGCGCGCTTCATCTTGAGTTAACGCAATCATGGCAAAACCATTTTTTATAACTGACATCTGAAATCCTTTGATTAAAGGAGAGACTAATGATGAAAGTTCTTAAATTATTCTCAAAATTTTTTAGCTACTGGCGCTACCAAGGAACTATTTCGTTATCTTCCCAAAGTAATCCAGTTTGGGTAACACCAGAAATTAAATCGCGAGTTGCCAGCCATACAGCAGTAGCGGCACCCTCTTCGGCGGAACGTGGCGCATTTTCGCCGCCCATATCAGTGCGCGAATGATTTGGGCAGATTGCATCTACCCATAGTCCACGAGTACCATGACCAGTTTCGTGAGCCAGATTTCTAACTAACGCGTTAACACCAGCTTTAGAGATTCGATACGGAGCAAGTCCGCCCGCATTTCCAGGCCCAGACATTCTGCCAAGGCAAGCGCTATAAATAATGATTCGTCCATTACGAGCTTCTGCCATCTTAGATCCGACTTCATTTACAATAGTAAAAACTGAATCTAAATTGATGGTCATTACCCTTTTCCACTCAGCATCAGTGGTTCTTAAAGTTTTTGCCATGCGATCAGACATCACTCCATGTGCCAACATCAAAGTATCTGGCACGCCATATTTATCAACAGCTGCGCTAAAGACCTCTCTAGTCTCAGCAATATTTTCTAAATCTACTAATTCAAACGGTGCATTTAATTGGGCAGCTGCCGCGCTCAATTTCGATTGATTTTTAGCAAATAGCACCACTTCATAGTCTAAATTCTTGAGGGCCTTCGCGCTTTCAAAACCCAAGCCACGAGAGCCCCCAGTTACAAATACCAATGCCATATTGATGACTTTACTTTAAGGCTTTAAGTAACTGTTTCATCAACTCGATCTCAGCGCGCTGAGTTGAGATTATGTTCTTACCGAGCTTTGCGACCTCTGGATTACTTGAGTTATCGATCATGCTAGCCATATCTATCGCACCTTCATGGTGTTTGATCATTCCTTCTAGGAACAAACGATCAAAAGTCGATCCGCTGGCTGCTTTTAATTCATCAATCTCTTCGTCACTTAGCATGCCCATCATGGTGTGGCCCATGTGGGTGGATGCATCGACGCCTTCCCAGCTGGACATTAATTCAATTTCGGGGTTCTGAGCATCTTTGATCTCTTGAGCCAAATTTAAAATCTCAGGGTTGTTGGTGTTTGACAGCGCTAAGTCAGACATGACGATTGCTTGTTCGTGATGTGGAATCATCATCTCGGCAAACATGATGTCCTGTGAAGTAAATTCTGAAGATTTATTTGAACTTGACGAACAACCTGCTAATAAAAGAGCGATACATGCAATTACGGCTGTTGTAAATGGTGAAACTCTTGTCGCTAAATTGCGAGCTTGTTTCATTATCTATTACCCAACTGTCGCTACGCCACGACTTACCCTGATTGGAATGCGCGCAAGTCGACTGGTGGCTGGACCTAAAACTAAATCGCCATTGACTTTAAATTCTGAACCATGGCCACCATTATCGCTTTCGCAGCGCCAGCCAGTTGCGCTCTTGCTAACAGTAACTTGCTGATGCGGGCAGAGCAGTGAAAATGCAGTGTAAGAAGAGGCTCCAGTTCTAGTGATCGCAACTGGCTTTCCTTTTACGTTTCCGATACTTACCGATCCTCCTACTTTGGCAAGTTCTGGAATACCCTTCAAGGTAACTGCTACTCGACCATTTGCGAGTTTCTTTACGGCGCTATTAGCGGCAGCTGGAATTGCACCCAGACCACCTAAAGCTAAAACACATGCCCCTGAAAGAATCGCACGACGACTGACATTTTCCATAACAGTTACCTCTCCGGCTAAATAACTACTCGCCTACTTTACTTCTTCTTTGCAATAGCTGAATAGAGCGTTACATCAGCAGTTGCAAATGCCAATCCTTCCGGTAGCGATCCTTCAGGCAATCCCAACAAACTTACTAGCGCTCCAGCAATACCGGGGGCTAGCGATAGGGCAGCACCTTTATATGCGGTTGTCTTAAGCGCAGCTTTACGATCATTGGTGACTGTTGCCTTTAAAGTGGAGGCGTTGGTGATTGTGAGCGCATCCATGGCCTTGTCGGAAGCCTGAGGAATGACTGCACTAATCACACCCTTCTTCAAATCAATCAATGGATTGCGAAGTTGGACTTGCTTGTTATTTGTGGTGTTGAAAAAGACAATATTGCTTCCAATATGTTGCACTCCGCCTTTAGTACCAGTGATTGGCACATGGAAAACTACCTGTCCATCAGCAGCTGAAACAGATTCGCCGATAACTCCAGCGGTAGCTCCACCTTGTACATAAAGAATTACTCCAGCATTCTCTAAAGTTGACGATATTCCTGCAATTGTCTTTATATGGGTCATGCTCTGACCTGGTTTAGCAGCATCTGCGAATGCCGCATTTGAAGTCACAATCATTGCGATCGCTGCAGAAATTGCAGTTATTGATTTACGCATAGCAAGCTCTCCTCCTGTATATGTCGGTTGCTATTTAAACGCCTTCTCACCCCAAACAATTCCAGAATTACAGATATCTTTCAGTCAGCAGTTACTATTCCCTACCGTGCCTACGCGTAATTCACTCGGAAGTGACTTTTCTCGCATCTGGTCTGCCAGCTTAATCACCAACCTGGCCGATGGTGTCCTTAAATTAGCGGCTCCGTTACTTGCAGTATCGCTGACCGAAGATCCCGTTTTGATTAGCCTCTTATCGGCGCTCTCACTTCTACCATGGCTATTCTTTGCAATCCCAATTGGGGCTTTCGTAGATCGCACCGACCGGCGCAAAGCTTTAATACTCGGTAATTTGATTCGTACCATTGTTGGAATATTCATCGCATTTTCCATCACACAAAATTTCATTAATATCTGGATCTTCCTGGCAGCAGTGTTTGTGATTGGTATCTGTGAAGTACTAGTAGATACCACTTCACAATCAGTTTTACCACAAATTCTTGAGAAGAAAGATTTCGAAAATGGTAATTCACGCCTGCAAATCTCAGAAGTGATTGTTGCCCAATTTGTAGGTTCGCCACTTAGTGGTTTCCTTTATGCAATTATGATCGCACTTCCTTTTTATTTCTCTACTGCCGGATTCTTGATCGCCGCCATAGTGATTGCAGCAGTTCCATTTGTAAAAGATGTCAGCACCATCCACTCTGACGATGAAGGCAAAGAGAAACTGGGTCTTTGGGGTGATATCAAGTTCGCTCTTGGCTACATCTACACCGATAAAAGAATATTTTCGATTGTCGTAATCACAACTAGCTTAGGTTTCTTCTTCTCACTATCAAACGCTATTGCACCACTATTTGTCCTCAAAGAACTTGCAGTGCCGCCATCACTTTTTGGTGTAGTCCTCGCAATCCAGGGAGTCGGTGCGTTAGCCGGTTCCATTGCGGCCCCAAAAATATCCAAATTAATTGGTCGCGGTCGAGCTCTGGCTTTCAATTTGATATTCGCATCTTCTATGATCGTATTAACTGGGCTTTCACCAAATGCTTATATTTTCGTCATAGTGCAGGTTGCAGTCGGTTTCACTATCTCCGTGTGGAACATTTTGTTGATGTCTATGTATCAATCGCTTATTCCAATGCATCTTTACGGACGAATCCATGGCGCGCGTCGCACCATGGTTTGGGGTTTGATGCCTATTGGTTCTGTAGTGGGTGGCTTTATCGCTAAAGGAGGCCTACGACTTCCCTTCCTCATTGGCGGAGTAATTTCAATTCTAATTTCACTATGGAGCTTCAAGCGCGTGGTTTCAATAGGTGATGAATCTGCCAAGATTGCTGCCTAGCTCAAAAGCCATATAGATTGGTGAGTAGTCATGTCCACAAAAACTATCGTCATCTATGACGGCGAATGTGAATTTTGCAAATCTTGCGTCGAATGGGTATCAAATCGATATGAAATTGAATCAATTCCAAATCAAGAAATTGATGACTCAGGTTATTTTAAATTTGGTATTACTAGAGAGCAATGTCAAAGATCAGTAGTAGTAATTGAAACAAAACCACTCTTTGGTGCCCAAGCAGTCTCAGTGCTTCTCAAGAAATCTGGGCATTCAATTTTAGGCGCGTTATTAAAGCTATCTGGACCGATCGGAGAGCTTGGTTATCGATATGTGGCATCTCATCGAGAAGGACGATTGGTAGCGGCGTTACATGCATTGATACAGAGATCAAAATAATGGAGCCCCCCGTCAGGATTGAACTGACGACCTTCCGCTTACAAGGCGGATGCTCTACCACTGAGCTAGGGAGGCGTTAAGCGGCGTAATTATTGCAAAAATCAGCGATTATCTGAAATTGGCCATGCAATCAGGCTGGGATATTTTGGTGCGCGGCCATCACCAGAAGATTTACCGCGAAGTCTGCGAATAATCCATGGAATCACAAATGTTGCAATCCAAAGAACTCCAATTGCTTTTCGTTTTAAGAAAAATTCTTTCTTAGCAGGTGGCAATGGGATTTTGTAATTTTCATCAAAAGGTAAACCTAAATTTTCAAGGACACCTTGGGCTACGCGATGATGGCCTTCAGCATTCAAATGTAAACGATCAAAAGCAAGAAAACGGACATCATTTGGATATCTACCATCGTTTGCCTCATTTAGTATTGCACCTACTTCATCAGCTAATAAGCGAACCTGTTTATTGAATTCTTTGAACCGTTCGTTCCAGATTGCGCCAGTTCTGCTAGTAGCTCTTGCGCTTTCCTGCACTGTAAACAACATCAATTTTGCATCAAATTTAGCCAATTGGGTGGCCAGTTCGCGAACCGCATTGGCATATGTTGGAAGCGTTACTGCAGCATCGTAATTTGGACGAATCACATCATTTGCACCCGCATGAAAACTGACCAAGGTATTGGGCTCTATCAATTTAAGCGCTGCTGGTACTTGATCTGATACCACTTGATGAATCAACTTGCCGCGGACCGATAAATTTGCATATCGGAAATTTTCAATTTGAGTTGCCATTACATCGGCCACGCGATCTGCCCAACCGCGATAATTACCATCGACAACTTCATCGGTCATCCCTTCAGAGAAGGAATCCCCCAAAACGATGAAATTTGTGTATTGAAATTGGCTCATTTGCGCGCCTCATCTACCGCATAGAGTGCGATAGATGTAGCCACGCTAGCGTTCAAACTCTCAGTGGTTGAGCGCATTGGGATTTTTACTACTAGATCGCACTTTTCACTTACTAAACGACTTAAACCTTTGCCTTCACTACCCACGATGATCATCAATGGCTCAGTGGCAACTTTCATGGTGCTGACCTCTTCATTTGCTTCGCCATCAAGGCCCACGACAAAATATCCCGAGCTCTGCACCTCTTCGATTGCGCGACTTAAATTGGTCACCTGTGCAACTGGCATTCGCGCAGCAGCGCCGGCAGAACTCTTCCAAGCAGAAGCCGTCATCGCGGCCGACCTACGTTCTGGGATGATCACGCCAGATACTCCAAATGCTGCCGCAGATCTGATGATCGCACCCAAATTACGCGGATCGGTAACACCGTCTAGCGCCACAATCAATCCAGGCTTAATTGCCCGCTGCAAAATCTCTTGTAGCGATGAATATTGATAAGGCTTGATGGCTAGTGCGATGCCTTGCGAATTCATAGAAATCTTCTCTACATCAGCTCGGTGCACTTCGCGAATCGGTAGCGATTTCTTTAGCGCTAATTTCAACGATTCTTCGATGCGATCATCGATATCGATGGATCTAGCCACAATTAACTCAGTTGATGGCACATCGGCGCGTAGCGCTTCTAAAACTGCATTTCGCCCCGTAACTAATTCACCGTGAAACGAGAGATTGCTCCGCTCTTTGCTACGAGTATTCGTGCGATTCTTGTTACGTGCGGCATTAGGTTTGCTAGCTTTTCGTTTTGCCGCTGCATGATATGGGCGATCTTCTGCCTTTGGAGTTGGACCTTTGCCAGAGAGGCGTTTTTTATTATTTCCGCCAGTACCTTTTGATGGCCCTTTGCGACTTTTGCGCACCGCGCCACGACGGGAAGAATTGCCAGCCATAATTAATTCTGCTCTCTTCTATTACTAAAACTCCAACGTTGCCCCTGAGGCGTATCTTCGATTGCAATTCCTAATTCAGCCAAACCATCACGAATCGCATCTGAAGCTGCGAAATCTTTACGATCTCTGGCGGCTTGGCGTTGTGCTAATGCCAATTGAATAACGCCATCCAACGCTTCTGTTAAGTCAGGACCAGCTGATGCAAATGCGCTATCGAATGGATCACAGCCCAGGATTTCGAGTGCTCCTCTAATCTCGGCTGCCGCATCTTTAACTTCACCTAGATTGTTGGCGGTAATCGCAGAATTGCCACGGCGTAGCGCATCCGAAATTTGCGCTAAGACTTGGGGCACCGCTAAATCTTCATCAAAGGCTGCGCGCACCGCATTTGATATTACCCCTTGATAATCGCCTACTAATTCTTTTGCACGAATTAAAAAGTTCTCGATTCTTTGGAAATTGGTGGCTGCTTCTTGCAAGGCTTCTGGAGAGAATTCGAGCATCGAACGGTAATGCGCGCTACCAAGATAGAAACGTAATTCAATGCCGCGTACTTGTTTGATTAATTCGCGAACTTGCATGGTATTGCCTAGCGACTTGGACATCTTCTCACCAGATTGAGTGACCCAAGCGTTATGCATCCAGAGATTTGCAAATTTGTAACCAGCTGCTTCAGATTGTGCGATCTCGTTCTCGTGGTGCGGGAAGATCAGATCAAGTCCACCGCCGTGGATATCAAAGGCTTCACCTAAATATGCATGCGCCATCGCAGAACATTCCAAATGCCATCCCGGTCTACCTGCGCCCCAAGGAGTTGGCCAAGATGGTTCGCCGCTCTTTGCCGCTTTCCAGAGCGCAAAGTCGCGCACATCCCGCTTTGATTTATCGTCTGCATCTCCAGCAGGAAGTAATTCATCTAGTTTTTGACGTGAAAGCGTCAGGTAAGAATCTAATTTGCGTACCTCTAGATATACATCGCCATTACCTGGTGCATAGGCTGCGCCTTTTTCGATTAATTTATGCATCAACTCGATCATCTGGGTGATGTGGCCCGTCGCCCGTGGTTCGTAGGTTGGTGGCAAGACATTCAAAACTTGATAAGCGCTCGTAAATTCACGCTCGTATTTCTGCGCTAGCGCCCACCAGGGCATATTTTCTGCGCCAGCTTTTTCTAAGATCTTGTCATCGATATCAGTCACGTTTCGAATAAATGTGACTTGATAGCCATTAGCTATTAACCAGCGGCGCAAAATATCAAAATTGATACCGCTTCGGACATGTCCGATGTGCGGAAAAGATTGCACAGTAGCGCCGCAGACATAAATGCCAACTTTGCCATTAACTAATGGCTTGAACTCGGAAACTTCTCGGGTGCGGGTGTTGTATAACTTCACGGCAATTGCACCAACGCATTTGCAATCACAAAGACTCCTTCGCCGCGACCGGTAAAGCCCATGTTATCTGTGGTCGTAGCGCCAATTGTGACAGGTGCGCCAAGCGCTTCTGTTAAGACTTGCTGCGCTTCATCGCGGCGCATGGCAATTTTCGGTGAATTTCCCACTATTTGTAACGATACATTGCTAATTTTAAAGGCGTTACTTTCAATTAGCTTTCGTAGGTGTTTGATCATCTCTACGCCAGATGCATCTTTCCACTCTGGTTTATCGATTCCAAAGACTGATCCGACATCGCCAAGTCCGCAGGCTGATAGCACCGCATCGCAGAGCGCGTGAGCTGCGGCATCGCCATCAGAGTGGCCCGCTAATCTCTTGGTATCAGGCCAGGTTAGGCCTGCTAATGCGCAGATTCCGTCATCCGCAAATTTATGCGCATCTACTCCAACTCCGACTCGAAAATTAATGATCGCTACTTTCTACGATTTTCTGCAGAGACTGCGCGGCTTGTGTTTCATTTTCGCCTTCGACTTGCACGCGAATTGATTCTCCGCATTTGATGCCAAGTGACATCACCTTCAATATGGATGCGCCATCGACTAACTCTGATTGGCTGCCATCCTCTTTGATTTTTGCGAGCAAAACTTTGCAACCGGAAGTTTTGGAAGTTTGTGCAAATAGCGCAGCAGGGCGCGCATGTAGACCCACTGGTGAGCCTACTTTTGTAACAAATTCCTTCATAGCGCTAGCCTAATTGAAAGAAGTGCTGTTTAATATGAACATATTTTCAAGCACTTGCACAAATGTGAAAGTTGAATTATGGAACTACTAACCGGCCATCCCACAAAATCCAAAGAACATGCAAAGCATGCACTTTTATATATGTGGAAGATTCGTAAATTTGAAGAGGCGGTCGAAGATTTATTCGGTCGCGGAATGATGCATGGCACGATGCATTTATCGATCGGACAAGAAGCATCACCTACTGGTGTTTGCATGGCGCTTGGAATTAAAGATCAAATCACCTCTACCCATCGCGGCCATGGACATTGCATCGCTAAAGGCGCAGATTTAACCAGAATGATCGCAGAGCTACTTGGAAAAGAGATTGGTTATTGCGGTGGTCGTGGCGGTTCTATGCATATTGCAGATGTCGAAACCGGAAACCTTGGTGCTAACGGAATTGTGGCTGGTGGAATTCCAATTGCTACTGGTGCAGCGCTAGCTGCAAAAATGCAGAAGCGAGATACCGTAGTAGTTTCATTCTTTGGTGATGGCGCACTAAATGAAGGTGCCTTCCATGAGGCTGCCAACATGGCGGCAATCTGGAAATTACCAGTGATCTTGGTCTGCGAAAATAACAAGTATGGAATGTCTAATTCCACCGAAAAAGCATTTGCACTAGAGAACTTAGCTGATCGCGGACTTGGATATGGCATCCCTGGTGTGACAGTTGATGGCAATGACGTAGTTGCGGTTTACGAAGCTGCCGAGAAAGCAGTGCAGAGTGCTCGCAATGGTGGTGGCCCAACTCTGATCGAATGTGTTACCTATCGTTGGAAAGGCCATTCGCGCTCTGATAAGAATTTATATCGCACTAAAGAAGAGATCGATGAATGGAAAGGCAAAGAGCCAATCGCCAAATTCATGTCATTGATTTTGGAAAAAGGTCTACTTACTCAATCTGAGATGGATGCCGTACAACAAGAGGCAACAGATGCCATCATTGCAGCGGTAAATGCATCCGTAAGCGCAAAAGCAGCGGATCCTGCTGGTTTAGAGGCTGCAGTATTTAAGGCTGGTGCTTAACATGGCAGATCGCATGTTGACGATGGCCGAAGCAGTTCGCGAGGCCATGACTATTGCAATGCGCGAACGCCCTGAGGTGTTTCTAATGGGCGAAGATGTTGGAGTTTATGGTGGTGCCTTCGGAGTCTCTGCCGGAATGTACGAAGAATTTGGCGCGGAACGAGTCATTGATACTCCAATCTCCGAACTTGGTTACAT
>JACCDJ011139179.1_pt1 | contig 17195 bp, 22 predicted proteins | sample 7444481 | NCBI WGS metagenome assembly JACCDJ01 (sample SAMN15323435, study PRJNA562643) | freshwater metagenome | isolation source: river surface water | place: USA:Blue River Watershed | collected 2017-08-15 | reverse complement strand
GCCACCCTTGCCGTTCTGAGGTCGTGATGGCTGGCGCTACCAATCGAGCAATGAAAGCGGCAGGCGTGCCGAAGGCCACGATCGCGACTCTTCGCGTCGAGCATGGCGGGCACCTGTCGCTCCGGTCGGCGATCTCGATCGCGCACGAGCGCGGACTGGACACCGGCAAGGCGCACGAGTTCATGGCCAAGCGAGACGCCAAGAAGGCGGCCGCTCCGGCTGCGCAGGCTGCCACGGCAGACTTCCGCAGCAAGGCCGCGGCGACCATGAAGGCCGCAGGGGAGCGGACCGCGAAGGAAGGCCGCGCAGCGGTGCTGGCCGCTCGCCTCCGGGACCGGGCCGTCAATGCGTTTGGTACCCAGCGCGGGGACATCGCCAACGCGCGCGCCGACCGCATCCTGAAGGCCAACCCGGGCGCTCGCGGGCTCGCGGAACAACTGCGCGGCGAACGCCGGTTCGAAACCAAGAGCGCCGTCAATCAGACGATGCGCCTCGGGCAAGTCTCGCGGAGCAACTTCAACCTGCCGGCCACGCGCTCGGAAAGGGTCGCGGGGCTGCTCGGCGCCATGAAGGCGCGAGAGGCACAGTCCGCCGACGCTCGTGCTCGCGCCCGCGCAGCGAAAGCAGGCGGCGCGCCCGCTGCCGGCGGCGTCGCTCAACAGCGGCAGATCCGCCGCGGCATGCGGCTCGGCGACAACAAGAATCTGGTGGTGACCGACGCGTCCACGAAGCAGGTCACCGTCCGCTACGAAAGCCAACTGGCCGACGGCGGCGGCTCGCGGTTCGCTGGCAAAAACACCTACGTCTATCGCTGGGACGGCAAGGGTTACAAGAAGGGCGGCGAGTACCTCAAACTGCCCTAGGCGTCGATGCTGGAGACGACGCGGCGATAGCCGGCGCCGTCCGGTTCCACATGAGCGCCGTTCTCGTCCACAATGCGATACGCCGCCGGACGGCGCACCACGTAAGACGCACCGGCGCAATCGATGTCGCCCGCGTACACGTCGAAGCCAAGGCGAGCGATGCCTTCCGCGGCCGCCTTCGTGGCGCGAATCGTCCAGCCATGTGCCCCGCGTCCGACGATCGTAACGTTGTTGAAGAGCGAGAAGCGCGCCCGCTGCGCAGCGTAGGACGCCGTCGCAGCGTGAACGGTCGCCAGAATCGTCTCGGGGCCGCGGAATAGGGGCGCGTTGCTCATGGGCCACTAGTTAATCACCGCTCGCGTCTCGTCAACTGCGCGGCTTACGTTTTTCCGTAGTCGCCTACTTCTGAAGGAAAACTCATGCCTCGCTACCTGCTCGTGAAGCCGGCTCGGGGGACCTCTGTCCCCCACCCGCACGCGGACCGCCGCTACGTCGGCAAGCCCAACGCCACCACGCCGATCTGGGCCGCTGGAGAGGAGCCGATCGCAGAGGTCGTGCTCGACGACCCCGCGCTCCGCAAGGCCGCGCGCTGCCCGGACCTCGTGATCGTCGGCGTCACCGTGGCCGACAACCTCGAAGCGGCCCGCGCCGCGCTGCAACCGCCGGCCAAGCCCGGCAAGGACAAGTGAGCCATGGCCAGCGGCTATCAAATGACGGGGGTTGACCCCAACGACCCGATTCCGGGCATCATCCGCGAGATCCTGTTCGCGCAGGGACAGGGCAGCGGTTCCAGCAAGACGCGCCTCGTGCTCCTGATGGGCAACAAGACCAGCGCCGGCACAGAGACCGCAGGCCAGATCAACGATCCGATCCAGTCGCGCGAGGACATGATCCTCCGCTTCGGGGCGCGGTCCGAACTGCGGTGGATGTTCGAGGCGTACGTGGAGATCGATCCCAGCGCGACGATCTACGCCATCGCCGTTGCAGAGGCCGGCGGCGGCTCCGCGGCAACGGTCGCGTTCACCTTCACCACGACCGCGACGAAGCGCGGCAACATCCTGATCGAGTCGATGGGGCGCACCGCGACGGTCCCTGTCGAGATCGGCGACACCCCCACCACGCAGGCCGTCAACTGCAAGGCAATCGTCAACGCGTGGGAAGAGTCGGGGATGCCGTTCACCGCCGACAACTCCAGCGGCGTTCTGACGTTCACGACCTCGCAGGCGTGCGAGCGCGCGGGGCTCATTCTCAATCAGACCCGGATTCGCTACCAGTCGGACACCGGCTCTGCGGTCGCCAAGGGCAGCGTCACCGCGGGCACCGGCGCCGACGACTTCACCACGGCCTATGCGCAGGCCGCGCAGTGGGGCGAGCTGTACTACCAGGTCAATCCGAAGCACACCACGAGCGCCGCGACCACGTCGGACAACGGCGTCGGCGAGGGCGCGGACAACATCCTGACGCAAGCCCTCCCGGTCAACGGCAAGGGGCAACAGATGATCTTCGGCCTCGTCGGCACGAACGCGCAGGCGGTCACCGTCGCAACGTCGGTCAACAACGCCCGCGTCAAGTTCTTCTGGGCGGAAAACTCGCCCTACTGGCCCGGCATGCTCGCGGCGCAATGCGCGGCCGTCATGCGGTCGCAGGAAGTCTCGCACCCCGGGGCGAACCTCAACGGCTACACCGCGACAGACAGCACGCCATTCAAGATCCCGCCGCCGTACGACTCGGGCGATCGGCCCACCGTCACGGAGATCCGCGCGGCGCTCAACAACGGGTTTTGCCCCATCAGCTTCAACAAGTTCGGAAAGCCCGTGCTGGTGCGCCACGTCACGAGCCGCAGCCTCAACGCACTCGGCACCACCGATTACCGCGCGCGCCCGGGGCACATCCCGTCGTGCATGGACTTCGGGTGGGACGATCTGAACGTCCGCTACTCGAACCAGAAGGCCAATCTCCCGTGGACGTCGGCGGACCCGCAGCGCGGGCAGAAGCCGCTCGTCGGGTTCATGACCCCGAGCATCGTCGGCGGCATCGTCAAGAAGTGGTTCACCGACCTCTGCGGTCCGTACGTCGGAGGCTCCGCGGTGTTCGACCCCGGCGCTCTGAACGACATGCTGGCCAGCGTCGGAGTGATCCCGCTCAACAACGGCTATTCGATCAAGGCCAACCCGATCGCGGTTCGCTCGAACGACAAGGGTCAATTCAGGCTCGAAGAGTCCAGCCCGGCCTACTGACAGGCACCCTCGAAAGCAACGGAGTAGGCCATGCAGATTTATGACCAGATGTACGCGTACATCAACGGGAAGCTCCTCGCGGAGAACACGTCGATCGGTACGGAACTGACAGGCAACCAGCAAGAGGTCGACACGCTCGTTCGCGGGTTCGCCGGCATCTCGCCCGGTCCCGACAAGCGCACTATCTCGCTCGAAAACGTCATCCCGATCTCAGGCATGGAGTTCGAGATCGAGAAGGCGTATCTCAACAAGGCGGAGCTGGACGTGCGGCTCCAACAGGGCGGCAGCGGCCGCAAGTACGAAGGCAAGGGGTTCGTCCAGCCCGGGATCAAGATCGATTCCGGCGTCGGCAAGACCACCACGCTTTCGTTCTCGCTGGTGTGCGACCCCGGCGCGTTCGAGTGAGGAGGTCGAGATGGCCGGTGCAACCAATCGCGCTCTGAAGTCGGCTGGACTGCCGAAGGCCACGATCAAGACCGTGCGCGCGGAAAGCGGCGGCCGTCTCAATCTCCAGTCCGCTATCACCATCGCGCGCAGCAAGGGGCTCGACGTCGGCAAGGCGCACGAACACCTGGCGAAGCGCGAAGCGAAGGCCGCGAGCAAGGCGCAACCCACGGCGGCACCCTATCGCAAAGGGGGCGCGGCTCCGGGGCGCATCTCCGACCTTCGCCGCGTGCCCATCCTCCGAAACGCAGCGCTCGACGTGCGGGCAACCCCGACGGTGCTGAAAGAATACTTCGCGCCCCGGTTGTCAACGGTGCCTATTGAGCGGCGCGAGCGCATGCGCGACTTGGAGCATGCCATTACCAGAGCAGTGACCAATGCGCCGCCAGGCGCAAAAGTGGTAAAGTTCCAGGTCGGCGCACTCGGGGAGGGAGGCGTCCGCGGAACGGGGGAGCATCGCAAGTTTGAGTTCAAGGCGCGGCTCCTGAAGGGCAAAGGCGACAACGGCAAGGACATGGTCGCGCTCAACATGATCGGCGGCGCGAAGACGCGGCAGCGTAACGAGTCCAGGCAAAGAAACGTTCAGAACGATGCCGCCATAGGAAGCGGTCTAGTCCGCGAAAACGGTGCCCTGCGCATCAAGACGCGCGGCGACGCCCGAACAATTCCGTTCAGGCACCGCGGCGAGACGGTGCATGCGGTCCGCGACCATGGTGCGCTATCTACGGTGGTACGCAGCGATGGCAGTGTCGTCCGCAACCGCGACGCGACCAAGCGAGCGGCTCGCGTTGTGGCGGCCGCCGCTGCGCGCAGCAAGGCTGGCCCATCGCCTGCCATGAAGCGCGGAGAAACCAAAGCGGCGGCAATGGCTCAACAGGCAACAGATGCGCGTCGTGCCGCGGCGGCGGCGACAGCAGCATCAGACCGGCGCGCCGCGCTCATCGCTTCAGGTAGCCGCCGCGGGCGAACGAACCCAACCGCCATCACGAATGCGAGCGGAAGCCTATACGGTGCAGAAGCAACATTCGCGCACCGCGGGCAGGAGTATCGCGTCAGGCATACCGCCACACTTGGCACGCACATCAGCACATCGACAGGCAATTACGTATCCAAGCCGAAGAAGGCACTCAAGAAACGCGCCGAGCGCGTGATCAAGGCGGTCGCGGCTCGGGTGAAGAGCGGCGGCAAAGGCGTCAAGTCGCGCACTCGCGGCGAAGACGAATATTGACCGCCGAGCGCTCTCCCTGGCAACCCCCCGCGGGCGTCTCGCCGGAGCGGCTCTTTCGCCGCCTCTTGCAGCGTCCGCGGCCGTGGGCCCCCGTCGTCTACCCCGCCGCCCCGGCGCCGCTCCACGTCCGCGCGCTCACACCCTACGAGGTGGCCTGCGCGCTGGACGCGGATGCGCCGGAGGGACTGCCCCGAAGCGCCGCCGCGGATAGCTCCCTCGCGGGGCTTGTGGCGGTGTCGCTGTGGGAGGGCCCCCGGCTGGCGTTCGCATCGCCGGACGACATCGGCCGCATGCCGCAACGGGAGTGGACGACGCTCCTCTCCGCCTCCCTCTCGGCGCTCTACGGAGTCATGCCGTCCCGGGCGTTCTGCTCCGAGGGGCAGTGGAAAGAGTGGGAGATGGCGCTCGACAAGGGCGCCAAGCACGCGAGCAACGCCACGGAGACGATGCGCATCGCGTCCTGTTACGACGTCGCCGTTGGGTTCGCGGGAGTCGCGCGGCACCGGCGGCCCGATCGCTACTTCGGAATGCCAGTCGCCGACCTCACCGAAGGCCAGCAACTCGCATTCGACACTGCCTACAACCTCATCGAAACCATGAGACAGAAACGCTGATGCACCCGACCTCTCCCATGAAGCCCGCCGACGACCGCAAGAGCGAACTGGCGACCGCGATCGAGGCTGCGAACGCGAGCCGCCCCGCCAACGTCTACCCCGTCGCAGGGCTGTTCGGGCTCGGCGGCAAAGCGATCCACAAGATCGCAATCAGGGTCAACCTCAAGTCCGAAGAGGACCGCGCGCTCGTCCAGGCCCACCGCTACGCGATCAAGCTCGCGGGCGACGTCGAGGCGGTGCGGACCAGCGACGGGCTCTTGCTGGACGCCATGGCGCGGCATGCGCTGTTCGAGGCGTGCCGTGAGGTCACGACCGACGACAAGGGCAACGACACCATCACGCAATGGCCGGCGTTCCCGTCCGGTTCGTGGATGGCCGAGAACCTCACGACGGACCAGATCGCCGCGCTCCTGAACCTCTACAACCAGACCCGGGCGGAGATGTCGGGGTGGTTCGACGCGTTCGACCTCCCGACCGTCGACAGCTTTCTCGGGCTCGCCGCGGACGCCGCCGGCATCCCCCCCGAGACGCAAGGCAACCCGCTCGCGAAGGTCATGCTCGCCCAACTGCCGCGGGAGCAGATTCAGTTGCTCTTGGAGACCGCGGCGATGCGCCTCAAGGCCGCAGAAGCCGAGATCGATCGCCTCAAGCGGCTCGTGCCTGCCCCCGAGGAGCCCGCGCAATGATGCGCAGCAAAGGGTCCGCCGACCTCGCGCGCGAAGCGGAGCTTTGGTTCGGGTCCGGGCGCGGGCTCAACAACGGGATCAAAGAGATCCTGGACCGCGCCGCGACAGAGGAGCGGGATACGCACGCCTACCAGAACCAGACGGGCCACGCGCAACAGGGCACCAAGGCGGCCGTCGTCTCCGAGGGCAGCGACGAGTTCAAGGCGACGCTGGAGATGGGCGAAGAATACTCGTCCTTCCTTGTCGACCGCGGGTTCAGCAGATTCGACAAGATCGCTGTTCGGGCCACGCGCGAGGTCGAGAGACTCGTCGCCAAAGTCGGCAAGCGGTTCGAGCGCAAGTAGCCCATGAGCGCGATCGTCTACGAGTTCTCCGCCGCCGGTCAAGGCGCCGTCGTCCAGGCGTTCAAGACCACGGCTGCCGCGGAGGAAGACGCCGCGCAGCGTTCGGCGCGCGCCGCCCGCAAGGTCTCCGAATCGGTCGCGGCGCAGGTCAAGGCGGTCCAGCAAGCGAACCAGCGCGGAGCAGCCAGCGCCGCCCGCAATCAGGTGCGCGACTACGAGGTGGCGCAGAAGGCCGCGGAGCGCTCCAAGGTCCAGGAAGCCCGCGTCGCGGAGCGCACGCGCCAGCAAGAGGCACGCTCGCAGGAACGCGCGCGGCAGCAAGAGACCAAGCAGGCCGAGCGGACAAGGCAGCAGGAAGCGCGGCAGCAGGACAAGGCACGATCGCAAGAGACGCGCGCGCGCCAACAGGAAACGCGTGCCAAGGAGCGCGAATCCGAGGCGTGGAATCGTGCCCGGCAGAAGGCCGCCGAGAAGGCGATGGCCGTCGAGACGCGCGCCGCTGACCGGACCGCGAAAGAGCAGTCGCGTATCGTCGCCAGGCAGCAACAGCAGCAGCAGGTCGCGTGGCAGAAGTACGAGAAGCAGCGGGCCGCAGACGCGAAAAAGTACCAAGGGGCGCAAGAGGCGCCCGGCGGCGGCGGCATGTCCATGTGGGAAGTCGCCAAGGGGACGATGGTCGGCGGGCTCGCGGCTCGCGGCGTGATGATGGCGGTCGACACCGTCAAGTCCGCTGCTCGGAGCGTGGCGGACCTTCAGGAAGCGGCCAACCGCACCAGCATCAGCGCGCGTCAAGCGGGGCAAGACTTCGTCGACCCGACGGCGCTGATCAAGGACGTTCAGGCGGCGGCGCTCGGCGCCCCCGGGCAGAAGGCCGCGGACATCATGCAGGCCCTTCAGGGGTTCGTGTCCCTCACCGGCGAATTGAAGACCGGCCGTGAGAGCGCGGGGACGTTTGCGACCGTCGCTGCGGCAACGGGGTCCAACGTCGGTGACGTCTCGCAGGCGGCGGCCAGCATCTACAACCAATTCGGCCTTAAGATGAAAGAGGAGATGCAGGACGTCCTCGCGTCCCTCACGTTCCAAGGCAAGACAGGCGCCTTCGAACTGAAGGACGCCGCTTCGCAGTTTCAGCGCCTCGCCGCGGCCGGCGCATCGTTCGGCCTCTCCGGCGCCAAGGGCGTCAAGACCATCGGCGGACTGGCGCAGATCGCGCGCACCGGCACCGGCTCTGCCGAGCAGACGACCACCGCGATCGAGAGCATCTTCTCCAACCTCATTGCGAAGAGCGCGATCCTCAAGAAACAGGGCGTGAACGTCTACGATAAGACGGGCAAGACGCGCGACGTGACAGAGGTGTTGCTGGAGTCGATCGTCAAGTCCGGCAAAGGCGACTTCGAAAAGAAGGGCCAGATTCTACAGCAGGTGTTTGGCGATCAAGGCATCCGCGGCGTGCGCCCGTTGCTGGCCAAGTACCAGACTGAATACCAGGGCGTCCGCAACAAGGGCGGCACCGAAGCGGAAGCTGCGGCCGCCGGCCTGAAGCGTCTCCGCGAGGAAATCGACAAGTCGGTCAACGCTCCTGGCGCATGGGCCGAAGTCCAGAAAGACGCCGCGCAGGCGGCCAAGGACGTCAGCGCGCGGACCACCAAGGCGTTCGAGGCGGTGCAAGCCTCGCTCACCAGGACTGTCACGCCGGCCGTGGCAGCGTTCGCCGTCGCGCTCGAAGGGGTCGTCAAGTACCTCACCGACAAGGGCCTCCTGAAAGGCCCAGAGGACGATGTTGACGTCAAGCGCAACCGCCAGACGGTCGAGCAGATGCAAGCCGCGTCCGCGGCGATTCTCGCAAAGGGGCCGATGACTCCCGAGGACGCCGAAGAATACGGTGCGCTCCAAGACCAGATCGCGAAGAGCGAACTGCGCAACACGTCCACCGAAGACCTTCAGAAGCAGAAGGACGCGCTGTACGGCAAGGGCGGCGTGATGTCGCCGGGCGACGCGGTGCTCGCGGACGCCGCACAAGCGGAGATCGAGCGGCGCAAGAATCCAGGCGGCGCCGAGCGCATGACTCACGATGAGTTCGTCGACAAGTACACCGCCGGCACAACGGGCGACGTCGGGATCGCGCGCATGAGGGCCAAACTGTACGCTGGCGCCGCGGAGAGCGGCTACGACATCCCCGATTGGGCGTTTACCAGTTTCGGCGAGTCAGCCGCAGGCTACGAAGCGCGACAAGGCTACCGAGAGCAGATGAAAGACGGGCGCGCCGGAACCGAGGCGCCCGGGATGACCCTCGCGGAGAAACTCGGGCTGGGGTTTCTGGACGGCTCCGTTGCAGGCAAGACGACCCGCGAGACGGCGGTGCCCATTGAGGTCAAAGTGACAATCGACAACCAGGGAGTGGCGAGCATCACCGGCACATCCGGCCCCTCTGTCACCGCAGGCCCCGGAACCTGAATGGCCCTCCCCTCCCGCGTCATCCGCGGACTGCCCAAGCTGACATGGCGGGGCCTCTTCGCGCCTTGCGAGGCAGCTCCGGTGAAGGGCGCGCACGCGCAGAACGAGCGCAAGGCGTACCAGATCGATGCCGCGTGGCACGACCACGGAGGCCGCGAACCGTACTCCGTCGACGTCAAGCTCCATTTTCTCAACTGTCAGTTTGACGGGGTGCTCTGGTTCCCGAACAAGTACAACGAGTGGCAGCGCGCGCTTGAGGACGGCTCGCCCGGGAAACTGCGTCACCCGCTGCTCGGGGAGTTCGACGCCGTTGTCAAAAGCTGGAACGTGGCGCTCGACGCCTCACGAACGGCCGGCGTTTCCGTGGACGTCACGTTCGACGAAACCCTCTTGGACGTCACGAAAGCAAACGCTTTCAAGGCGCCGCAGGTCGACATCAAAGCCGTCGCGAAACAGGTTGTCACAGACGCGGGCAACCTAGGGATCAACTTCCCATCGGGGCGGCTCGACGGCTCTTTTCTCGACGCGATCGATTCATTCCTCGGCAACATCGTGAGCGCCGAGATGACCCTCACCGGCTTTGGCAACCAGCTTGTCGGCGGGGTCGAGGACATGATCTCTCGCGTGGAGATGGTGGCCGACCCCGCGAGCGCTCCCGCGTACGACAACCTCGTGCTGCTGTGGGATGCGCTGTCCACCCGGGTCCGCGATGCCGAGAAGGTGGCCGCGCGCTCCACGGCAACGACGCTGCTCGGGTCCGACACGACCTTTGATGCGGCGGCGTCCGAGCGGAGCAACAGCGTCGAGGAACTGATGGGCCTGAACCCTGGACTTGTGCGATTCCGCGTGATCCCGAAGGGGTCCGCGCTCGTGTTCTACACAGGCAAATGAGCGCCGCAAACCGCTGCGTCGTCACGATGCACTTCGATGACGGGACCCAGTTTTCGGACTGGATCTCGTTCTCGATGCGCGACTGCTACACCGACCCTCTCGGGGAGCTGCAATTCGTCGCGGCCCCCACGCGAGCGAACCGCGCGGAGTACCGGAAGCACCTCAAGAAAGGCCACCTCGTCACGATCAAGATCGACGGCGTGAACCAGGGGACCTTCTTGATCATGTCGTGCCCGCGCACCATCGGGCGCAACGGCGTGGTCTACAACATCACCTGCAAAACGCCGCTCGCCACGCCCTACGAAGGCAGCGTGGATCCCGACCTCGAAATCAGCTCGCAGACGGACACGCCGGTTGTTGAGGTGGTGCTGCAAGCGCTCCGCCCGTACGGGTTTGATCGCATCACCGGCGACGGCGCCGCTTGCGCTTCGGCGCTCACCGGCAAGGGGATCAAGGGCGCCAATTCGGCAGTGCCGATCGACGTCCTGAAACAGCAGCAATGCAAGGCGCAAGAGGGCGAGACGGCCTATCAGTTCGCGTCGCGCATCTTCTCGCGGCTCGCGGTGTGCCTCAAGATGGCGCCCGATGGGCAACTGCTCCTCACCGCTCCCGACTACGACCAGCAACCGTCCTACGCGCTGGTACAGGACCCGACGCGACAGAAGGACGGCGACTACTACTTCGGCGACATCCACATCCACGACACGAACGAGGGGCAGTTTTCCGAGGCGCGGTGCCGTGGCGAGCGCGACGAGAACAACCCCGACGTGACGCAGACCGCGCGGCCGGAGGCGACCGTCCAGGCGACGGACCTCAACGCGACGCGACCGGCGTACAGCGCGGACCCCGCGGCGGCTGGATACAAGCCCTACATCATGCGCGACAAAAACGCGCGGGGCGTGGACCGCTGCAAGAACGTCGCGACGATGGCGCTCGGATTGAAGGCGAAGGACGCTTTCAGCATCGAGGGCGAGGTGGACGGGTTCCGCGCGAAGGCGGGCGCCCTGTGGCAAACGAACACGACGGTTCACGTCTACATCGCCGAAGAGGACATCAACGAGATCATGTGGGTTTCGGAGCGGACGTTCACGCAGGATCGCCAGGGCGGGCAGAAGACACGCATCAAAGTTTTGCCCAAGGGGTCGCTGCGCCTCGGGGAAATTCCGAAGGCATAACATGCTCTTGGCCACATACAGCGACCTCAGACACCACTTCGCCCTCACCGCGGCGACCTCCGGCGTCTCCCTCACGTTCACCGCGGCGACGTCGACCATCACGCGCGCCTCCGGTTCCTTCGTCACGGACGGCTTCGAAGTCGACATGACGCTCGACGCCTTCGGGACGACCCTCAACGACGGCCGCTACACCCTCTCCGCGGTCTCTGCGCTGTCCATGACGGTGGTAGAGGCGCTCGCGGACGAAACGGTCACCGGCGGGCTGTTCGGGGCCTTCTACGAGGCCGATGGGATGGCCGAATGGCCCCGCTTCAAGATGCACACGAGCGGCTTTGACGCCGCCCCCACCGTCTCGGCGCAGCCGTTCTCCCCGCTCCCCGTCACCCTCTCGTGCAATGCGGGCGTGACTGACGCCGTCGCGGGCACCACGTACAAGTGGTACCTCTCGCAGCGAACCGACGTCGGGGCGAGCCAGTGCCTCCTCGCGACGCACCCGGACACCGCGAGCACCGGCACCGTCCAGCTCGGATTGACGTCGCTTGCCGTGTCCACGTTCGACCTTGCGGCGACGACGGACCCGCTCAACGTGGGGCAGCGCATCCAACTTCTGAAGCACGTCCACCTGTACGTCCAGCGCGCCAGCGACCGCGCGATCCAGTTCTACGATCTCGGGCGCATCTCCGAAGGGCACACCGTTTAGTGGCAGGCGCGACAAACAGGGCTCTCAAGGCTGCGGGGCACACCGCGAAAGACATCCGGGTCATCCGGGCAACCCAGCGCGTGGTGTCCAACATCAAAGCGCTCCCGAAGCCGGGGACGGTTGCGAAGACGTGGGCGGCAGTCAGTGCAAGGCTAGAGGCGCTCCGTGCTGCGCGCGCCCAACGCAAGGCGGAGCCCGTCAAGAAGCCAGAGCCGCCCGCGAAGCGCGAAGCGCCGCGGCAAAGCGTCGGCGACTTCTCGCGGGACATCAACCACCTTGCGAAGCACGCCAAGGACGGCAACTGGCTCGGAACGAAGACGTTCATTGATCAGGTCCACAAGGACTACGTGCGCAAGCATGGCGACGTCTCCATGGACGCCTTCAAGGCTCAACTCGTGGCAGCGGCCCGCGCCGGCAAGATTCTCCTCAGTCGCGCGGACCTCGTTGGCGCCTACCCGCAGCATCGGTTGCGCGACTCGCAGATCACGACCGGCGGCGAAGCGTACCACATGATCGAGCACGGGTGGATTCGCTAGCATGGCAGGCAGAGACCAGTATTTCGACCGCGGCGACGTGGTCCTCAGCACCGCCGAGAATGGGCAAGTCCGCGTCAACCTCGGCGACGTCGACCGCAAGACGGGCTACGGCGTCTCCACGCCTGTATGGGGGCCTGATGGGTACCTCGCGCGGCCGAATGACCCGGAGAACGGAGCCTGCCAGGCGCTCTATCTGACCGACGGCCAGAACCGGCGCGCGGTGGCCTTTTGCGACAACCGCTTTGCCGCGCAGGCTGGGACGTTGGCACCGGGCGACCGGATGATCGTCACGAACGCGGCGTGCCGCATGTTCATGAAGGCCGCGACCGCGCACGTCGGCTTCTACACCGAAGCCAAGAGCGAGCCCCCCGTGGGCGGCAAGGGAATGACCGTCGACCTCAACGGCGACGACGGCAAGGTTGTCCTTCGCGCAGGCGGCTGCTCTATCACGCTCGACGGGCAGGCCGGCACGATCACTCTCATCGCTGCGGGGCCATCGGGCACGACGACGGTCACGCTCGACGCCGTCAACGGGTTTTCGGTCGTCGCCGGCATCGCCAACATTGACGCCGGCAACGTGACTCTCGGGGCCACCGGCGGCACGCTTCGGCCTGGTACTCCCGGCGTCGATTCGGCACTGTATGGTGCTATGGGCCAAAGTGGGATAGCCTCATCCTGCGTCTTCATCGCGAAGTGACCAGTGTGCGACTTCCCCTCAATCACGCCGTCGCTCCCGCTGCCGATTCCGGCTTTGCCAGGCGCGCCGAAGCTGCCGAACATCCCGGGCGTCCCGAGCCTCGGTTTCCCGGTGGCGATTAGCCTTCCGAATGTCTTGCCGCCGCTCCCGATCCCCGCGCTACCCGGTGCGCCCAAGATTCCGGCGCCGCCCGCTATTCCGAAACTGGGCTTTCCGGTCGCTGTGAGTCTCCCGAGTATCGGGCTCGCGGCACCGATCCCGGCGTTCCCTGGATTGCCGAAACTGCCAGTCCCCCCGACGCCGGCTTGCCCGTTCACGTAGGCGGCACTTCCTCCACGGCATCGATCGCCGCCAGAATCCGATCGGTCTCCGCGTCGAACGCTCGCACCGATGCCTCGTACCGCAGTTGCTCCGCGGCCTTCTTTTGCGCCGCAGTCTCCGCCGCTTCGATCTTCGCGAGACGTCGCTTCCACTTGGACATGCTGCCTTCTCCAATCCGCGCGGTCGGCCACGCGGCATAATCGCCCGCGCGTCGCAGCGCTCTTCGCCGCTTCCGGTCCTCGCACCTAGCGAGCAGCCATCCCTTGCGCCACTGCCACGCGAAAGCGGCATCGGTGCTCGGGTTGTCCTTCAGGGCAAGCCCCGCGGCGTACGCGCGGCGGCCGAGTTCGCGGACAGGCATCATCCGGACGCCTGCCATTCCGTTGCGGCGCCGAACGACTCGCGCGCCTCTTCCGCCTGATGCCGGAGGAACGTATCGACGTCGGAGCGCTTCACCGGCCCCGCCTCGAATCGCACCGATCCTCCCGCGTGGTGAACCGATGCGGAGAGCACCTCTAGCCCGCCCAAGTCGAGGCCGGCGTAGTCGCGGCGCGCGCCAACGAACACCGCATCAGGCAGCACGCGAGCATCGCCGCGGGCCACGGCGAGCAGCCCTGCCCGCAGGGCATCGGGCACGTCGCCTGCCCCGATCTTCAGAACGCCGCTATCCGGCAGATCGTAGTTGAACAGCAGCGCGAGCGCCCAAGCAATGCGCGCCTCCCTGCCGCACTGAATGCGGACGCGGCGGCACTGCGCGTCGCACTGCCCGGAACCCGCCTCGAATCCGGCGAGGCCGAAGCGGTAGTAGACCGGAACCGGCTCTTGGGTCCACGTCGAATTGATCAGCATCCGATAGCCTCCAACGCTTCACCGATGGCCCCCGCGATCACGCTCGGCGCCAGTTGCGCCACCAACGCATCCCGGGCCGCTTCCCACTGTGCCGCCGTCGGGCGCTTCGGCCACGGCACGACGTCTCGCCCATTGTAGGGGCCCACGTACCGCGGCCCGCTGCGAACGCCGCTCGGGTAGCAGACGATGACGAAGCCCTCCGGGTCGCGCCATGAGCCCCGGGTGTAGGCCAGTTCGAAGAGCATCAGGCGCCCCTCGTGATGTCGATCTCGGCATCGTCCAGCGGGTCCGGTGCGTCTACGCCTGCGCACATGGCGAGATATTCGATCTCCGGCGATTCGCCGTAGTTTTCGCTGAAGCGAACGGCGACCATCGCCCGCAATACCTTGCCGCGCCCTTCTGCCATGCGCGCGACGGATTCGGCACGCTCTTCGTTCTCGCCGCAGTAAGCGACGGACATCCCGACGCGCACGACATACACCTTCCGAATTTCCCACATAGCCCCAAAGTCTAATCATGCCCGCTGGCTCTGTCTCGGTTGCCGTTGACGGTTCTGTCACAAAGTCGGGCCTCGCCGAGGCCATCTACGACGCGCGCCTCGCCATGCTCGCGGACGTCGAGCCCCCCGGCGTCGTCCCTGTCGGCCCCGCAGGCTACCCGCTCAAGCACGGGCTCGCGCTCGGGGCCACGGCGGACGCAAACGCGATCTTCACGTACCTCCTCACCAACGGCGAAGCCTCCGGCGTGATCAAGGTCTACGCGGGCGCCGCGGCGCCGTCGGGCTACCTGCTGTGCGACGGAACCTCCTACCTCCGCGCGACCTACCCCGACCTGTTCACCGCGATCGGAACCACCTTCGGGGCAGTCGACGGGACGCACTTCAACGTCCCCGACCTCCGCGGCCGCGCTCCCATCGGCTCAGGCACCGGCGACGCGGCAGACGCGACGGCGCACACCCTCGGCGCGAAGTCCGGCACGGAGAAACATACGCTCCTCAGCGCCGAGCTGGCAACGCACACGCACGCGGTCACCGACGCGGGCCACGCGCACGAGGCCGATGCCGAGAAGTTCGTGGTCAAGAACGCCGCGGGTGCCTATCAGGTCGACGCGGGGACGGGCTACGACGTGGTTCTCAGCACCGCGAGCCACACGACGGGGATCACGCTCGGCAACACCGGCACGAGCACCCCGCACAACAACATGCCGCCGACGCTGGCGGTCAACTTCATCATCAAGACTTGAGGCGACCATGGCCGGCGCAACGAATCGACACCTGAAAGCAATGGGCTTTCGCGAGGCGGGCATTCAGCAGATCCGCACGACCGGCGGACGCGGGCTGTCCCTCGAAAGCGCCATCTCCAGCGCGAGGGCCCACGGCGTGGCGCTCCCCGGCCCGGCTCTGCAACGGGTGGGAGCATCGGCCTCCGAAGGCTGGAAAGCGGCGTCGCGCGGCGAGAAGACGAAACGGCCCGAGAAGCCCGGGGAGTCGCTGGACGCCTACCGCGCGCGGGACCTTGCGTCGCGTGACCCGGCGACCATGCGCGCTGCGATCCGCGAGCAGATCAAGCGCGTTCGCGACGTGGGCCACAACGCCGACGTGAACAAACTCTCCGACATGCTCCGCGCCCGAGACGCTGCCGCCAAGGGCCGCGCCGCGGAGCGTGGTGGCCAGCAAGACCTCTTTGGCGCGAACCCCGCACCCCGGGGGCCGTCGCCGTTCGAGGTTCGCGCAAAGGCCGCGGCGGAGCGCCGAGCGGCCATGGTGGCGAGCGCGCAGCAACGGACGGGACGACTGCCGCAGGCTCTCGGGGGCGCCGCCCGGGGCATGCTGGCGGCACGGAAAGAGATCCAGTCCACTCTCTCGACGTGGAACGCTGCCCGCGTAGGTGGGAAGGACTCGCAGGGCTGGCTTCGTGAGCGCGACGCACTGCTGAAAACCAAGCCGCGGCCGCTCAACAAGTTGTACCGGAACCCGGCACTCATCACGCCCGCGATCAAGGCCAAGTACGACGCCGCGATGAAGGTTTGGAGCAGCGCGCACCGTGCGGTGATGAAGAACCACAAGCAGTCGGCCGCGGCAGAGGCGGAAGTCTGGAACAAGTCCACCGATGCGCAGCGGAGCATGATCTCCGCGCGGCACCGCTGAAAGAACGGAACCCACCAATGGCTGGCGCTACCAATCGAGCAATGAAAGCCGCGGGGCTCCCGCGCAAGACGCAAGAGACGGTGCGCGTCGCCCTCGGCGCGGGCATGACCGTCCAATCGGCGATCCGCCACGCGCAGGCCCACGGCCTCCCGCTCGGGAAAGCCAAGGGCGGCGAGGTGACCGGCTGGCAGAAGGCCGCGGCCGGAGCGACGACGCCGGCCGAGCACCGGGCAGCCCATGAGGCGCACGCCGCGAGCCGGAAGGCTGCGATGCTCTCCGCTCGACAGAACCGCGTCGCAGGCTCTCTCGACGCCGCGGGCAAGCGCATGCTGACGGGCCGCATGGTGAGCGCGATGATGTCGCGGCAACTGGCGACCCAACAGGCAGCCGACGCGCAGAAGGCCGCGCAGACGGAGAAGCAGAACCGGGTCGCCGGGGCGCTTGGAGCGGCCAGCAAGGGTATGCTCGCGAGCCGAAAGGCCGCCGCGAAACCTGCCCCGGACCCGCACGCGGAAACCCGCGCCCGCATCGCCAAGTTGGAAGAGGTGCAAGACCTCAGCAGGCGGATCAACAAGGTCGTGCTCGGCGAGAAGCGCAAGGGCGGCGATGACTGGCAGGCGCGCGCATCGGCGAGGCTCCTCGCGGAGAAGATCGTCACGCGGCCCGATCTGGCGGCGAACGTCGTCAAACCGGACTTCGCGGGGCGCCACGGCATTCCGGACTACGAGTTCACGAACCGGGGGGCCACCATCCGGCGGTTGAAGGACCAGATCGGGATGGCGCGGAAGAAGGGGAAGACGATGGCGGAGCGCCGCTTCCACGAGGACCCCGAGTTTTGGGGTCCGATCTTGGCGCGCGAAAAGCGGGCTCGGGCCGGCGGCTAGGCCGCGCGACCCTGTTCAGCTTGCTACTTCGCGCATGAGGCGGACGGCGTACTCGAAAGCCCCGGCGCTCGCTTGGCGCTGCCAAGCGCCCTCGCTTCGGCACCACCGGAAACCGCACGACTTGAG
>JACCDJ011656658.1_pt1 | contig 17199 bp, 17 predicted proteins | sample 7444481 | NCBI WGS metagenome assembly JACCDJ01 (sample SAMN15323435, study PRJNA562643) | freshwater metagenome | isolation source: river surface water | place: USA:Blue River Watershed | collected 2017-08-15 | reverse complement strand
CCTAACTACAAATTAAATACAACTGGTGCGGGAGGTGGGACTTGAACCCACACGCCGAAGCACAGGTTCCTAAGACCTGCGTGTCTGCCATTTCACCACTCCCGCATTTATTACTTGAGTGAGGGGGGAAAGATTACGGCGTATATGGCGGCATCACCAAAACCCATCGACCTTTAGCAAGGGTTAGCGGGTAGCCTTGCTCAAATGAGTGCAGATTCAGTGCAAAGTAAGGTTGCCAAGGCGATCTTAACTGCGCTTATCTCAGCCAAAGATGCCGGTGTAATTAACTGCCAATTGCCAGAGCAAATCATTTTAGATCGACCAAAAAATCGTGACCACGGTGACTATGCGACCTCAGTCGCTCTTACCTTGGCAAAGGTTGCAAATCTGCAACCAAGGGTGATTGCAGAGGCGATTGTCAAAACGTTAACTAAAGATGACTTACTTACCAAGGCTGGCATAGAAAAAGTTGAGATTGCTGGACCTGGGTTTATCAACATCACCTTAGAAAGTGCAAGTCAAGGCGGTGTAGTTGTTGAGGTTTTAACTGCTGGTAAAAAATATGGACACAGTTCATTATTATCTGGTAAAAAAATTAATCTTGAGTTTGTTAGTGCAAATCCAACGGGCCCTATTCATCTAGGCCACACCAGGTGGGCTGCGGTAGGTGACTCACTTGGTCGAGTTCTAGCAGCAGCGGGTGCTCAGGTTAGTCGAGAGTTTTATGTCAATGACCGTGGCAATCAAATGGATTTATTTGGCCAATCAATTAGAGCTGCCGCCCTTGGAATCGATCGGCCCGAAAATGGGTATCACGGTGAGTACATTGTTGATTTAGCAAATGAGATTATTAAATCTAATCCAGAGTTTTTAACCCTTCCACAAGAGCAATCAATTATTGCATTCCGCGAGGCTGGATATAAATTACAACTGGATGAACAGCGAAAAGTTTTAGATAACTTTGGCACTCACTTTGACACCTACTTCTCTGAGCGCAGCTTGTATGAAAACAATTTCTTCAACCACACATTAGATAAATTAAAAGCTAATGGACATGTTTATGTACAGGACGGTGCTACCTGGCTTCGCACTACTGATTTTGGTGATGACAAAGATCGGGTAATGATTAAATCTGATGGCTCTTTTGCTTATTTTGCATCCGACTCTGCCTACTACGTAAGTAAACGAGAGCGTGGATTTAATTTATGCATCTACATGCTTGGCGCTGATCATCACGGTTATGTTGGAAGAATTAAAGCGATCGCAGCTTGTGCTGGTGATGATCCAGAGCAGGATATCGAAGCCTTAATTGGTCAAATGGTAAAGATAATTGAAGGCGGACAAGAGTTAAAACTTTCTAAGCGAGCCGGCACCATCATTACTTTAGAAGAATTAGTTGAAAAAGTTGGTATTGATGCTGCAAGGTATACATTAATTAGATATCCAACAGATACCCCCATGGTTATGGATGTTGATTTGCTAAAGAAAAATACAAATGATAATCCTGTTTATTATGTGCAATATGCCCATGCTCGAATTTGTGCAGTACTTAGAAATGCCAAAGATTTTGATATTGGGTATGGTCTAGATTATTTCAATCCAGAGTTATTAATTCATGAACAAGAGCGAGAGCTAATTGGTTTATTGGCGCAGTATCCAAGAATTGTTGGCGCAGCTGCACAAATGAGACAACCACATCGAGTTGCTAGATTTATTGAAGATCTTGCTGCGCAGTATCATCGTTTTTACAATGATTGTAGGGTTTTACCATTAGGTGAGGAGAAGCCAACTAATTTGAATTCAGCACGTGCTACTTTATCTTTGGCAACCGCGCAGGTAATAAGCAACGGTTTAGAGTTACTTGGCGTAAGCGCTCCGGAGAGAATGTAATGACTAGTAATTACCCAACCTCACTCTTTTCTACAAATCTTAAGTTTTTAAACCAAAATCTCTACGGCGGTGAACTCTTTATTGCTGGATGCTCAGCGAAGAAGATCGTAAAAGAGTTTGGTTCACCAATATTTGTATTGGATGAGGAGGATTTCTACCTTCGAACTAAGGCATGGAAAGATGCGCTGGAACAATCATTTGGCGGTGGACAACTTTATTATGCAGCTAAATCATTTATTTGTGTTGAAGTAGCAAGATGGTTAAAAGAGTTAAAGGTTGGTTTAGATGTTTGCACTCAAGGTGAATTAGTCACTGCGCTAGCCGCTGATTTTCCAGCAGCTGATATTGAGTTTCACGGCAATAATAAATCTGAAGCAGAAATTTTATTTGCGATTAAGTCCTCTGTTGGAACAATTGTTATTGATTCCTTTGATGAATTAACTCGCGTAGCTAAAATTGCTAAAAATGAGGGCATGATTCAAAAAGTCTATTTACGCCTTACACCAGGAGTTGATACTCATACCCACGAATTTATCTCTACCGCTCATGAAGATGTGAAGTTTGGATTTTCAATTGCTTCAGGGGATGCGCAAATAGCAATTGATAGGTGCATGAGTGAAGACTCCGTTAATTTGGCTGGTATTCACTGTCATATTGGTTCACAAATTTTTGAAGTAGATAGTTTTAAGTTAGCGGCCAAAAGATTAGTAGGAGTTTTAGCAGAGTTTAAAGATAAGTACTCAAAAGAGTTGCTTGAGTTAAATATTGGTGGCGGATTTGCAATCGCCTATACAAACAACGAAACTGCTATTTCTCCATTCCAGGTAATTCCAGCAATAGCGCAAGTGATTAAAGATGAATGTGGAAGTGCAAAACTTCAAGTTCCTAAGATATCCATCGAACCAGGTCGAGCCATTGTTGGACCTACCACCACAACTATTTACTTAGTTGGTACCACTAAATCAGTTAAGTTAGAAAATGGTTTAATCCGCAGATACATCTCAGTTGATGGCGGAATGAGTGATAACATCAGACCAGCGCTATACAGTGCAACCTATTCAGCATTTTTAGCTAATCGAAGTTCAAATGAGAAAAGCATTAGCTCTCGTATTGTTGGTAAGCACTGCGAAAGTGGCGATATTTTGATTCCAGAGATTGATTTGCCGGCTGACATAAGTGCTGGTGATTTGTTGGCAATTCCAGCTACTGGTGCTTATGGCCGAAGTATGGCCAGCAATTACAACCATATGCCACGACCATCGGTGATTGCTGTTAAGAATGGCCTGGCAAGAGAGATATTACGCAGAGAAAATGAGGCAGATCTACTAAATCTGGATGTAGTTCAAGCGCCCCGGCAACTGTCATAAGTTTGAGATACTTCTCCAATGAAAACTCTAAAAGTTGGGATGTTGGGCTGCGGAAATGTTGGCTCCCAAATCGCTCGACTATTGGTGGCTAATAGAGCAGATCTAGCCTCACGTGCTGGTGCTCAACTTGAGTTAGTGAAAGTTGCTGTAAAAGATATCAAAGCAAAGCGAGAGGGCATCTCACCATCCCTATTAACTGATGATCCTTATTCGATAGTTAATGATCCAGCGATAGATTTAATAATTGAAGTAATTGGCGGAATTTCACCAGCCAAAGAATTAATTTTGGCAGCTTTTAAAAATGGTAAATCAGTTGTGACTGCGAACAAAGCATTGTTGGCAAATGAAGGTTCGGCTTTGTATCAGGCAGCAGGTGAGGCAAATGTGGATTTATATTATGAAGCGGCTGTAGCTGGTGCTATTCCGATCTTAAGACCATTGCGTGAATCATTGGTTGGCGATCATGTAACAAGAATTATGGGAATTGTTAATGGAACTACTAATTACATTCTGACTAAAATGGATGAAAGCGGAACAGCATTTGCCGATGCACTAAAGCAAGCTCAAGAACTTGGCTTTGCCGAAGCTGATCCCACTGCAGATGTAGAGGGCATTGATGCCTCAGACAAAGCAGCCATTTTGGCCGGCTTGGCATTTCACTCCAGAGTTACCGCTAAGGATGTGTACCGAGAAGGAATTACTAAAATAACCGCCACCGATGTAAAAGTTGCTAAAGCAATGGATATGGTGATTAAGTTATTAGCAATCACAGAGCTAACCGCATCTAGTGAGATCTCAGTTCGGGTTCATCCAGCATTAATTTCACGTACACATCCACTTGCATCAGTTAGAGAGTCATTTAATGCAGTTTTCGTAGAGGCACAATCTGCTGGTCAAATGATGTTTTATGGCAAAGGTGCAGGCGGTGAGCCAACCGCTAGTGCGGTACTAGGTGATTTAGTAGCAATAGCTCGCCACAAAGTATTGGGTGGAATTGGTCCCAAGGAGAGTGATTACGCTTCACTAAAAATTGCCCCAATGGGTGAAACAAAGACTCGCTACCTAATTAGATTAAATGTTGCGGATAAACCGGGTGTTCTTGAATCAGTCGCCCATGTATTTGCCGCCCATAGCGTTTCAATTCAAACTGTTAGGCAAACGGGTGCAGGTGATAAAGCTGAGTTGATAATAATGACTCACACCTCAACTGAATCAGCACTCTCTGCAACTGTAAAGGAGTTAGGAAAATTATCAGCAGTAACAGATGTAGCCAGCGTGCTTCGAGTTGAGGGTGCTATCTAATGGCTTTGTTTGGTAAGAAAAATGCCCATCAGTGGCGTGGTGTGATCGAGGAGTATCGTCGCTGGTTACCAGTAACAGATCAGACTCCAATTATTTCTTTGCGTGAAGGTGGTACGCCGCTTGTTTATGCCTGCGTCTTATCTGAGATGTTAGGAAATGAGGTTTGGCTTAAGGTTGAAGGAAATAATCCAACTGGATCATTCAAAGATCGTGGTATGACAATGGCTATTTCAAAGGCGGCAGAAGATGGTGCTAAAGCAGTAATCTGCGCCTCAACCGGTAACACAAGTGCAAGCGCTGCAGCTTATGCAAGCAAAGCTGAGATGAAACCAGTTGTGTTAGTTCCACAAGGCAAAATTGCAATGGGTAAATTAGCGCAAGCAATAGCACACGGGGCAATACTGTTGCAGGTCAAAGGAAATTTTGATGATTGTCTAAAACTTGCTCGTCAGTTATCGGAAAATTATCCAGTTTCACTAGTTAACTCAGTGAATCCCTATCGAATTGAGGGACAGAAAACCGCAGCCTTTGAAGTTGTAGATATGTTGGGTTTTGCACCAGATATTCACGCTATGCCAGTTGGTAATGCTGGAAACATCACCGCTTATTGGAAGGGTTATCAAGAGTATAAGAAGGCTGGCATGTCTGGAACTTTGCCTATGATGTGGGGATTCCAAGCAGCAGGTGCTGCTCCGATTGTAAGAAATAAAATTGTTAAGAAGCCAGAAACTATTGCCACCGCAATCCGAATTGGAAACCCAGCATCTTGGGATCAGGCCGTGGCGGCACAGGTCGGCTCTAAAGGATTAATTGATTCTGTTACCGACAAGGAGATATTGAGTGCTTATCGATTAGTAGCAGCAAAAGAAGGGGTATTTGTTGAACCATCAAGTGCTGCTGGCATTGCCGGTCTGATTAAACTTAAAGTCCAGAAAAAACTTCCAAAGGGTAAAACAATTGTTGTGACTGTTACTGGTAACGGATTAAAGGATGTGCAGTGGGTGCTTAATTCATCAAAAAAACCAATTGTGATCCCAGTTGATGTTAAGCGAGCAGCAAAAGCGATTGGACTTAAGTAATGGCTGCTAAACGTAATTTAAGCGGGATAACCTTTAAAGCCACCATGGCTCAAATTAGCGTGCCTGCCAGTAGTGCAAATATTGGACCTGGTTTTGATTTCTTCGGCCTAGCATTAGAGATTCGGGATAGGTATGCCGCCCAAGTTTTAGATGATGAAATCTTTGATGTTGATGTAACTGGTGAGGGTGCTGATCAGGTAAAGAAGGATTCAAAAAATCTTGTCATAAAGTCGATGATGCGTGGTTTTGAACATATGGGTGCCAAGCCAAGAGGTATTGCACTTCGAGCACTAAATGTAATTCCACATGGCAGAGGGCTTGGTTCATCTGCGAGTGCAATTGTTGGCGGATTAGCACTTGCAAGATCCCTTGTTTTAACTGGTGAGCAATATATGAGTGATGATGAGTTAATCACCTTAGCAACTGAGTTAGAGGGTCACCCTGACAATGTGGCTGCAGCATTTTATGGTGGCGCAACAATTGCATGGCTTGAATCTAAAGTTGATAAGGATGGATCAAAAACCAGTATTGGCCGTGCAGTGAGCCTTAAAGTTGATGACCGAATTAAAGCTTTATTACTTATTCCAGAAAATCAATTATCAACTGCTAAGGCCCGTAAGTTATTACCTGAAACAATCTCACACCAAGATGCGGTTTTAAACTCATCTCGATCAGCACTGCTCGTTCACGCTCTTGCTGAGCGTCCAGATCTATTATTCACCGCAACTGAAGATGCTTTACATCAACGGTATCGGGAGCAGGCAATGCCCAAGACAATTGCATTGATGGAGAAGTTACGAGGGGCTGGTTTGGCTGCGGTGGTATCGGGAGCAGGCCCATCAGTAATGGTGCTCTACTCAGGAGCTGAGGATGAGATCGATCAACTTCAATCAGTTGCCCCAGGGTTTACCGCAATGAAGTTAGCGATTGCAAAGGCAGGGGTTCAGTAGCGGGTTTTACCTATATTAATGGGGTGTGGTAGATTTACACCTGTCGGAAAGTGCGACAGATTCATAAGTTATAAAAATCCCAAAATAAAAAAACTTTTTTCGCGGGATTACCCTCATATGGGTAGCAAAATAATAAAAAGAAAGAATGGCAATATATAAATGGCAGAGAAGAAATCAACCAATCGCACAGATGCGGTTGAGTTAGTGGATATGGCACTTAGCGACCTTAAAAAAGTAGCTACTCAACTAGGAATTGAAAATGCCTCCACACTTAAAAAAGCAGAGTTAGTCCAATCTATTGGCGATCTGCAGGCCGCGAATCGCGAAGCCGCTAAAAATGAACGAGAGGCTCGTCGTATGGAACGACAGAACAATCGAAACAACCGAAACAATAATGCTGAGGCAGAAGATAACGAATCTAGCCAAGACAGCTCAACCAATAATTCAAACAACAACTCTTCAGGTGGCTATGGCGACTCTGATCGAGGCGATAACAATCGTAGATTTGGTAACCGAGATAACAACCGAAGAGATCGCGGGCGTGATCGAAATAGAGACCGCAATCGAGATCGTGGACATCGTGAAGAGCGCGAAATTGTTATCGGACCAGATGATGTCTTGCTACCAGTAGGTGGCTTGTTAGATATTTTAGATAGCTTTGCATTTATTAGAACTGGTGGATACTTACCATCACCGAATGATGTTTATGTTTCCCTACAACAGGTAAGAAAGTATGGCCTGCGCAAAGGTGACGTAATTACCGGATCTGTGCGAGAGCCTAAAGAGGGTGAGCGCCGAGAAAAATTTAACGCTCTCGTCAGAGTTGAAACTGTAAATGGCGTAGAGCCTGAAAATGCAAAAGAGCGAGTTGAGTTTTCAAAGCTAGTACCACTTTATCCGCAGGAGAGATTGCGCTTAGAAACTGAGCCAAATGTTCTAACTACCAGAATTATCGATTTGATCTCGCCAATTGGTAAAGGTCAACGTGGATTAATTGTTTCACCACCTAAGGCTGGTAAAACTATGGTCTTGCAATCAATTGCAAATGCAATTACAACAAATAATCCAGAGTGTCACTTAATGGTTGTCTTAGTTGATGAGCGTCCAGAAGAGGTTACAGATATGCAGCGCTCGGTAAAGGGCGAGGTAATTGCCTCTACATTCGATCGCCCAGCTGATGATCACACTACAGTTGCAGAGCTTGCGATTGAGCGCGCAAAGAGATTAGTTGAGTTAGGCCATGATGTAGTTGTTTTGTTGGATTCAATTACTCGTCTTGGCCGTGCTTATAACATCGCAGCTCCTGCCTCAGGACGAATTCTTTCTGGCGGTGTGGATTCTGCAGCGCTTTATCCACCAAAGAAGTTTTTTGGTGCAGCCCGAAATATTGAAAATGGTGGTTCATTAACTATTCTGGCAACCGCTTTGATTGATACTGGTTCAAAGATGGATGAAGTTATCTTCGAAGAGTTTAAAGGAACTGGAAATATGGAACTTATCCTGAACCGTAAGTTTGCTGATAAGCGCATTTTCCCAGCAGTTGATGTTGTTGCATCTGGAACTCGTAAAGAGGAAATTCTGATGGGAACTGAAGAGTTAAGCATTGTTTGGCGTTTGCGCCGAGTGCTACATGCTCTTGAACCTCAACAGGCACTTGAGTTACTTCTCGAAAAGATGAAGGGCACTAAATCAAATGTTGAGTTCCTTCTGCAAATTCAAAAGACCACAACTGGCGGCGATATGCCAACTAGTAGTGGATCTAGCAAACAGGAGAGCGACCAAGCCTGATTAATGCCTAAATTTTGATTGCTCTGACCCAGCAGTTATTCTTTACCCCTCTAGTACTTCACTAGTCCTACTGGTTCACAGATGTTCTTCAAAAAAGAATGTTTGATCCAGTAATAATCAAGGAGAAATATGAAGAACGAGATTCACCCACAGTATGTCGAGACCAAGGTAACTTGTGGTTGCGGTGAAGTTTTCACTACCCGCAGCACCAAAGAGAACGGTTCAATTTATGTTGAAGTATGTTCTGTGTGCCATCCGTTTTACACCGGTAAGCAGAGAATTCTTGATACCGGCGGTCGCGTAGCTAAATTCCAAGAGCGTTTCGGAAAGGCTGATAAAAGCGGCACTAAGTAGTCTTAGTTAAGAGAGCGCACTCAAACATCGAAAGATGTGGTGCGCTCTCTTTTTAATTTCCGACTTATTATTTTGAAAGGAGAGTTAGATGGAACGGTTTGCCAAAGTTAATGAGTTGTTAGCTGAGTATGAATCACTAGAAGCACAGATGGCTGATCCATCTATTCATGCTGATCAAAATAAGGCACGAGCGCTTGGTAAAAGATATGCCCAACTCGGTCCGGTGATTGCTGGTTACCGAGCATATAAGTTGTCTGAAGAAGATTTAAACGCGGGCAAGGAGTTAGCTGAGGCTGATCCAAGTTTTGCCTCAGAGATAAGTGCACTAGAGAAAACAAGAGATGATGCAGCTGCACTTTTGGAAGAGTTACTACTACCTAGAGATCCAAACGATGATCGTGATGTGATTATGGAGATCAAAGCAGGAGCTGGCGGGGATGAGTCTGCAATATTTGCCGGTGACCTGTTTCGAATGTACTCAAGATATGCCGAAAAACAAGGTTGGAAGATTGAGGTAATTGATACCACCCCAAGTGATATGGGTGGATACAAAGATATGTCAGTTGCAATTAAATCTAAAGGGGTAGTTAAACCTGGTCAAACTCCTTATGCGAAATTAAAGTTTGAAGGTGGAGTCCATCGAGTGCAACGGGTTCCAGAGACTGAGTCCCAAGGTCGAATTCATACCTCAGCTGCTGGTGTATTAATTTTGCCTGAAGCGGAAGAGATTGATGTTGATATAAATATGAATGATTTACGAATTGATGTTTATCGTTCATCTGGCCCAGGTGGACAAAGCGTAAATACCACCGACTCAGCTGTTCGAATTACCCATATTCCAACTGGAATTGTGGTCTCTTGTCAGAATGAGAAGAGTCAGCTGCAAAATAAAGAGTCGGCTCTTCGAATTTTACGAGCCCGTATGTTGGCAGCAGCCCAGGAAGAGGCGGAACGGATTGCAGCGGCTGAGCGAAAGAATCAAGTTAGAACAGTTGATCGAAGTGAGCGAATTAGAACCTATAACTTTCCAGAAAATCGTTTAAGCGATCACCGAGTTAATTACAAAGCAAATAATCTTGATGCAGTTATGAATGGAGATTTAGAGGCTGTAATTCAATCCTTGATTGAGGCAGATCGAACTGCAAAGCTATCGGCAGGCAACTCATGAAAGAGCTGCTAAGAGCAGCGTTCTCACAATTTGAAAAAAACAAAATACCTATAGTTGATGCTGAGTTGTTGCTGGCTCACCTTCTTGGAGTTTCTAGAAAGCAAGTTCATAGCCAAGGCATCGAACTCAATGAGGTTGAATTAGAAAAAGTTTCAGCTGAATTTAATGAATTAATTAAGCAGCGACTTATGGGAAGGCCAGTTCAATATATAACCGGAAATGCAGCATTTAGATACTTAGAGCTTGAAGTGGGCGAAGGTGTATTAATTCCAAGACCTGAAACGGAACTAATTGTTGATCGAGTGATTGGTTACCTAAACTCACGATCTGATAAAGATCAAGCCAAAAGCATAATTGATTTAGGTGCAGGCTCTGGTGCGATAAGTATTGCAATTTCATCTGAGGCAAGCATTAAGGGATTGAAGGTAAGCATGGTGGCAGTTGAAAAATCACCAGAGGCTGCTCAGTGGTTAAATAAAAACATTGCCAAATATGATCTGCCGATCAGAGTAGTGGTTGAAGATGTTCAGAGCGCACTACCTGAGGTAAAAGCTGATGTTGTAGTTGCAAATCCACCATACATTCCAAATGATGAGAAGTTACCAAATGAGGTAGCTAACTTTGAACCAGAGATTGCATTGCGAGGTGGCCCGGGAGATGGAATGCTTGTTCCACAACAATTCATTGAAGCAGCGACCAGATTGTTGAAGTCAGGTGGCTTTTTTATAACTGAGCACCATGAAAAGCAAGGGGAGTTGATCAGAAAGTTGCTAGCGCAAGATTTTCTACCGGCACAAACTCACGCTGATTTAACTGGCAGAGATAGATTTACCAGCGCAGTCAAAAGATAAGGAATCAAAATGGCTGAGCGAATTGGTTTGACTCAATCCACTGGGGATTTATTTAACGAATCTGTTGAGAGTGCGCTTAGATATTTAAGAGCTGGTGAGGTCATTATCGCTGCTAGCGAGCATGGTTATGTTTACCTAGCAAATGCTTTTGATAAAGATGCCGTAAATGCAATTCATATACTTCGAGGAAATTCAGCTGGGATTACATTACAAGTATTTGTTAAGGATAAGAATATGGCCCGAGGAGTTGCAACAGGATTCACACTCCAGCAAGAGGGATTGCTGGATAAGTTTTGGCCAGGCCTTTTTTCAGTTACAGTGAAATCTCAACCTGGATTGACTTGGAATTTAGGTGATGATCGTAGATTGGGTAAGGTAAATCTTCGTTCACCAAATAGTAAATTTATTCTGGCCATTTTGGAGCAATCAGGTCCACTTGCAACCTCATCTGCCGCATTGGTGGGTCAACCAACAGTTTTGGATTTAGCCACACTTGCAATTTATGAAAGTGATATTGGCGCAATCTTTGATGAAGGCCTCTTAACAGCTGGTCCACTATCAACCTGGGTTGAGTTTTCTGAGAACGAAATCACACTCCAGCGAGTTGGTGCGATCACTATAGAACAATTAAAAGCCACAGTTCCTACCATTTCTGCCCCAACCCTTTAGGCTTGTCACATGTCTAGATTTGAGAAGTACTACGGTCCTGATTTTAACGCTCTGGAAAAACAAGACCCAGAGATTGCTGCGGTTGTAATTTCAGAGTTAGTACGTCAACGAAAAGATCTACAACTTATTGCAAGTGAAAATTTCACATCAGCTGCTGTGCTTTCGACTATGGGATCCACGCTTTCAAATAAATACGCCGAAGGTTATCCAGGTAAGCGATACTACGGCGGCTGCGAGGAGGTTGATAAAGTTGAAGTAATTGGCATTGAGCGAGCAAAGAGTTTGTTTGGTGCCGAACACGCAAATTTGCAACCGCACTCAGGTGCTAGTGCCAATGTTGCGGTGTATCAGGCATTTACAAAACCTGGAGATACAGTATTAGCAATGTCATTGCCACATGGTGGCCACCTAACCCATGGTTCCAAAGTTAACTTTTCTGGTAAATGGTTCAACGTAGTTTCTTATGGCGTGCGGCAAGATAATGAGTTAATTGATTACGATCAATTACGAGATTTAGCCATTGAGCACAAACCAAAGATGATTTGCTCTGGCGCTACCGCATATCCAAGCTTGATTGATTTTGAGAAAGTACGCCAAATATGTGATGAGGTAGGGGCAATTATGTGGGTGGATGCTGCTCACTTCATTGGCTTAGTTGCTGGTAAAGCGATTCCATCGCCAGTTCCCTATGCCGATGTGGTTTCTTTTACAACACACAAGGTATTGCGAGGACCCCGAGGCGGCATGATTTTAAGTAAAGAAAAACATGCAGCTGCCATTGATAAGGCGATATTTCCAGGAATGCAAGGTGGGCCAATCATGAGTGCGGTGGCTGGAAAAGCTGTTGCTCTTAAAGAGTGTGCAACTGTTGCGTATCAGAACTACGCAAAACAAGTCATTGAAAATTGTCAGGAGTTAGCCAGAGGTCTTGAAGCAGCGGGCATGCGGGCAGTCTCTGGTGGAACACAAACTCACCTAGCACTTATCGATGTCAGAGCAACAAAAGTTAATGGAAAAGTAGCTGATGAAAGATGCGGCAGATCAGGTCTTTCGCTAAACAAAAATGCTATTCCATTTGATCCTGAGACACCTGCAGTTACCAGCGGTATCCGCGTTGGTACAGCCGCAGTTACAACCCAAGGCATGGGAAAAAGTGAGATGAGTCAGATTGCCTCCCTTATTGCCAGGGCAATTAAAGATGGCGATGATGATAAAAAGGCTCAATCAATTAGATCTGAAGTGCACCAATTAACCGCTAAGTTTCCAGTCTACCCAGAGCCAAAGAACTAAATTTAAACTCAGATGCGCGAGTACTTAGTAACAGTATTACTTGCGGCGGTAATTACATACTTGATCACACCACTAGTCAAAGATCTAGCGGTAAAAGCGGGCGCAGTCACAGCAATCAGAAGTAGAGATATTCATTTGCAACCCACTCCACGCTGGGGCGGGTTAGCAATGTGGTTAGCGATGGCGCTAACATTGGTAATTGTTAACTATCTTCCTTTAGTTCATAAATCATTTGGTAGTGAGGCTACAGGTATTTTCTTAAGTGGGACTTTTATTCTTTTGCTTGGGATGTTAGATGATCGTTTTGATTTAGATCCAATTACTAAGTTTGCTGGCCAAGCTTTAGCTGCTGGAATTTTACTTATTTATGGAGTTCAGATCCTTTGGCTACCAATCAATGGCATCACAACTCTGCCAACAAATATTGGCCAGCTGCTTACAATCTTGTTTGTGATGGTGGTAATCAATGCAATTAACTTTGTCGACGGTTTGGATGGCCTTGCAACTGGAATTGTGATGATTTGTGCAGCATCATTTTTTGCCTTCTCCTACTTATTGGCAGTTATAAATGGCTTAAATCGTGCAGGTGCCCCATCTTTGATTACTGCAGTCGTCATTGGCTTATGCCTAGGTTTTCTGCCCCATAATTTTCACCCTGCACAGATTTTCATGGGTGATTCTGGCGCGATGTTTTTGGGATTGATGATTAGTGCATCGGCAATAACCTTAACCGGCCAAGTTGATGCCTCAGTGATTACGGAAGAAAATAGCGGATCAGCACTGCTGCCACTCCTTTTACCATTTACGATCCTTGCAATCCCACTACTTGATTTTGCAATGGCGATTTTAAGACGGGTGAAGGCTGGCCGTTCGCCATTTACTGCTGATCGTGAACATCTACACCATCGGATAATGAGATACGGATTGACTCAGCAGCGCACCACAGTTGTGCTCTACCTATGGACCGGTATGTTTGCAATCCCAACAGTTATTGCAGCATTTGTTCCATTTTGGATTGCGATAATTGCAGGAGTAACAATCTTTTTGTTATCACTTAAAATTATCAGGAGTAGCAAGATAGATTTGGCACAATATGAGTGATTCTAAACTTTGGCGCGGGGCAGTAATACCTGCTTCGATAATCGCTGGCCTAAGTACAATAGTCATGGGATTTGTAAATGGTCAATCAGGGTTGTTGGGAGGATTACTTGCCTCATTTACTGTAATTATTTTTTTTAGCGTTCATTTATTGGTGGCAAGAATTTCTAGAGATTTGGATCCAATGGCAACGATGGCTCTAGCTATGTTTTCATACTTTGCAAAAGTTATATTTATGGGAGTTTTCCTGCTGTTGGTTACGCGGTATAGCGACAGAAGTACAATCGATCGAGGTAGTTTTGCTATCTGTGCGATATTGATTACCATGGCATGGTTGTTTGGTGAAATTCGTAGCTTCCTCAAGTTACGAATTCAGATGCCATTACCGAAGAAAGAGAGGGATCTACAATGAGCCGAAAAAATTCCGATAATGAAAATATCAGTAACTCTCAAAATGAAGAGAATGCCCTTTGGTCAATTGTGGGGTACCTACTATCAGGACTAATTATTTGGGGTGGAATTGGTTGGGGCTTAGATCGCTGGCTAGGAACCACATACTTAGTGTTGGCTGGGATGCTTTTAGGTGCAGGAGCATCCATATACTTGGTATGGCTCAGATTTGGGCGCGATTAAGGTCACATTTCTTTCCAGCCTCTGATTTATACCGATGCTCATTTCACAGTAATCTGCCTCATCCAATAAGGTTTCCCCCGTAGCCGATCCTCCCCAATGGCTATGTAATCTGAGCAATTTTAAAAAAGTTTAACCCGAACAGCGACTAACTTTTGGAGATTTAAGTGGGCGTGCAGTTAGCAGCGGAGGAAGGCTTTAAGCCACCTAGTACCGCTGACTTTAATTTACCTCCAGTATTCGGCGACAACCCATTTACAACAAAACCGGTTTTCTTAGCTTTCCTCTCAGTAATTTTGATTTCTACCTTTTTTATTGTTTCAGCCAGAAAAGCGTTAATTGTCCCATCTAAGCTTCAATTCGCGGGTGAATCCATTTATGGATTTGTTAGAAACGATTTGGCCAGGGATGTTATTGGTCATGAGTTTATGCGCTTTGTGCCTTATTTATTTACTCTGTTCACATTTATCTTGACTAATAATTTATTTGGCATCATTCCGTTTTTACAGTTCCCAACTATGTCAAGAGTGAGTTTTCCATACGTATTAGCCATCTTTACATTTGTAATTTTTCATTATGTAGCAATCAAACATAAGGGCCTTATTCCCTACTTGAAAGAAATTATGTTTATGCCTGGAGTACCAAAGCCTGTATATATTTTGCTAACTCCAATCGAAGTGGCTACTTATTTTATTGTTCGCCCACTCACATTATCTCTTCGTTTGTTCGCCAATATGTTTGCTGGCCACCTACTTTTACTTGTTTTTATTCTCGGTGGTGAACACCTTTTGCAAGGCGTTATTGGACTAAAATTGGTATCACCATTCGCATTTGCCTTCGGAATTGCACTTACCTTTTTTGAGTTTATGGTGCAATGTCTACAGGCGTATATTTTTACTCTGTTAACAGCCCTCTATATTGCGGGTGCGTTGGCGGATGAACACTAGAAAAAACCAAAGCAACACCTAACCAAGAAAGAAGGAAAAGAATATGGAAGGCACACTCAACCTGGTCGGTTATGGCCTATCTGCAATCGGACCTGCAATTGCAACTGGCATGATCTTCGCCGCTTATATCAGCGGTGTGGCACGCCAACCTGAGGCACGCTCAGTACTGCAACCGATCGCATTCTTAGGATTCGCATTAGCCGAAGCGCTTGCGCTATTCGGTCTGGTTCTAGCTTTCGTACTTTAATTAGCACGAGGATTGGTAGAAGATGTCTCAAGCAAGATATAGCAACTGGGCAGCAGGCGAAGCTGCTAACCCTTTAATTCCGCACACCGCTGAATTAATAGTTGGCTTCGTCGCCTTCTCATTGCTTTTTTTAGTTTTACGCTCCAAGGTTGTTCCGTTATTTGAAAAAGCTTTTGCAGAACGAACTGATGCAATTGCAGGTGGAATCGAGCGTGCTGAAAAAGCGCAACGTGAGGCAGAAACTGCCCTGCAGAAATACACTTCACAACTCAAGGATGCTCAGGGTGAAGCACAGAAAATACGTGAAGATGCCAGAGTGCAAGGTGCTGCAATTATTGAAGATCTTCGCACCAAAGCTGCTGAGGAAGCAGCTCGAATATCTGCGGCCGCAACGGCTGCAATTGAAGCTGAACGTCAACAAGCAATTGCCTCACTTCGTAATGAGGTTGGTGCACTTGCAACTGAGCTAGCCTCAAAGATTGTCGGAGAAGCATTAGATGACCAGGTTCGTCAGTCTCGGATAGTTGATCGTTTCATAGCAGATCTGGAGAAAAGTAAGTAATCATGAAGGTATTAGGCGGTTCCAGCAGAGCATCAGTATTTACTCTGCGTAAGTCATTAACACAGGTTGTTGCGAAACAATCTGCTAATGATGCTGCCGCTTTTGCCAAAGACCTCTTTACAATTCTTACAGTTTTGAGCACATCAATTGGTGTTAGGCGCGCACTAACAGACAACTCCCGTGATGCATCAGCAAAAGCGGAGTTGATTGCCAATTTATTTGGGAAAAATATCAACTCCCCAGCACAATCTCTTCTAGCTGAAGCCGCCTCACTTAGATGGTCTAGCCCAGGTGAAATTGCAGACGCAATTGAAAATTTAGCGGTCGAGGCAGAAGCAGCAGCTGCAGACAAAAATGGTGAGTTAGAGAAAGTGGAAAGTCAATTATTTGATTTTGCCAGAGTGCTAAGAGCAAATCCAGAGCTGCGCCAAGCGTTAAATACTTCAGCAGATACTGATCAAGGAAAGATAACCTTGCTTGAATCAGTAGTTAAGGATACATATACCAACTCAACTCTTAACTTACTGCGCAGAGTTATTTCTCTTCGCAGAGGTCGAAGTATTGATGCCACATTAGCGGCTTATTCACATTACGTTTCTACGCAAAAAAATCGATTAGTCGCTCATGTTAAGAGTGCAATTAAGTTAAGTGATAACCAGGTCGCCAGCTTAGTTAAGGCTCTTTCTAAGCAAATGGGAAGAGATGTACATGTAAATATTGAGATTGATCCAAAGGTTTTAGGTGGTATTTCAGTTCGATATGCCGATGATGTTATTGATGGCACCATAGTTAATCGTTTGACGGAAGCGGGCAGAGCGCTCGTAAGTTAGTTTTAACAGGTACCAACAGCATCTGTTAATCAGAGAGAGAAGAGAGAAAAAGATGGCCGAAGTAAGAATCCGCCCCGAAGAGATTCGGGATGCACTGGCAAAACATGTCGCTGCATACAAGCCAGGAGCAGCTGCCAAGGATGAAATTGGTAGCGTTACCGAGGCAGGTGATGGCAT
>JACCDJ010845342.1_pt1 | contig 17210 bp, 43 predicted proteins | sample 7444481 | NCBI WGS metagenome assembly JACCDJ01 (sample SAMN15323435, study PRJNA562643) | freshwater metagenome | isolation source: river surface water | place: USA:Blue River Watershed | collected 2017-08-15 | reverse complement strand
TGGCCTTGCGGAAGGCCCATCGCAACGCGAGAAGCCTCCCGTGCTTGCGCAGGGGAGGCCGGTTCGGGCGCGGCGCTATCAGGAGGCGAACTCGCGAACGAAGTCCGCGTACGTCACGCCCTCCTTGATGACGGTGACCGACGTGCCCCACTCGCGCCTCAGAAGCTCGTGCGCGCCGAGGCTCGTGCTTACCTGCGGGTTGCAGGGGTACAGGCGCGAGCCTACGTCGCGAACGAGTCCGCGGATGCGCCGACCGGGCGCGCTCGGGTGGGAGGTAACGAACTCGACGACTTGTCCGACGGCGGCGGTGTTCTTCATGGTGATCCTTCTACGCCCGCCACTCCCCAGTTCTTTACGCCACCCCGTCCGATTTCGCGGGAGCCGTCCCGAGCGCCTTGATGGCGCTGCGCAGCCGCCGCTCGACCCGACGAGTCACGTCGGTGGCGTGGGTGCTCTCGACGCGCTGTACGGCCTGCCAGAGCGCCCCGCGCTCCGACCACGCCCGCAGCGTGACCTTGCGCTGGCGCTCGGTCGCCGACCACGTAACGACGGTGATTGTCCGCGCGTCGCCGTCGCCCTCGGTGAGCACGTCGAGGGTGCGGCCCCCGGTGATCGCCTCCGCGGCGTCGCAGAGAAGCGCGAGCGTCGCGGGGGTCACTTCGTACCTCGCCGGAACGCGACGGGCGTCACACCGCAGAACTGCGCGAGCGAGTCGACCGCGGAGCGTCCCGTCGGCGTGCTCGGCGACACGGGTGCGATCGGCGCCTCCGGTTCGTCGGGCATCAGAACGCACGGGCACACCATTTCGCCGTGGAGGAACGGCGGGGTGAAAAACCCTGTGCCCTTGCACTGCTTGCATACGCGCTTCGCCATCACACACCCGCCTTGATCTCGGCCTTCGTTTGGCCGCAGTGCTTGCACACCTTCGCTGTTCGGAAACCCACGAGTTCGTGCTGGCACGCAGCCTTGCGGGCACGTTCTTCGGAAGCGAGTTTCGCGCCGCAGTCGCAGATCGTATCGTTCCGCGTGAACGTCCAGTTCACGATGCAACCATCTTCGTGACCTTCGCGCGAGCGATGCTTGACGATCACGTCGCCACCTCGTACAGCCCCTCGCGGAACGCGGCGACCACGGCGGCGCTCCGATCGCCCTCGTACTGCTCGCGCGCCCACGCCTCGAAGTGAAGCAACTGCGCCGCCTGCGAGTTGTCGACCTCGCGGTACACGTTCGCCGCGATGTTCCGCGCGGTGACGCGCCCTTGCTCGCGGTAGCGTTCACGGTCGGCGTCGGTGACGTTGCCCATCGTGCGCGCTGCGACTTCCACCGCCACGTCGAGCGGGGCGATGCACGTCCCGAAGTTCCCGCGGTAGGCTTCGGCGTCGCCGATCGTCGCGAAGCGCGGCGTCACGGACGGGCGAAACGGCGAGGTGCCGGGGGCCTCGTAGCCCTCGATGTCGAACGTTCGCACGGTCCCGCCGATTCCGATGGGAGGCAAGCGGTACACGTCGATGCGCGCCGCCCCTTCCGCGTGAACGTAGCAGTCGACGCCCGGTCCGGGGTAGCGCGTGCGGCCCCACGACGCGGTGGCGTTGCCCTTGAACTCGCCCGTGCGCTCGGGCGGGCCGAGACGCTCCGTGAGCGCAGCGATCACCTTCGCGATCGTCACGACGCCACCCGCTCGCCGTCGCGGAACGACGAGACGACGACGGTTTCACCGTTGCGCACGGTGGTGACGTGCCACGCCGACTTGTCGCGAGTCGAGGTACTGAGCCCTCGCGCGATCCCCTCCGCGGTGGCGAGTTTTGCGAAGGCCCCGACGATCGTAGCTACGTCTCCCTTGATGCTGTACTCGGGGGCGGCGCTCGGGCTCCCCGTCCGCTCGCCGTTGACGAAGCGCGAGACGACGATCGTTTCGCCATCGTGCGCCGTGGTCACACGCCACTCGACGCCAGCGCGTGAGCGCGAGGATTTGATTGCGACCGCCTCCGCGGCTTCGATCGTCTCGAACATCCCGCGGATCGTTTCGTTCTTGCTGTTGACACCGTATCTCATGGTTGCTCTTCTACGCGCGACGTGGCGCGTTTGTTCACTTCGTCGGTCGGTTGCGATTCACTGCGCTGCGAGCAGCGCGGCGCGACGGGCCTCGACGTTGAGCGCCGCCGCCGCTTCGGTCGCCTTGCGCGCCTCGCCGAGCAACCGCTGTTCTTTGGCGGCGGCGCAGACGAGTGCGTACTCGGCGACGAACCTCGCGTGACTCACCAGCGCGTTGATCGCAGCCTCTTCGCTCGCTGCTGCGGCGTAGAGTCCGGGGCGGCGAGTGCCGCTCGGCCACCCCATAGCGGTCGCAGTGCGCCATCCGCGGTGCACCCGCGCACTGTGGCCCTTGTACGGGGTGACGGCGATGCTCACAGCGTCGGGGTTCGGAACCCCCGCGATAGCGGCGAGGGCGCGGAGGGTGGCGGTGGCGGCGTCGAGGTTCATGGTGGCCCTTCTACGGCACCAGCGCGGCGAACCTTACCGACACCCGTGCATTTCGTCGGCGCGGAATTAGCATTGACGCCCGCCGCCTGCGTGGCGTAGCGTCGGCGCATGGCCCACGCACGTCGCTCCCTCCGCAACCACCACGGCAAGCCGCACGAGCACGCCCCCGGCGACCCGCTCGGGGTGTACCTGCCGCCGCTGAGTGAGTGGGCGAAGCGGCGTCTCAGCCCGACGGTTCGCGACTGGAAGCATCCGATGATGGATTGGCACTTCAGCGTGATGCCGCACCGACGCGGGGGGTGGATCGGCGCCGTTAGCATGGCCCCCGGCAAGTACACGGGGACCACGCACTCGACGCGCATCGTGCCCAGCGCAGAAGACGCCTATGGGGCGTTGAAGGCGTGGTATTCGCAGCAAACCCTCGTGGGTATCGCAAGTCGAGGCACTCGCGTCTCCGCGCAGAACCCCGACTGGGGTTCGGTGCGCGCGAAGGCGTCGCACTACGCATCGCGTGCCGCCGCTGGCGCCCGCGCAGCGTACGGACGATTGTCTCCCGCCTCCCGTCGAGCCACTCCGGCCGCGAGCGATGGCGGCGTCGTGCTCTACGATCTTCATACAGGTGAGCCCGTCACGATCACGTCGCCGACGCCCGCGTTCTTCGCCGTCGCCGAACCCTACTCGGTGACGATCAAGCAGGCCCGTGCCATGCTCGGTGGCGCCGATGTACGGTCGCAGTCGGCCGCGCAAATCGTGGATGCCGCTCGCAAGCACGCCGACACGGACGTCGCCACTCGCGGCCCCGCAGGTCGAGTGTTCGTCCGCGTGGGAGGCGCGTTTCACGCGGTCGGCGTCGGCAGTGACAACCCCGCCTACCCGGTTCGCTACTCCGCGCAGAACCCCGACTGGAGCGCGATGCGCGCGAAGGCGTCGCACTACGGGTCGCGCGCCGCGACGAGCGCCCGCGAGGCGTATGCGTGGACGGCGCCGCGTGCGAAGCGTGCCGCCGAGGTTACGTGGGAGGGCGCGAAGAGCGCCGGTCGCGCCGTGAAGCGCGGGGCGAAGCGCGCGGCCCCCGTGGTCGCCCGTGGCGCCCGCAGCGCGGCGGAGAGCATGGATCGCTGGTCGCAGACGAACGGGCGCTGCGCGATGCGGAACGGGGCCGTGTTGCCTCCGCCGAAAACGTCGAACTTCCATGTGAACGGGATGCACTTCCGCGTCGTTTCGATGGACTACCCCGACGGCGGGCACGCGACCACCGTGACCGTGTGGGAGTCGCGCCCCGGATCGTCTCACCGCCACCCCCACCTCGCGCTCCGCGACCTTCACAAGAGCATGGGCGGTCGAGAGGCGGGGAACAGTATCGTGTGGGGCCGCGCGATCGACATGAATCGACTCCGCGAAGTCGCTGAGAAGGTCACTCGCTAGGCGTCGCGCGAACGTTCCCGGCACCGACGATCGGCGTTTGCTCCACCGCGGGCGCCGTCGTTGCGGCGTTGTCGAGGGTGAGTTCTTCGATCGCGTCGGCGATGCGTGCGGCGGTTTCGTCGATCGCCCACGCTTCGGCCTGAGAGGGCGGCGAAGCGACTCCGCGAGCGACGCGAAACGACTGGCACGCTCCCACCGCAGCCCGTCGCATGGTCGCCACCCCGTCGGCCCGCCCGGTACTGTACGCGCCCACAGCGCGCTCCGCGAGTTCGGCCCGCGTCGGTTCGCCAGCGCGCAGGAGTTCCCGAACGTGCAACACCATCGCGGCCCGCTGCACGGCCTCGTGGGCACTGCACGCCTCGCCGGTCTCCGTGCGACCGGGCAACAGAATGCGAGCGCGCCACACGATGCCGTCGCGGTAGTGCTCGTATTGCTCCGCGTGAGCGGTGTACTCCGTGTCGGTCGGCGCGATGCTGCGATCGTACATCGAGAGGTAGTCGACCGCAATCACGCGAAACGTTTCGCTCTTGAGTTCAGCCACGGCCCGCTCCGATCGTTGCGAGAAGTGCGTCGTACAGCGCGAGGAGCCGCTCCGTATCCTCCCAGTCGACGTCGGGCACGAGCGAGTTGTGCACGCCGCGAGGGCACGAGCACATTTCTGTGCCGACGGAGAACGTGTGAGGGCGCTCCGCCTCCGGGGTGAGCCACCCGCGGCATAGCGAGCATCGGTAGCTGTTGAGACGCGCCCGGATGCTCTCGACGATCTCGCGCGCCTCCACGGTCTGGTGCTCACTCACGGCCCGCTCCGATCGTTGCGAACATATAGAGCGGACACGCCTCGCCGAAGATCGGCTTCGCGATGCTCGGTGGCCTCACCAGCAAGCAGTTTGCCTGCGTGAACCAGAAGGAGTTGGTGTATCGGAATCACTTTTTAAGCGATCTTAGTCGGGTGCCAGATAATCGGGTACACGTCGAATTCGAGGCCGATACCGACACCGTTGCGCTCCAGCGCAGCATAGATCGCATCGTCGATCTCGTGATACCTCGCGGAGTTTTCTCGCGAGAACGCGTCTGCCGGAGCCACGAACATTAGTATCTGTAGAGCGATCGAACCGGATTCTGTTGTTTCCGTGTCGCTATTTACTTCGATTGGCTTAGGCCAATTGTCGCGCCATTCAGCGCGCAGCGCGTCGAACGCCCGCTGCACGATGTCGTGGATTTTTGCCCGTTCTTCGCCGTGCGAGTGACGCGAAGTGTTACCGACAGAACCGCTGGTTCCTACTGCAATTGAAGCGTTGACGATCATCGGGCGCCCCGCATGGTCCGCGGGTTCACGAAGAAGGTCGCGACGATCAGGAACGCCGCCACGAAGCCGACGACGTTCGCGTGCAGGAACGGCGCGACGCGGTGCAGCGCCCCGCCTCCGAGGGACGTGGCGACCGCGATGGCGAGGCCGCGGAGGAACACCGCCGACGGTTGCGCGCGAGGCTTCGGTGCGTCGGGAGGCGAAGCGGTGCGGAACGGCATCACGCCACCCTCAGTTCGTCGAGGCTCGCGACGTGGCACATCACGCAGGCGTTCGCCTCGGTGGCGGACCAGAGCGACCACCGCTCGGCGTGACGAAACAGAATCGTCACTGCGCCGTCGGCGACGGAGAGCACTGCGAAGCCCTTGTTCCGAAACCAGTTCACGTCGCTCGTGTCGAACGCGCGGTTGACGTACGGTGACTCGCGCAGGAGCGCGACGGCCTCGCGTTCCTCTACGTGGCACTTGCGCTCGCAGAGCGGTGGCGTGCGAAGCGAGAAGTCGTGGATGTACTCGCCGTGTGGTTCGATTCTGGTGTTGCGTGCCATGCGTGTTCTACGCTCCGTTGCGGGCCGCTATTCACCGCCGCGATCGATTGCGTGCGCGGTCCACGCGAGCGCGTCGCGCCCGTGGGCAACCTCGACGCCTTCGGCATCCCACCACCCTCGCGGGAGGTACGTCGCCACGGCGCCGTCGGGCACTGCGATGCGCGCGTGCACTCGCGTGATGTACGCCCGGTCGCAGAACGGGAGCGCCTGCGCGAACACGCTGGCACCGCCGATGATGAACACGTCGCCGAGTTTCCTTGCCACTGCGAGCGCGTCGCCCATGCGGTGCACGACGCGTGCGTTCGGCGCGACGTAGCCCGGGGTGCGAGAGAGCACGAAGTTGGCGCGCTCGGGCAACGCGCACCCGATGCTCTCGAACGTGCGCCGACCCATGATGACGGCGTGCCCGATCGTGAGCGCGCGGAAGTGCCGCAGTTCGCTCGGGAGGCGCCACGGGAGGGCGCCGTCGAGGCCGATGAGCCCGTTCTCGTCGCACGCTGCGATGGCGCAGATCACGCGGGCCACTCGATGCGAACCAGCGCGATCATCGCGGGGTCGGCGCCTTCGCGCTCGCGTTGATCGGCGAGCGCCCGCATTTCGCACACGCGGGCCATGCGCGTGTTGCCGGTGATCCAGTACCGGAGTGCGGCGCGGCGAGCGTCGACTCCGACGTTCTTCGCCGCCGTGGCGTCGCCACGGAGCAGGAGGTGAAACGGTGCGTTGCTTACCGGCGTTTCCATTGTGCGGTCCATCCATTCTCGTTCGTCGGTTCGCGCGCCGGGTAGCGCCGCGCGTAGAGTTTCGGACGAAACTTGCGGTCGAAGGCGTCGCTGGCAACGCACTCCGAGCACGCTTCGTCGCGGTGCTTGCCGTGGTCGCACCGCCACCCGTAGTAGGCGGCGAGCGCGTGCGTCACGGGGAGGTACGGAAGGCTCACTGCCGCACCGACTCAGGCGGGAGGTCCATGCCCATCAACAGCGCATCGCGAACGTTCATCGCGAAGTGCGAAACGCCCCACGCCGCGGGCCACTCGAAGGCCGACTGCCACACGATCGAACGGTGAGCGATCCCTTGCGCTGCGAGCGCGACGCACACGGCGTCTTCGGCTGCGCGGCGCAGCGAGTGAACGCCGGTCGCCCGTGCCTCGCGTGACGCTCGCGTTGTGCCGAGTTCCTCGCCCTCGGGGGCTTGCTCGGTGTACCACCCGCCCTGCCCACGCCACGGGGATCGCAGTCGTGCGACAACGCTCACGATCGCGAGGTCATTGCCACGGAGGGCAGCGTACTGAGCGTGCCAGCGTGCGGCGCAGTCGAAGAGCACCACGCCACCCGGCAGGATCGCAGCACGCCCATCGCACGCCTTGCAGGGGCCTTCGTTGCGCGCCGTGATGCCGTGCCCCATGCAGCGCCAGCACGGGTGCATCGACGCGAGGGTGACTTCGGCGACGGGCAGCGTGAGCGGCCAGTGATCGTCGGCCAGCGGGTACGGACCGGGTTCAGAGAGGCTCACGATGCCACCTCGGCGGCGGCGCGTACCGCGGACCACCGCGCGATCGACTCGCGGCTCTCGACGATCACTCGCTCCGCTCGCTCGATGCTGCGGCACGATCGCTCGATGAGGGAAACACGCACGGATTCGGCGGCTTCGTCCGGCGTCGCGCCCCACTCGGTCACCGCGGGCAGCGCATCGCTATCCCACACAACATCTGCGCGCCACGAACTGGGACGGAACACGCATGCGATGCGGACGTCGGCGGCGCTCGGGTCGATGCCCGCAGCGGTCGCCACGCGGGCGACGATGGCGCGGAGGCGCGCTTCTGCGGCGGCGCTCACGACGCCACCTCGCGCACTTCGACTCCGATCGCGGCGTTGCGGTTGCCGCCATGCGGCGCGTTGCGCCAGCGTTCCAGTTTCCGCGCCTCGCGCTCGCACGCCGCGCGGGCGACGTGACCGAGGCGATGGGTAGAAACGACGTGGTTGTTGTGCGTGTGGACGACGGCGTACTTCATCGTGGGCTCCTTCAACGCCGCAAGCCCGCCCCCTCGCGGGGTACGGGCCGGGTGCGTGCGCCGTGGGCGCTGCGGTGTCTAGGCGGCGCGCTTGAGGCCCCCCGCGGCGGTGACGAGCCACGTACGGATCTCGTCGCCCTTGCCGTACGCGCGCTTCTCGGCCCACGTACGAGACACCGTGTAGGTCGTACGCCCCGCCGCATCGGTCTCGACCTCGATGCGGTCGGAGTCGGCCTTGCCGACGTAGCTGTTCGCGACGAACCCGCCGACGATGCGAGTGCGAACGATCGCGTCGGGGTTCGCGGCGACGACCGTCGCGTGTTCGTTGAATGCCCACTCCACGTCGCCGACGCCGACGGTGCGCGTACGAGCGCGGGGAGCGAGCGACCGAAGGTAGGCGACGATGGTCTCGGCGAAGGCGGGGTCGAAGGCGAAGGTGCGGGTCGTCACGTTGTCCGTCCGTTTCTCCGGGGCGCTCCGTGCGCCCTCGATGCCTCTTGTACGCCCCGACTCGGGGCAACCTTACGCCGCCCCGCCGATTTTACTTCGGGGCGTAGACGCTGGCCTCGCGCCCGCGGAGGCCGACGCCCTTGCTCCGCTCAAGCAGCCCGCGGCGCACCGCCGTTTCCAGCGCGTTGTGCACCACGAGACGTTGCCGCGTCTCGATCAGGTCGTCGAGTCCGCGGAGGCGCATCCCGCCGATGGCGCCATCGCGCAGGTACTCCGCGACGAGTGTCGCGGTGAGACTCGGCTCGGGCGCCCGCGGGTTGTACTTGCGGCGCTCGCGCCACGCGGCGTAGATCGCCGTCACTTCGGCGACCACAACCGCAACTGCATCGTCGGAGAGGATCATGGTGCTCCCTCTTACGTCGCCACTCGCGGCAACCTTGCAGCCCGTCGCCGATTTTCTCAGCGGGCCTTCTTCGCCGCCACGAGGCGGGCTTCGGCGCGGTCGTACGCGGCTTCGGCTTCGGTCGCCGCGATCACCGCAGCGTCGCGCTTCGTGACCGCTTCGACGGCGCGGGCCTTCGCCGCTTCGTAGCCACCGGGGAACACGCGAGCGGCGAACGCTTCGGACTCCGCGGCGAGTCGCGTCGCCTCGCGAGCCACACGGTCGAGCTTGCGCGACTTCGCGGCGGCGCGGTCAACGGCGGCTTCGGCGGTGGCGACGGCATCGGAGGGCGAGGTGTTCTTCATGGTGCCCTTCATACGCCCGTCGCCTCGCAGTTCTTTACGCCACCACGTCGGTTTCTCACGCATCGCTTGAAAACAAGCCTCCGCGGGAAATGCGAGGCGGCTCGTAAAGAACCCGCCGCCCCGTGACGTAGAAGGGCCACCATGAAGACGTCGAAGTCGCTCTCGCCCCTCGCCATCGCCCGCATCGCCTTCCCCAACTGGAAGGGCCGCAAGTGCTCCGTGTCCGAAGGCTCGACCGTTCGCGTCGAAGGCACCTTCTGGGACGGCGGGAGCCGCACGGAGTTCGTCGCCGTCAACCTCGCGACCGGCGAGGTGTGCGGGCTCCCCGAGTCGACTCGCACGCCCCGTGAAATGGGCGGCACGGCCCCCGACAACCTCACCGTCGTTCCGAGCGGGTACGCGCTCGTGTCGCACTCGATCTACTGTGGGCGTGACGTGGGCTGCAACGTCACCTTCGGCGCCCCGATGGCGCTCGCGTCGGGCACCACGCTCTCGCTCGGCGACGGTGCGTGATGGCGACGTACAGCGACTTCGGGATCTACGCGGAGGCCGTCGCCGCGAAGGTTCGGCGCAACAACGCGGAGCGGCGCGCGGCATGGCGCTACCGCATCTGCGCGGGCATCGACGCTGCGCGGCGGACTCCCGTCACCGCGGCAGAACTCCGCGAGCGCGTAGCCGCCACGAGTGAGAATCGGCGCGGGCGGTGATAGGTTTCCGCCCGTCACAACGTACAAGGATCACCATGTACAGACACGAACCGGCATCCACGATGTTTCGCGTTACGGTGCTCCGTGACGCCGTTTCCGCCCTCACCGTGGGCTCGATGCCAGCGAGCGTCGGGATGGTGCTCACCCACGGCGGCACGATCGTTCGCGTGAACGAGAAGTCGATCGTGGTGCGGCGCCCGAACCAGTCGGACTCGCGCGAGTCGCACCCCGTTTCGGTGACGCGCGAGGAGGCTCGACGGCACGGCTACCCACAACGGGTGCCAAGCGCGAAGTAATCGCAGCAGCGACGTAAAGAAACTCTCCGCGATAACCGTACGAGAGGCACCATGCTGTACCGCCACGAACCCGAGTCGCCCTTGTTCCGTGTCCATGTGGTGCAAACGAAATCGCAAGGCGTGGTGTCGGGCACGATGCCCGCGCACGTAGGGATGGTGCTCGCGCACAACGTCGGAACAATCGTGCGCGTGAACGAGAAGAGCATCGTCATCCGTCAAGGGACGATCGAGTGGCGCGAGACGGGCGCCGTGTCGGTGACGCACGAAGAGGCTCGCAAGCACGGATACCCGCAACGGGTGCCGAGCACGAAGTGATGCAACGCCCTACGGGGCATCGGAGGCTACCGTGAGCAGCAAGATGGAACGTTTCTTCGTCGCGCGCGAACTCACGCGCATGGTTCTCGGGCAGGCGCACGTCGCGATGCAGTTCATCGCGGACCAGTCGCGCGACCCCGTTCTCTGCCACGTTTCTCAGGCGCTCGCGTGCGCTTCGCACGGGCGGTGGGGCGAGGCGGCGGAGCGCATCGAACTCGCGTCGCGCGCCGACAAGGAGGCCGAGTGATGGTCGCGAAACTCACAGCGAACGACCTCTGCCCGTGCGGCCGAGCATTCACGCGGCGCGGCATCAAGATGCACGCAAGGGTGTGCCCCATGTGGGGTAAGCAGAAGCGAGCCCCGCGCCCGAAGAGCACGCGCACGGAGGAACAGCGCGGGATCGCCAGCGAACTGCGGGAGTCGCTCGAAGACCACGAGAACGCGCAGTCGCGGCTGCGCGAGGCGGAGGCGGCGGTTCTGCGGGCGCGCGAGTATGCCGCCATCACCGAAGCCGACCTCGCGACGTGGCGCAGCAAGGCAGCGGCAGTCGGGCTCGCGGGCGCCGATGCCGCGACGGCGGAGAGCATCCGCGCGTGGCTGTTCGCGTCGCCCACGGTGGCGGCGCTCGAAGCGCGGGGCATGGTCGCGGGCGACGGCGAGAACGCGCTGGTGTCGCTCACCGACGCGGGCCGCGCAGCGGTCGAGACGCCCCGATGAACGCCGCCTACCGCACCGCCGTCGACCCGCGAACGCTCGACGAAATGCTCCTCGCGATACGCACCAGCGACGGCTCCCGCGATGCCATCGCAACGGTCGCGCGGCGCCTCGGGAGCGACCCCGCGAAGCACCCGACGGCGATCGAGTTCTTGCATACGTGGGGCATCGGTCAACGCTGGTTCGATCGTCGCGTCGGCGAGTTCTCGAACATCAACCGTGGCACCATTCTCGGCGCTGGAACGTTCATCACGATCGAGAGCGTGTCGTGGTACAGCGACAACATCACCATGCGCTTCTCGCGCAAGTTCGCCGACTACCTGTACCACGTACCTCGATGGTGCTACCGCGCGCTGCGGTGAATAGCGGCCCGAACGGGCACGTCGGAGGCGCGATGACAACGAACACAAGGGACGAAACGTCGCCGCTCCTGCGGCAACTCCGCGAGGTGGCCGACAGCGACGAGGCGGGGGACGGCGGGTCGAAGGCCGACGCCACCGACCTCCGCTTGCTCGCAGACATTCTCGCGGAACGCCGCTACGCCGACGCCTACCGCCACTACCGCAGCCTCGATACGTGGGTGCGCGACGGCGTGCCCGGTCCGATCGTGAAGGTTCTCCACGCGCTCGGCGAACACACCACGTACGCGCTCACCGTCGATGCCGCGTGGGTGAAGATCCGCGCGTACGAAATCAACACGCGCCTCGACGCGCTCGACGCGGAGGCGGCGGCACTGCGCGCGGAACTCGCCGCGCTGGGGGCAACGTGAGCACCGAAGCAACGCAGGAACCGAGCGCATCGCCCGACGATCCCGCCGCCCGAACGATCGCGCCGTGGGCCAGCGAAGAGTTGCTGCTCATCGCGAGCAAAAACTCAGGTTACGGCGACTTCGCGCGGGTGTTCGCCGACCGCATCGAGGTTCGCCCTCGCGGGTTCCGCAACCACATCGACCGATTGCTCGCGGCTGGCTTCGTGAAGGCGCAGCGCGACACGGTGGTCTACGTGCTCACGCGAGAAGTCGCGGAGGAACTCGCTCGTCGCGACGCTGCGCTGGCGGAGGCGAGCAAGCCGGAGAACGTTCGCGCGTTCGAGGTTGCCGTGTTCGTGCACGACTCCGACGTGCCGACGCAGCGATCGACCACGAAGCCCGACTACGCCAGCGCCGCGCAGTGGGCCACGAAGCGACTCGTCGACCCGGAGGTGGGCTACTCGCACGCGATCATCACCACGAGCAACGGCTTCGGCGAGATTCTCGTGCGTGACGAACTGCGCGTCACGATCACTCAGGTGTACAAGCGGTGACCAGCAAGCCTCCCCGCATCGGGCGCAAGTTGCTCGACGTTCTCCGCCACGCGGAGCACGGGCTCGATAGCGGCGCGGTGAGCGTCTACCGTCTCGCTCGCGAGCGCGACTCCGCGCTGCGGCGTGGGTTGATCGCGGAGCGACTCCCACGCGACCGGCGAGGGGCCGTCTACGTGCTCACGGAGAGCGGCGCAGCGATGCTCGCGGCGTGGCGGGCGCAGTTCGAGACGGGCGAGCCGATCACCGACGAGATGCTCTAGGCGATTTCTCGTAAGGTCCGTCGGGCGAGCGCCGTAGAAGAGGCACCATGCGAACCATCGCCCCCATCGGTTCCGTTTCTGACGCCACCATCGCCGCGTCGCTCGCCGCGCAGGGAATCCGCATCGAGCGTATGGTGACGGACTACGCCTACGCGAAGAACGGCAACACGCACAACCCCACGCCGGAGTACCGCTACACGGTGTACTTCAACGGGCGCCCGGTGTCGGGGCCGACGCGGCTTCTGCGCGACGCGAAGGTGTTCGCCGTGGAGTACCTCGCCACACCGCCGTCGGAGCGGTGAGCGATTTCTCGTAAGGTCCGTTCGACTGGCGCCGTAGAAGGCTCACCATGAAGTGCAACACCGATTGCTCCTGCAAGGTCTGCGAGTTCCGCCGCACCCGCGGCGTTCGTGTGTGCCCCGCCGCCGACGCGACGGTGGGCGTGTCGGAGCGGGCGTTCGAGCGCGCCGCCCTCGCAGAGCGAAACGGCGGTGACCCGGAGGTCGCGGAGCGCGAGTTCTACGCCGAGCGCGCCTACCTGCGCTCGCAGGGCGTGAGGGACTAGCCGCTCGCGAGCGGCGATGCGATTTCTCGTAAGGTCACACGAGCGGCGGACGTAGAAGAGGCACCATGAGCAACGCGGTATCGGTCAAGGGTCGCGAGGTTTTCTTCAACGGCGTCCGCGTGGCGCGCATCATCGGCTCGCGAACCTTCTGGCGCGGCGCCGTCACGCCGCAGTCGGGATACGATATCTGGATCAACGGGCAACCGAACCCGTCCCCTTCGGGGGCGCGGCGCGGCCTCCCGTACCCCTACATCGCGGACCTCGTTCGCCATATCAAGGGCGGCGTGTACGACGCGGCCCTCGCCGCCGCGGTGGGCGCGTGAGCACCACGTCACACCGCGCATGAGCCACACACTCGCCTGCGTTCTCGCGGGCCTCACCGACCACTGCACCCTCACCCGCGCGGAGTCGCGAGTCGTCGAGCGGGCGGCGGAACTCGGCGCGAACACGAACGTTCCGGCGAACCTGCCCGCGTTCGCTGCGGCGCCGTACGTCGCGGAGGAACTGCGCGCCGTCGAGCGGTTCGCCGCGTCACTCGACGTGGTGTGGGAGCGCATCAAGGGTCACGCACTGGCGGCGTACAACGCCGCGATGGAGAACCGATGAAGCCCGAAGAACTGCGAGCCTTGCAGAACGATCGAGTGTTCGGCGAGTGTCTCGAAACCGGCGTCGCCGACGGCGTAACGTGGGAGGTGCGCGAGCGCGTCAAGCGCGCCCCGTGGCACCCCGGCGACGGGTGGTCGCGCCCCGTCAAGGTAGTGTCGGGCCAGTACCGCATCACGCTGGTGCTACCGTTGACGGCGAGACTGAAACTCGCGCTCGCGTGTCCGTCCGCGATCGTAGTCGCGGGGCGAGGGGCATCGGCGATCGCGGACGCGGGGCCGGAGCACCCTGCGTTCATGCTGATCGGCACGGTCGAGCCGAGAGCATCGCTCGCGGGCGCAATCGTGTCTGCACGCGAGTGGTGCTCCGACGCGGTAGAGCGCGGTTATACGGCGCCGTAGCCTACCGCCGCCGCGAGCGCGCGGCCTTGCCCGCCTTCGCCGCCGCGCGGGTGTTCCGCACGAACTGCTGGCCCGCCAGCGAACCCGCTCGCTTCTTACGGTTCGTCGCGGCCTTCTGCGCTGGCGTGAGCGACTCCCACGCCGACTGCGGTAGGTAGCGCACGGTCCCGCCCTTGCGGATCGCGGGCTTGCCGTCGCTCGTCGTCCACTTCTCGCGCGTCCACTTGCGGAGCGAACGTTGCGCCTCGGTGCGCGAGCCGCTGCGGTAGCCGCCGCCCGCGGCCTTGTACTCCGCGGCGATCATCTGCGCCTTGCGCGCGGACCACTGCCCCGTCTTCCCGCCCTTAGAGCCCGCCACGATGCGCCGCTTGATCCTCTCGCGCAGCGCGGGGTTGGTGTAGGGCGATGGCGTCGCGTCGGACCTTCTTGTTTTCATGCGGGCACGCCTCGCCAGAATGCCGCGATAGGGCGGTGGTTGTCGTACGTTCCGCGGTGACCCCACACAACCACACCGGGCACCTTGCGCAGTCGGTCCCACACGTCGGCGGCGAGTGCGGACGTTTCGCCGCCATCGCACGAGTCGGTCACCAGCGCGGCGGGCATCGGTCGCCTCGCGGCGTACTTGAGTGCCGCGAGGTACATCGCGAGACCGTTCCCCTTGCCGCGCAGCGATCGGTGCAGCATCGTCTCGTGTACCACGAGCACGTCGAGGTTGCGCTTCACCATCGTCGCGACACGCCCGACGCTACGATCGCACCACGAGTCGAGTTCGTCTCGCGGCTCCCTCACGGACACCCTGCCGTACACGAGTTCGCCGTCTTCGTAAACGTTCGCGTCCGTGTCGGGATGCAGCCACACGTCGAAGCCATCGTAGGAGTCGACGATCTTGACGCGCACGCCACCATTGCGCTCCGCACGCCGCGCTACGGCGTCACGATCGGCGGTCGCCCACGTCAAGCCCGCGGGCGTTTCGATGGGGTAGCGGTTGTACACGAACCGCACGCCGACACGGTGAGCGGGGCCGTACATCGCCAGCAACGCGGCGACGCGGTGGTTGCCCTCGCCTACCTGCGCGACGCCCTTGCGGTCGACCTCGATCATCAACGGCACCCGTTGCCCGCGGCGCCTCAGTTGCCCCTTGAGGGCGCGGAACTTCGGCGTGGCGTGCCCGTAGCGCAAGAAGTTGCCCGGTCGAACGTCGCGCATCAACTCCGCGAGCGTGTAGTGCGCCATCGGCAACAGGTCGCCGTATCGTCGAACGGTTGTCGCGCCTGCGCGTTGCTGTTCGCGTAGGCGTCGATCACCTCGCGTATCGTCGGCGGGTCGGCCGCGTCGATGACGTAATGCTGCGCCCACTCACTGCGGCCCGTGGGGAGCACCGTCGGGTTGCGTGCGCTGCGACGCATCAGAATACCGCCTCGATGCGATCGTTGCGCATCGCGTGGGCCGACGTGTACTCGACGCGGCGCGCTCCGAGAAGGCGAGCGAGTTCGTCACGGACTTCGGCCCGTCGCAGGAACGTTCGCGCGTCGGTGAGCGGCGCCAGCATCGCGAGCGCGAGGCCGTAGAGCTTCGCGTGGTGCTTCTCCCGCAGCACGCGCGCCACCACGGCGTAGCGGGCGTCGGGAGCCTTGCGCTCGCGGACGCGCTCCGCCGCGGCGTAGGCGCGGGCGAGGTTCGAGAAGTCGGGCGCGGGGCGGGGCATTGCTCTACCGCTTCTGCTTGATCGTGACGGGTTCGTGCGTCGCCTTGATCTTGGAACGTGCGCTGATCGGGACCACGTAGCCGCCCGTGAGGCCGAACTGGATATCCCGCTCGGGGTAGAAGGCCGCGCGTGACGTGTTCTCCACGCGAACGTAGAGCGGGTTGCTGGTATCGTAGAGCGTTTGCTCGGCGATTGCCTTCGCCTCAGAACGTGACACGCCGTCGGCGTAGAAGTACCGGAGCACCGTGCCGCTCTTGTCGTCGTGCGTCACGATCGAGACTTGGAACGCTGGCGTTTTGCGCGTAGCCGAGTAGCCGTTCCGGCCCCAGCGCGTCGAGAAGTCGTACTGCACTTCCACTTGCAACTTGCCGCGGGTCGCGGAGGACTCGCCTGCGCCGTAGCCCTTGACCCACTCGACCTTGCCAGTCCGCGGAGCCTTCGGAGGGGGCGGGGCGGACTTCGGGAGCGGAGGGAATGCGCGGCCGTTTCGCACGGCGTTTGATCGGACGATTCTCATGGCGTGCCTTCTTGCTAGAGGTTGAGAAGCCAGCGCCCGTTGACGCGCCGCCACTGCACGATCACGAAACCGTTGGGGCGAACGCGCGAGAGGTACGCCTCGCGGACTTCACGTCCGCTGTCGCGGTAGACTTCTCGCAGAATCGTGCTCGCCATGCGCTTCGCCGCGGTTTCTCCGCGTACTCCGAGCATCGGTTGCGACTCCTGTTGCCGCGCTCCGACGACCCGAACGTCGAGTGTCCACTCGGTGCCGTTTGGCGCTGATCGACGACCGTTGTTGCGACTCACGCGCGGGTTGCCGACGAGGATCTTGACGTGCGGGTGACCGCCGATGGTCCGCGTGTACCATCCGAACGTGCCGGGGAACTCGCCGTCGGGGTGAGCACCGTGCCAGAGCACGCGCTTGCCGAGCACCCGCTCTACGGTTTCAGGGTCGGTGACGACCGGCGAATTGGCCTTGAGCGCCAGAGCGGCAACCGCACCAGAAACTTCGCCGTACTGGCCGGGTTGCCGATACCAGTTCATCGTCTTCTGCTTCATGCTGGAGCGCGCGACGTCGGAGCCGTCGGTCGCGATTGCGACGCCCTTTACGCCGAACGGCGTAGTCTTGGAAATGCGAACCGCTCGCAAGCGATCGCCCGATACGAAGAGTCGAGCATGGCGATGGCCTCGCGCGCAATGAACGGGTCGCAGAGCGTCCCCTTGCTCGCGTGAACCCACTCACCGCCAGCGACCGCAGCGTCGGGATTCCTCCGCGAGAAGCGAACGTCGTACCGCTCCGTGCGGGCAATCACTTGACTACCGCCTCGATGCGATCGTGCCCGATGCTCTTCTTGCTCGGGGTGTAGGTGATCTTCTTCAC
>JACCDJ010314371.1_pt1 | contig 17220 bp, 18 predicted proteins | sample 7444481 | NCBI WGS metagenome assembly JACCDJ01 (sample SAMN15323435, study PRJNA562643) | freshwater metagenome | isolation source: river surface water | place: USA:Blue River Watershed | collected 2017-08-15 | reverse complement strand
GTTCCAAGCGCTAACAAACTTTCATCAAAAGTCTTTCCACCGACCATTTCAAGTACTACATCGACTCCCCTACCACCGTTAGCCTCGCGGAGCGCTTTGCCTAAATCCGCACTGGCTGCATCGACAACGACATCTGCTCCGAGTGACTTTGCTAGGTCCGATTTATCTTGTGATGAGGTGACTGCAATAACTTTTGCGCCCCACAACTTAGCAAGTTGAATCGCAATGGTTCCCACGCCACCCGCGGCAGCATGAATGACAACCGACTGTCCTGGTTGGACATTTGCCATAGTTTTTAAGAGATGCCATGCAGTCGACCCTTGTACCAACATACAAAGCGCCTGCTGATCTGTTACTGAATCCGGAATTGGAACGAGAGCTGCTTGATGAGCAACTGCCTTCTGTGCATAACCACCAGATGAAACACTCGCTAAGTAACGCTTACCTTTATAGGTTCCAGTAACTTCAATACCAGGAACCATTGGAAGAGTCTGCGGTGACAAATAACTATTTTCGGTCTGATGAGTATCCGCATAATTAATTCCAACCGAAGTGATATCCAGAACTACTTCCGAATCTCCAGCAATTGGATCTGGCAGTTCCTTGTATTGCATTACTTCTGGCCCACCGAAGGCAGTTATTTGAATAGCTTTCATCCTTAAACGATATCCCACCAAACGACGGCAAGTTCACGTGAGGTTGGGCTTGGATTTTGCTTGAGAAATTCTTCAATCTCTCCTCTGCGTGAAATAGGTAAGCAAAGTCTCATTCTGGTGTACTCCACTCGATCGTCTTCTCCTTCATCCAGAAGAATTCGTCCAGTAAATTTTTCAATATTTGCTTTAATTCCCATTTCTAAAAGTACATTGAGAAAATCATCGGAAGTAGGCGAGGTCGGTCTCTCCAAGTTCCAAAAATGTTTCCACCCGCTCGAACGCGGTGTCATTGGGTGGACTAGTGGAAGTTCCAGAACAACTCGCTTTTTGGCGTGGGATATCAATGCTTCAATAAATGGCTTAATTTCAGCTACGTTGTAAACGACATGATGCACAGTCACTACGTCGGCTTGAGGAACCTTATCTGCAATCGCCGGCCAGAATCCCTCAAAAGTTTTGACTTCGAGCTTTCTATTAATAGCGTTCGTCTCAAACATATCCAGCATCTCGCGTTGATGATCAACACCAATGACTTTGCCAGCAGGTGGTGAGATGGCAAAGGCTGCTATTCCTCCACCACAGCCAATATCTAAAACTGTTCCACCTTCGGGCATTGCTTCGCGTGCACGTTGATGAGAGGGGGAATCCCAAATTTTCTCTGGCAAAGCAAAGAGTGCTGCTGGATGAAACCAAGGAGGAACTTCTGCCTGCGCCAAAATTTCGTCTGGGATTGCCCATAAGGCAAGATCAGACCGCCACTTATCGAATGCAGAACTACTCACTTTGTTCAGAAGTATTCTCTTTTGCAATCTCAGCGCGAATTGCATCCATATCTAAACCTTGAACTTGTTCGATAAGTTGTTGTAAAGGTCCTTCAGGTAGCGCCCCTGCCTCGCGATAAAGCAGAATTCCATCACGAAATGCCATCAATGTAGGGATAGAAGTAATCCCGGCGGCCGATGCGATTTCTCGCTCAGCTTCAGTATCTATTTTTGCAAAGGTAATATCAGGATATTGATTGGATAACTTCTCATAGATGGGACCAAATGAACGGCAAGGACCGCACCATTCGGCCCAAAAATCGACCAGCACGGTGCCACCTTTTGTAATGAGAGCTTCAAATTCGCTGCTCTTTACATTTACGCTTGCCACTTCTACTTCTTTCCAAAAATTCTAGAAAAAATTCCTGGCTGCTTAGGGTCATTTTGATGACCTTGGCAGCGATCTGCTTTGCTCACGCCTTTGAGTGCAATCTCAATGTGGTTTCCGCAGCCAGCCCAAGTGGCCTTACCGCATTTACGACAAGTGGTTTTATGACACATATTCCTTCTCTTTCCTATTGAGTGAAGCGGGTGAATTACTCCATGTGAGATAACCACCATCGAGGTTTACTGCGTTGTATCCGAGTTCTTTGAGCAACATGGTCGCTGTATGACCACGTTGACCGACTTGGCAATTAACCAAAATATTCTTATTTGTCAGTTCAGCAACTCGATTTCGTATCTCATCAACTGGCATCGATATTGCCCCTGGAATTGCTCCAGCTGCATATTCAGAAGCAGTTCTGACGTCAAGTAGTAAAAATCCTTTATCTTGATATTCATCAATCTGATTCCACTGAGCAGTCTGTAATAGTCCACTCATAATATTTTCTGAGATATAACCCAGCATATTGATGGCATCTTTTGCTGATCCAAATGGAGGTGCGTAAGCCAATTCGAGATCGGCGAGTTCTGGAGCAGTCAATCCACCTCGAATTGCGGTAGCAATGACATCGATTCGCTTATCTACTCCTTCACGACCAATTCCTTGAGCCCCAAGTATTTCTCCGGTGCTGCTATCAAAAATCAATTTGAGTGACATCTGTTGCGCACCAGGGTAATAACCAGCGTGTGAATTTGGATGAGAATGAATTACACGATACTTACGATTGGTATTGGCAAGCCGCTTTTCATTCCAACCAGTTGCGGCAATCATTAAATCAAAAACCTTGACGATTGCTGTTCCAATTGTTTTTACTGGGCGTGTTTTTCGATCTGCAATATGGTCAGCAACCACACGACCGTGGCGATTAGCAAGGTTGGCAAGTGGCACCAAAGTTGAACTTCCATCAATCGCATCAGTCTTTTCAGCGACATCTCCAACTGCATAAATGTCTAAATTGCTAGTGCGATTGAATTCATCGACTGCGATTCCGCCGCGGTCGCCGATCTTGAGCCCTGCTTCTTTGGCTAAATGTGTATCAGGGCGAACACCGATTGCAAGGATGACAAGTTCGGCTGGAATCTCAACTCCATTATTGAGGTGAATCGAAGTTTCCGAGACTTGGGATGCGGCTACACCGAGATGAAGATTAACTCCGTTGCGCTGCATCTCTTTAGCGACAAGTGTTGCCATCTCTGGGTCTAATGGCGCTAGTAGCTGCGGTGATGCTTCCACAATTGTTGTTGGGATACCCTTATGGATCAGGTTTTCAGCGATTTCAACTCCAATAAAACCTCCACCAATTACTACTGCAGTGGCCGGCTTCTGCTCAACTCGAGCAAAAATTTTTTCTACATCTTCAACCGTGCGAAGAGTCAGTGCGCGCTCTATCCCTGGAATAGGTGGAACCACAGGGGACGCACCCGGACTTAAAATCAATTTGTCATAGCTGAGCTCATATTGCTCACCAGACAACTCATTTAAAACTTGGACAGTCTTCTTAGAGAGGTCTATCGCCTTCACTTCCGATGCAATGCGCACATCCAAGCGGAAGCGAGCATGCAAACTAGCTGGGGTTTGAAGCAATAGCGCTTCTTCCTCCTCGATTACTCCACCTACATAATAGGGAAGCCCACAGTTTGCGTAAGAAACGTGGCCACTTTTTTCTATCACGATAATTTCAGCATCAGCATCTAAACGGCGCATCCGAGTTGCAGCAGACATGCCTCCTGCAACTCCCCCAACAACGAGTATTTTCATCAATTAGTCACCAATGGGAGTCCAGCAGCAGCCCATTCCTGAACACCAGCATTTAGGTTAAAAAGGTTTGTAAAACCGGCGGCTTTCATTCGATCAATAGCTACTTGTGATCGGCGACCACTTCGACAGTAAACAGCGTATGTTGCAGATCTATCCAATTTAGCAATTTCTGCATCAAACTGCCCGCCTTCGACATCAATGTTGAGAGCATTTACCAAATGCCCACTCACAAACTCTCCTGGTGTTCGCACATCTAGAGTAATGACGTTTGCTTCTTGGGTTTTTGCTTGAAATTCTTGAGCGTCTAGGTTGCTGCTCGTCGAGGAGCCACCACCACAACCGCTGAGAAAGAGTGTTGATACAGCCAAAATTGCGAATAGTTTTTTCATAACTTTCCTATGCCAAACTCAAAAACAACTTCTGGAGTTGCTCGGTAACTTGATCTGAATTGTTCTTGCCTTCAACAATGCATTCCTTCAAGCTCGATGAAATCAAAGTAAATGCAGCGGTATTTACTGCCTTTGAAACTGCTGACATCTGCATCACAATTTCGTCACAGTTTCTTCCTTCTTCCAACATTCGTGCAACGGCACCCAATTGACCCTGTGCTCGCTTAATGCGTTTAGCGATAGCTAAAACTTGCTCTTCATCTGAAAGCACGTGGGCGACTTTTTTGGCAGCCATTTTTATGCGCACTTACAAATCTGGTCCTGTGGAACCCCGGCAAGCGCTTCATCGATATGTTGGCCGCATCCGGACCAGGTGTATTTCTTGCATTGGCTACAAATTACGCGTGAACACATTATTTATTCTCCTTTTGAGTGCTAGCACTACCTTCCAGGCTTGAGATTAACATACCCCTAGGGGTATCGTCAAGACATCCAGAAACGCTGGTAGCAAATCATTGGAGAGAACAATGGCAAAGCAAGTCATAGTACTTGGAGCAAATTTCGGAGGGTTAACCGCAGCTCTATCCCTTAAGAAGGATCTCAAGCATGATGTGGATGTCACAGTCGTGAGCGATCGTGACTACTTCCTATTTAATCCTTCCCTAATCTGGCTACCATTTGGGGCAAGAAATGAAAAAAATGTCACTTTTAAAGTAGCTCCAACTTTTGAAAAAGCGGGAGTCAATTTTATTCAATCTGCTGCGACTGAAATTAAACCTGAGGAGAAGAAAGTTCTCCTAGCCAACGGACTTACGGTCTCTTATGACTATCTAATAATTGCAACTGGCACAAGGAACAAACCAGAAGCAGTTCAAGGGCTATTTGAAAATACCAAGACAATTACAACTTTGCAGGATGCTGAATCTGCAGGTCGTGAATGGAATAAATTTTTACAAAATCCTGGTGACGTTGTTATTGCTGCTACTCAAGGAGCAAGTTGCTTTGGAGCTGCGTACGAATTTCTTTTCAATACCTCTTATCAACTTAAAAAAGCCGGTATTAAGAAAAATGTCAAACTTTCCTATGTAACTTCAGAACCATTCCTAGGACACTTTGGAATTGGTGGACTTAACCATGGAGAGAAGTTGCTGGGGATGTTCCTAAAGAAAGAGAAAATCACACCATATACAAATGTTGCACTAGATCACGTAGACCAAGGAAGAATGGTTACCACTGAGGGTGTCAAGCATGATTTCAAATATGCGATGGTGATACCTCCGTTTGTGGGCCAAGATTTCTTAAAGAAAACCGAAGGACTAGCAAATGCAAATGCATTTGTAGATGTACGTCCTACCTATCAATCACTCAAGTGGGACGATATCTACGCCGTTGGTTTAGCGGCTGCTGTAACAGCCCCATGGCAAACTCCAACACCAGTTGGTGTTCCAAAGACTGGCTTTCCAACTGAACAGATGGCCCATGTCGCGGCAAAAAATATTGCAGCACAAATTCGTGGAGAAGCTCCAAAACATGAGAAAGCCTTCGGTGATATTCCGGCGGTATGCGTGATGGATGCTGGAAATAACGGAGTACTGATTCTTGCGGACAAAATGCTCCCACCAAGAAAACATGGGGTTTTGATTCCAGGGCCTCAAAACCACCTATTCAAGCTTGGTTTTGAAAAGTACTTCATGTGGAAGATGAAAACTGGCAGAGTAAATTTGCCTTAATTGGATCTCGCCCGGCGGCTACTCTCTCCTTGCTGCTGGGCGAGTTTCTTATCCATGATTTCTGAAAAAATTCTGTAGGCGATTCCACAGAGAAGTAGTTTGTTCAAGAGGCGAAACCTGAATGACCTTATCTTTCGCGGGTTCATCTGGAGTAATGACATCTTTTAATGCAGGAGAATTCTGATCTAACGAATCAGCAATCACATCAATATTGGCAACGATAGAAAGCCCCCGGACAATCTGCTCTTGTTCCACGTCCTTACCATCTTCGATGAGGGTCTCAGCTAAGACAGATCCAGCTTCTCTCACATCATCCGTTGGTGATGAATCAAAATCAGAGATATCGTCTGGTAAGTCGACATGAGCCGAAATTGCATAGCTTGCCGCCGATAGCGCAACTGCAATCTGCTTCTTCGTTGAATCTGCAATTCCGCCTTCGACTGCAGAATCAAAGAGCGTACGCGCAATAGAACGAACTTGAACCAAAGTATGTTCTGCCGCAATTCCTTTAATGTAAAGCTCTTCGGCTACATCTTTCTCAGCGGTTGGGAACCAACGTGCGTGGCTGCGGGCTTCGACAGATTGCGATCTAATTGCAGGAATTTCCTCGACCAATAAACGGGCGCTTGCCAACCAGCGTCCAGCATCTTTTTGGGAATATCCAGCGGCGACTCCTTCAGACATCGCTGCAAGTAGTTCAGCTGCCTTTTCATTAACGCGAACAATTTGTTCTCGTGCGCGATCGGCAGGAGTCTTTGGATGGGAAAAATATGAGAAGAGAATTGCAACTGCCGCGCCAATTAAAGTAGAACCTAAGCGATGCTGGGCTGTTGTCTGTGATATTCCGGGCCCGATGACAATAAGTGCAGTTACTGGAACGTTCACAGAGGCAACTTCACCCAAGTGAAGCGCACGAGCTACAACAGCACAGAGAATGATTGTGATGGCAATTGCAATAAATCCAAAGTCAAAGATGGAAACTGCCAAGAGCGCTGTGCCTGCTCCGATAGCAGTTCCAACAATTTGCCCAAATCCTTCTCGGATTGATTTATGGAGCGAGATACGAATGCTGAGCGTTGAAACTATCGCTGCAACTACGCCGCCGCCATCGACCAAAAGGTCGCCCAAGAACCAAGCAACACCACCTGAAAGCCCAGCGACCAGAATCTGGCGCACCCAAAGTTTGCGATCGGCGAAGAGTTTTACTGCACGTTTTAACATCAAGAAGAGAGTCTACGCTCTCGGGTTGGTCTAGCCCTTTGTTGAACCGAGAGTAAGACCTGCAATAAATTGCTTACGTAGTACAAAGAAGAGAATGACGGTTGGCAGAGCAGCGATGATTGCTCCAGCTGCCAAAAGATTGAAGTCAGTTACGTACTGACCCTGGAGGCGGCGCAGCGCCGAAGTAATAGGACGCTTTGAGTCATCTGACATAAGAACTAGCGCCCAGAAGAATTCGTTGTAAATCCATGTGGTCATCAGAACGCTCAGCGCTGCAAGGGCTGGACGTAATAGCGGAAGAATGACGTTCCAGTAGTGGCGGAAAACATTGGCTCCGTCGATGGTCGCAGATTCAGAGATTTCCTTTGGAATGGTCTTCATATATGAGGAGAGCACGAATGCTGCGAATCCAACCTGGAAACCAACGTGTACCAAGATCAAACCTGCATAGTTGTTATAGAACATATTTCGATTACCGAATAGCTCGCCTACCCAGATGAACATCCAGAAAACTGGGATATAGGTAAGAACAATTGGCAACATATTTCCAGCAGTAAAGAGAAGCAAAAGAGAGAGGTTAAATCTGAACTTATACCGAGTAACAACAAAGGCGATGAGTGAACCAAAGAACAATGTCAAAATTACCGATGGAATTGTGACAATGGCTGAGTTGAGTAGATAACCGCCAATCTGCATCTCGCTTACTGCGTTGAGATAGTTATCAAAAGTTAAACGTCGTGGCCAAGAAAAAATTCCATAAGAAATGATGTCGTTGTATGGGCGAAGAGAAGTCCAGACCGTCCAGAGAATTGGGAAGATCCATACAAATGCGAAGATTCCAATAAAGAGTGAGATGAAGAAGTCTTTTCGCTTCTGGCCGTCACGATACTTCTTATTTTGGACTACACCGGTGCTCACTTGAGGTCCTCCTTAAACACTATGCGGAGGTAGGTAATAATCGGCACGATGCAGAGTATGAGCAGAATTACCGCATATGCCGCGCCCTTCATCGATATTCCTTGACCTGCAAAGTTCTGGAAAACCAGAAGATTAAGCAGTGGGAAAATCGTTGGATTGCCGTAGATGATGTACACCAAGTCAAAGGCGCGCAAGGATTCAATCAGAGTAATAACAACAATGATGATGTTTACTGGCTGCATTGTTGGCAAAATAATTTTGCGGAAAATCTGCCACTCTGTCGCGCCATCAATGGCTGCAGCTTCCTTCAGCGCAGGATCAACCGACTTCAAACCCGATAAGTAGAGCAGCATGATGTAGCCAATATGGCGCCACGAAGCGATTCCAAGGATTACCCAGGTATTGATATCGGGGTTGCCGTAAATCGAGATGGCATTACCAATATCGAGTCCCATGAGGCCTTGTACGAATCCTCCTGGTTGCAACATGAAGTTCCAGATAATTCCGATAACTGCAAGAGAAAGAACCACGGGTAAGTAATAAATAGATTCATAGAAAGCGTGGCCTTTGATGCCGCGATCGATTTGATAGGCCAACAAAATTCCTAGTGGAGTTGCTATAAGAATAAAGAAGAGGAGCCAGATTCCATTGTTCTTGAGCGCCTGATAGAAGAGGGGCTCATTGAAAAAGATGGTGTTGTAATTTTGAAAGCCTGCCCACTTAATGTCTTGTAGACGAATTCCATTCCAATAAGTAAAGGAAAGGATGATGGTGACTACTGCAGGAACCCAGAGTAGAACTATTTGAAGAAGGGTTGGGATACCCACGAAAGCTGAGAGGGTAAAACGATCTGCTTTGGAAAGAGAACGGCGGCTACGATTTTTTTTAACCGTAGCCGCCGTCTTCATATCTTTAACTTACTATCTTTCTAATTAATCTACAACAGCGTTGCTATTAATTAGTTCTTTGGAAGTGCATCCCATTGTGCCTGCACGTTCTCAAGGATCTTGTTGATGTCAGAAGGCTTCTTGATGAAGCTCTGAATTGCTGGACCAACAACTGGGCCAGCGAAGTCACCACGAGCATCGCGATCCAAGAAGAACATGATGTTCTTTGCAGATGCAAGAACAGCCAACTTCTGCTTGTTAAATGAATCGTATGAAGAGGTATCAAATGACTTCGATACGTAGATATTTGTATCGCCTGCCTTGATAGCTTCCTTGATTCCTTCTGGAGAGCCCCAGAATTCTGCGAGAGCCTTTCCACCAGCAACGTTCTTGCCGTTAGCTGCTACAGAAATACCATCAAGTGGCGCATCGATTGTGTCGATTCCCCACTTAGGGTTGATTTCTGGGAATGGAACGACCCATAGATCGTCATAATCTGCCTGTGACTTCGCCTTGAAGTCGTTAGCAAACCATGAACCCATCATCATTGCACCGGTCTTCTTCTGTAGAAGAAGGTCGCGCATGCCGTCCCAAGAGATATCCAAAACGTTTTCGTTCATGAATGGGATGAGCTGTGCAAAGTACTTGAAGGTTTCCTTTGTCTTAGCATCAGTCCACTTTGCGCGGCCGTTAAGTAGGTCGATGTGGTACTTGTAGCCGTTGATGCGTGCGTTGAGGATGTCGAATGTACCCATTGCTTCCCAGCCACCCTTTGCGCCGAGTGAGTATCCAACGAGACCCTTCTTTTGAGTAAGGGTCATCAACTTAATGAAGTCATCCCAAGTATCAATCTTTTCTGGGTTCATACCAATTTCTTTTACCATTGACTTGCGATAGTGCAGAGCCCATGGGTAGTAAGTAGTTGGGATGATGTAAGGCTTCTTAGATACAGGGCTTGTTGCTCCCTTAATTGCCGCTGTTGGAAGTGTTGACTTTAGGCGGTTGATTTCACGAGTGAGATCTGCAAGAAGACCCATTTCACCGAAGTGGTTTGAGCGGTATCCAGCCATCCAACCAAATGCATCATCTGGTGAACCCTGCATGATCTGCGCAAAGTTATTCTGGAAGTCATCCGAGTTAACTTGCTGAGCAACAACTTTTGCTCCGGTCTTCTTTGTAAAGGCGTCATTTACAGCCTTTGCAATTTTGTCTCCTGTTGCTCCGCCACCACGTGTTGTCCAGCGAACTGTGCTGCCCTTTAGTCGTGTTGCAGCATCTGCTGATTCAGCTGCAAGTGTGCTGCCAGCGACTAGGCCTAGTCCACCAACTGCAGCGCCCTTGAGCAACGAACGGCGTGAAACCGAATTCGTATTTTCTGACATATGTGTCCTTTTCTTTGAGGGTATGACTTCGAAGTCATGCGGCCCCGGAGGGTGCCAGGATCCGCATGTAGCCTGAAACCTACCCTTGGGTAGGTCGCATTCCCAGCCCTTTTGCATAACGAAAAGGTCACAAATGCTTGGGGATTACCTGGGTTCCTCAAGAATTAATGCGACAGAGTTGATGCACCAGCGCTGGTCGGTGGGAACGTCGTAGCCCTCCCCTTCAAAGACATGGCCTAAATGTGAATCGCACTTGGCGCAACGAACTTCAGTTCTAATGCGCGGAGCAAGTGAGCGATCCTCTAGCAGAGTTACAGCATCATCACTTGTTGGTGCATAAAAAGAAGGCCAACCACAACCAGAATGAAATTTCGTTTCAGAGCGAAAGAGTTCATTACCGCAAGCTTTGCAACGATAACTTCCGACAGTTTCGGTATCGGTGTATTCACCAGTAAAAGGTCGCTCTGTTGCTCCCTCGCGTAAGACCGCATAAGACAGAGGGTCTAACTTGGCGCGAAGTTCTTCTTCGTTAACGGAGGTCATTTAGGGATTCGCAGACCTTGCATTCCACCATCTACAGCAAGTGACGTTCCGGTTGTTGAACCTTGAAGTGGACTAGCTAAGAAACAAAGTGCTCGCGCAACTTCCTCAGCGCTGACCAAACGTCCCATAGGTTGGCGAGCCTCCAGAGCTTTACGTTCTGCAACTGGATCAGCGGCTTGTGCAAGCAAACGTTGTACCCAAGGAGTATCTGCTGTTCCAGGATTAACACAGTTAACGCGAATGCCTTCAGAAATATGATCATTAGCCATCGCCAATGTCAATGACAAAACTGCACCTTTGGTTGCGCTATATAAAGCACGCTTTGGAATACCCGCTGTTGCAGCTACTGAACAGACATTGGTAATTGATGGTGATTTACTCTTTCGCAGTAAAGGAAGCGCGTTGCGCGCTGTGCGAGCAATACCTACAACGTTGATATTCATGACTTTGTGCCACTCATCAGATGGGTTGGCTTCAACATTTCCGACCGCGCTAATTGCAGCGCTATTAATAAGAATGTCTAGCGCAGAAATCTTGGAAAAGGCCGCGGCGACAGAAGCGTCATCTCCGACATCACACTGAATCCATTCTCCGACTCCAGCGAGCCCACCTTCGGCAATATCAAGACCGTACACCTTGGCTCCACCATCGGCGAGAATCTGTGCTGCTGCAAGGCCAATTCCAGAACCTGCGCCTGTCACGGCTGCGGTTAAACCTGCAAACTCTTTACTCATGCGTTTACCCATTCTTTTCCTGTAGGAAATGTGAAGTCTGCAATTGATTGTGCATACATCTCACCACCAGTTCCTGGCTCTGATGGTGGCATGTAATGAGCATTTTGAATATTTGTCGGTACGACGAAGTGTTCGTGTAGGTGATCGACAAACTCAACAACTCGATCTGGATGATGTCCTGAAACAGCAACGGCATCAAACATGGCGAGGTGCTGTACCAGCTCGCAGAGTCCGACTCCACCAGCATGTGGGCACACTGGAACTCCAAACTTTGCCGCCATCAAAATATTTGCAAGATTTTCGTTGACACCTGCAACGCGAGTTGCATCAATCTGCATAAAGGAGAATGACTTAGCCTGCAGCATCTGCTTAAAGATAATTCGGTTCATTCCATGCTCTCCGGTGGCAACACGCACCGGTGCAATTGCTTTCGCAATTGCTGCATGACCTAAGACATCATCTGGATTGGTGGGCTCTTCAACCCAGTGGAGATTGACATCGCCGATGCCCTTTATCCATTCAATAGCTTGATTAACATCCCATACTTGATTGGCATCAATAGAAATTTTGATGTTTGGACCCACTGCTTCGCGAGCCAAACGTAAACGTCGCTTGTCATCTTCGAGGGAACCGCCACACTTTAATTTGATAAGGGTGTAACCATCAGCAACGGCTTCCTTGGCAAGACGAACCATCTTCTCATCGCTATAGCCCAGCCATCCAGGAGTAGTGGTGTATGCCGGTAAACCTTCTGCAATAAGTTTTGCTTCGTTTGCAGCTCGTTGTGGCTGCATCTTACGAAGAATTTCCAGCGCTTCTTCAGGTGTAAGCGCATCAGTGATGTATCTAAAATCGACAAGATCAACTATCTCTTCTGGAGTTAAATCCGAAAGGAATTTCCAGAGTGGTTTTTTTGCATGCTTTGTAACCAGATCCCATGCTGCGTTAATGACTGCGCCTGCAGCCATCTGGGTCACGCCCTTTTCGGGACCAAGCCAACGAATCTGTGAGTCTCGTACCAAGCTGCGCGCAAAATCTCCCATGCTGGTCGCTAGATCAGCAACATCGCGGCCAACTGCATACGGCGCAAGCAGCGAAATCGCATCGCACTGTAAATCGTTTCCACGTCCGCAGGTAAAGACAAAACCATGCCCTTGTAATTGTGGGTCGTCAGTTTCTAGGATTACCAGAGCTGCTGAGTAATCAGGTTCTTTATTCATGGCGTCAGAACCATCGAGTCCCCGCGAAGTTGGGAAGCGAACATCTATTGTTTTAAAACCAGTTACTTTAGGCATGACATCCCTTTGCTTAATAATTTGATTCTGACTCTTCGCTGGACCTGAAAAATCATATATGATGAATAAATGGCGCGACACAATGAAAAAGTTAAATTAAAGCGTTCCAATCTTGAAGTTACTCGCTTGAGTCTGGGTACGGCTCCGCTCGGCGGACTATTCAAATCTGTTAGCGATAAAGATGGAGATGAACTGCTCAATACCGCCCTTGAGATAGGCATCAACTACTTTGACACTGCTCCTCAATATGGACATGGCGTTGCTGAAATCCGCTTAGGTAAAGCTCTCCGTGGCGCCAAAGTTCCTTTTGTTGTGGAGACCAAAGTGGGACGTGTTCTTCGCCATGATCCCAATGCTGAAATATTTCCCTGGTTTCCAGATGCACCCCGTGATTTAGTTCCAGTGTTTGACTATTCACCAGATGGAATCCGCCGCGCCTTCGACGAGAGCCTCGAAAGAATGGGGCTTGATCATCTCGATATTGTTCTCATGCATGATGCCGAAGAACATGTAAAGGAAGCGATTGAAAACGCATTCCCTGTTCTTGCTGAATACCGTTCACAAGGACTTATCAAAGCCGTGGGTATTGGCATCAATCATGCAGAACAAGCGCTGCAAATCATGAAGGGCACTGATTTGGATATTGCTCTCATTGCCGGGCGCTACACATTGCTAGATCAGATTTCACATCGCGAATTGTTCCCGTACGCCCTCGCTCATGACGTAGATATTGTGATGGGTGGAGTTCTCAACTCTGGCGTACTTGCAAATCCTGTTGCCGGTGCGACCTACAACTACCTGCCAGCATCAGATGAAATTATCGCGCGCGCGGCAAAGATTGGTGAATTTTTAAAGGCGCGCAATATCCCAATGCTGGCAGCTGCTCTGCAATTCCCGCTTCGCCACCCAGCAGTGACTTCTGTGCTCACTGGTCCGCGCACCGCAGCTGAATTACTTGAAAACGTCGATGCTTTTAATGTGCAACTACCAGCTGATATTTGGGCAGAGCTAGAAGAAGCTAACCTCATCGAGAGGATTCCGGCATGAGCGTGCAACGTATCGCACAAGTAATTGGTATTAAGCCTGATCAAATTGAAGAATACGAACGAATTCATGCTGATGTTTGGCCGACAGTTTTGGCAACGATTAAGAAGGCAAATATCCAGAATTACTCAATCTTCAGATATGAGCACTTGCTGTTCGCCTATATGGAATACACAGGAACTGACTACGAAAAAGATATGGCAACAATTGCTGCCGATCCCGAAACTCAACGTTGGTGGAAGATCACTGATCCGATGCAATCCCAAGTTCCAGAAGCTCGTCCCAGCGAGTGGTGGCACGTAATTCCTGAAAACTTCCACGTCGACTAGTTTGGATTGAGATGAAACTTTCTGTACTTCACACCAGTAGCCAGCAGTACCGCCTTGCAATCACCGTAGCTGGTGTACACCGCACGGTTGCAAACCTTCCAACACTTACCGAAGCGATGCACTTAACGCTCCCTGAACTCAAAGTAGCTGTTGGTCAAGCTTCCACTGAAATTACTGGTGAATTAGCGGCCCCTATCTCTCCTGAAATTGAACTATGGGGTGCAGGTGTGACCTATCTCCGCTCGCGCGATGCTCGCAAAGAAGAGAGTGGTGTTCCTGATGTATACCAACGCGTCTACGAGGCAGACCGTCCCGAATTATTCTTTAAGTCAACAGCAGTCCGCGCTCGTGGCACCAATGCGCCCATCGGAATTCGTTATGACAGCGAAGCATCTGTTCCAGAGCCTGAAGTTGCGATCTATATAAATAAGCATCGCGAGATCATCGGTTACGCCATTTGTAACGATGTAACCGCGCGCTCAATTGAAGGTGAAAACCCACTCTATCTATCGCAAGCAAAGATTTATATTGGTTCGACCTCGCTTGGCCCAGATATCACTCCTTCTTGGCTGGCCCCCGAAAAAGAGGAGATGGCAATTAAGGCCAAAATAGTTCGTGGTTCAACTATTCCTTGGGAGGCTGAGACCTCACTCGGAAAGCTCAACCGCACTTTGCAAGATTTAGTTGACTATGTATTTAGATGCCAAGACTTTCCGCATGGCGTCATCCTCTCTACCGGAACCGGAATCGTTCCACCTATGGATGTGGCTTTAGCTGCCGGAGATATCGTTGAAATTAGCGTTGCTGGCGTTGGCACGCTTAGAAATACAGTTGAAGTTATTCCAGAACGGGTGAAGTAGGGAATGCGCGTTTGGACTCAGTGGGCTGACCTTTCAGCGCCTGACGGAATCACGCTGTTATCACCGGAAAACTTTCCACTCGATTCAGCGGATCTGTCGCAAATAGATATGTATGTTCCTTCTTATATGGGGGGCGCAAAGGCGCTTTCATATGCTGCGAAGATGCCGAATCTCTCTATCTTGCAGATGCTCAACGCTGGTTATGACGATGCATTGGCATATCTTCGACCTGGCCTCACTCTCTGCAATGCACGCGGAGTACATGATGCATCTACCGCCGAATTGGCAGTGGGGCTAGCAATCGCATCACGCCGTGGATTTGCCGAGTTCATCCGCGAACAAGTTGCCGGAACTTGGAACCATCGACGTTTTCCAGCTCTATCAGATAGCAAGGTAGGCATCATTGGATTTGGTTCAATTGGAAAAGAAGTTGCCCGCAAACTATCTGGCTTTGATGTCTCCATTACCGCATTTACTCAATCAGGACGCGATGGAACAGTAAGGATTGATGACTTAGATGCGCATCTTCCACATCTGGATATCGTAATTTTGATTCTTCCTCTTACAGATTCCTCTCGTCATATGTTTGATGCTAGACGATTGGCAGCGATGAAAGATGGGTCGCTGATTGTTAACGTGGCTCGCGGACCAATTATTGATACCGATGCGCTTATTAAAGAACTCAACGCGAAGCGAATCTTTGCTGCTCTCGATGTGACCGATCCTGAACCTTTGCCCGAAGGGCACCCGCTATGGAAAGCACCGAACCTAATTGTTGTGCCACACGTCGGCGGCAATTCAGCAGCATTCGAGCCTCGTGGAAGAGCGCTCATCGAATCGCAACTGAAATTACTTGCTGCAGGTCAACCTCTTGAACACATAGTTGCCAAAGGTTAAATTTCGAGAATGAGAATCGATTCCCACCATCACTTGTGGGATTTATCTGCACGTGACTACGACTGGATGGCCGGCGATGACATGGCGCCAATCCGCCGCAACTTTGCCATTGCTGACCTCCATCAAGCTATAGCTGGAACTGGAATTGAGCGCACTGTCTATGTACAGGCCAGCATGACCCACGAAGAAACGTATGAGGCGCTAGAACTTGCTGAACAAGTACCAACGATTGTTGCAGTCGTTGGCTGGCTAGATGTTGATTCGCCAGATTCAATAGCAGAATGCGAAAAATATCTTGATGCAAAAGGCGGCAGTTATCTCAAGGGTATCCGCGATATCGCCCAAGATCATCCTGATCCAAACTATTTGGCAAGGCCGCAAGCAATTGCCACGGTAAAAGAGTTAGGAAAGATGGGAATTACTTACGACATTCTCACCAAGACTCCTGAACTCAAGGCAGCTATTCAATTAGTGCAAGCATGTCCTGAAACTCAATTTGTTCTAGACCATATCTCGAAACCATACATTTCCAAACGCGAAATGGAACCGTGGAAATCTCTCATTACAGAACTTGCTTCATTTGAAAATGTCTTCTGCAAAATTTCCGGAATGGTCACAGAGGCGAATTGGAAAAATTGGAACGTCTCAGACTTCACCCCATATAGCAACCACATCATCGAAAGTTTCACTACGTCTAGAATCATGTTTGGTTCTGATTGGCCTGTAGCGTTACTGGGTGCAGAAAGTTACTCAGAAGTTGTCCAACTAGCGGAAAAGGTCACGTCTGGGTTCTCGAATAGCGAGAATGAGGATTTCTGGAAGTTAAATGCGATGCGCGCTTACAAGATAACAAACCTGTAACAATCTCTCTAAAGACCCTGCAAATAAAGGTTTTTTCTTGAATCTGACCTACCCCACACATAGTATTCCCGTACAGCAATTCCGCTGCTTTTGAAGGGAAACACATGAAGAAAGGTCTAATGGCAGTTGCTGCAGCAGCAGCACTGGCGCTAGTAGCTGGTACCGCTGCACCAGTAACAGCAGCAGACAAGACCCTCAAGATCTATTTGATCTCTAAGGGCGAAACACATCAGTTCTGGCAAGCAGTTAAGTTAGGCGCTGAGACACAGGCTAAGAAGATGAACGCAGAGATCGTCTTCCAGGGTCCAGCTGCTGAAACAATGATCGATAAGCAACTTGAAATGCTTGATGCAGCAATTGCAGTTAAGCCAGATGCAATCGGTTACGCAGCACTCGGAACAACACAAGCTGTTCCAAAGCTCAAGGCTGCACATGATGCAGGAATTCCTGTATACATGTTCGACACAGCAGCAAGCTGCCCAGGCAAGCTAGGTGTTGATTCAGATTGCG
>JACCDJ010541712.1_pt1 | contig 17221 bp, 24 predicted proteins | sample 7444481 | NCBI WGS metagenome assembly JACCDJ01 (sample SAMN15323435, study PRJNA562643) | freshwater metagenome | isolation source: river surface water | place: USA:Blue River Watershed | collected 2017-08-15 | reverse complement strand
CTTGCATTAATTTGCTGGAGTGACTATAATAACGTATGTTTAATTGATTTGGAGTGATTCATGGCACATAATGTCGAGACGATGGCTTATGCTGGTGCAGTTCCTTGGCACGGTTTGGGTAAACAAGTACCCTCTGATTTGTCACCTGAGCAAATGCTCAAGGCAGCTGAGTTAGATTGGACGGTAGAAAAAGTTCCCGCCTTTGCTAACATCGATGGTAAGAAGACTGCCGTGGGCTGGTCAGCGTTGGTAAGATCAAGTGATAGCAGCATTCTCGACGTGGTATCAGATGAATGGAATCCTATCCAGAATCATGAGGCGTTTAACTTCTTTGAAGAGTATTGCCGTGCAGGTGATATGGATATGCATACTGCTGGCTCACTTCGTGGTGGTCAAATCGTTTGGGCTTTGGCCAAAGTGAAAGAATCGTTTGAACTCTTCAAAGGTGATCAAGTTGATAGTTATCTTTTATTTACCAATCCTCATCGCTTTGGTCAGTGCATTGACATTAGGTTTACTCCGATTAGAGTGGTTTGTAATAATACTCTTACTCTGGCTCTTGATTCCAGTAGCGATCGTATGGTGAAGAAGAATCACCGTGGTGTGTTTAATGCTGATGAGATCAAAGAGAAACTCGGCATTGCTACAGACAAATTGGCCAAGTATAAGGAAATGGCTAAGTTCCTTGGTAGTAAGCGTTATACTAACGAAAGTGTAACTGATTACTTTAACACTATCTTTCCTTCTCTATCTAAGAAAGATCCAGAGTTGGATAAGGTTAAATTGTCCAAGGGTGCTCGTCAGGCTATGGAATTGTTGGAGACCCAGCCAGGTGCTAACTTTGCCAAAGGTTCTTGGTGGCAAGCATTCAACGCCGTTACTTACTTGACCGATCATAAACTCGGACGTTCGGCTGATACCCGTCTTCAATCAGCCTGGTTTGGACCTAACAAGGGTCTAAAGATCAGAGCACTAGAGACAGCGGTAGATTTTGCAAACGTTGCCTAAATTAGCCCCGCAAGGGGCTTTTTTAATGTATCCTAAATAAAGAGTAAAATGGAGGATACATGGCAGTAAGTTCAGCAGCTCAGAAAGCAGAGGCAGCGGCATTCGCTAAACTCTCAAAAAAGCTTGGCAAACCAACCGCGTTTGCGAAGCCTGCAGGTTTTGAAACTGCGTTCCCTGATTTCGGCTTTAGATTATTTGTTGGTGGTAAGAAGGTAGATCTCCATATAGAATACAAAGCAGATGCAAAGGCACAAATGGGCTCAATGAGAGACTGGGCCTTTGATGGAACTAAGTTTAGCACACCTGATACTAGTAATGATGAGAAGACGGAGTTAATTGAAATAATGAACTCTTCTCGTGACTGTATTGCAAACGGAAAAAGACTTCTATCTGATTTTAAGACATATTCAGATAAGAATATTAAAAAGATTTATTCCGGTATGATGACGATTGAAAAGGATAAGGAAGTCAGAAGAGCTAAATTAGTTAACTTTGCTAACAACACAAAAAATTATCAATTGGCTAAGATTGACGACAAGTCAATTGGTAGTAAGATAATTCAACACTACAAACAGAAGTTTGCTAAATCAACCAAGAAGGACGCTGACTATAGTCTACTCCTTATGATGATTGACGATCAAATGTGGTATATTGATAGTAGCGGTAATTTATCTGGAGCCGACCAACAAAAGGTCGCTGACATGCTCGGAGGTAAAATACCAGTAATGAATAGTCTTAAAGCACAATTAGAAGTTCGTATTCAACCCCGCGGTCTTAGTGCACCCAATAAACCAGTTTCAATCGATGTGATGGCTAGTTTCAGATTATCAGGTGCACCTCCTAGTGGATTAAAGGTAATTTAATGTTAAATTTCAAATTCTTTCTAGCCGAAGCAGCAGATGAGTCAAAATTAACTCATTTGGAGCATGCTGAGGATCATGTCATTAATTCTGGTGACAAAGGCTTTGCTCATGCCTATCATAACTTACAAGATGTTCATGATAAGATTAAGGGTAAACATAATGCCACAAAAATTACAACGAAGTATGATGGTTCTCCATCTGTTGTATTTGGACATCATCCGCAAACAGGTAAGTTTTTTGTTGCAACAAAATCAGCATTTAACAAATCTCCTAAACTCAATTACACAGAAAAAGATGTAGAAGAGAATCATGGTCATGCACCAGGTCTAGTTACTAAACTCAAACATGCATTGAAGCATTTACCAAAGGTTGCACCAAAGCATGGTGTTTATCAAGGCGACTTGATGCACAGTGGTGTTAAGTCAAAAGAGAACCCAGAAGGTGACGTAGAAAGTAAACAAGGTAAGTTTCACTTTAAACCTAATACCATTACTTACTCTACAAAGCACACTTCTACTGAAGGTAAGAAGATTGCTCACTCTAAGTTAGGTATCGCCGTTCATACTGCATACAAAGGTGATAACTTAGAGAATATGAAGGCGCATTATGCGCCTGACCTGTCTCATTTTAAACACCACCCTGATGTTCACAACATTGATACCCAGGACGATGTACATAAGACGTCTATGACACCTGAACAGCATGCTAAAGTAGAACATCATATGCATGAGGCTACTAAGCACTTTAACGAAGCACCTAAACACTTTGAAAAGGCTTTAGAAGGTCATAAAGAACATCTTAAGACATATATTAATAAGACTGTTCGTGATAACTCTAAACCATCTATTGCTGGTTACAAACAACACCTTACTGATAAGTTTACCAAAGAAGCAACTAAGTTAAAAACTGACAAAGGTATTCAAGGTAAGATGAATGATATGAATAAGCATACTTCACACGTTGATACAAATAAAGAACATTTTCTATCAACTTTGAATATGCACCATCATTTGCAAAAAGCAAAAGATTTTTTGGTACATGCATTGTCTGCTAAACCAAAGTTTGATCATCATATCGGTGGTATCAAAACCAAGCCCGAAGGCTACGTAGTTGTTCGTAATAATCGCCCAACTAAACTGGTTGATAGAGCAGAGTTTAGTAGAGCAAACTTTTTGAGAGATAAGTCGTAATGGCAATATTTAATTCTGCAAACAACTCATACCAAACGCATAACAAGACTTTATTTGAAGCGGTTGTTATTGCAGATCCGTTTGGTAGGATTATCGGCCCTGCCAATCCTTCAGGCATGGCTGTTGATGCTTTCGGTAGAGCAAGAGTTGCTACCCCTCTAACGTTGTTTGACTCCAGTCACAGATATCGTGACAACAATCTTTGGTCTACCTCTAATACAGCAACGGCGACTTATGCATTTAATGCTAATGCTGGTCTTATCGATCTTAACCTCGATACAACAGCTAATGCCGAGATTGTCAGAGAAACAACAAAGGTATTTTCTTATCAACCAGGTAAGTCTTTAAACATTCTTAACACTGTAGTTTTTAATACTACAAAAGAAAACTTAAGACAAAGAGTAGGATACTTTGGTAGCAATAATGGCATTTACTTAGAAGTAGATGGTAGTACTGTTTACTTAGTAGAGAGATCAAGTGTATCAGGGGCAGTGGTAGAGACAAGAGTTCCGCAGTCCCAATGGAACGTTGATCCAATGGATGGTACTGGAGTTTCTAACCTTACTCTTGATATTACAAAAGCTCAAATCTTCTTTATGGATATTGAGTGGTTAGGTTTAGGTACAGTTAGATGTGGTTTTGTGGTTAATGGTGTTTTAATTCACGTACATTCATTTCACCATGCCAATATTATTACCTCTACTTACATTACAACAGCATCATTGCCTTGTAGATATGAATTAAAGAATACTGGCACTACATCTAGTAATAGTACTCTTAAACAAATTTGTACCTCTGTTATTTCTGAAGGTGGTTATGAGTTAAGAGGTTTACAGCAATCGATCGGTACCGATGTAGGTTCACCTATTGATTTGACTTCCGCTGGTACCCTTTATCCCCTTATTTCTTTAAGACTAAAAACTTCACCTAATAGATTAGATGCTATTGTTATTTTAACAGCTCTAGCTTTAATGGGTATTACCAACAACGCTAATTACAAATGGTCGGTTGTCGCATCTGGTACAACTACTGGTGGTACGTGGGTATCAGCCGGAGTTGATTCTGCTGTTGAATATAACATCTCCGGTACTGGTTTTACTGGAGGTAGAGTCTTAGCAAGCGGTTTTACTAACGGCTCTAATCAAGGTTCAACACCGGTTGATATTTTGAAAGAAGCACTCTTTAAATTCCAGCTAGAAAGAAACGGGTTAACTGATTCACCTTACGAAATCACGCTAGCTGCAGCAACTAATACCGCTGGTGCTGATATTCTTGCCAGTATGGACTGGGAAGAGATTTCAAGATAATCTAATTATAAATATCCCAATAAGCAGTTAGGCTAAGGTAAACCTGCAAGGACAATATGGAAAAAACAGAAAAGAAGGGCGTTAAGTCGCTCAAAAAGTTCCTAACTAAGGCTGGGGACGAAATCATCATTAATCCGGAAGTAACGGATGACCGCAAGGGCTTAGGTGAGGCTAAAGAATCTCACGTTGTTATGGCTTACGGCCGTATGAACCCACCAACTACCGGGCACGCTGCATTAGTAGATAAGATGCACCAGGTAGCCAAAGAACATAATGCACATCATGTTCTCATTGCATCTCATTCTCAAGATGCCAAAAAGAACCCTCTAAGTGGTGCTGATAAGGTTAAGCATCTTAAGCGCTACTTTCCAAATACTAATATCACACTTGCTAATAAAGAACACCCAACGTTCTTACAGCATGCTGCTAAACTCAACAAAGAAGGTCACACCCACCTGCATATGATTGCTGGGTCTGATCGCGTTGACGAATATAAAGAAAAACTTCATCATTATAACGGTACTGGTGAAGGTAAGTTATTTAACTTTAAACATGTCGAAGTCCATTCATCAGGTGAAAGAGATCCTGATGCAGAAGGTACAGCAGGTATGTCAGCAAGTAAAATGCGTGAGCATGCATCTTCTGGTAACTTTAAAGAGTTTAAGAAGGGTGTACCAAAACACGTTTCTTCTGAACATGCTAAAGAACTTTATCACGATACAAGACGTGGTATGAAGTTAGAAGAAGCTGTTCTTGATTACGGAATGAGACGTAAGAGAGCAACTAACTTTAAGAAGCGTCAGCCAAGACTTAAGCAACAAAAAACGTTAGCACTTAAACGTTTTGCAGGTGAACTTAAACTTAAGAGACGTGCACAAAGCGTTGCACGTAGTATTGTAAGAAGAAGAGTTGCAGGGGCACGCGGAGCCAATTATAATAAACTATCTACCTCCGATAAGATAGTAATCGATAGAATGCTAAAAGGTAGAGAGAAACAGATTAAGAGTCTTGCCGGTAGATTATACCAAAGAGTTCGTAAACGCGAAGTAGCAAGAGTGAGCCAAGTACGCGCAGGTAAGCCAGTAAGACGTACAGGTGGTTCTGGTAGAATCTTAAATGCAGAGTTTGACTTTAACTTGTTTAGTAAGATGTTCGATAATCTTAACGAATATCAGTTACAAGAAAAAGAAGTCTTTGCACTCAGCTTGAAGGCAAAGAAAAACGATATCGATTTTGACAGTCTCAAAGAGACATATCTTAATGCTGTAAAAGAATATACTGACTCCGATATCACTATTCAACAATATGCATTTAACGCTGTGAACAAATACATTTCTGAACAAAAGAAGAGAAAAGATGACATCGGTGGCTACAGCCCAGAAGTTCATCAAGCTAATGTTGAGAAATTAAAACAACACGTTAAGAATATTCAAGGCAAGAAGTCTAAAGTTGTTTGGAACCCAGATACTAGAAAATACAAAGTAGTATTTGAAGAACAAGAATTAGAAGAAAAGCAAGACGCAGCAGCCTCTCATTTAAGAGCGGCAACTTCAGCCCAGCAACAAGGCAAACACCGTAAAGCTGACTTGCATCGTAAGATTGCATCTGCTCTTAAGAGAGGTGATAAGACTACGGCTCAAGGCTTCTCACAACAAATGAAAAGTATTGCTGAAGAGTTTGTAATTGATAGACCAACAGGCCTTGGTGTTATGTACACAGCCGGTGATCTTGGTATCTTTACAAAAGGTGGTTTTGAACATCACCCATCAGTTGTAGACGAAATTAAGAGACGTGAGGCTCTTAAGTCAGAAGAAATTATTGAAGACGAAGAGAACAAAGATGAATGAATTAACAAACGCATTAGCTAAGGCTTTGGCCGATAGCGCAGCCTTCTATCTTAAAGCCCAAGGCTTTCACTGGAACGTAGAGGGCGATGACTTCCCTATGTACCATGACTTCTTTGGTAAGTTGTATGGTGAAGTTTATGAGGCAGTAGATTCAATTGCTGAATTAATTCGTACATTGGATGTTAAATCACCAGCTGGTATCAATACACTTGGTAAATTAACTAACATTTCAGACAGTGCTGCTTCAACTAGTGATGCTATGATTGCTGAATTGTTCAGAGACAATCAAATCGTCCTTACATCACTTATGGAAGCTTACAGATTAGCCGAACGCTTTAGTGAGTTCGGTATTAGTAACTTTATTCAAGATAGAATTCAGGCTCATAAGAAGCATGCCTGGATGCTTCGTTCAATGACAAGAGGTGATGAATAATGGCTACAGAAAATAAATCATCTCGTCCGGCATCATTTGCTGCTTGGCAACGTTCAAGAATGTCCATGCCACGTAATGCACCAAAAGACGTGGATAAGGATAAAGAAAAAGAATCACCAGAGGAGATGGCTAGAGAAGCACGCACTGGCATGGAAGCCGGTCCTCGCGCCTTCACCGCTCAGATCATTAGAAAAATATCTGACGACGATTGATTTAGTTAAAATAAAGAATTAGTTAAATAAGGAAATAACAGGAGTTTTTATGTTACACAATAGCCCTAAATCATTGCTCGACTCAGTATCTAAGATCATGACCGAGACAAAAGTAAAATTTGATCAAGAACAAAAATATCTCGAAGAAGCCCAGAAAGCTCTTTGGGAAAAGAAAATGGGTAAGAAGCCTCTTCACCCTAACCAACAAAAGATCGATGTCGTTGATGACGAGAAGATCGATGGTAAAGATTTCGCTAAACTACGTGCAATGAAAAAAGCAGGTGGTAAGTTAGAAGAGAAGAAGAACAAAGATACCCCAGGTCAACACCAATGTGCCGTTCATGTTAAGAACGAACAATGGGGTGCTGGTAGAACTATTCATAGCCAACACGCCGAGCCTGATGCCGAAGGCAATATTGCTTGGTATGATGTTATGTTCGAACATGGTATCGAAAAACAAGTACCTACTTCTAACCTAGAAATTTTAGTTTCTGAAGCCCACGGCAATCATAAAAAAATGGCTGAAGAAGTAGAACAAGTAGATGAAGCACGTGGTCGTCCTCGTAAGAACCCTTCTCCAGAAGGTAGTTCAGAAGATGAAGCAGATCAAAACATTGTTATGCACCTTAAGAAGTCTGTTGACACCGGTGGCAATCACGATGTTAAATTTGCTGACAAATCCACACACAAAGTTCCTGGTCATGTAGCCACAGCCGTTTTAGGTGCTATGGGTAAATTGAAGCCGGCCGATAGATTGGAAGTGCAAAAGCACATTCATCAAAGCCACTCTAATTTAATGCAAGTCCACGGAATGATAAAGTAATGGGAATTGTTGCTAACAATTACATTGTTGTAGGAAAGTCTTCTGAAGTGGTGGATGCAAATACTGCACTCACCCAGGCTGAAAACTACATCAATACTCAGAGCGTCGACCATCCAGCTGTTGTCGTCGACGGAAAGGTGCGCAAGATTAGTAAAAAGTCTGCGTACTTACTCGATATGCTTTCTCTAGACGAATAATAAATAGGATAAAGGAGACTTTAAATGTCACAATGGGGATCAAGCGACGCGGCTTCTAACAGCGTAATTTGGGCGCCTGCTGAATATGGTCAGGCACCTACAAGAACAAATGCAAACTTAATGTTTGGTAACACTACTGCTAACGGTTACGGTACTGGTGAAAGAATCGGTATGTACGCTGTTGACACTACTGAAATGGGTGTAAGCTCTGGTAACGTTGCTTTCATTACAATTACTAATGCCGGCTCTGGTTATACTGCAAACGCAACTGTAACTATTTCTGGTGGTGGTGGTTCTTCAGCAACTGCTAACGCTACTGCTAACACATCTACCGGTAAGATTCAAATCGTTAACATCTCTGCTGCTGGTTCTAGCTATGAAACAGATCCAACAGTTGTTATTGCTGCACCTTCAGCAATCACCTTTAACGCTTTGTCAGCTGTTTCTAACACTAACGATACAATTGCTCTTTCATCAGCAAACAGCAAGTTCTTAGTTGGTGATAGATTGACATATGCTGTTAATACTGGTAATACTGCCGTTGGTGGTCTTACAGATGGTTCTGCATACTACGTTGTTGCTGCTAACACAACAACTATCCAATTGGCTTCTACACCTAACGGTTCAGCTATCAACCTTACTGCCGGTGTTACTGAAACTGGTCACAACCTTATCGGTACTACTGCAACTGCTGTAGCTACTGTTGGTGGTGCAAACAATAATGGTGTTGCACACGCTGGTTGGGTTGTAAGAGTTGAAGGTACTGGCGGTCGTGCTGGTCGTGTTCAATACGAAACATTAGTTGCTATGGGCTCTATCAGCTCTGATGCATCTGATGATGGTGTACTACCTGACGCGTAATTAAACCATGTCTGAGCGTTCTAAAAAGATATCTGAGCTCACCGCGCTTACAAGCGCTTCTGGGGATGATCTTCTAGTAATAGTCGATCAACCCGGAACCGCTAACGCTGCGACTCTAAAAATAACAGTTGGCAACTTATTTGGTAATGTTAACACTAACACTGTTTTCAAACAAGTCGTTACTGCTAACAACACCTATACAACTAAACTGTATATTAATACCTTGGCGAACGCTCCTGCTACTGCTGCAGCAAACGGTACTGCTGGTGAGATTAGATTGGATACAAGCTACATCTATGTCTGCACAGCTAATAATACTTGGAAGAGAGCTGCACTGAGCACTTGGTAATATTATGCATGGTGAAAAATTGGACGAGACGAATTTTTTGTTATACGCTGCAAAGCACTACGATAATCCGTCTTGTTTTGATACTTTAGAATTTTATGAAGACCTTAATAGGTTCAAATACCTAAAAAGACTTTTCAGTAGATATGAAGAAGGTGGGGAGCTTAAAGAGAGATTGATTCTGAATCATATAATTGTTATATACAATTTGTTCGGAGTTGATGCATCTACAAGGATGCTGTTCTTTAAGTTAAAAGACTATCATACCTTACTAAAGCCTTTTTTGGTATTTTTGAATTATTGCCCCGATAAAGTTTACAATATAGGGCTTGAAGGTAAAACTATTAACACTAGCGATATACCTTTAGACCCTGTCATTGTTTCCGCATTAAGAAAAATATGGCCCGCATAGTAGATTTGTTCCTTGTTTATAATTTTGTATCCAGATTGATCACACCTTATGATCAATGGGATGCGTATAAACTCGGCATTATCGATGAGAAGGGCAAGGTGTTACGTAAGCGTAACACCCTAACAACCGATGATGAAAAGAAAGCCTGGGGATACTTTGACATCCTAGCTAATAATATTAAAAAGATTATTCAAAAGCTACCAGGTGGTGAAAGTAAATTGGTAAGTTATGCAGCAGCTGGTCTTCTGTTGAGGGAGCAGGCTAAATTGGAAAGTATGAACGAAGAGGAAATTGAGAAGTTCATACATGAAGAGATGGCTAATGTTGTTGGTGATGGAAAAGTGGCCGGCCTAGGTGTCGGATCACAAGGTGAGCCTCCTAAGAAAACCAAAATGAAAACAAACGTGGTTAGAAGGAAGCTTCCTGATGTGGTTAATAAAATTTCTCCCTGACTGGATCTTTTACGGTCTTTTCTTTGCAGGTGTATTAGGTTTAATTGCAACCTACTTTCTACGCCTAATTCCAATCCCGTTTCTATACATGTACAAGACGCCCATACAGTTGGCGTCTATTTTTGCTGTGGCCGTGGGCACGTTTATGTCTGGTGCAATCTTCAATGAGCATTCTTGGTTGGAGAGAGTGCGTGAGATGGAGGCCAAGGTGGCAGCTGCCGAAGTAAAATCTTCTCAGGAAAACGTTAAGATAATTGAACGAGTAATTAATAATACTCAAATCATCAGAGAACGTGGAAACGAGACAGTTAAATACATAGATAAAGAGATAATCAAGTATGATAATACTTGTGTGATACCTGAAGAGTTTGTCAAGGTTCTAAACAAGACAGCGGAGCAACCAAAATGAGAGTACTTGCAATTACAGCACTTTTATTATTGACTGGTTGTTCTACTACTGTTCCAGTGACGGCTAAATTCCCTGAAGTTCCTCAAAAGCTTTTAGAGAAATGTCCCGAGCTAGAAAAGTTGAGTGGTGAGCCTAAATTGAGTGATGTAGCTAGAACAGTTACTTTAAATTATACATCTTATTATGAATGTGCTGTAAAGCATGATGCTTTTATTGATTGGTATCACAAACAGAAACACATTTATGAAAGTGTAAAGTAATGGAACTGACCAAAGAACAGCTAAAACAACTTCTACCAAAGAACCCATATATTGATCACTGGCACAACGCTCTTTCACAGCTGTTGCCTGATTACGAGATCAATACACCAAAACGCATTGCTGCTTTTATTGCCCAATGCGCGCACGAGTCTGGTGGATTCACTGCACTTAAGGAAAACCTTAATTACAAGGCTGCTACACTTCGTAAGATCTTCCCTAAGTACTTCCCTACCGATGAGTTAGCAAATCAATATGCATCTCTCCCTAACAAACAAGAGGCTATTGCTAATCGTGTTTATGCTAGCCGTATGGGTAACGGTGACGAGTCTAGCGGTGACGGCTTTCGTTATTGCGGTCGTGGTCTGATCCAATTAACAGGTAAAGAAAACTATACTTGGTTTGCAGCCTCTATTGGTGTATCAGTAGAAGAGGCAGCTGAGTACTTACAAACCTTTGAAGGTGCCGCTCAATCGGCTTGCTGGTTCTGGGAAACTAATAAACTTAACCAATACGCCGATAGTGGTGATATCGTTACATTGACCAAACGTATCAACGGCGGTACTATTGGTTTAGAGGATAGAATTAAGCACTACGAGCACGCACTGCACGTATTAGGAGCGTAATAAATGGCAGCAGATACAACGGTTGATCTAATCATCAACCAAAAGTCAACTTTTGACGTTACATTTGCAGTTAAGGACGAAGGTGTTGCAATTAACCTAACTGGTTATACTGTTGATGCAAAACTTAAACCAGAATTTTCAGCACCTGATAGTCAAGCGGTTACATTTACTACAGCAATTGCTAATGCTGCTGCTGGTACTATCTCAATGTCTTTATCACCAGCGCAAACAACATTACTTACCTTACCACGTTATTACTATGATATGACTATTACATCTAATAGTGGTTTCAAGACACGTGTTGTAGAAGGTAAGATTACAATCAGTAAGGGTATTACTTAATGGCTACGGAAACCACCATTGTATCAGGTCAAACAGCAACCGTTGGATTAGCAACAAGTCCAACGGTATATACTGTTGAATCAACTTCTGGCCTTCAGGGTGCAAAAGGTGATAAGGGTGATACGGGCGCCACAGGTGCTACTGGATCTACCGGTGCCACTGGCGCCACTGGTGCAAAAGGCGACAAAGGTGAGGTAGGTGCAACAGGTGCAACAGGCGCCACCGGGACCAAGGGCGATAAAGGGGACACTGGCGCAACCGGTGCAACTGGCGCAACTGGCCCTACAGGTAACACAGGCCCTACAGGCCCTACAGGACCAACAGGTAATACTGGTGCTACTGGCTCAACAGGTGCAACAGGTGCCAAAGGTGATAAAGGTCAAAAAGGCGAACGTGTAAGCACTGCCACTTATACTGATGCTAATAATACCATCGTCTTTACAAACTCTGATACTTCTACATTTTTAATCACCGGTATCAAAGGTCAAAAGGGTGACAATGGTCAAAAAGGCGAGCGTGTTAATACAGCTACCTACACCGATGCTAATAATACAGTAGTATTCACAAACTCAGATGCGTCTACATTTTTAATTACTGGTGTCAAAGGTCAAAAGGGTGACACCGGCGCTACTGGTGCCAAAGGTGATACTGGTGCCAAAGGCGATAAGGGTGATACCGGCGCTAAAGGTGATACTGGTGCAACTGGTGCTACTGGTAATACCGGTGCCACTGGTCTTGGTTTTACAATCGCTAAAACCTATTTGTCAGTAGCTGCACTTACTGCTGATACAAGCCCAACTGGTATCAGTAATGGACAATTTGCTATTATTGAAACAGGTAATCCAAACGATACAGATAATTCTAGAATGTATCTGTGGAACGGTACAGCATACTCTTATGTTGCTGACTTATCTGGTTCACAAGGTATTACTGGTGCTAAGGGTGACACTGGTGCTAAAGGTGATACTGGATCAAAAGGTGATACTGGTGCAACTGGCTCAAAAGGAGACAAAGGTGATACTGGGGCAACCGGCGCTAAAGGCGATACCGGCGCTACCGGCGCTACCGGTGCTACTGGTGCTAAGGGTGACAAAGGTGATACAGGATCAAAAGGCGACACTGGTGCGACAGGTTCTACAGGAGCTACAGGTGCAAAAGGTGATATCGGTACAACAGGTGCAGTAAGTAACGCTACTTACACTGATGCTAATAACACTATTGTATTTACTAATTCTGATACAACAACATTCTTTGTAACAGGTGTTAAAGGTCAAAAGGGTGAAGTAGGTGCCACTGGATCCACTGGTGCGACAGGTAGTACTGGGCATACAGGCTCTAAAGGTGATAAGGGCGATACAGGCGCTACTGGCTCTACAGGTACCACAGGTGCTAAAGGTGATAAGGGTGATACTGGCGCTAAAGGCGATACAGGTGCAACTGGTAACACTGGGTCAACAGGTTCAACCGGTACAAAAGGTGACAAAGGTGATACACTTGGTTTAGCCGCAAGTAACTATCTTGTACAAGGTAAGAAAACTGTTAACCAATCTATCAGTGTTAACGCTGATAATATTCTTACATTCGTTGATGATTTTGATGATCAGAATTGGTGGGACTCCGGTACTAATAGACTCACTCCTACGATAGCAGGCTATTATCAGGTTACGCTATCTGTGTGGTGGGCATATGCGTCAGGTACAGTAAATCAATACAACATCCAAGCAAGGAAAAATGGAACTGGGGTTGCTATATCCCAGGTTCCTTCTGACAACACTACTATAGGTAAATCTCAGATCTGGTCGCGTACGTTCTATATGAACGGTACAACAGATTACATTGATTTTACTGCATTCAATGGATCTGCTGGAGCAGTAGATGTCCAGTATGAAGGTACATGGTTTACAGCGACATTAGTTGCTTATGGTGCTGGACAAAAGGGACAAAAAGGTGATACCGGTGCAGCTGGTGCCACAGGTAATACTGGTGCAGTAAGTAATGCTACTTACACTGATGCAAACAATACTATTGTATTCACTAATTCTAACCTTACAACATTTTCTATAACAGGTGTCAAAGGTCAAAAAGGTGACACAGGTGCAACCGGTGCCACTGGTAATACAGGTGCGACTGGTAATACCGGAGCAACAGGTAATACAGGTCTCGGTTATAATGTACTTTCTTCACCAACATCTATTACGATTGGTACTGGTACAAAATCATTTGTAACTAATTCTGTCTCTAGTAATACAGCATTTACAATAGGCTCAACAGTTAAAGTGTACAATAACTTTAACGCTAACAACTATATGGTTGGACCTATAACCAACTTTTCTAGTAATACCGCTGAGGTTAACGTTCTCTATACCGTAGGCTCAGGTACAGCAAGTAGTTGGAAAATAATTTTAATCGGGGACAAAGGTGACGCTGGTGCAGCAGGTACTAACGGTACTAACGGCTCTGCTGGTGCTAAAGGTCAAAAGGGTGAGCCAGGTACTGATGGCAGTGCTGGTACTAAAGGTGATAAGGGTGATACCGGGTCTGGCGGTGGTACCGATTATTCAACTGCTGATCAAATTGCCATCGGTAATACAGCAGGTGGAGGCCAAGGTACATTCGCTGTTGCAATTGGCTATGCCGCCGGTCAAACTGGTCAAAATGGCTACGATGTTGCTGTTGGTGGTACTGCTGGTCAATATTATCAAAACTACGGTGCTGTTGCTGTAGGTTTTGCTGCCGGTTCAAACACTCAAGGCATTGGTGCAGTTGCTGTCGGCTTTCAAGCTGGTTTAGATAACCAGGGTAACAATGCTATCGCCATCGGGGCAAATTCTGGTCCTCAGTACCAGCCTGCCAATAGTATTATTATTAATGCAACTGGAGAATCTGTAAACGCATCTTCTTCAGGTTTATTTGTAACACCTATTAGAAACAGCAATACAGCTTATACTCTTTACTACAATACTACCACAAAGGAAATTACTTACGCTGATGCTCCTGCAGGCGGTGGAGGAGGAGGTGGTGGAGGTGGTCTTGGTACAGGTGCTCAATCAGATGAGTTCGTATATGATGCAACTACTGACAACTTTAATACTTACAATGGCTCCGGTTATGCAGGTTCTTTTAACTTACCCACATCAGGTACAGACGCCTTAGTCATGGCAAGCGCACCTATGGGACAAGCTTGGACATCTACACAAGGGTTTACTCAAATTACTTTTAATAACTCTGGCTATAATAGAGTGTTTATGTCTACTAGTGCTCCAGGTAGCACCGGTAATTGGGTATCTCCTTCTCAAGGCTCTATACCAGTGACATCTTTTGCTATTCCCTCAAGTACTAAGTCAGCTGCAAATGCGCTTTTCTACTTTGCAGAACTTTCCCTTAACAGCGGGACTGGTCAATTGACTATGTTAAATAGACCTTATTCCTCAGGTTCAATAACGTTTTCAGTACCTGATTATGCTTATATGATTATGTTTATACCCGAAGGTTATGGTGGTAATACATTTACATCGACTGGAAATGTTGCATTCAGAAATATATTTCTCAGCTCACAGTATGGCAATTCTGATATCATAATGGTTAGAGTCGGCGGAGATATATGGGCAGGTTCATCTTCTGGTGGTGTAATTGGCAGTATTGACCCTTTTTATGCAACTTCTACACCAAGCTATTATTTCTCAGGCCCATCAATGTACTTTGGATCATAAAAATGAAATACGTTAATAAGAACGATGTACCGCCAACAACTTCACTGTTGGCTGAATATAGTATGAAAAAGATACTTGTCAATAACGGATATCAAGAGACTGATATAAACAATAACGAGTATATTGATATTTGTGGGTATGTTGCTGTAAGTGATATAAGTGATATTAGACCAACTGAGACAAGCTTGCTTGTAGCTGACAAAAATGAATCGGGAAATTGGTTCATTAAATGGGAAGAAAAGGATACCTTTGATACAAAAAAAGATGTTCAAGTCACCGGTAATATAGTACGTAAACAAAGAAATAAACTATTAGCTCAATCTGATTGGACCCAAGGCAAGGATATCTCTAACACTGTATCTACTGCTTGGACAACTTATAGACAAGAGCTAAGAGATGTTACACAGCAGCCTAACTTTCCTTATGGAATAGTTTGGCCTACTCCCCCTCAATAAGGTATAACAATGAATGATAAGAAACTTATAAAATACCTAGTAATAGTTTTAATTATACCTATTGCTGCTGCATTCTTTGCCGGTGATAGGTTCCGTTACCCATGTCAAGATCCTGCAAACTGGGATAAAGATTTTTGCAAGATGCCAGCGTGTGATGTAACGAGAACTTGCCCAGAACATATATTTAAAGGTCAACGTGATCCTAGATTAGGACCGCCGACTCAACAATCAACCCCAGCAAGTGCACCAGCACCTGCAGCTAGTCAAGGAGTAACTTGTGGAAAATAAACAAGACATAATCTACACAGAAGAGCAATTAATGGCTCGTCTGAAATTCTTTATTGGTATTTGCCTTTCATTAACTCTGTTTGGTATTGTGTTCGTTGTATTATATTCCCTAATCTTCGTTACACAACCTCTGAATGCAATTTCACCTATCGATCAGAAGTTCTTTGAATTGATTGTTCCTATTGCCACTTTCCTAACTGGTACTTTATCCGGTATTATGCTAGCTGGTAACAACCCAGAAGCTCAAAAAGAGGCAATGAAGGCTGCTAACAAAGGTTGGGATAGACCACCGTCACCTCCAACACCAGCCCCATCTGCTCCTACCTCACCATTAGGTCCAATCAATCTACCAGCATTTGGTGCCGCACCTCCTGTACAGGTAGCTGCAGCCCCAGTAGTAGGCTTTGGCGGTAAGTTAGCACCTCCACCAGCACCACAACCAGAGATCTAAAATGAACTTCCTAAAAAGCATGCTTGCCGATGGTACGAACGATTCTGTTAGTAGTAAGAGAGTCGTAACGTTCCTTGCCTTTGTATTATGTGCAACGGCATTTATTGCCGAGCTCTTTTGGGATTTTAAAGTATCAGTAACAACCTTTGACTCTATGATGTACATTGTTGTGGCTGGTTTAGGTTTTACAGCGTCAGAAAAATTTTCTAAGGAAACAAAATGAAACAATTAGTATTAGCACTTTTCATGAGTCTTGCAGTTATAAATATTGCATACGCCGAGGCAGAAACCAAAAAGGTTTGTGTCGATAAACTCGGTAAGGATGGCCAACCAGTTAAAGATAAAGCTGGTAAAGTTCAACAAACCTGCAAGGAAATCAAGGTACACAAGAAGTTAGAAGGTACCAAGGTTCCTGAGAAAAAATAAACTAAAATGGAAACATTCGATACCGGTGCAAGGATTGCTGTGCTCGAAACAGAATTAAAAAATCTTATCAATGAACTCAGAGAGCATAGAAAAGATTCTAAAGATCATCATGCTGCCATGATGGATAAGATTGAGGAACTTGACGAAAGAATCCAAGTCATTGAACGTTGGCGTTGGATGGTCGTCGGTGGTGCCTTAGCCCTTGGTTACATTGTTTCACATTTTATTAAACTCTAAGTTGATTTAGATAAGGTCCTGTGTTATAATCGCTTTGTGCGATACCAGGACCTTTAATGTTTATATTAG